>VFQU01000568.1_pt1 | contig 31154 bp, 27 predicted proteins | sample 3512311 | NCBI WGS metagenome assembly VFQU01 (sample SAMN10412377, study PRJNA504923) | tailings metagenome | isolation source: Relicate 3 Philex TSF3 active mining site | place: Philippines: Tuba, Benguet | collected 2017-08-29
CCTCCACCCGCTCGGCCTCGACCACACCCGCCTCACCTACCGCTACAGCGGCCGCGACTACCGCCTCACTGACGTCGCCGGCGAGGTCGTCCGCGGCATCATCGCTTAGCTTCGGCTTCCGCGATCACGGGCCGCGTCTTCAGCAGTGAGTCCGGGTTCAGGCTGATCGAGTGTATGCCCAACTCCACCAGCATGGCCGCGAAGTCCGGGTAGTCACTCGGCGCCTGCCCGCAGATGCCAATCTTCACCCCCTTGCGCCGCGCCGCCCCAATCACCATCGCCAAGGTCTTCTTCACTGCCGGGTCCCGCTCGTCGAAGAGCCGCGCAATTCGCGCTGAGTCCCGGTCCACGCCCAGCACCAGCTGCGTCAAGTCGTTTGACCCGATCGAGAACCCGTCAAAGATCTCAGCAAACTCCTCGGCCAGCAGCGCGTTGCTGGGTATCTCGCACATCACATACACTTCGAGGCCATTGCGCCCGCGCTCAAGGCCATGCTTCGCCATCTCGGCCAGCACCGCCCGGCCCTCGGCCAGCGTCCGGCAGAAGGGCACCATCAGGATCAGGTTCGTCAAGCCCATCTCGTCCCGCACCCGTTTGAGCGCCCGGCACTCCAGCGCAAAGCCGTCCCGGTAGCGTTCATCGTAATAGCGCGAGGCCCCGCGCCAGCCAATCATCGGGTTCTCTTCGGCCGGTTCAAAGTCCGCGCCCCCAATCAGCGAGGCGTACTCGTTCGTCTTGAAGTCCGAAAGGCGCACGATCACTGGCTTGGGGTAGAAGGCCGCTGCGATGGTCGCCACACCCTCCGCGAGCTTCTCCACGAAGTACTCCGTCCGGTCCGGATGATTGCGGCTCAACTGCGCCACCCGCGCACGCGCCACCGGGTCCGTCACCCGCTCCGGGTACACCAGCGCCAGCGGATGCACCTGTATCTCCGAGGCAATGATGAACTCAATCCGTGCCAGGCCAATGCCGTCATTCGGCAGACTCGCCAGCCGGAACGCATCGCCCGGCTGCGCCAGGTTCATCATCAGCTTTGTCTCCAGCGGCGCCAGGTTCCCCAACTCCGTCTCCGTCACCGTAAAGGGCAACTGCCCCGCATACACCCGCCCCTCATCGCCCTCCGCGCAGGACACCGTCACCGGCGCGCCATCAGGTATGGCCGTTGTGCCGTTCTCTGAGCCCACAATGGCGGGCACGCCAATCTCCCGCGCCACAATGGCCGCATGGCAGGTGCGCCCACCCTGGTTGGTGACGATGGCCGCCGCCTTTTTCATGATGGGTTCCCAGTCTGGGTCGGTCTTCTCGGTGATCAGCACTTCCCCGGGTTCCAGCAGGCTCATCTGCGCCGCGCTCGAGATGCGCCGCGCCTTGCCTGCCGCAATCGCATCGCCCACTGCCCGGCCGCGCGCCAGTATCTCGCCGCTTCCCTGCAGATGGTAAGCCCGCAACGTCAGCCCCGATTCGCGACTGCGCACCGTCTCCGGCCGCGCCTGCAGAATGTAGAGCCGCCGTGAGCCTTCCTCGAGCGCCCACTCAATATCCATCGGGCAGGCCGCCCCGCGCAGACCCGTATAGTGCTGCTCAATAAGGCTGGCCCATCGCGCCAGCTCCAGCACCTCGTCATCCCTTAGCGAGAGCCGCGTACGGTCCGCCTCTGGCACCGCCACCGTCTCGGTCTGCTTGCCCCCGGCCTTGCTGTAGACCAGCTTGAATTCCTTGGTCCCAATGCGCCGCCGCAGTATGGGCCGGAAGCCATCCCGCAACGTGGGCTTGAACACCAGATACTCATCGGGATTCACACTGCCCTGCACAACCGACTCGCCCAACCCGTAGGACGAATTGATCAGCACCACATCGGGGAAGCCCGTCTCGGTGTCCAGCGTAAACATCACGCCGGAACAGCCCCCATCCGTGCGCACCATCTTCTGCACGCCCACGGACAGGGCAATCGCGAAGTGGTCAAAGCCCCGCTCTTCACGGTAGTGTATGGCCCGGTCATTGAACAGCGACGCGTAGCAGGCCTGGCAGGCCTTGAGCAACGCCGCGCTGCCGCGCACGTTGAGAAAGGTTTCCTGCTGGCCGGCAAAGCTCGCCTCGGGCAGGTCTTCGGCGGTCGCGCTTGAGCGCACGGCCACATCCGTATCGGGCCCATACTCGCGGCACAGCTCTTGGTAAGCCGCCGTGATGGCCGCGGCCAGATCGGCCGGAAAGGGCGCTTCCACAATCAGGTCCCGCGCCGCCTGCCCGGCGCGCTGCAGCGCCACCACGTCGTGCGGGTCCCGCTCGCCCAGCAAGCGTCGCAGTTCCGGCAGCAGGCCGGCCTCTTCGAGGAAGCGCCGGTAGGCCAGTGAGGTGGTCGCAAACCCGTTGGGAACCCTGATGCCGTGTTGGGTCAAGGACCGGGTCATTTCACCCAGTGAGGCATTTTTCCCACCCACTCGCGGCACGTCCCCCATGCCAAGTTCCGCAAACCAGAGCAATAGTTCATTCGACGGCGTGGTCATGCCTTTTGTGGTGCAATTTTGAGGCCGATCAGCATCCGCGTGACTGGAGTCCGCCGTAACGCCTCATAGCTCACCCAACTGCCCACCGCCGTCGCCAGCATCACTAGCAGTAACTTGGCGATCCAGTGCAGGGGCGCTGGTGCGAGGTAGTAGATGGCCCCTACGGTGAAGGTCTGGTGCAGGATGTAGAAGGGGTAAACGGCCTCGTTGGCCTGATCAAGCCAGGCAGGCCGCTTCGTCACCAGCGCCCTGGCAAAGCCCACCAGCGCGAAGATCCACAGGAAGCCAATCCACCCGTCCAGTAGAGAGCGTATGATCGGGCCGGTGGCGGGAAACCAGAGACGGATGCCATAGAAGACCGCCTGGCACAGTAGGGCCAGGGTGAGAAACTCCCGCCGCCGCCGGGTAATCGTCTCCAGCAGCGACGGGCTCGACGCCACCACAAAGCCCCAGAAGAAGGTCAGAAAGCTGCCCAGCAGATTGGCCCAATCGCCCCACAGGGCGTGCGTTGTGGGAAAGTGCGGTCCCAACGTGAAGCCCACCACGAAGTTGGGCACGCTCATCAGGTAGAACGCCAGCGGCCGCCGTTCCACCAGCGCCGCGAACTTCGCCACCCAGCCTTGCCCGCGCTCCCCCCGGAACAGCGCAAACAGGGGCAGTGCCAGCAAGCAGTACACCAGCAGATACACCACAAACCAGAGGTGATGCCAGGAGGTGCTTCCCTGCGGATAGGCGACAAAATCGAACACCGTCCGCTCGAATTCCCAGTAACTGGCGTAAGTCTTGCCCTGCGTCAGGCGTTCAAAGTAGATCTGCGGCGGAACCACCACGAAGATGCCGAACAGGATCGGGATGAACAGCCGCTGCACGCGTTCCCGGGCGAAGGTACCGAGGCTCCGCCGCCGCAGACTGAACCATACTCCACAACCCGAGATGAAGAAGAGCAGTGGCAGACGCCAGCGGTTGAAGAGGAGCATCAGCCATTCGAGGTCCGGGCTCAGCTCGTTGTTCTTCACATGGAAGTCCCAGCGTACGAAGCCCATGCCGCTGTGGTAGAAGATCAGGATCGCGAAGGCGAATACGCGCAGGGCATCGAGGCCATGTTCACGCTGGGTTGTCATCAACACCTACCGGGTTTGTAGGTAGTGTATGAGATCCTGCTTTTCGGCGGGGGTGAAGGAAATGCCCATTCGGGCGTAGGTGTCCACAACAGTGCTGAGGTCTGGCGCCGACCCATTCGAGAAGTAGGGCGCCCGGGCGGCAAGGCCGGCAAACTGCGGCGCGACGGTCGCCCCGAGGTCTTCGCAGCGTCCGGTGATGAGGGCCCGCCCGGGGTCCTGCGTGGTCACCACGCGACCTGAGGCGCAGGTGGCGCGGAACACTGGCAAGCCCGGCAATTCGGGCTTCGGAATCACATGCAGGCGCGAGGTGCCCGGTTGGTGGCAACTGGCGCAACGGCCCTCGAACAGAGCTGCACCGCGCTGCACTGACTCACGAAACTCGCCGGCGATGCCAGGCATGGCTTCGGTGAACTGTGCCGTCAGTCCGCCGCGATGATCGGAGAACTGCTGGGCGAAGATGCGCATCTCAAATTCGAGGATGCGCTTCAGGTCCGCCTCCGCGGGCTCTGTCTTCGCCTCCATATGCACCATCACCGCGTCCAGGGCCTGAGCGCGCAGCGTAGCGGCCCGCCCGTCGGACATCAGCACGGGCCCTTGGGGCCCGGGAATGAGCTTGGGCAAATTGGCGGACATGCGCGGCCGCCGGTAGACCGACACCTGGCCGGGGGTGGCATTGCAGCCGGTGGGGTCACGCACCACCTCCAGGCTGAACTCAGGCTTGATCTGCGGTGGTGGCCAGGGCAGGGAAACGCGAAAGAGGCCATGGTTCAACAGCAGCTGATGCGTGGGGGCTTCGCCCGGGCAATCGGCGCCGTCGACGGGGGCGAAGAGCGGGTCCTTGCCTTTGGTTTCGGCCCAGCGCAGACGGATGTTCTCGACTGAGAGGCTCATCGCGTTCGAAGGCTGGTGGCAGGTGATGCAGGCCCGCCCGTTTTCCCCCAGGGGCTTGAAGAAAGGATGCCCGCCAGTGCGGAAGGAGCCATCGGGCAGCGAGATGCGCAGCATGCCGGTGGAGTTATCGTACTCGCTATCCCAGGGGAACTGCTCGTCCTGGTTCGGTTCCCACCAGCGATGGCTGGCGTTGTAGGAACTTTGCGCCGGGGCGAGCAGCACAACAAGAACAATCAGTAAGCTCAATCGCATTGCGCGAATCTTAGCACGTCATTCGGGCCAGCCTCCTGCCAGGGCCTTGAAGAGGGCGGCGCTTTCCACCAGCACCTGGGTGCGGGCGGCGGAGGTTTGAAACTCGGCGTCCCAGACGCTGCGCTGGGCGTCGAGCACCGTGAGAAAGTCTTCGAGGCCGGCCTGTTGCAGTTGCCCGGCGAGGTTGAGGCTATTGCGTGCGGCGGCGGTGGCGGCGGCGAGGTGTTTCTCCCGCTGCTGCTGCTGCTCGAGGCTCGCGAGGGCGTTGGCGGCTTCCTCAAAAGCGGCGAGGATCTCAGCGCGCCAGGCGAGCCGGGCCTGTTCGAGGCGGGCTTCGTTGGCACTGATGTTCGAGCGGATGCGCTTGCCGTTGAAGATGGGCAATTGCAACTGGGGCCCGAGGTTGAAGAAGTTGCCGCCGCCGAGGCTTAGCGTCGTCAGCGAGGTGCCCTGACGGCCCACGAGGCCATTTAGGGTGACTTTGGGGTAGAGGTCGGTACGGGCTTGCTTGAGCCGGTCCTGCGCAGCGGCCAGGCGGGCTTCGGCGGCGCGGACGTCGGGCCGGCGCTTGAGCAACTCGGAGGGCAGGGCCGCACTCAGCGATGGGGCATTGAGGGAAGCGGCGGCATCGAGGGCGGGGAGGTTCTCCGAACCAGCAAGGACGGCCAAACGGTGACGGGCGATGGCGAGTTCGGCTTCGAGGGCCGGCACGGTGGCTTCGGTGTTGGCCAGCAGGGCGCGCTGGCGTTCGATGTCGAGCGAGGTGGCGAGGCCTGCGTTGGCACGGTCTTCGGTGAGCTTGAGCAGTTCGCGCTGCGAGTCGAGGTTGCGGCGGGTAATCTGCAAGCGGTCTTCCACGCCGCGCAACTGGAAGTAGTAGCGGGCGGTTTCGGCGCTGAGGGTGATGGCGAGATCGTCGCGGGTGAGTTGGGTGGCGAGCAGGTCTGCTTCGGCAGCCTTGAGGGCCGCGCGGTTGCCGCCGTAGAAATCGAGCTCCCAACGCATGTCGAGGCCGCCCGGGAGGGGCCCAGTTTCAAAGGGAGCGACGAAGGAGCCGCTCTGCTGGGCGCCGCTGGGGGTGGGGATGCGGATGATGTTCTGGGCAAAGCCGCCACGCAGGCGCTGGGCACTGGTGAGGGCGTTGATCTCGGGCAGCAGCTTGCTCTTGGGCCCGCCGGTGAGGGCGCGGGCTTCGGCAATGCGGGCGGTGGCGGTGGCGAGGTCGACGTTGCTCGCGAGAGTGGCTTCGACCAGGCGGGTGAGTGTGGGGTCGTTATAGCGCGACCACCAATCGCCGGGGCCAGCGGCAAGCAGAGTGAGGAGGAGGAGGCTGTGCATGTTAACGGGCCTCCGCGGGAGCTTCGATGGAGAGGTCTACCTGCTGGCCGGGATAGAGCCGGGTGTTTGACGGCAGGCGGTAGATGACCTGGAGGACACGCGAGTCGACGCGCTCAGTGGCGTCGCCGGTGAGGTTGCGTTTGGGCACTACGTAGGGCTCAACGCGGACGAAGTCGAGAGTGAAGGACTGGGCGGCGTTACCACGCACAGCGCCCTTGGCGGGGGAACCGGGGCGGAAGCGCCAGGCATCCTTTTCGTCAATATCGGCGCGGACGTGGAGCGGGTCAGTCTGGCCGAGGAGGATGAGCGGTTGGGCGAGGACGCCGGCCTGGGCGTATTCACCGGGGCGGACCTTGCACTGGAGGATGAGGCCCGCGATGGGGGCGCGCACCTGGAGCCGCTCCAGATCGGCTTCAATGCGCGCCACCTGGGCTTCGGCCTGCGCGAGCTCGGCGCGGGCGATGGCGATATCCTGCTGCCAGGAACCAGCCTCAATCAACTTGAGGCTGGCCTGGGCTTCAGCGAGGCGAGCCTGGGCGCCATCGAGGGCGCGGCGGCGGCGGTCGACATCCTCGCGGCGGACAGCGCGGGGGTCCGTGACGGACTCGATGCGCTTCAACTGTTCAGTTGCGTCGGCGACCTGAGCCTGGGCCTCGGCCACACGAGCCTGTGCGGGGGGAATCTCCTCGGGCCGGGGGGCGGCGGCGAGGCGCTGGAGGCGGGTGCGGGCGAGTTCGACGGCAGTGCGGCGGAGGTTGAGCTCGGCGCGGAGGTCACGGTCATCGAGGGCGAAGAGCAACTGGCCCTGTTTGACGGTTTGACCAGCGGCGACGGCAACGCGCGTGACCAGACCGGGGACGGGCAAGCTGACGGCGATGTTTTCCGAGGCGGCTTCAATGAGCCCGACGGCGCCCAACTGATTGGGGAAGGCGGCGGCGGGGGGCGGGGAAGGCGGTTGGGCCTGGACGGTGGCGGGGGTCATGCGCTGAACGCTGAAGAGCGACAGTGCGAGAGCAATGGCAGCCAGTACGGGCATGAGGTATTTGAGTAGCATTAGTTCGTTCCTTTCTGAATATCGATGTGAGTAATGAGGCCGTCGTTCATGTGGGCGATGCGGTCGGCAAAGGGGAAGATACGGTTGTCGTGAGTGACGACGAGGACGGCGCGCTCGGGCTTGACGGCAATCTTGCGGAGCAACTCCATAACGTAGTGGCCGGTGTGTTCGTCGAGGGCCGAGGTGGGCTCGTCGCAAACGATGAGGCGCGGGTCATGGATGAGGGCACGGGCAAAGGCGACGCGCTGTTGCTGACCGCCGGAGAGCTGGTTGGGGTAAGCGTTGACGCGTTCCTTGAGGCCGAGCTCGGCAAGCAGTTCCTTGGCGCGGGCGACGGCCTGGCCGCGGGGAACACGGGCGGCGAGCAGGGGTACGGCGGCGTTTTCAGCGGCGGTGAGCGCGGGCAGCAGGTTGAACTGCTGGAAAACAAAGCCGAGGTTGGTACGGCGGAACTCGACGGCATCGCGCGACTTCATCTGGTGGAGCGGCTGGCCGAGGACGTGAAGGTTGCCGGTGCTGGGGTTGAGCAACCCGGCAATGACACTGAGCAGGGTGGTCTTGCCGCAACCGGAGGGGCCGACGAGGAAGCTCATTTCCCCGGCGGGGACTTCGAGGTCAATGCCGCGGAGGACTTTGACGGCGTCCTCGCCGGCGCCGAAGGTTTTGGTGACCTGTTCACAACTAACAGCGGTTTGCATGGTGGCGATGCTCCTTAGCCGCGGAAGACCACGGCGGGTTCGAGGACGATAACGCGGCGCACACTGAAGGCGCTCGCGAGGAAGACGATGCAGAAGACGGCAATGCCAGTGCCGGTCATGATGTCGGGGAGGAGGCGGAAGCCGCGGAGGTCGAGGTTGTCCTTGGTGGCTTCGAAGAAGGCGGCGGTCATGGAGATGCCGAGGCCGTAGCCGATGGCGCCGACGATGATGGCCTGCATGAGGATCATGCCGACGATGCGGAGGTCAGAGACGCCGATGGCCTTGAGGGCGCCGAACTGCTTGAGGTTCTCGATGGTGAAGAGGTAGAAGGTCTGGCCGGCGACGACGGTGCCCACGATGAGGGCGATGATGACGGTGATGCCGAAGTTGATGGGGATGCCGGTGTTCTTGATGTAGTACCAGATGGTTTCCCAGCCGAATTCGTTGGAGGTGAGGGCCTTCAATTTGGTCTGTTCGGTGATGCGGCGCGTGGCTTCGGCATCGGAGACGCCGGCGGCGGCTTTGGCGAGGACGAAGGACATCTGGTTGCGCTCGCGACCGACGAGTTGGAGGGCCTGGGAGTAGCGGGTGTAGAAGACAGGGAGGTTGACGAAGGGGGCGTTGGAGTCGATGACGGCGACGATCTTGAGGGTACGGTCGTTGAGGTCGAGGGTGCGGCCGAGTTCGACGGGTTGATCAGGGAAGAAGAACTTGTAGCCGACCTGATCGATGGCGATGGTTTCGGGGGTGCGGAGGGAGGCGAGGTCCCCGAGGACGACGCGACGGGGCAGGCCGACAAGGGTGGCGTCGTCAACGCCGAGGAGGATGACGCCGCGGAAGCGGCCATCGGGGCCTTTGGCGCGGGAGGTGCCCTTGAAGAGGGGGACGGCCCATTCGACGCCGGGGACGCTGCGGATGCGGTAGAGGTCCTGATCGGTGAGGGCCTTGACTTCGTCGAGGTACTGGGTTTTGGCATCCATGACCCAGAGGTTGGCGTCGACGACGTCATCGATCTGGGAAGCGGTGCGGTTCATGAGGCCGCAGAAGATGGAGACCTGGTGGGACATGAGGAAGGTGGAAAAGGCGATGGCGAAGATGAGGCCGAGGTATTTGGCCTTGTCGCCGGTGAGCATTTGCCAGGCTACGTAACGCATGAGAGTCCTTTCAAAGTTGAACGCACATTAACAGATTGAACAGTGTTCAATAAAGTCGCAAAAAAAAGAGTTAAGTCTGCTTCACCAACCCCTGGACGAGGATGTCGGTCAAGCGATCGGCCAGGCGGCCGGATTCGAGAAAGGGGAAGGTGACACAGATGATCTGGACGGAGACAAGGCCGTGGATGGCAGGCCAGAGGACCTGGGCGAGCTCGTTGGGGTCTTGGAATTCGGGGCGGAGGAGGCCTTTGGCGATGCATTCGGCGGACATGTTGCGGAGGCAATCGAGGGCGGCGTCGCCTTCGGTCATGAAGACTTCGCGGATTTTGTCGCTGTCGTGGCCGTCCCTGGACTGCCAGGAGTGAGGGTGCATGAAGAGCAGGTAATAGTGATGAGGATGATCGAGGCCGAACTCGATATAGGCGCGCAGGCCACGGCGAAGGCGGGCGAGCGGGGTGTCGCTGTCAAGGCGAATGGCGGTGAGTTTGGTGGTGAGGCGTTGGAAGGTTTCGCGCACGAGGTAGGCCATGATGTCCTGCTTATCCTCGAAGTAGTGATAGAGGATGCCGGGCGAGGCGCCGACCTTTTCGGCGATAGCGCGGATGCTGGTGGCCTCATAGCCCTTGGCGACGAAGAGTTGACGCGCGGCGGCGAGGATTTCCTCGCGGAGGGATTCGCGGTACTGATCACGCTTGCGGGAGAGAACCATTGAACACTGTTCAATATGACACAGCTCGCGCTGGAACGCAACGGCTGATAGGATGTCGGCATGAAACGCATTGGAATCGTGCTGTTGAGTAGTTTGCTCTATGGCCAGCAACTGGCGGTGGTGGAGAAGAAGGGCCATGCCCTGGGTTTCTATGACGGGGCGAGCGGGAAGAGGGTAGCGGGGGTAACGCTGCGGACGCATCCGCATGAGCTGATCTTTTCGGCTGACGGGAAGACGGCCTTTGTGACGGAGAACGGGATGCTGTGGATGACGGACGCGGGCAAGGGCGGCAACAGCATCGCGGTGGTGGACCTGGCAGGGCGCAAGGTGGCGGGCCGGATTGAACTGGGCGCCCATTACCGGCCGCACGGGATGGACCTGAACCCGCGGAACGGGCAACTGGTGGTGACCGTGGAGGACCCGGCGGGATTGCTGCTGGTGGACACGGCGACGCGGAAGGTGGTGAAGCGGTATGACACCCAGGGCAATGCGCCGCACATGGTGACGCTGGACCCGAAGGGCGAGACGGCGTGGGTGAGCAACTCCTTCAGTGGGACGCTGGCGGCGGTGAACCTGGCGAGTGGGGCGGTGCGGCTGGTGGAGGCGGGCAAGAATCCGCAGGGTTGCGTATTCAGCGCGGATGGCCAGCGGCTGTATCTGACGGTGATGGAGTCGAATCTGATTCTGGAGATTGACCCGGTGAGCGGGAAGGTGGGCAAGCGGATTGCGACAAGCCCGGGGCCGGCGCGGCTGGCGCTGGTGGATGGGGGCAAGACGATCCTGTACAACCTGCTGAAAGGGGTGGCCTGGGCGGATGTGGCCGGCGGCAAGGAAGTGACGCGGCTCGAATTGCCGGGGCGGCCGCTGTCGATGACCCTGTCGCGGGATGGCAAGACGGCTTACCTGTCGCTGCAGGAAGAAGACCAGATTGCGGTGGTGGATGTGGCAGCCCGGAAGATTGTTCGCTATATGACTACGCCGAAGGGGGCAGGGCCGGACCCGGCGCTGGAGATTCCCTAGACGAGGCATATTGGGTTCCTTTCGTTGGTTTGCTTTTCTGGAGGGGACAGTCCCCGAAGGCGCTCGTCGCCTTAAATTGGGTTTGTTCGGTTGAGGTTTTTCAGGGGGATCATGTCGCGGAACACCTTCTGGTAGCGGGGCTGGGAGTGGCTCACCATCAGGGTCATGGCGGCGCGGGGGGTGCCGTTAATGGACATCGAACGCATTTTTGCTGTTGGAAGAGACGCCGGGATGGGGAAGTTTTTCTTCATGCCATAGAATTCGGCTTGAATGTCGGTGGCCGAGACACGATCCATCTGCAGAAGACGGAGTTCCTTGAGAGCTCTGTCCGCACGGCGCTCGAAGTCGGTGGCCATTTTGGAGATGCGCTCCATTTGTTGGAACCACTTGTCGGAATCGGGTTCGTTTTGGTAGCGGAGCTGCGCCTCCAGTTCCAGGGTGCGCATGCGGTCGCTCTGGAATATCGCATAGGCGTAGCGCTCAAAGGTTTGGAGTTCCATTTCGCCCTGGGGGGCGCATTGGTCAAACAACTTTTCTCTTAGCTGGTTGTATTGGGCGTGAATGGCTTCGTTTTGCGCGAAGAGGTTGGAGGGCTGATAGGAGAGGCCGTGGGCCTTGGAAGTGAGGGAAGAATTTTTGGTTTGCGCTGTCGCGGGCATGGCAATTGGGTTCCTTTTCGCTTTTTTCCGGAGGGGACAGTCCCACGGCCCGCCCAAAGGGCGGGCCTGCGACAGTCCCCGAAGTCGCCTTCAGGGTTGCAGCTGAGGGAAACGCAAACGACCAAGCCCATGGCTAAGGGGTTGAAAACAGGGGGAAGAAAAAGTTCAGGCGGCTGTGACTGATTAAAGTTCCCATCCGCCAGACGGCCACGGCTGTCCGGGGGAATTGCTGAGGCCAAAGCGGCGAGTACAGAAGCGGCCGATCTAGGACAGTTCCCGAGGGGGCTGATTTCGCTCCAGGGTGAATGTCCCGTCGGGGTGGAGCCGGTAGGTTCTCCCGCGCCAGTGGATCGTGTTGCCGAAGAAGCCCGCTACCCAAAAGACGAAGCTCAGCAGGTCCTGCAAGGGGAGTTGATAGAGGTGGCGGGGATGGGGACTCTCGTTGAGGACGCCGTTCTGAGTGGCGAAGGCCACCGTAAAGCGCAGCATGATTGCCAGGCCGAGGAAGGGTAGCTGGAAACCCGTCAGGGGCCAGACCAGCAGGAAGATGGGCAGGGGGTTGGTGAAGAACTGCCCCACGTAACCCGCCGGGCGGGAGCGGCGCGTGGAACGATGCCAGCGCAAACGGTGGGCGAAGTTCTGCGCCAGGGACTGGCTGCCAATGTGGTGCTCAATGACGTAGCGGGAAAGGATGGAGTGCCAGCCCTTGGCCGTCACCCACTGGCCCAGGAAAAAGTCTTCGGCCTGATATCGCTGCAAGGCCGGCCAGCCGCCGATGGCGTCAAGCGCCGCGCGGCGGGCTGCCACTGTGGGGCCCAGAGTGAAGCGCATGCCTTCGAGCATGCGCGCCACCAGGACGCCGGCAATGAATTCGGTGTTCATGCCCAGGGCTTCGGTTTGCGACCAGAGCGAGGGGCCAGCGACGGCGCGGTAAGGGCACGTGGCCACGCCCAATTGGGGATCGGCGGCGAACTCGGCAGCCAGAGTGGAGAGGAGTTGGGGTGTGACGCGGATGTCGGAATCGGACATGACGAAGAGGTCATGCGCGGCAGCCTGGCAGAGATGGTGAAGGCTCCAGACCTTGGCACTGGGGAACTCGGGTTCGCCCACGATGAGGAGGCGGGAGGGGACATGGGGGAAGCGGGCGCGGAGGGCTTCGACGATGGGGATGGCGGGGTCCTGCGCATCGGCCACGGCAAAGACGAGTTCCCATTCGCCCTGGTATTCCTGACGGAAGAAGGTTTCGAGGTTGGACTCGAGACCCAGCTCGAGACCCTTGCATGGCTTGAGGATGGAGATGGCGGGCCACTGCCGGGGGGCAGGAGGCTCCGGGACAGCGAAGTACTGGTAGACCGCGATGAGGACGAGGAAGCAGTAGACAAGCGCGCCAAGAGCCAGGAGCCAGAGGAGCGACACGGCCTGCTACTCGACGGGAGTTTTCGCGTCGTTGTGCTGGCGGAGCACTTCGACGAACTCGGCGAAGGGCTTGACGCCGAGGTCGCCGGCGCGGCGGTTGCGGACGCTGACGGTGCCGGCTTCCACTTCGCGATCGCCAATGACGAGCATGTAGGGAATCTTCTGGAGCTGGGCTTCGCGGATCTTGTAGTTGACCTTTTCGTTGCGGGTGTCGACCTCGACGCGGAAGCCCTGGGCCTTCAACTTATCGGCCAGGGACTGGGCGTAGACGTTGGCGCGGTCCGTGACCGGGAGCAGGGCAACCTGAACGGGGGCGAGCCAGATGGGGAAAGCGCCGGCGTAATGTTCGACCAGGATGCCGAAGAAGCGTTCGACGCTGCCGAACAGAGCGCGGTGGACCATCATGGGGGTGCGCTTTTCGCCGTCCTCGGCAATGTAGCTGAGCTTGAAGCGGCGGGGCAGGTTGAAGTCGAACTGGACGGTGGAGAGCTGCCACTTGCGGCCGATGGCGTCGACGAGTTTGACGTCGATCTTGGGGCCATAGAAAGCAGCTTCGTCGGGCATGACCTTGACGTCGAGGTTGAGCCGTTCGACGGCTTTGCGGAGGGCGCCTTCGGCGAGAGCCCATTCCTCGGGGGTGCCGACGTATTTGTCGGAGAGGCCGCCGTCCCAGGTGGAGAGCTCGGCTTCGTACTTCTCAAAGCCGAAGGTCTTCAGGGTGTCGAAGGCGAATTCGAGACAGCCGACAACTTCGTCTTCGACCTGTTCGGGGGTGCAGAAGATGTGGGCGTCGTCCTGGCAGAAGCCGCGGACGCGGAGCAGGCCGTGGAGGGTGCCGGAGCGTTCGTAGCGGTAGACGGTGCCGAGCTCGCCGAGGCGGACGGGCAGGTCGCGGTAGCTGTACTGCTTGTTGTCATAGATGAGGATATGACAGGGGCAGTTCATGGGCTTGAGCTGGTAGGTGGCGTCGTCCAGTTCCATGGGGACGAACATGTTTTCGCCGTAGAAGTTGGCGTGGCCGGAGACTTCCCAGAGCTGGCGGCGGGCGACGTGGGGTGTGAAGACGAGATCGTAGCCGCGGGAGAGGTAGGCGTCGCGCATCCAGTCTTCCATGATCTTGCGGACGAGAGCGCCCTTGGGGTGGAAGAAGATGAGGCCGGGACCGGCGAGTTCCTGGATGGAGAGGAGATCGAGTTCGCGGCCGAGTTTGCGGTGGTCGCGCTTTTTGGCTTCCTCGAGTTGCTTGAGGAACTCGTCGAGTTCCTTCTGGGAGAACCAGGCGGTGCCGTAGATGCGCTGGAGCTGCTGGCGGGTTTCGTCGCCCTTCCAGTAAGCGCCGGCGACGGAGAGGAGTTTGAAGGCCTTCAGCTTTTTGGTGGAGGGGACGTGGGGGCCGCGGCAGAAGTCGATGAAGTGGGGGCCGAGAGTGTATTCGGAGAAAATGTCGTCGGCTCGTTCGGTGATGAGCTCGACCTTCATGGGCTCGTTCATGGCCGTGTACTTGGCGATGCCCTCGGGCTTGGGCATGAGCTGGCGGTCGAAGGTGAGGTCGCGGTCGCGGATTTCGGCCATCTTGGCTTCGAGCTTTTCGAGGTCTTCGGGGGTGAAGGGGTCCTTGCGGTCGAAGTCGTAGTAGAAGCCGTTCTCGATGGGCGGGCCGATGCCGAGCTTGGTTTCGGGGTAAAGCTCGAGGACGGCGGCGGCGAGGAGATGGGCCGTGGAGTGCCGGTAGACTTCGAGGGAGGCGGGGTCCTTGGTGGTGAGAATGGCGACGGAGGAGTCGCCTTCGAGGGGACGGGTGAGGTCCCAGAGGTTGCCGTTGACCTTGGCGACGATGGCATCGTCGGCGAGGCGGCGGGAAATGGACTGGGCAATGGCAAGGGGAGTGGTGCCGGCGGGGAAGGGCTTCTGGCTTCCGTCGGGCAGCGTGACAAGTACTTCGCTCATGGGTGAAAGAGGGGTTATTTTTCAGCGTAACACGCGGGCCCGGCGTAACTTTTCAGCGTGGCGAACACCATGGGCTATAGTGAGATTGGGAATGACAACGACCGAACCCCAAAGCGACGAGCAATTGGTGGAGTTGGCGAAGAATGGCGACGAGACAGCGTTTCCCGAACTGGTAAAACGTTACAGTCGCCGCATCCTTCGCGTGGCGCGAAACATCACAAACAATGACGAGGATGCCGAGGACGTGCTGCAGGAGAGTTTCCTGAAGGCGTTTACGCATCTGGACAGTTTTCAGGGCAACAGCAAGTTCTACACGTGGCTGGTGCGCATTGCGATGAATGAAGCGCTGATGAAATTGCGAAAGCGGCGAACGGGCAAGGTGGTATCGCTCGACGAGGAATTGTCGACGGGCGAGGACACGGTGGTGCGCGAGGTGGCCGTGTGGGACGGTACGCCGGAGGACCGTTATTCGCAGGAAGAGATGCGGGAGATCCTGGACCGGACGATTGCGAGCCTGCCGGAGGGCTTCCGGACGGTGTTTGTGTTGCGGGATGTGGAAGAGCTGTCCACCGAAGAGACGGCGGACACGCTGGGGCTGAGCATACCGGCGGTGAAGAGCCGGCTGTTGCGGGCGCGTCTGCAATTGCGGGAGAAGCTGACGCGGCTGTTCAAGAAGACCGGGGGTGACGCGTTTGCCCAACTGTAAGGACTTTCTGAGAGAACTTTCGGACTATCTGGATGATTGTCTGGACGAGAGCACGCGCGCGGAGCTGGACCAGCACGTGAAAGATTGCCCGAACTGCTGGGTGGTGCTGGATACGACGAAGCGGACGCTGAAGATCTACAAGGGGTGCGAGCCGAAGGCGGTGCCGGCGGAGCTGGAAGACCGGTTGATGGCGGCGCTGGCGGTGAAGATGGCGGAGAAGAAGTGCGGGGGGTGAGGGTCAGGAATGGTGGCTGAGGTCGTTGATGGCCTGCTGGCACGCTTGCCGTAGGGGTTCGAGATCGTCCTGAAGGGTGTACCAAATTCGAATTGGGTCTACGAGATCGTATTCGTGACGCAATATGTTACCCAATGCGCGGACGCTGGCCCAAGGGATTTGCGGGGCGAGAGATTCAGCAACCGGGCCTAGTTTCGTTGCGGCTTCGCTGATGCGCTGGAGGCAACGCTCGACGGCGTCTTGCGCGGTAGGGTTTTGTGCAAAAGCGAATTCGTCTGGGATGCTTTCGACGTGGTGGGCGATTCGATTCAAATTGGCAAGGATATCGCGGAAGCGAAGGGTGGGATCCTTAGAAGGCACACACTGTATCCGCCGCGATGGAATCGCGCAGGGTTGGCTTCAGAGAGCGCATTTCGACGAGATCGACTGGGCGGCCCAATGTTTCCGTGAGGGCAACCTGGAGGCTGGCGATGTCCAGTATAGAGATGCGGCGGGCAGGATCGAACTCAGCCAGCAGGTCGATGTCGGAATCACGAGTGGATTGGTTGCGGGCGGCTGAACCGAAGACAGAAAGATGGATGATCCCTGCCTGCCGTAGCGCAGGTTCCATGGTTTGGAGCTTGGCTAGCAGTTCGTTCGAGGTCATCAGTCCTCATTTTAGCGGAGTGGGATTGCACACGAGCGTCGTGTACACTGGGGTCGTGCGCAACATTACTTTTTCGGCGGATGAGGAACTGATTGAGCGAGCGCGGGAAGTGGCGCGCCGCAACCAGCGGACCCTGAATGAGGAGTTCCGGGAGTGGTTGAAGCAGTATGCGGACACCCACGCAGAGCGGCGCAAGATGTCGATTGTGGAATTGGTAAGCCAAATGAAGCCGGTGAAGATGGGGCGGAAGCTGAGCCGGGAAGAAATGAATGAGCGCCGGTAGAGCCTTTCTGGATACGAATGTGCTGGTTTATTCGCAAGATGCGGGTGAACCGGGGAGGATGGCAAAGGCGGCCGGGTTTGTGGATGGGTTGCTGAATGAAGGGCGCGCGGTGATCAGCACGCAAGTGGTGCAGGAATTTGTGAACGTGATGCGCCGGGGCGAGAAGCCGAAGCGGAGCGTGGAAGAGTGCGGGTGGTGGGTGGAGTTTTTTTACGAGCGCTTTGCGGTGGTGCCGAGTTCTCGAGTGCTTCAGGAGAATGCACTACGGTTGCATGAACGCTACCGGTTGAGCTGGTATGACGCGTTGATTGTGGCGGCGGCGCAGGTGGGGAATTGTGAGGTGCTGTATTCGGAAGATCTACAGGCCGGGCAGCAGTTCGGGGCGGTGCGGGTGGTGAACCCCTTTCGTTAGGGGGTTGGCTTCGGTGAAGACGCTGGCCAGGGCGAGGACGCTTGCGTCGTGGCCGGGGCGGCCGGTGATCTGAAGGCCAACGGGGAGGCCGTCGGGCGTGAAGCCGGCAGGAACGGAGATGGCGGGGGCGCCGGTGAGGGAGATGTACCAGGTGGGGGCGAACCAGTCGATGTAGCTGGAAAAACGCGTGCCGTTGTATTCGCTGAGGTAGGGCAGGTCCACGTCAAAGGGGGGCACGAGGGTGACAGGGGAGAGGAAATAGTCGAAGTCCGTGAGGAAGGCGGCGAAGGACTGCTGGATCTCGCGGTGGCGGGCTTGCGCCTGCTGGACGGCGGAGGGGGGGAGGGCGAGACCGCGGGCGATTTCGGCGCGCAGGGTGTCTTTGTAGAGGTGGGCCCTGGTGGCGTAGCGGGCCCCGTGGGCGAGGGCGGCGTGGTGGGCGCGGAGGGTTTTGAAGGTGTCGGGGTAGGCGTGCCAGGAGGGTTCGGCGGAGGTGATGTGGAAGCCGAGGTGGCTCAAGGTGTGGCGGGCCTGGGCGATGACGGCTGCGATGGTGGGAGCGAAGGGCAGGTTATCGAAGCCGTGGTACCAGGCGAGGCGGGTGCCCGGTGGGGGAAGGGTGGGGAGCTCAAGGACTTGCTGGAGGTCAGCGACGGTGCGGGCGAGGAAGCCCTGGGTGTCAAGCTGGCCGGGCTGGGTGGTGGAGGGGCGGAAGCCGACGATGTTGCAGAAGGCGGCGGGGATGCGCAGGGAGCCGCCGAAGTCAGTGCCGGTGCCGAAGTCGGCCATGCCGGTGGCAACGGCGACGGCGGATCCGCCCGAGGAGCCGCCGCAGGTCTTGGTGGAGTCGTAGGGGTTGCGGGTGGGGCCGAAGAGGGTGTTGAAGGTTTGGGCGCCGGCGCCGAATTCGCTGGTGTTGGTTTTGCCGAGGAGGGTGAGGCCGAGGTTACGGCAGCGGGTGACGAGGGGGTCGTCATGGGTGGGGATGTAGTCGCGGAAGATGGGGGAACCGTAGGTGGTGCGGAGGCCGCGGGTGGCGAAGAGGTCTTTGTGGACGACGGTGCGGCCGGCGAGCGGGCCGGTGGTGAGGGGTTCCACTGGCGCGGGGGTGATGATGGCGTTGAGGTGGGGGTTGAAGCGGGCGATGCGGTCGAGTTGGAAATCGATGTGGGACATAAAGATTGAGGGCGTCCGCTTCGAGTGGAAGGGACGCCCCGGTGGTTAGAAAGGGTGAGAGTTAGTTGGTGACGTCGTGGGTGTTAGACAGTTCGCGCACCGGAATCCAGAGCTTGTACCATTCCTTCTGCTCGGGGGAATCCTTGTAGTTCTTGAGAGCGTCTTCGGATTCGAATTCCATGACGAGGCAGTGGGTGAACTTGGATTCACCACCCTGGACCAGGATGGGACGGAGCCAAACGCGCTTGATGCCCTTGTACTTGCCGGCGACGGTTTCGATGCCGGCGATGGCCTTGTCGATGTCGGCTTTGGAGGCAGTGGGCTTGAACTTCACGTTGATGACGTGAATGACGGACTTGGGGCGTTCCACGGCGAAGGCAGCGAGGCTGAGCATCGCGGTGGCGAGGAAGAGATTCCGAATGATTTTGAGCATGTTGGTTAGTTTCCTTTCGAGTTATTTCTTGTCGGCGAAAGCCTTGGCGTAGTCTTTGAGGAAGGCGTCGAGACCCTTGTCGGTCAAGGGGTGGTTGAACATCATGTCGAGGGTCTTGAAGGGGAGGGTGCCGATGTCGGCGCCGATTTCCGCGGCCTGGGCGACGTGGAGGGGGCTGCGGAGGCTGGCGGCGAGGACCTGGGTGGTGTAGCCGTAGTTGCCGTAGATGGTGCAGATAGATTCGATGAGTTCCATGCCGAGCTGGGCGATGTCATCGAGGCGGCCAACGAAGGGGCTGATGATGTAGGCGCCGGCCTTGGCGGCGAGGAGGGCCTGGGCGGGGGAGAAGCAGAGGGTGACGTTGGTGCGGATGCCGTCCTTGGACAGGGCCGAGCAAGCCTGGATGCCGTCGCGGGTGAGCGGGAGCTTCACGACGACGTTCTTGTGGATCTTGGAGAGCTTGACGCCTTCTTCGATCATGAGCTTGGCTTCGGTGGAGACGACCTCGGCGGAGATGTCGCCGTCGATGATGTCGCAGATACGAGCGATCTGCTCTTCAATGGCGATGCCTTCCTTGGCGATGAGGCTGGGGTTGGTGGTGACGCCGTCAACGATGCCCCAGGCGGCGGCTTTCTTGAGTTCGTCCAGATTTGCGGTATCGAGGAAAATCTTCATGGGAGTTTTGAGTGGTTTTAGCCTTTGATGACAGTGTTGGAGAGCGTGCCGAGACCTTCGATTTCCACCGAGACCTGGTCGCCGGGTTGCATGGGTCCTACACCCGCGGGAGTGCCGGTGGCGATCAAGTCGCCGGGCTCGAGGGTGAGGAAAGAACTTACGAAGGCGAGTATAGCACCGAGGTCGAATATCATCTGGGAGGGTTTGCCTTCCTGCCGGAGTTCGCCGTTGACGAAGGTGCGGAGGGTGGCCGAGTGGATGTCGAATTCGTCCTTGGAAACCATCCAGGGGCCGACGGAGCAGAAGGTGTCGAAGCCCTTGCCGCGGGTCCACTGGCCGTCTTTCTTCTGAAGGTCGCGGGCGGTGACGTCGTTGACGCAGGTGTAGCCGAAGATGTGCTGCATGGCGTCGGCGGGCTGGATGTGGCGGCCGCGCTTGCCGATGATGACGCCGATTTCGCCTTCGAAGTCGACGCGGGAGGACTGGGGCGGGTAGACGATGGAGTCGCCGTTGGTGATGAGGGAGCTGGGTGGCTTGAGGAAGATGAGGGGCTCGGTGGGGACGTCGTTGCCGAGTTCCTTGGCGTGATCGACGTAGTTGCGGCCGACGCAGACGATCTTGGACGGCAGTACGGGAGGCAGGAGGCGGACGGACTGGAGGGTGTGATCTTCCGCGAAATCCTTGCCGAAGAGGCGGTGGGTTTCGATGACGTTGTCGCCGTCGAGGATGCCGTAAAGGCCGTGGGTGGTGGTGGGCTCAGCGTCCTGGGAGAGAGCGAAGCGGATGTATTTGGTCATGGGAAAGTGATCTCCACGGGTTGGGATTGGGCGCTCTCGTTGCCGTCGCGGTCGAGGGCGGTGAGGGCGTAGCGCCAGGTCTGGCCGGGGGTGGCGGTGGCGTCGCGGTAAGTGGCCGCAGTGAGCTTGGTGGCGATGGGGGTGAAGGGGCCGTTGGCTGTGGCGCGGTAGAGGGTGTAGGAGGCGAAGTCAGGGTCCGTATTGCGTTCCCAGGTGAGGTTGATGGCGCCGGCGCCGGCGAGGGCGGAGAGGCCCTGGGGAACGGCGGGGGGGAACTTGTCGAGGGGGGTGAGAGTGAGGGGTTCGCTCAAGGGACTGACGGCGGCGCCTTCGGTGGCGAGGAGGGTGTAGGTATGGGCGCGGCCGAATTCGGCGCCGGTGTCGAGGAACTTGGGTTCCTTGAGGGTGGCCATTTCGGTGGGGGCTTCTTCGCCAGCGCTGAGGCGGAAGAGCTTCCAGGAGAGGTTGGGGCGAGCGGGGGCGGGTTCCCAATCGAGAGCGACGCCGGTGGCGGTGGCTTCGGCGCGGAGGTTGGTGGGAGCGGCGAGGGGGGCGACCAGGTTGAGGTTGAGCAGGTTGGACCAGGGGGAGAGGCGGCCCTTGCGATTGGCCAGACGCACGCCGAGGATGACTTCGCGGCCGGCCCAGGGGGAGGCGGGGGTTTTGAAGCTGACGCTGCCGGGGCCCTGGAGGGGAGGGTTGAGTGGCGTGGCGGAGGCGGCCCAGGTGTCGGCGTTGAAGGGCTGGGAAGGGTTGGGGCCGAGGCGAAGGTCAATGGCGCTGAGTTCGGTGAGGGGGAGATCTTCGAGGGTGGTGGCGGGGATGGTGAAGGAGATGAGGAGGTCCGCGCCGACCTGGCGGGCGGCGAGGTCGGTGACGGGGGTGGGGATTTTGAGGGCGGGCGGCAGCGGGTCGCCGACGTAGGCGCAGCCGGTGAGGAGGAGCGGAAGCAGGAGGACGAAGGGGCGCATTAGAGGATGTAGCGGCTGAGGTCCTGATTCTTGACGATGGTGGCGAGCTGTTCGCGGACGTAGGCGGCGTCGATGGAGATCTTTTTCTTCTTGAGGTCGGGGCCTTCGAAGGAGATCTGTTCGAGGACCTTTTCGATGATGGTGTGGAGGCGGCGGGCGCCGATGTTTTCGGTGCTCTGGTTGACTTCGGCGGCGAGGCGGGCCATTTCGTCGATGGCGTCGTCGGTGAATATGAGCTTGATGCCTTCGGTTTCGAGCAGGGCGATGTACTGCTTGGTGAGGGCGTTTTTGGGTTCGCGGAGAATGCGGACGAAGTCGGCGTGGGTGAGGCTCTGGAGTTCGACGCGGATGGGGAAGCGGCCCTGGAGTTCGGGGATGAGGTCTGAGGGTTTGGAGACGTGGAAAGCGCCGGCGGCGATGAAGAGGATGTGGTCAGTACGGACGAAGCCGTAGCGGGTGTTGACGGTGGTGCCTTCGACGATGGGGAGGATGTCGCGCTGGACGCCTTCGCGGGAGACGTCGGGACCACCGCCGCCTTCGCGGCCGGCGATCTTGTCGAGCTCGTCGAGGAAGATGATGCCGTTGCGCTCGACGCGGTCGAGGGCTTCCTTGGTGATCTGGTCCATGTCGATGAGGCGCTCTTCTTCCTCTTCGGTGAGGTAGTCGAGGGCGTCGGGGACCTTCATTTTGCGCTTCTTGGTGCGGGGGCCGAAGAGGCCGGGGAGGATTTCCTGGAGGTTGGAACCCATTTCCTCCATGCCGGGCGCGGCGGCTACCTGGACGGTGGGGGCTTTCTCTTTGACGTCGATTTCGACGGACTTGTCGTCGAGCTTGCCGGCGCGGAGTTTCTCGCGGAACTTGTCGCGGGTGGCGGGGGAGATCTCGGCGCCTTCGGGGGGTGGGGGGACGAGGAGGTCAAGGAGGCGGTCTTCGGCGTTCTGTTCGGCGCGCTCGGCGACTTCGTCGAGGCGTTCTTCGCGAATGAGGTCGATGGCGATTTCGACGAGGTCGCGGACCATGGATTCGACGTCGCGGCCGACGTAGCCGACCTCGGTGAATTTGCTGGCTTCGACCTTGAGGAAGGGAGAGTTGGCGAGTTTGGCGAGGCGGCGGGCGATTTCGGTTTTGCCGACGCCGGTGGAGCCGATCATGAGGATGTTCTTGGGCATGACCTCTTCGGCCATTTCGGGGTCGAGGCGCTGGCGGCGGATGCGGTTGCGGAGGGCGATGGCGACGGCCTTTTTGGCCTCGGCCTGGCCGACGACGTACTTGTCGAGCTCGGCGACAATCTCGCGCGGGGTGAGTTCGTCGAGCAGGGGGGATTCTTCGTTGCGGGAGTTGGGGAGGTAGATCACCATGGGTGAGGGCTTAGCCAAGTTCTTCGATTGTGAGGTTGTGGTTGGTGTAGATGCAGACGTCGGCGGCGATCTTCATGGACTTTTCGACGATATCGCGAGCGGACAGGTCGGTGTTTTCGAGGAGCGCGCGGGCGGCGGAAACGGCGAAGGAACCGCCGGAACCGATGGCGGCAATGGAGTCTTCGGGTTCAATGACGTCGCCATTGCCGGAGAGCAGGAAGGTGGCTTCGAGGTCGGCGACGACGAGCATGGCTTCGAGGTGGCGCAGCATTTTGTCAGTGCGCCAGTCTTTGGCGAGTTCGACGGCGGCGCGGGAAAGCTGGCCGTTGTGCTGTTCGAGCTTGGCTTCGAAGCGGGAGAAGAGACTGAAGGCGTCGGCGGTGGAGCCGGCAAAACCGGAGAGGATCTTGCCGTTGTAGAGACGGCGGAGCTTGCGGGCGTTGCCCTTGAGGACTTCCGAGCCCTGGGTGACCTGGCCGTCGCCCGCCATGACGACACGGCCGGCGCGACGGACGCTCAAGATCGTGGTAGAGCGGATGCGTTGTTTCATGCCAAACTCCAGTGTAAGATCAATGGCAACCCTATGATTGAAATCAAAGTCAACGGTCAAACACGGCAGTTTGACGGCGACGGCGAAATGCCGCTGCTGTGGTACCTGCGGGATGAACTGGCGCTCACCGGTTCCAAGTTCGGATGCGGCATGGGGCTTTGCGGCGCTTGCACCATCCACGTGAATGGTGAGGCCACGCGGAGTTGTGTGACGCCCGTGAAGAGCGCGGCGGGTAAGGAGATTACGACCATTGAGGGCCTGAGCCCGAATGGGAATCATCCCTGCCAGGTGGCCTGGGAGCAGCACGCGGTGGCGCAGTGCGGCTATTGCCAGGCGGGGCAGATCATGCAGGCGGCGGCGCTGCTGAAGAAGACGCCGAAGCCGACGGATGAACAGATTGAAGCGGCCATGACGGGCAACATATGCCGGTGTGGCACCTACCAGCGGATCAAGGCAGCCGTGAAGACGGCGGCGGGGGTGAAGTAATGGAAATCAAATACGGTGAAAGCTTTGCGGCGCCGGAAGCGCGCGTGAGCGAAACCACGCGGCTGGCGCAGGAAGCCTACGCGCAGTATGACCAGAAGGTGGAGATGCTGGACCGGCGCGGCTTCGTGGGCACGGTGCTGGGCGCGAGTGCGCTGGTGCTGGGCGTGAGCCTGAAGCGGGCGGATGCGGCGCCGACGGCGTGGCAGCCGAGTGTGTATCTGGGCTTTGAGCCGAACGGCACGGTGGTGATCATGGCGCATCGCAGCGAGATGGGCACGTCGTCGAAGACGTCGCTGCCGATGATGCTGGCGGATGAACTGGAAGCTGAGTGGAGCAAGGTAAAGGTAGAGCAGGCGCTGGGCGATGAGAAGTACGGGTCGCAGAATACGGACGGCAGCTGTTCGATACGCGACTTTGGCCAGGCGATGCTGAAGGCCGGCGCAACGGCGCGCACGATGTTTGAGCGGGCGGCGGCGCAGAAGTGGAACTGCCAGCCGGGCGATGTAGCGGCGAATCAGGGCAAGGTGATCAACGGGCGGACGAAGGCGTCGCTGACCTATGCGGAATTGCTGCCGATTGCGGCGAAGCTGGAAGTGCCCAAGGACAACGAGCTGCGCTACAAAACGCCGGAGCAGTACAAGCTGATCGGCAAGAAGATGCCGATGCTGGATGAAAAAGACATCCTGCGGGGCAAGGCTACTTACGGGATGGACGCGAAGATGCCGGGCATGCTGATTGCCATGGTGGAGCGGCCGCCGGTGTATGGCAGCAAGGTGAAGAGCTTTGACGACAAGGCGGCGCTGGCGTTGAAGGGCGTGGCGCGGACGGTGGAATTGCCCACCTGGAAACCGCCACATTTGTTCCAGCAACTGGGCGGAGTGGCGGTGCTGGGCGATAGCACCTGGGCCGTGATGCAGGCGCGAAGGAAGCTGAAGGTGGAGTGGGACCAGAGCCCGCATGCCAATTACAGCTCGGCGGATGAGAAGAAGTATCTGCTTGATACGGTGTTGAAGCCGGGCAAGGTGGTACGGAACCGGGGCGACGTGGATGCCGCGCTGGCCAAGGCGGCGAAGAAGCATGAGGCGAGTTATTTTGCGCCGATGCTGTCGCACGCGCCGATGGAGCCGCCGGTTGCGGTGGCCGAGTGGAAAAACGGCAAGGTGGAGACGTGGTGCCCGACGCAGAACCCGCAAGCCGTGCAGGATGCGGTGGCGGCGGCGATGGGTATTCCGAAGACCGATGTGATTTGCCATGTGACGCTGCTGGGCGGCGGGTTTGGCCGTAAGTCGAAGCCGGATTACGTGGTGGAAGCGGCGTTGCTATCGAAGGCGACGGGCAAGCCGGTGAAGGTGATCTGGACGCGGGAAGACGACATCAAGTTCGACTACTACCACACGGTTTCGGGCATGCACATGAAGGCCGGCATGGCTGCGAATGGCAAGCTGGAAGCGTGGCTGTTCCGCAGCGCGTTTCCGCCGATTGCGTCCACGTTTGGGCCCGGCGCGCAGTATGGCGCCGAGTTTGAAGTGGGCATGGGGCTGAACGAGTTGCCCTATGATGTGCCGAACATCCGCGGGGAGAACTGCCCGGCGCCGAACCACTTGCGGTTGGGCTGGATGCGGGCGGTGGCGCATGTGTATCACGCGTTTGGCATACACAGCTTCCTCGACGAACTGGCAGTGTTGAACAACACAAACTACGTCGATTATGTTTTGAAGACGCTGGGGCCAGACCGCAACGTGGACCTGGGCAAAGATGGCGTGAAGCCGTGGAACAACGGCCAGCCCATCGACAAATTCCCCATCAGCACGGCGCGCCTGCGGCGGGTGCTGGAGCAGGTGGCTGAGCAGAGCGGGTATGGCAAGAAGAAGTCGGGCAACGGCCGTGGCTTTGGCATTGCCGCCCACCGCAGCTTCCTGAGCTACATTGCGAGCGTGGTGGAAGTGGAAGTGGACTCGCAGGGCAAGGTGACGATCCCGAATGTGTGGACCGTGGCCGACTGCGGCACGGTGGTGAGCCCGGACCGCGTGGTGAGCCAGTTTGAGGGCGCGGCTGTGTTTGGCACGAGCATCGCGATGATGGGCGAAATCTCGGCGGCCAATGGACGGGTGCAACAAAGCAACTTCCACGACTATCCGGTGGCGCGGATGGCGGAATCGCCGAAGATGACGCACGTGACAATTGTTCCCAGCAAGGAACCGGCGGCGGGCGTGGGTGAGCCGGGTGTGCCGGTGATTGTGCCGGCCATCACGAGCGCCATCTATGCGGCGACGGGCAAGCGCGTGCGCGAGTTGCCGGTGAAGCGGACCAAATTGGTTTAGTCGCGCAATTCGAAGAGACGGTAGTGGCCGTCTGGACTCGCCGCGAGGGGTGTCCAGGCGGCCTTTTCCATGATGTCGCGCAGGGGGTGGGATTCGAGAAACCAGGGCCAGTGGACTTCGAAGACATGGGTGACGCCCTGCTTGTGGAGGGATGGCAGGAATTGCCCGGGGGGCCCGAGCGGCGGGCGGTCGGGGAAGTACCAGGCGAGGCTCGCGTTGGCTTCGAAGCCGCGGACGGCGTGGCGGCCGGTGTAGAGGTAGACGGTGGGGTCGAGGTTGGATTGCAACAGGGCAGTGGGAGGGGTGAGGGCGCGGAGGCGGGCGAATTGTTGTTCCAGATGGGGCCAGGGCTCAACGGAGTGGTTGAGGGGAATCCAGAAGCCGGTGCGCGCGGCATGGGTGGAGATGCCGTGGCTGGCCCAGGCGCCACCAAGGGTGAGCAGGGCGAGGATGGTGACGGCGAAGCGGGTGGGGAGCGTGTTGAGGCTGAGCCACAAGGCAAAGGGCAGGAGGGGTACGAGAAAACGCAAGGGGGGCCAGGCCCAGAGGGTGATCAGGGCAAGGGAGGCCAGCAGGTAGAAGCGCACCGGGGCGGGGAAGGGAGCTTTGCGGAAAGCGATGGCGAGCAGGGCGAAGCCAGCGAAGGGCGCGCCGGGGAAGTCATAGAGGGATTGCAGGCTGAAGGGGAGATAGAGCAGATTGCGGGCGGCGATGGCGGCTTTGTCGGCCCAGGAGAAGCTGGTGAGGAGGTTGTAATCGCGGTAGTAGTTGGCGGCGGACAGATAGGAGGAAGCGGCTACGGGGTGGAGCCATTGCCAGAGGGGCCAGAGGGCGGCGAGGGGCAGGGCGATGGTGGCGAAGCGGAGGAGGCGCTGGCGATTGCCCTGGCGCCGAAGGTAGAAGAGGCAGGCGACGATCAGGGCAATGCCGAGGGAGCGGGTATGGTAAGCCGCCGCGGCGGCCAGGGCGGCGGCGAGGATCTGGCCGCGCGTGAGCAGCAGCAGGCAGGCGGTGGTGAGCGCGGCAAAGAGGGTTTCGCTGAGGATGGTGGTGGAAAGGAAGATGACCTGGGGACTGGCGGCGGTGGCCGTGACCAGTCCGGCGGCGAGCAGGGGGGACCTGGTTTGCTGGCGAACGAAAGCGAAGAGGAGGGCAAACCAGGCGAGAGCGCCCGTGAGGGGCACCAAGCGGAGGTAGGCCAGGTTGGCGGGGAAATCCGGGAAGAGCCACCAGACGGGGGTAAGCAGGGCGGGGAAGAGAATGGGGTACTTGGTTTGGGGTTGGGGTGAGGGGAGGCTTTCGATGGTGTAGCCGTGGCCGGTGGCGAGGGATCGTGAGGTGAGCAGGTAGATGGCGTCGTCGTGATAGATGCCGGCGGCGGGGGCGCGGAAGGCGGCGTAATAGCTGGGCCCGAGCAAGAGAGTTGCCAGAAGAAGCATGAGAGTGGCGAGCCGCATGGAAATAGTCAGTTTACTTTGGCCCGGAATAGAGGAATATAGAAAAAGTGCCGTTTGGGGTAACAATCCGGCTGGACCGGAAAACGAAACTGACGCTCGCCGTGGCTGTGGTGCTGGCCGCGGTGTTGCTGTATTTCTCCTTTCGGGGAATTGATTTTGCGCAGTTAAGCGGGATGCTGGCCAATGCCAAGCTGGATCAAGTGGCAATTGCCGCAGTGTTGACAGCGGTGGCGTTGTGGATTCGTAGCTACCGCTGGCGCGTGTTGCTGAATTCCGGGGAGAATGTGCCGCTCAATACGGTGTTCTGGGCCAACGCGCTGGGTTATCTGGGGAACAACGTACTGCCGGCGAGGATGGGGGAATTTCTGCGGGTAGAGGCACTGAAGCGCCGCCACGACATCTCGCGGAGCTATCTGCTGGCTACGGCGCTGATTGAACGGGTGATGGATGCGGGCGTGCTGGTGCTGTTTACCAGCGCGGCGCTGCTGATGATTGAAGGGCTGCCGGACTGGTTGCACCGGGCCAGCCAGACCTTCAGCGTGTTGAGCGGGCTGGGAATTCTGACGCTGTTTCTGCTGCCGCGGGCGCAAAAGCAGGTGGAGCAGTTGCTGGTGAAGATTCCGAAGGTGAGCGGAGTGGCGGCGCGTTTTCTGGATGGTTTGCGATCGTTGCACAGCTGGTGGCGGAGCGGGCAGTTTCTGGTGCTCACGCTGGTGATCTGGCCGCTGGATTCATTGACTGGGGTGATTGTGGCGCAGGCGCTGGGTTTTGAGTTGAGTTTGCAAACCTCGATGGTGGTGCTGGCGGCATTGGGTTTGTCGAGCGCGATTCCCTCGACGCCGGGCTATGTAGGGGTGTTTCAGTTTGTGGCGGTGAATGTTCTGAAGCCCTTTGGGGTGGAGCGCGAAGCGGCGCTGGCGTGGATACTGCTTTACCAGGCGATTGGCTATTTGGTGCAGGCGGGCTTCGGAGTTGTGGGTTTTGGAGTGCTTTCCAAACAGCACGCTCAGAACAACTGAGAGAGGGTTAACGGGGCGTCGGCACGCGCCCAGGCGCGGTCGAGCAGGGGTTTGACCTGGCGCGCAGCCTCATCTTTTCCCTGGGCCTTGAGAGCTTCCATCAGGCCGAAGAGCGCGCGGCCGGAGCGGCGATTGTTCTCGAGTTCTTCGCGAAAGACGCGTTCCGCTTCCTGGGCCTGTCCAGCATGCAGATAGAGAGCACCCAGGGCCTCGCGGGAGGGGGGGTAATACCAGCCGGCGGGTTCGTCGTAATTCAACTGGTCTTCGGCGGCAACGGCCTGTTTGGCGTGCTGAATGGCCTCAGGAAGCTTGCCAGCGGCCTGGGCGATTTTCGCATCGAGTGCGTGCAGGGCAATCTGCATGACACGGGGCTCGGGGTTGAGGCCGAAGTTGCGGTCCCCGGAGAGTGCCGTGATGGCTTGGGCCAGTTCCGTGCGGGTCTTGCGGGCGGTCTCGAGTTGGCCTTTGGCGGCCTGAGCCATGCCGCGAGCGAAGAGCCAGACGTTGTTCACGCTGAGGCTGAAACTGGCGGGGGCGGGGCTCGACAGAATCTCATCCCACTTCTGAAAGCGGACCTCGACAAACCAGGGCATGGCGAGGGAGGGCTCGAAGGCGGCATCCATGCGGGCGACGGGTTCGAGTTCGCGGGCGGCGGCGCGGATGGCCTCGCGGGCTTCGCGATACTGGCCGAGCATGGTGAGGTTGGCCGAGAGGAAGTGGAGGTTGTGATACCAGTAGGGCGTGTAGTAGGTGGGTCCGCCGACGGATTCGAAGTAGGCCTTGTCGAGGGCGGCGGCTTTGCGGTTGAGGTCAGCAGAGGTGGCGTAATCGCCGGTGCGGGTGAGAATGTGGGCGGGCATGTGGACGAGGTGGCCGCTGGCGGGGGCCAATTCGGCCAGCAGGGCCGCACTGGCGAGGGCGCGCTCGGGGGTGGGGGAAGCCTCGACGGCGTGGATGTAGAGGTGGTTGGCGCCCATATGGCGGGGGTCTTTCTGGAGGACGGCCTCGAGGCGGGTGATGATTTCGAGGGTGTAGGTGTTGGGCTGGCCGTCGCGGGTAAAGAGCTTCCAGGGAGTGAGGTTCATGAGGGCGTCAGCGGTGAGGGTTTGGGCGTCGAGATCGTCGGGGAACTGCCGCGCGACTTCCCGCATGGCTTCCGCATAAGCCTTGTCCAAAGCCGAGCGGTCGGCCGGGTTTTCGGGCAGGTAGCGTTTGGCCAGGGCCTCGATCAGTGCGCGCTCGCGGGGAGTGGCTTGCGAGGCGAGCCGGAGGGCCTGCTGGGTGGCGTCCCAGGCGGGGCGGGCATGCTCGGGCATGAGGGGGGCGTTGATGTTGTTGCCGAGGGCCAGGCCAAGGCCCCACCAGCAGAGGGCGCAGGCGGGGTCCAGTTCGGTTGCCTTGCGGAAGCTGGCGGCGGCCTCCGGGTGATTGAAGGCATAGATGAGACGGATGCCCTGGTTGGCCCAAGTGCGGGCTTCGCTACTGGCGGTAGTGAGCTCGAAATGGTGATCTCCGTAGCCGGGCCAAATACGGGGCACAATCTTGCCGGGGTTCGGCATACCGTGCTGGGCGTAGAGGGAAAGGCTAACGAACAGGGGGAAAATTCGGAGCATCATTACCAGAGTACGCGGGAAGCGGCTCAGGTACGGCTCATTTTGATGGGGTCCCAGCCGAGAACGCGGCCCGAGGCGGCGCTTTCGTTGCAAAGCAGGGCTGGTGCGGCAGCGCGGTAACCAAATGTGCCGTCCTCGATTGAGGGTGTAGCGTTGCGGATGCTTTCAGCGAAGGCGATGTGGTGCAGGCGATGGGCATCGAACTGAGGCGTAAAAGAGGCCAGTTCTGATGCGGGCAGAGCCGGCTTTGCCGCGAGTGGGTAACGACGCCGGTAATCGGTCATAAAGGCCTGTTGATCAGCCATGGCGAAGGTGCCGATGGTGGTACCGGGTTCGCTTTCTTTCGGGGGTTTCTCGAGGCGCAGGTTGCTGGAAGTGGCGTGCAAGATGCCGTCTGACCCATAGAAGCGGAAGCCGAATTGTTCCTGGGAGACGCCGCTGGCGAGATTGACGCGGAGGCTGAGGGAAAACCCGGGATAGTCGAGAATGGCGAGCATGACGTCGGGAGCGTCACGGCCATCCTTCCAGAAGCGCACGGCGCCAGAGGCGTAGACCTTGGTGGGGCCAAGTGAGCCGGTGACGGTGTGGATGGCGGAAAGCAGGTGGATGAAGAGATCGCCCGCCACGCCGGTGCCGTAGTCGTCGTAATTGCGCCAGCGGAAGAGGCGAACCGGCTCAAAGGGGCGTTTGGGGGCGTGGCCGAGGAAGCGGTCCCAGTCGATTTGCGTGAGCTGCGGGTCAACGGGAAGTGAGTATTGCCAGGCGCCGAGGGCGGTGTTGCGGTCGAGCCAGGATTCCACCAGAGTCATCTGCCCCAGAACCCCCTGGCGATAGAGATCGCGCGCCTTCAGAAAGACATGCGAGCTGACGTACTGGCTGCCGATCTGCAGGATCTTGCCCGAGGCCTTTTCGGCGGCGATGACGCCGGGGCCTTCGTCGACGCGGTGAATCATGGGTTTCTGACAGTAGACGTGTTTGCCGGCGCGCAAGGCATCGGCGGTGATGCGGGCGTGCCAGTGGTCTGGGGTGGCTACGATGACGGCGTCCACGTCGCGGCGCGCCAGCACCTCACGGTAGTCGCGCGAGGTGAACGTATCCTGGCCGTAGACCTCCCGCATGCGGGTGAGGCGGCTGTCGTAGATGTCCGCAGCGGCGATGATTTTGGCGCCGAGGCTGGTGGCCACGCGGGCATCACTCTGCCCCATGCCGCCGCACCCGATCAGGGCCATCTGAATGCGCGAATTTGGCGAAGT
>VFQU01000569.1_pt1 | contig 31017 bp, 24 predicted proteins | sample 3512311 | NCBI WGS metagenome assembly VFQU01 (sample SAMN10412377, study PRJNA504923) | tailings metagenome | isolation source: Relicate 3 Philex TSF3 active mining site | place: Philippines: Tuba, Benguet | collected 2017-08-29
CGGCCATCCTGGCCGCAGAAGCCGCAAGCACGAAGCGACTCGGTGTGCTGGCGTTCGGGCCCCGTCTGTCGCGCCGAGTAGCGCAGGAAGCCGGCGGGGAAAGGCGCGCATGTTCGAGCACATGGATGTGCGAGTTCGCGCCGGCCGCCGGATTCCGAGCAACGCAGGGCACCGGCATCGCTCTTCGATGCCGGCGCGGCAGTCGGGTCGCCTTCTCTTTGGTTACTTTCTCTTGGCGAGTCAAGAGAAAGTGACTCGGGGCGCCCGAAGGGCGCACCGAAAGCTCGTTGGCTTGCGGCAGTCGCATGGCACAGCCGTGCCAGCTCGGCAGTCGGGTCGCCTTCTCCTTGGATACCTTCTCTTGGCGAGACACGAGGCGCGCAGGAGCGTGGCCGAACGCCGAAGGCGGCCCGAAGGGCGGCGGGCAGGAAGCCCGCCGCAAGAGAAAGTAACTCGAGCCGGCCGAAGGCCGGATCGAAAGCTCGTCTGCTCGCAGCAGGCGCGACAGACAGCCGCGCCACGCTCGTCGGGTATCCGGCACCCCTGCCCCCCCACCATCCGGGGCAGGCCCCCCGGCCTGCCCCGATTCCATGTTCCTAGCGACCCGTCTTCAGGGTCGTCCACAGCCGCGTGTAGATGCGATCCACGTCGGGCGGCAGGACAGCCAGGCTGAACAGCTTGGCGTAGGTCGCGTCGTCGGGGTAGATCGTCGGGTCGCCGGTGATTTCGGGATCGATCAGCGGCTTGGAGGCGGCGTTGCCGTTGGCGTAGGCGACGTAGTTGGAGACCTCGGCGATGATCTCCGGGCGCATCAGGAAGTCGATGAAGGCGTGCGCGTTGTCGCTGCGCTTGCTGCTCTTGGGGATCGCCAGCATGTCGAACCACAGCGCGGCGCCCTGCGTGGGGATCGAGTAGGCGACTTCGACGCCCTTGCCGGCCTCCTCGGCGCGGGTCGCGGCCTGCAGGATGTCGCCCGACCAGCCCACCGCAACGCAGATGTCGCCGTTGGCGAGGTCGTTGATGTACTGCGATGAGTGGAAGTAGCGCACGTGCGGGCGGACCGCCTGCAGCGCGGCGAGGCCCTTGTTGATCACCGCCTCGTCGAAGCTGTTCGGGTCCTCGCCCAGGTAGTTGAGCACGGTCGGAACCATCTCCGAGGCGGCATCGAGGAAGCTCACGCCGCAGCCGGCCAGCTTCTCCATGTTCTCCGGCTTGAACACCAGGTCCCAGCTGTCGACCGGGGCGTCTTCACCCAGCGCCTCCTTGACCTTGGCGACGTTGTAGCCGATGCCGGTGGTGCCCCACAGGTAGGGCACGCTGTGGGTGTTGTCCGGGTCGAGCACGGCGATGCGCTGCATCATCGCGGGGTCGAGGTTCTTCCAGTTCGGCAGCTTCGACTTGTCGAGCGGCATGAACACGCCGGCCTGGATCTGCCGGCCGAGGAAGTTCAGCGTCGGCACGACGATGTCGTAGCCGGCGTCGCCCGACATCAGCTTGGCCTCGAGCACCTCGTTGCTGTCGAAGACGTCGTAGATGACCTTGATGCCGGTCTCGGCCTCGAACTTCTTGACCGTGTCCTCGGCGATGTAGTCGGACCAGTTGTAGACGCTGAGGACCTTCTCTTCGGCGGCGGGCTTGGCCGGCGCCGCGGCCGGCGCACCGCCGTCGGCGGGCGGTGCCTTCTCGCCGCAGGCGGCGAGCACGACGGAGGCGAGGGCGATGACCAGGGCATTGCGCGTCATGGGTGGGCTCCCGGTGGATGTTGGGGTGAGGATGACATTCCTCGCGCCGGCCTGCCAGCGTGCGCCTCAGGCGCGGCGCGGCATGCCCAGCGCGTCGGCGGTCTGGTCCAGCGATTTCCAGGCCTTCTCGAACAGCTCGTCGACCTGCTCGCGGCTGATCACTAGCGGCGGCAGCAGCATCGAGTCGTAGGTGGCGCGCAGGATCAGGCCGTTCTTCAGGGCGATGTCGCGGCACAGCGCGCCGACCTTGCCGCGCTCGGCGAAGAAGCGCCGCTCGGGCTTGTTCGGCACCAGTTCGAGCGCGCCGACCATGCCGAGGATGCGCGCCTCGCCGACCAGACGGTGCTCGCCCAGCGCCTTCCAGCGCTGTGCGAGGTAGGGGCCGATCGAGTCGCGGCAGGTGTCGACGATGCGCTCCTCCTCGAGGATGCGGATGTTCTCCAGCGCCACCGCGGTGCACACCGGGTGGCCGGAGTAGGTGTAGCCGTGCGCCAGCTCGCCGCCCCGGTCCTTGAGGACGCCGGCGACGCGGTCGTTGAACATCACCGCGCCGAGCGGGATGTAGCCCGAGGTGATGCCCTTGGCCAGGGTCATGATGTCGGGCTGGAAGCCGAAGGTCTGCGCGGCGAACCACTCGCCGGTGCGGCCGAAGCCGCAGATGACCTCGTCGGCCACCAGCAGGACGTCGTGGCGGCGGCAGACCTTCTCGATCTCCTGCCAGTAGTTGCGCGGCGGGATGTACACGCCGATCGCGCCCATCACCGGCTCGCCGATGAAGGCGGCGACGTTGTCGGCGCCGAGTTCGAGGATCTTGTCCTCGAGCCGCTGCGCGCAGACCCGGCCGTAGGTGTCCTCGTCCATGTCGCCGCCGTCGGCGAACCAGAACGGCGGCTCGATGTGGTGGATGTCGGGGATCGGCAGGCCGCCCTGGGCGTGCATGCCCTTCATCCCGCCGAGGCTGGCGCCGGCCATGGTCGAGCCGTGGTAGCCGTTGTGGCGGCCGATGAAGATGCGCTTGGCCGGCTTGTCCTGGACCTTCCAGAAGTGCCGCACCATGCGGACGATGGTGTCGTTCGCCTCCGAGCCGGAGTTGGCGAACATCACGTGGTTCAGGTCGCCCGGGGTCAGCGCGGCGAGCTTGGCCGAGAGCCGGATGGTCGGCTCGGTGGTGCACTGGAAGAAGCTGTTGTAGTAGGCCAGTTCGGTCATCTGCCGCGCCGCCACCGCACCGAGTTCGGCGCGGCCGTAGCCGACGTTGACGCACCACAGCCCGGCGAAGGCGTCGAGCAGCTTGTTGCCCTCGGCGTCCCAGACGTAGCAGCCCTCGCCGTGGGTCAGGATCCGCGTGCCGCGCCTGGCCAGCGCCGCGTTGTCGTTGAACGGATGCAGGTGGTGCTCGGCGTCGAGCTGCTGCAACTGGCGGGTGGCGATCGGGTCCATGGGGGGCTCGGCGGACGGAGTGGGGTTCGGCTGCGTCGGAGGCGGCAGGAAGTTCCAGTTGCCAGTTCCAGTGGCCAATCAAAGCAAGCTGCCGGCTCTCATCTGGCCACTGGAACTGGCCACTGGCACTCGCTCCTAGACATTCAGCAGCAGGAACTCGCGCTCCCACGAGCTGATCACGCGGAAATAGGTCTCGTATTCCTTCTGCTTCACCGCGATGTAGGCGTCGACGAAGCGCTGGCCGAGCAGATCGGCGATCTCCGGGCAGTCGCGCAGGGCGGCCAGCGACTCCTCCAGCGAGCGCGGCAGCTGGAAGCCCTTGGCGAAGGCGCTGCCGGTCAGCGGGTCGGTGGGCATCAGCTTCTCGCGGATGCCCAGCCAGCCGCAGGCCAGCGTGGCGGCGATGGCGAGATAGGGATTGGCGTCGGAGCCGGCGAAGCGGCTCTCCACGCGGGTGTTCTCCGGCGTGTCCATCGGCACGCGCAGGCCGCAGGTGCGGTTGTCGTAGCCCCACTCGGTGTTGACCGGCGAGACCTCGCCGATCACCAGCCGTCGATAGGAGTTGATGTTCGGCGCGAAGAACGGCATCGCCATCGGCACGTACTTCTGCAGGCCGGCGAGGTAGTGCATGAACAGCGGGCTGTGCTGCCCGGGCTGCCTGCCGGCGAACAGGTTGGCGCCGGACTTCGCGTCGGTGAGGCTCTGGTGGATGTGCATCGCGCTGCCGGGCTCGTTGGACATCGGCAGGGCGAGGAAGGTGGCGTAGATGCCGTGGCGCAGCGCCGCCTCGCGCATGCTGCGCTTGAACAGGAACACCTGGTCGGCGCGCGACAGCGGGTCGGCGTGCTGGAAGTTGACCTCGAGCTGGGCCGCGCCCGACTCGTGGATCAGCGTGTCGACGTCGAGCTCCATCGCCTCGGCGAAGTCGTACATGTCGTCGAGGATCGGGTCGAACTCGTTGACCGCGTCGATCGAGTAAGACTGCCGCGCCGTCTCCGGACGCCCGGAGCGGCCGGCCGGCGGCTGCAGCGGGAAGTCGGGGTCGGTGTTCTTCTGCACCAGGAAGAACTCGACCTCGGGCGCGACGATCGGCTGGATGCCGACGCCTTCGTACAGCGCCAGCACGCGGCGCAGCACGTTGCGCGGCGCCAGCTCGTGCGGGCGGCCGTCGCGGGTGTAGCAGTCGTGGATGATCTGCGCGGTCGGGTCCTTGGCCCAGGGCACCATGCGCACGGTGGTCGGATCGGGCCGCAGGTACATGTCGGAGTCCGACGGGCTGACCAGGTCGTCGTAGTTGTCCGGGTAGTCGCCGGTCACCGTGGTGACGAAGATGCCCTCGGGCAGGCGCGTACCGAAGTCGTGCGAATACTTGGTCTCCGGCACGATCTTGCCGCGCGCGTTGCCGGTGATGTCGGGGACGAGGCACTCGACCTCGGTGATGCGTCGCTCCTTCAGCCAGCGCTTGAGCGAACTCTGCGCGGCGTCCGGTGTGCTGTTCTTGCCGCTGGCCTTGCGCTTCGCCATGGGGAGTCCGTCATTGCCGTTGCGCGGCGCGGGCGCGGCAGGCCGCGGCGAAGCGCTCGAAGATGCCGCGGTAGAAGGGGTTCTCGTCGGCGCGCCACTCCGGATGCCACTGCAGCGCCAGCAGCCACTGGCCGTCGTCGTCGATGCGGAAGGCCTCGACCAGCCCGTCGGGCGCCATCGCCTCGATCTTGGCGCCCGGCGCGAGCGTGCGGATGCCCTGGCCGTGCAGCGAGTTGATCATCGCGCTGGGTGCGCCGGCGATCTCGGCCAGCCAGCCGCCTGCCATCAGTTCGACCGGGTGCGCCGGACCGTACTGCACCTCGAGCGGATCGCCCTCGCGTTCGCGGTGGTCGGCGAAGCCCGGCACCTCGTGCACCTTCTGGTGCAGCGCGCCGCCGAGCGCGACGGTGACCTCCTGCAGGCCGCGGCAGATCGCCAGCACCGGCAGGCGGCGCTCCAGCGCCAGCGGGATCAGGTTGAGCGTGGTCGCATCGCGGACCGGGTCGTGCAGGTTGCCCGGATAGCTCGGCTCGTTGCCGTAGTGGTGCGGTTCGATGTTGCTGCGCGCGCCGGTCAGCAGCAGGCCGTCGAGGCGATCGAGCAGGCCGGGCAGCTGCGCCGCCGGCAGCACCGAGGGAATCACCAGGGCGGTGAGGCCGGCGACTTCGGTGGCCGCGCGCACGTACTTCTCGCCGACCGCCTGGAAGGGGTGGGCGCCGATCCGGGTGCTGTCGGAGGGCAGGCCGACCAGCGGTGAGACGGGCGTAGGAGGCGGCGACATGCTGGCCGACATTACGCCGGCCGTTTGATTTTATCAACGCATCGACGTCGTGCCGTGCGTGGCCCGCGCCGCCGGCGAACCTGTCGTCAATCGGCCGGCAGGCGCCATGGATGCGCAATCCACGGCCTCCGGCAGGCGCCGAAGTTCCGCGGCATACCGGGATTGCCGGCGACATGCGATGAGTATTTTTGACACCCTGCAAGGGCGCTTTGCTAGGATGCCGCGACCCCCACGACGGCCGCCGCCCGAGCCCCCGATGACCGCCGACCTGTGCGCCGCCGATGCTGCCGTGCTGGCCTCGATGCCGGGCCTCGAGACCATCGACCTGATCCTGCCGGACATGAACGGCCTGCTGCGCGGCAAGCGCATTGCCCGCAGCGCGCTGGAGAAGGCGTTCACCCAGGGCGTCTGCCTGCCGATGTCGCTGATCGCCACCGACATCACCGGCAACACGGTCGAGGAGACCGGTCTGGGCTACGACATCGGCGACGAGGATCGGGTCTGCCGGGCGGTGCCGGGCTCGCTGCGTCCGGTGCCCTGGCAGGCGCGGCCCACCGCGCAGGCGCTGCTCGGCATGGAGGACGCGCAGGGCGCGCCGTTCGCGGCCAACCCGCGCGAGATCCTCAGGCGGCTGATCGCGCGCTTCGCCGCGCGCGGCCTGACGCCGGTGGTGGCGATCGAGCTCGAGTTCTACCTGCTCGACGCCCAGCCCGGCCCCGACGGCCTGCCGCAGACCTCGGTCAACCCCGGCACCGGCCGGCGCAACCGCACCACGCAGGTCTACTACCTGCAGGACCTCGACGACTACCAGGGCTTCATCGGCGCCGTCGCCGAGGCCTGTCGGGCGCAGCAGATCCCGGCCGACACCGCGGTCGCCGAGTACGCGCCGGGTCAGTTCGAGATCAACCTCCAGCATCGCGCCGACGCGCTGGCCGCCTGCGACGACGCGATCTACCTCAAGCGCGCGGTCAAGGCGGTGGCCGCGCAGCAGGGCCTGCAGGCCAGCTTCATGGCCAAGCCCTTCGTCGAACAGGCCGGCAGCGGCCTGCACGTCCACGTCAGCCTGCTCGACGGCGCCGGCCGCAACGTCTTCGCCTGCACGCCGGACGCGCCGGCGGCGGCGCTGCGCCACGCCCTCTCGGGGCTGCAGTCGACGGCGGGCGACTGCATGCTGATGTTCGCCCCGCACGCCAACAGCTACCGGCGCTTCGTGCTCAACGCCTTCGTCCCGCTCAACGAATGCTGGGGCTTCAACAACCGCACGGTGGCGCTGCGCATTCCCTACAGCGACCCGGACAACGTCCGCATCGAGCACCGCATCGCCGGCGCCGACGCCAACGTCTACCTCGCCACTGCCGGCGTGCTGGCCGGCATCCTGCCCGGCCTCGAGCATCCGCGCGAGCCGGGCCCGCCGGTGGTCGGCAACGCGTACGAACAGACCGAGCTGCGCGATCTGTTCTGGCGCGACACGCTGCGCGATTTCCAGGCCAGCGCGTTCGTCGCCGAGCACTTCGGCGCCGACTTCCGCCACATCTACGGGCAGCAGAAGCTCAAGGAGCTGCGCAGCTTCTCGCGCGAGGTGACCAGCCTCGAATGCGAGTGGTACCTGCGGCATGTCTGAGCCGCGGCCGCACGCGGCCTCGTGGTATGCGGCCAGCGTCGAGGCGCCGCCGCCGGCGCCGCCGCTGGAAGGCGCGCGGCGCTGCGACGTCGGCATCCTCGGCGCCGGCCTGACCGGCCTGTCGGCGGCGATCGAGCTGGCCGAGGCCGGCCTGTCGGTCGAGATCCTCGAAGCCGAACGGATCGGCTGGGGCGCCTCCGGGCGCAGCGGCGGCCAGGCCATCTTCGGCTACGGCTGCGACCAGTCGAAGCTCGAATCCGCGCTGGGTGCGGCCGATGCGCGGCGCCTGTTCGACTGGTCGATCGAGGGCATCGAGCTGATCCACCGGCGCTGCGCGCGCTTCGGCATCGACTGCGACTGGCGCGACGGCCACGTCCACGTGCCGATCAAGCCGCGCCAGTCCGTCGAGCTGCTCGCCCTGCAGCGCGAGTGTGCCGAGCGCTACGACTACCCGCTGGAGTGGTGGGATCGCGAGCGGCTTCGCGCCGAGGTGGCGACCGAACGCTATCTCGGCGGCCTGTTCGACCCGCGCAGCGGCCACCTGCATCCGCTGAAGTACACGCTGGGCCTCGCCGCCGCTGCGCGCGGCCTCGGCGTGCGCATCCACGAGGGCAGCCGGGTGACGCGGCTCGAACGCGGCGCCAGGCCGGTGCTGCACACCGCCCGCGGCCGGCTCGACTGCGACTTCGTGGTGCTCGCCGGCAACGCGCTGGTGCGCGGCATCGCGCCCGAGCTGGACCGGCGGATCATGCCGGTCGGCACCTACATCGGCGCCACCGAACCGCTGGGCGAGGCGCGTGCCCGCGCGCTGATCCCGCGCAATGTCGCCGTCGCCGACGTCAACTGGGCGCTCGACTACTTCCGCCTCAGCCGCGACCACCGCCTGCTGTTCGGCGGGCGCGCCAGCTACTCGACGTTGCCGCCGCCGGACCTGCCGGGCACCCTGCTGCGCCGCATGACGCGGGTGTTCCCGCAGCTCGCCGGCCTGCGCCTCGACCACGTCTGGGGCGGCTGGGTCGACATCAGCCTGAGCAGGGCGCCGCACTGGGGTCGGCTGGGCGACAACGTCTATTTCGCCCAGGGATTCTCCGGCCACGGCATCAACACCACCGGGCTGGCCGGCCGGGTGATCGCCGAAGCGATCCGCGGCCAGGCCGGCCGGCTCGACGCCTACGCCCGCCTGCCGCACCGGCCGTTCCCGGGCGGTCGACTGCTGCGCACGCCGCTGCTGGTCGCGGCGATGGCCTGGTTCAAGCTGCGCGACGCCCTCTGGTAGGCAGGCGGCCGTGATGCCGGAGGCCTTTTCGCCGTCCGGCAAGCTGCTAGAGTGGTCACGCGCACTTCACCTCGGCGCGCCACCGCGGGAATCGCCCATGACCAGCCTGAATCGGTTCGCCAGCCTGTCGCTCATCGCCTTCGTTCTGTTCGCGCTCGCGCTTCCGCCGGCGCAGGCGCAGAAGACCAGCCAGCGCAAGCCGGGGGAGACGCTGGAGCAGCTTCTCGAGCGCGCCGATGCGGCGCAGAAGGCCGGCCAGATCTTCGACCCGGCCATCGGCAACGCCTTCGCGCTGTACCTCGAGGTGCTCGAAGACGAGGAAGCGCAGCAGGAGGGCAGGGTCCGCCGCCTGACCGACTCGATGGCGGCCGGCGGGCCGAAGGAGACCGCGCAGTACGCGCTGACGGAACTCTTCCCGCAGGGCCTCAAGCGGGCCGAGGAAGGCATCCGCGACGGCGACCTGGTCGAGTCCGGTCGTGTCGTCGAGATGCTCGAGCGCGCCCAGAAGGGGTCGGTCTCGGTGCAGCGCCTGCGCACCGCCCACGCCGCCGCGCTGAAGGCCGCGCGCGAGAGCCTGCGCAGCACCGACCCCGAGCGCCTGCCGATGCTGATGAGCAGCCGCCCGCCGACCTATCCGCCGCGCGCCCTGCGCCAGAGCACCACCGGCTGGGTGCACCTGGCCTTCACCATCCGCACCGACGGCACGGTCGGCGACATCAAGGTGATGGCCGCCGAGCCCACCGGCGTGTTCGAGCGCGAGTCGGTGAAGGCGCTGGAGCAGTGGAGGTTCGAGGCGCCCAGCGCGCCGATCCGCGCCCAGCAGCGGTTCGATTTCGAGCTCTGACGGCGCGGACCGAGTCGGGGGCCTTCTCCGCCGCCGTTCGGCCGGGGCGCGACGATCGCCGCGTCAGCGTGTCGGCGGGGCTGCCGTGGGGCGCTTCGGCGTGAGCACGATGCAGGGGCCTATCGTGCCGAGCTCCTCGTACTCCTCGAGTACGAACCGCTGGAACGCACGCAGCGTCCGCGGGTCCTGCTGTCGCCAGCGCAGCAGATAGTGGTCGCGCAGGAGGACGATCTTGGGCCGCTGAAGGCGACCCAGTGACTCGGCGATCCGGGTCTGCTGGGCATCGCTGAAGACATCCCACATGGTGACGTTGAGCCGGGTGGGCGGGTCGATCCCGGTCCAGAAGTGAAGGCTGTGAAAGCCGGGGTAGGTGACGAAACCGTAGCTTTCCTGCGCGAGGTAGGCGGTCAGGCTGCGATACAGCGAGACGCGTTCGGCTGACAACCGGATGAGGCGAGAACCCGGAAGCTCCAGCGATACACCTTGCGCGAACTCGGCGGACAGCCGCGGAAGCCGCAGCCACAGGGTCGGATAGGCCACGAGCAGGGACACGGTGGCGAGGAGCGCGCCAAGGCGCCGCCTCGATCCGATCCACGCGGCGGATGTCGGCCGCAGGACGGGCGCGATCGCGCCGTCCCCCGCATCGTTGCCCGGACGAGGCTTCCGGCGGTCCCATGGCGCAACCGCCCTGAGCGCATCGCTCAGGCACCACGCGTAGACCGGAATCAGCAGCAGCGTCGCCCAGTTCACCTGGCTTCCGGCGACGGGGTAGGCTTGCAGGAGCATCGGTGCGCAAATGCAGCAGAGGACTCGCCGTGCTGCCTGCTCGTCGAACCGGGCAGGCTCCCGGGAAGCCGGGTGGATCGGCACCAGTGCGACCCACATCCACGGTGACAGGTACGCAAGCTGTACCGCGGGCTGGCCCAGCAGCACGATCGCCCCGACCACGCCGAACACCAGCTTCGCGCCGGCTCGCGATGTGGCTGTCCATCGACCAGCGGAGGCAGGCGACAGCGCCAGCGCGCAGCACGCACCGGCGGCCAGGGCGTTGACGGAGGCCCAGCCGGAAACCTGAAGCGGCATCGCGAACGCCTTCGGGAAGGCCAGCGGATCCAGGATGAGCCCGCGCAGCATGCCGGCGGGCGATGTGCCTGCCAGCAGCGTCGCACCGAGGGCAACGGCAGTCACCGCGAGCAGGCACAGCGTGAACTCGGCAGCCCGCAGGCTTGCCGCTGGCCGTCCGGACGAGGGGAGCGCGAAGGTCGCGGCGACGACCGAGCCGAACGCCACCGCGGCGACGATGGCGTAGGTGATCGCCCAGGGTTCGGAGAGATGGTGTCGCATGAGCACGAACGGCACCGCCATCGCCAGGAAGGTCGCCAGTCGCGACGACCCGGCCCGCCTTCGAGCCGTTTCGGACAGCCAGAACGCGCCGAGACCGATCAGCAGATACACGCCGACGTTGATCTTGATCATCGCGATCAGCGCGCCGAGGACGGCCACGATCGTCCATCCGAGGCGGGACACGGGCAGCCTGGAAAGGGCCAGAAACACGCCGCACAGAAGCAGGACGATCAACTCCTGGGGGTGCCCGGGTTCCTTGGCCAGCCGCGAGAGGTGCACGACCGCCTGCATGAACGCGAACCAGCCGAGCAGAAGGCTCTGCGTGGCTCGCTGCACGCCCCAGGCGAGGAGCGTGGCGGTCGCCAGCCAGGTCGCCATGGTGAGCAGTCGGGTCGAGTCGTGGTCGAGCGGCAGGCCGAGCAGCGTGAACAACGGATAGCGCAGCCAGTAGTAGACCGGACCGTACTGGGTGAACACGTCGTCGTAGAGCGCGTGGCCGTCCAGGAAGCCACGCATCGTGATCATCAGATAGCCCTCGTCCCACGCGACGTCGCTGCCGAGCACACGCATCCAGACGTATGCCAGCGTGGCGAGCAGCGTGAGTGCCGCGACGATCCAGCGGCCGATTGCCCACAGGGTGACGCTGCCGCGTGCGGCGGTCGGCGTGGCCTCGTCGGGCGATGGCTCGAGCATGCGTCCTCGCGGGTGAAGGTCGGGGCTTTCGGGTGCAGCGGCGCCGGCCACGCGACGCGCCGGACCGGAGACGTCCGCGCCTGGTCAGCTGGCCAGGTTGATCCAGGTCGCCTTGATCTCGGTGTACTTCTCGAAGGCGTGCAGCGACTTGTCGCGGCCGTTGCCGCTCTGCTTGAAGCCGCCGAACGGCGCGGTCATGTCGCCGCCGTCCCAGTAGTTGACCCACACGCTGCCGGCGCGCAGCCGGCGCGCGGTGCGGTGGGCGCGGGTGAGGTCGCGCGTCCAGACGCCGGCGGCGAGCCCGTACGGGCTGTCGTTGGCGATGGCGATGGCCTGCTCGGCGTCGTCGAAGGGGATCGCCGCCAGCACCGGGCCGAAGATCTCCTCGCGGGCGATGCGCATGCCCGGGGCGACGTGCTCGAACACGGTCGGCTCGACGTAGTAGCCGCCGCTGTCGGCGCGGGCGCGCCGGCCGCCCAGCGCCAGCCGCGCGCCGTCCTCGCGGCCGCTGTCGATGTAGCCGAGCACGCGCTGCATCTGGCCCTCGTCGACCATCGCCCCCATCGGCGTCGCGGGGTCGAGCGGATCGCCCGGCTGCAGCTTCGCTCCGGCTTCGCGCACGCGCGCCATGAACTCCTCGAAGATCGGCCGTTCGACCAGCAGGCGCGAGGCCGCGGTGCAGACCTCGCCCTGGTTGTAGAAGATGCCGCTGGCCGCGGCCTCGGCGGCGGCGGCGAGGTCGGGCGCGTCGGCGAAGACGATGTTCGGGCTCTTGCCGCCGCACTCCATGAAGGCGCGCTTCATGTTGGAGCGCCCGGCGCAGGCCAGCAGATGCTTGCCGACCGCGGTGGAGCCGGTGAACACCAGGCCGTCGACGTCCATGTGCAGCGCCAGCGGCTCGCCGACGTCCGGGCCGAAGCCCGGCAGGACGTTGAACACGCCGTCGGGCAGGCCGGCCTCGCTGCCCAGCTCGGCGATGCGCAGCGCGGTCAGCGGCGACTTCTCCGACGGCTTGAGCACCACCGAGTTGCCCATCGCCAGCGCCGGGGCGATCTTCCACGTCGCCATCAGCAGCGGAAAGTTCCACGGCACGATGGCGGCGACCACGCCCAGCGGCTCGCGCGTCACCAGGCCCAGCTCGTCCGGGCCGGTCGGCGCGACCTCGTCGTAGACCTTGTCGATCGCCTCCGCGGTCCAGCGCATGCAGCGCACCGAGGCGGCGACGTCGACCTTGAGGCTGTCGCCGATCGGCTTGCCCATGTCGAGCGTTTCGAGCAGGGCCAGCTCCTCGGCGTGCTGCTCGAGCAGCTCGGCGAAGCGCAGCAGGGTGCGCTTTCTGTGCACCGGCGTGGCCTGCGACCAGCGGCCCGCCTCGAAGGCGCGGCGCGCGGCGCGCACCGCGCGCTCGACGTCCTCCGGCCCGCAGCGCGCGATCTGCCCCAGCACGCGGCCGTCGATCGGGCTGATGCAGTCGAACGCGCGGCCGTCGAAGGCGTCGACGTGGCGGCCGTCGACGAAGGCGCGGGTGCGCAGCGACAGCGCGGCGGCGCGTGTGCGCCAGTAGTCGCGGGTGTGCAGGTCGGTCATGGTCGTCTCGGTGTGGCTTCGCGTGGGTGCATGGTAGCCGCGCGAAACGCACCGTGGCGCGCCTCGCTCAGCCGTCGGCGGGCCGCCAGGCGAGCACGCGGTCGCGGCCGCCGCGCTTGGCGCGGTACATCGCCTGGTCGGCCTGCAGCATCAGCGCGTGCAGGTCGTGGCCGGCACTGGTCGTGTCGGCGACGCCGAAGCTGGCGCTCAGGCGGAAGTCGCGCCCGCTCGGGCGGGTGTCGACGACGGCGATCGCCGCGCGGCACTGCAGGGCGACGCCGCGCGCGCCGGCGGCGTCGCAGTCGGGCAGCAGGATGGCGAACTCCTCGCCGCCGAGCCGGCCGATCCGATCCTGCTGCCGGCAGCGCGCGCGACAGGCTTCGGCGACCGCGCGCAGCGCCCAGTCGCCGGTGGCGTGGCCGTGCAGGTCGTTGATCGCCTTGAAATGGTCGAGGTCGAACATCACCAGCGCCAGCGTCTGGCCGCGCGCGGCGGCCTCGGCCAGCGCGCGCTCGGCTTCGCGGGTGAAGTGCAGGCGATTGCTGACGCCGGTCAGCGTGTCGGTCTCGGCCAGCCGGCGGAAGCCGTGCTGCAGGCGGGCGAGCTTGAGCGCCCAGTAGGCGGCGGCCGCGGCGGCCAGCGCCAGCAGCACGGCCAGCAGCGCGGTGTTCTGCGCGGTGCTGCGCGCCACCGCCTGTTCGAGCCGCAGCACCTCGTTCTGCCGGTTGAGCAGGGCGATCGACTGCGCCTTCTCCGCGGTTTCCTGGCGGACCAGCTGGAACGCCATCTCGCGCGCCTTGACGTCGTCCAGCCGCGCCTTCTCGGCCTCGGCATGCGCGCGGTAGTGGGCCAGCGCGGCGACCCAATCGCCGCGCTGCACGGCGACGTCGTGCAGCACGCGGTAGGCGATCACCCGCGGCTCGCTGTTCGGGGTGTCCTGGCTGTGGGCGAGGGTCTGCCGGGCGTGGTGTTCGGCGGCGTCGGGCTCGCCCAGCGCGAGCCGCGCCTCGGCGAGCTGGGCGTGGACGTCGGCGACGACGTGCGGGTAGCGGGTCTGCTCGGTGCTGGCCAGGTGGGCATCGAGCAGGTCGGCGGCGCGCCGATGCTCGCCGCCGGCGTTGTAGTGGCGGGCGAGATAGCTGCGCGACAGGCTGGACATGATGTGTTCGTCCAGTGCCGCGCAGGCATCCACCAGGGCCTCGGTTTCGGCCAGGTGCGCGCCCAGCACGCCGTCGCGGTAGCGCGCCTCGACCACGAGCTGGCCGACGAAGCAGCGTGTGCGCGGCGAGGGCTGGTCGGCCAGCACCTGCCGCGCCAGCTCGCCGCCGAGGCGGGTCTGGCCGAGCTGCATGTAGAGGATGGCGGCGGCGCCGAGGCCCGCGTGGCGCAGCTCGCGATCGTCGATCTGCGGCGCCATCGGCATCAGCTGGTCGATGTAGCGCAGCCCTTCGGCGAAGTCGCGGGTGGCGGCGTGGGCATTGACGATCAGGCCCATCGCGCGAAAGCGCAGCGCGGCCTCCTCGCTGTCGGCGATCAGCGCCTTGGCCGCCTGCACCGCGCCCGGGTAGTCGCCGCGGAAGGCCAGGTCGTAGGCCTGCAGGTAGCGCAGGCGCAGGCGCTGCGCCGGCGTGGCGCGGGCGTCGGCATCGATCGCCGCCAGCAGTTCGCGGAAGCGCAGCGGATCGCTGCTGCGCAGGGCGTCGGCCTCGCCCAGGCGCGCCTCGACCTCGCTGGCGGACGCGGGCGCGGCGAGGCAGAGCAGCGCGAACAGCAGGCTGCGGGCGATCGCTGGCAGTGACACGTCGGGGGCCGGAAGGGGGCGCCTGAGTCTATGCGAGCCGGCCGGCGCGCGGTGCGCCGGCGCGCTCAGTCCGGTTCGCTGTAGATCCGCACGCGGTCGCGGCCCTCGCGCTTGGCGCAGTACATCGCCTGGTCGGCCTGCAGCATGAGCGCGTGCAGGTCGTGGCCGGCGCCGGCGGTGTCGGCCACGCCGACGCTGGCGCTCACCGTGAAACGATGGCCGCTGGGCGCGGTGTCGATCGCGGCGACGGCGGCGCGACACTGTTCGGCCACCTGCGCGGCTGCCGCTGCGGCGCAGTCCGGCAGCAGCAGGGCGAACTCCTCGCCACCGAGGCGTCCGAACAGGTCTTCGCGCCGGCACAGCGGACGGCAGGCTTCGGCGACCGCGCGCAGCACCCAGTCGCCGGTGGCGTGGCCGTGCTGATCGTTGATCGCCTTGAAGTGGTCGAGGTCGAACATCACCAGCGCCACCGGCGCGCCGCCCGGCGCGCGCGCCGCCAGCGCCGCCTCGGCCTGGCGGGTGAAGTGGTGGCGGTTGCCGACGCCGGTCAGCGCGTCGGTTTCGGCCAGCCGCCGGAAGCCGAGCTGCAGGCGCTTGATCTTGTAGGCCCAGTAGCCGATCGACGCGGCCAGCACGGCGAGCAGCGCGGCCAGCAGGCGCGTGTTGGCGGCGGCGGCGCTGGCCACCTGCTGCTCGAGCTGCAGCACCTCGTTCTGCTTGTTGAGCAGGGCGATGGTCTGGGTCTTCTGCGCGGTCTCGTGGCGCACCATCTGGTAGGCCAGCTCGCGCGCCTTGACGTCGTCGAGATAGGCCTTGTCCGCCTCGGCGTAGCGGCGGAAGTGTTCCAGCGCGAGCGCTGCGTCGCCCCGCCGCTCGGCGACCTCGTACAGCGTGCGCCGCGCGCTGACCAGCGGCGCCAGGGTCGGCAGGTTGTCCGCCACTCCGATCGCCCGTGCCGCGCTGTCGCGGGCCTCGTCGAGCCGGCCCTCGGCGAGCAGCAGCTCGGCCAGCAGGGCGCGCATTTCGGCGAGCAGGGGCGGGTAGCCCGTGGCCTCGGCCTCGGCGATGTGCGACTCGACGAGGGCGATGGCGGCGCCGCGGTCGCCGCGGGCGGCGAGGAGGCGGGCGTGGAGGGCGCGGGAGAGGTTGGTCATCACCCCCTCGCCCAGTCGTCCGCAGAACGACGTCGTCTCGGCGAGCGTTTCGGGTGCCAGGGACTGGGGTGTCAGGTGGTAGGCCGACTCATCGCGCAAATAGCGCGCCGCGCATTCCGTGCGGCCGCCGGGGCGGTCGTCCAGCAGCTTGCGAGCGTACTCTGCGCCGCCGTCGTACTGGCCGGCGAGGTTGAGGAAGATCCCCGCAGCCATGAGGCCCAGCTGCCGCTGCCTGCCGTCTTCGATCGTGGGGAGCAGGCCGAGCATCTCGTCGAGTGCCCGGAACCCCTCGGCGAACTCGCGCGTGACGGCCGCGTTGTTCGCCAGCGAGAGCGCCGCGCGGAAGCGGACCGTCGGGTCCTCGACTTCCTGCAGAAGCGCCCGCAACTCGGCGTTGGCGCCGCCCAGGTCCCCACTGAAGGCGCGACCGTAGGCGCGAAGGTAGCGCAACAGGTGCCGCTGGGCGGGTGTGGCCTCGGCCTCCCTCGCGTTGAGCGTCGCCAGCAGGGACTGGAACGCCGCCGGATCGGCACTGCGGATGGCGTCGGCGCGTTGCAGCAGAGCCGCATAGTCCTCTGCCGCGAACGCCCACGCGGTAGGCAGCGCCAGTGCTGCGGCTATCGCAACACTGGCCAAGAGGTGCGACCAGCGCACCTTCATTGATCCCGCGTGATCAGGCAGCCGACTTCTCGTCCGGCTCGCAGGGCGCGTCGCCCTCCTTCTCGTTGCCATCTTTCGGCTCGGGCTCTGCCGGCGCGAGGATCAGCATCACGTTGCCGCGTCCCTTCAGCAGCCGCGTCAGCGCCGCCACGTCACGCCGCTGCAGCGCCTCGCGCAGCGCGGGATCGAGGTCGAGGCCGGTCATGGCGTCGGCGAGGGCGGCGTCGGAGACCGGGCCGGTGTGGGCCTGGCGGCCGAGGGCTTCGAGCAGCTGGATCACTGCGGACATGGCGTGGCTCCTTTTGGGTAGGACGTGGATGGGTCGGGCGCGTCGTCCGCGGCGGCCGCATCGAGCGCCGCGAGCCGGGCGAGCATCGCATGGTCGGGCTGCATTTGGCAGCCGGGCGGCACCGCCAGCGTCGAATGCATCGACAGCGTCGTGTCCGGCAGCGCGGCCAGCGCGATCCGCTCGACGCGCGGCGCGCGGATCGGCAGCAGGGCAGCCTCGTAGACGATCACCGCGTGGTCGCGCGGATAGTCCTCGGCCAGCCGCTCGACCAGCAGGGCCAGCCGCGCCTTGTCGGTTTCGAAGCGCCGATGGCTGCGCTCGCCGGCGAGGCCGACCTGCCAGAGGATCAGCCAGGCGCTGGGGTCGAGGCGCCGGCGGTACAGCATCAGCTGGGTGGCTTCGTGGTGCTGGCAGCCGACCCGGCCGGGATCGATGCCGAGGTCGGCGTAGAGGCAGTCCTCGGCCGAGATGCCCGGCTCCATCACCGCCTCGATGCCCTCGCTGCGGGCGCGCTCGACGGCGACGTGCGGGGCCTGGGCGAACACGCCGGGGTGGCCGTAGAACACGCCGCAGACGCGCCGCCCGGCGCGTGCCTCGGCGAGCATCACCTCGACCATCTCGTCGTAGGTGCGGTAGCGCGACTTGCCGATCGCATACAGCGGCTGCAGGCTGCGCAGGTCGGGGCGCAGTTCCTGCAGCCACAGCTCGACCAGCGGATCCGAGACCGCGGCGAACACCACGTCGGCGCCCTCGATGTGGGCCCGCGCGCGCGGCGTCAGGTGACCGCCCAGCAGCATGCCGAGGCCGACGCAGGCCAGGCTGCCGCGGCTCACGGCGTGGCCTCGTCGAGCAGCGGCAGCACCTCGCGACGGCGACGCTGGCCGCGCCATTCGTCGCGTCCGACCTGCCAGCGCTGCACGCCGTCGTGATCGAGGTCGGCGCGGCGCCCGAAGCCGAGCTTGCCGGCCATCGCCGCGGCGCCGCGGTGCGCGGCGGCGTGGCTGGCGTCGATGCGGGCCAAGCCAAGCGCGTCGAAGCCGAAGCGCATCGCCGCCAGCAGGCTGCGGCCGACGAAGCCGCGGCCGCGCGCGCTCGGCAGGAACATGCCGCCGAGCTCGGCGGCTCCCAGGTCGTCGGGATCGGCGACCAGCGCGACGATGCCGCAGGGCGGGTCGACCTCGGACGCCGCCACCGACCAGGTGCGCCGCGCCGGCCAGGCGTGATCGTTGGCGCTCAGCGCGGCGTCGAAGCTGGCGTCGGCGGCCTCGATCGACAGCGGTGTGCAAATGAAGCTCATGACGGTCGGGTCGCCGTGGAGTGCGCGGTACAGCGCGCGATCGCCGGTCGCGAGCGGCAGCGCGCGGGCGCCGGCCAGCGGTAGCGGCGCGATCGGCTTCGAGGGCGCGATCGGCTTCGAGGGCGCGACGGGGTCTGGCATGGGGGTGGCGTGGCGCTCCTGCGGCAAGGTCGGCACTGTGCCCGATGGCGCGCGCGATGTGCAGCGGTCCACCCTGGTTCGTAGAGCGCAGCGTGCTGCGCTGGACGATGGCCGTCAGCGGAGCGAGCTCCGCTCTACGCGCTGGGCGAGCGGGTCAGCGGGTCAGCCGAGCAAGCTCGGCTCTACGGGCTGGGCGAGCGGGTCAGCCGAGCAAGCTCGGCTCTACGCGGGCATCACCGCAGGTCGATCGGCGCGCGCGATACTGGGGGCTGCCCGCCCGAGTCCTGCCCGCCATGTCCGAACGCCCGCGCTTCCATCTGGCCTTTCCGGTCACCGATCTCGAGGCCGCGCGCGGCTTCTACGCAGGCGTGCTCGGCTGCGGCGTCGGCCGCGAGTCGGCGGACTGGATCGACTTCGACTTCCACGGCCACCAGATCGTCGCCCATCGGGTCGCGCCGGACGCGCAGGCGGCGCTGACCGGCAACGCGGTCGACGGCCACCTCGTGCCGCCGTTCCACTTCGGGCTGGTGCTGGGCTGGGACGACTTCGAGCCGATGGCCGAGCGGCTGCGCGGCGCCGGCGTGCCGTTCCTGATCGAGCCCTATCTGCGCTTCGAGGGGCGCGCCGGCGAGCAGAAGACCCTGTTCGTCCGCGATCCCAGCGGCAACGCGCTGGAGTTCAAGGCCTTCCGCGACATCGGCGCGCTGTTCGCCAGGGAGCTGGACGCGTAGGGCGGAACGCGTCCGTCCCGGTCGCGTCCGCCCACGTCGAGTCCGGCGCATGTCCGGACTCGACTTCGACGATCGCCCGCTTTCGCGAGCGATCGCGGGCCGGCCATCCATGGCCGGCGCCAGGATCATCCGCTGCGGCCCTAAGTCGATCGAGCCCAGGGCAGCGCGTCGAGGTCGACGTTGCCGCCGGACAGGATGACGCCGACGCGGCGGCCGGCGAAGCGCTCGCGGTGGCGCAGGATCACCGCCAGCGGCACCGCGCAGGACGGCTCGATGACGAGCTTGAGCCGGTCCCAGACGAGGCGCATGGCGGCGACGATTTCGTCCTCTTCGGCGAGCAGGATGGCGTCGAGGTGCTCGCGCAGGATGGCGAAGGTCAGCGGGCCGAGCTCGGCGCGCAGGCCGTCGCAGATCGTCTTCGCGACGCGGCCGGTGATGCGCTCGCCGCTGGCCAGCGAGTCGTGCGCGTCGCGTGCGCCCTCGGGCTCGGCGCCGATCGCGCGGATCGCCGGGTCGATCGCGTGCGCGGCGATCGCCGTGCCCGACATCAGGCCGCCGCCCGACACCGGCGCGACGACCGTGTCGAGTCCGGGCACGGCCTCCAGCAGCTCCAGCGTCGCGGTGCCCTGCCCGGCGATCACGCGGGCGTCGTTGTAGGGGTGGATGTAGCTGCCGCCGGTGGCCTCGAGCACGCCGCGGGTGACGCGGTCGCGGTCGGACTGCTGCACCTCGCAGGGCACGATCTCGGCGCCGGCCTCGCGGATCAGCGCCAGCTTCACCTTCGGCGCGCCGGCCGGCACCACCACGGTGGCGCGGATGCCGCGCAGCCGGCAGGCCAGCGCGACGGCCGCGCCGTGGTTGCCCGAGCTCTGCGTGACCACGCCGCGCGCGGCCTGCGCGTCGTCGAGCGAGAACACCGCGTTGCAGGCGCCGCGGAACTTGAAGGCGCCGCCGCGCTGCAGGTTCTCGCACTTGAAGTGCAGCGCGCAGCCGGCGAGATCATCCAGCCACTCCGAACGCAGCACCGGCGTCACGCGGGCGTAGGGCGCGATGCGCCGGCGTGCGGCGCGCAGGTCGTCGATGGCCGGCGCGGTGGTGAACGGATCGGTCACGCCGCTGCGGCCTTGCGCTGGCTGCGCAGCAGCCACCAGGCGAAGGCGCCGGCGGTGAGGTACATGCTCACCGAGTAGACCGCCGCCGGCACCGCGGCGCTGGAGCGCTCCAGCACCTGCAGCGCGATGAAGATCGCCAGCGTGCCGTTGTGGATGCCGATCTCGAAGGCGATCGCGGTGGCCTGCGGACGCGCCAGGCTGGCCGCGCGCGACAGGCCGTAGCCGGCGCCGAGGCTGATGACGTTGAAGGCGACGCAGGCGATGCCGACGATCGGCGCGTAGGTCACCAGCAGCTTCCACTCCGAAGCGATCGCCAGGCCGATCAGCAGCACCAGCACCACGCTCGACAGCAGCCGCACCGGCTTCTCGGCGGCATCGGCCAGCTTCGGCCGCCAGGCGCGCAGCGACATGCCCAGCGTCACCGGCACGATCACCAGCAGCGCGACCTCGACGATCTTGCGGGTCGGCGGCGGCACCGCGCCCTCGGCGCCGAGGAACAGCTGCAGCGCCAGCGCCGTCCACAGCGGCAGGGTGAACAGCGCGATCAGGCTGTTGATCGCGGTCAGCGAGACGTTGAGCGCGACGTCGCCGCGGGCGAGGTGGCTGAACAGGTTGGCGGTGACGCCGCCGGGCGAGGCGGCGAGCAGCACCAGGCCCAGCGCCAGTTCGCCCGGCAGGCCGGTGATCCAGGCCAGCACGAAGGCCACCGGCGGCAGCAGCACCACCTGCACGCCCAGTGCCAGCAGGGTGGCGCGCGGTGTGGTGGCGACGCGGCGGAAATCGGCCAGCGTCAGGTGCAGGCCCAGCCCGGCCATCACCACGGCCAGCGCGATCGGCAGGAAGGCGGTGATCAGGACGTTGTCGCCCATCGGCGGCCGTCGCGTTCGTGAGGGTGGGCAATCTTAGGGCCGCGCGCGCCGGGTTGTCGCGGGTCGATCGTCGGCGGGCGGCGGTTCACCCAGGGCGGCGGGCAGATCGGCGATCATCGGCGCCGTTTGTCCTCGCCATGCGAGGTCGAGCCAGGCCGCGGCTCGGCCGCCAAACCCTCACGGCTCCTCCATGCGTCTGATCCCGACCCTGTTGCTGCTCCTGCTGTCGTCGTGCGCGCTCGCCGACGCGCCCGCCGCGGACACCGACGCCGCGCAGCCGCGCATCGGCCTCGTCCTCGGCGGCGGCGGCGCGCGCGGCGCCGCCCACATCGGCGTGCTGCAGGTGCTCGAGCGCGAGCGCATCCCGGTGCACGCCATGGCCGGCACCAGCATGGGTGCGATCGTCGGCGGGCTGTATGCGACCGGCTACCGGCCCGACGAGATCGAGGCGATCCTCGCCGGCATCGACTGGGCCGACGCGCTGCGCGACGATCCGCCGCGCGTGGTGCAGCCGATGCGGCGCAAGGAAGACGACCTGCGCCTGCTGCTCGACACGCGGATCGGCTTCGGCGGCGGCCGCGTGCTGTTTCCGCAGGGACTGATCCAGGGCCAGCGCCTGCTGCAGCTGCTGCGCCGGCTGATGCTGCCGGCCTGGGACGTCGAGGACTTCGATCGGCTGGCGATCCCGTTCCGCTGCGTCGGCACCGACATCGGTCGCGGCGAGGGTGTCGTCTTCGATCGAGGCGACCTCGCGCTGGCGGTGCGCGCCAGCATGTCGGTGCCAGGCGCGTTCGCGCCGATCCGCGTCGACGGGCGGTTGATGGTCGATGGCGGGCTGGTCGACAACGTGCCGGCGGACGTGGTGCGGGCGATGGGTGCGGAGCGGCTGATCGTGGTCGACGTCGGCGCACCGCTGGCCGACGAAGCCTCGCTGGGCTCGCCCTTCGCCATCTCGATGCAGATGATCGACATGCTGATGCGCCGGCGCACCGACGAGGTGATCGCCAGCCTGCATCCCGACGACATCGTGCTGCGGCCGCCGCTGGGCGACCTCGGCAGCGCCGCCTTCACCCGCGCCGTCGAAGGCATCGAGGCCGGCCGCGCCGCCGCCGAGGCGGCGCTGCCGGCGCTGCGTCGCTACGCGCTCGACGAGGCCGCCTGGCAGGCCCACCTCGCGGCGCGGCCGAAGCTCGCCTTCGACCCGACCCTGGTCGCCTTCCTCGAGGTGATCGAGGGCGAGACCGGCAGCGCCGGCTTCGTCGAGAATCGCCTCGCCGATCTCGCCGGCCAGCCGCTGGACCCGGCGACGGTCGACGAGACGGTCAACGCGGTCTACGGCACCGGCGGCTTCGAGAGCATGGACTGGCGGCTGCGCCGGCGCGGCGAGGAAGTCGGCATCGAGGTGGCGCCGGTCGACAAGCGCTGGGGGCCCAACTTCCTGCGCTTCGGCCTGCGCCTGTCGGATGATTTCCAGGGTCGCAACACCTACCAGATGGTGTTCGAGTCGACCTCGACCGGCCTCAACCGCGCCGGCGCCGAGTGGCGCAACACGCTGTCGCTGGGCGAGTACGCCGGCCTGCGCAGCGAGTGGTACCAGCCGACCGGCGAGCTCAGCGAGTTCTTCGTCCAGCCCTACGCCGACTATCGCGCCTACGAGCTGCCGATCCGGGTCGACCAGCAGGTGGTCGCCGATTTCCGCCTGACCCGCATGCGGCTGGGCGTCGAAGGCGGCTGGAACCTGTCGCCGATCGAGCGCATCGTCGTCGGCGTGGTGCGCGGCTACAGCGACATCGACCAGCGGGTCGGCAGCGTCGGCCTCGACACCCGGCTCGACGGCGCCTTCGGCGCAGTGTCCGCCGGCTATGCGCGCGACACGCTCGACTCGGCGCTGTTCCCGACCGCCGGCACCCGTTTCGACGCCGGCGCGCTGCTCTTCCGCGACGCGCTGGGCAGCGACGAGGACGGCGAGATCCTGCGCCTGTCCTACGATCGCGCCTGGCGCGCCGGCAAGCATCGCTGGCTGCTCGGTGCGCGCGGCCAGGCGAGCTGGGGCGAGCCGGATGCGGTCGCCGGCCTGTCCGAACTGGGCGGTTTCCTCAACGTCTCGGGCTACGGCGAGCGCGAGCTGCTCGGCCTCAACAGCCTGCTGCTGCGCGGCGTCTACTACCGCCGACTCGGCACGGAGGGCGCGCTGTTCTCGCTGCCGGCCTACGTCGGCGGCAGCCTGGAAGCCGGCAACGTCTGGTTCGAACGCCGCGACATGGCGTTCGGCGATCTCAGGATCGCCGGCAGCGTGTTCGTCGGCGTCGAGTCGCCGCTGGGCCCGGTGTTCGTCGGCTATGGCCGCAGCGAGGGCGGCATCGACCAGTTCTATCTGCACTTCGGCTCGCTGCTGCGCCCGGCGCAGCCGTAGGCCCTGGCCCGCCGCCACCGACCCGTGGGGCTACCAGGTCGATCCCTCCGCGCGCGCCGAAGACGGCGGGTCGAGACCCGCCCTACGGGGTGCCTGATGCACCCGGGGCACAGTCCGGCAGCCGGTAGCCGTTGTCGAACACCACCCGCCAGCGGCCGTCGGGCTCGCGTCGCCAGGTCGAATAGTAGCGGGCGAACACCTTGCCGTCGGCGCCGCTGACCGGGCCCTCCGAATAGCCCAGTCGGCCGTCGTCGGCGATCTCGGCGATCTCGATTCGCCATGCGAATGGCGCCGCCTCGCCTTCGAAGAAACGCCGCCAGTGCGCCAGCACCGCCTCGCGTCCGTGCAGTGGCTCGCCGCCGTTGATGAAGACGGCGTCGTCGGCGACGAAGGCGGCGAACGCGGCGAAGTCGCGCTTCGCCATGCCGTCGGCGAAGGCCGTCTCGGCCGCGCGCAGGCTGGACAGCGCCTCGGCCGGGTCGCCTCGCTGCGGCGCCGACGCGCAGGCGGAGAGCAGCAGGCAGGCGGATGCGGCGAGGGCGAGGCGTGGGACGGACATGGCGGGCGGCTCCGGGCGATTGCACCAGCAGCGTGCTCGCCGCGATCGGCCCACGCATGGCCCGGAGGACACGGTTGCCGGTCCGGACCGGCGGTCCGCCTTCCCCGCGCGGGGGCAGGATCGCCCCCGGATGGGGCGAAGGGGATTTGCAAAGCATCCGGGGGGCGACGATCATCCGGCGCAGGGGCGCGGCCTGGACCGATGGCGGCCTGCTCCGGTCGGGGCCGGTTCCGCCGGCCGCCGGCACCTGTCCCGATCCGACAAGAGGAATCCCCGAATGCGTCGTCTCATCCTTGCCGCTGCCCTCGCCGGCTTCATGGCGCCGGTCAGCGCCCAGTCGCTGTCGCTCACCCTGTCCGCCGTCTCCGACTACACCTTCGACGGCGTCAGCCAGACCAACGAAGACCCGACCGCCCAGGCCAGCCTCGACCTCGAGTTCGAGAGCGGCTTCTATCTCGGTGTCTGGGCCTCGGGCGTGGACTTCGGCGACGACGAGGCCTACGCCGAAGTCGACTACTACGGCGGTTTCGCCGGCCAGATCAACGACGACTGGGGCTACGACGTCGGCTTCGCGCACTACAGCTACGTGGGCGCCGACAGCGACATCGACTACACCGAGATCTACGTCGGCGCCACCTTTCCCAGCGGCACCGAGGGCTACGTCTACTTCGCCGACGACGACGACGTCTTCGGCGGTCGCGCCTACCGCGCCAAGCTGAAGCACTCGTTCGAGATTTCGGAGGGCCTGAGTTTCGACGTCGAGGCCACCCGCACCAACTACAGCGACGCCAGCCTGGAGGACTTCACCCACGCCCAGTTCGGCTTCAGCAAGTCGCTGGGCATGTTCGACGCCTACATCGGCTACTCCGATACGTCGCAGGACGACAACCCGCTGGCCGACGGGCGCATGCTCTTCACGCTCTCCACCACGATCGAGCTGTTCTGATCGCAGCCGCCGCGGACCTCGCCCGGGGTCCGCGGCCGGCCCGGCGTCCTCTCCGCGGGGCGCCACCCTGCCCGGGCGACCGCAGCGCGAATCGACCATGCCCCCGCGTTTCGCATCGCCGCTCCTGAGCCTGGTCCTGCTGCTCGCCTGCAGTCGGGCGGCGGCACAGGACGTGCCCGAAGTGGTCCGCCTCGCCAGTCTCGAATGGCCGCCCTACACCAGCGCGCGCGTCGAAGGCCAGGGCGCCAGCGCCGCGGTGCTGCGTGCGGCGCTGGCGACCCAGGGCGCGAGACTGGAGATCGAGTTCATGCCCTGGACCCGTGCGGTCGCGGTCGCCCAGGACGGCGGCAGCGGCTTCCACGGCTATTTCCCCGAGTACCAGTCGGCCGAGGTCGAGCGCAGGTTCTGGCTGTCCCGGCCGATCGGCAGCAGCCCCCTCGGGTTCGTCGAGCGACGGTCGACGCCGGTGCGCTGGCGGCGCCTCGAGGATCTGCGCGGCATCCCCTTCGGCGTGGTGCGCGGCTACGTCAACACCGCCGATCTCGATGCGCGCATCGCCAGCGGCGAGCTGACCGCGGTGCCCGCGGGCGACGATCTGGCCAACATCGACAAGGTGATGCGCGGCAGGCTGGACCTCGCGGTGATCGATCGCCACGTGCTCGCCTGGCTGGCCGGCAACGAGCCGCGCGTCGCCGACGCACGGCGAGTCCTGCAGTTCAACGCGCGCACGCTCGAGGACAAGGTGCTCTACGTCGCGCTGCCGCGCTCGCCGGCCGGCGAGCGGACGCGCGAGCTGATCGACGCGGGCCTCGAGCGGATCGACATTCCGGCCATCGTCGCGCCCTACCTGCGTCCCGCGGCCGGCCGGTGAAGTACCTGCCGCTGGTGCTCGCCGGCCTGTTCCGGCGCAAGCTGCGCACCCTGTTCACCCTGCTCTCGCTGTGCGCCGCGTTCCTCCTGCTCGGACTGCTGCAGGCGGTCAATGCACTGTTCGCCGGCGGCGCCGACTTCCTCGGGGCGGATCGGCTGATCACCCAGGCGCGGGTCAGCTTCACCCAGCCGCTGCCGATGCGCATGCTGCCGCAGATCGAGTCGGTGCCCGGTGTCGCCCGGGTCGGCCACTCGCAGTTCTTCGGCGGCGTCTACCAGGACGAGCGCCAGGGCTTCCCGCAGTTCGTGGTCAACCCGCAGCGGCTGTTCGACACCTATCCGGAATGGATCCTGCCGATCGAGCAGCAGCGCGCCTTCGTCTCGACCCAGGACGGCGCCATCGCCGGACGGCTGCTGGCCGAACGCCACGGCTGGAAGGTCGGCGACATCATCCCGCTCAACTCCTTCATCTGGACGCGCAGCGACGGCAGCCGGCTGTGGCAGTGGCGGCTGGTCGGCATCTTCGACGGCCGCGACCGCGAGTGGCAGGACCGCACCCGGCTGATGTACCTCAACTACGGCCAGTTCGACGAGGCGCGCGCGCCGGGCGGGCGCGGGCTGGCCGGGATCTTCGTCGTGCGCGTCGCCGACCCGCTCCAGTCCGAGGCGGTCGCCGCGGCGATCGACGCGCGCTTCGAGAACAGTCCGGACGAGACCCGCACGCAGAACGAACAGGCCTTCCAGCTCGGTTTCCTGCGCCAGTTCGGCGACATCGGCTTCATCATGAACGCGATCTCCGCTGCGGTGTTCTTCACCATCCTGATCCTCACCGGCTTCACCATGAGCCAGGCGGTGCGCGAGCGCGTTCCCGAGCTGGCGGTGCTGAAGTGCCTGGGCTTCACCGACCGGACCGTACTGTGGCTGGTGCTGGCCGAGGCGCTGGCGCTGTGCGGCGCCGGTGCGCTTGTCGGGATGTCGCTGGCCGCGATGGTCACCGCCAACCTGCCGCCGGACTTCCCGCCGCTGCGCGCCGATGCCTCGGTGTGGCTGTTCGCCGCGGCGGCGGTCGTCGTGCTGGCGTCGGCGGTCGGCCTGCCGCCGGCGCTGCACGCGATGCGGCTGCGCATCGTCGACGCCCTGGCCGGGCGCTGAGGCCGTCGCGATGAGCGCGCTGCGGCAGATCCGCGAGATCACCTGGATGAACCTGCAGAGCATCCCGCAGCGCTGGGCGGCGTCCGTGGTGGTGGTGGCCGGGATCGCCGGCGTGGTCGGGGTGCTGGTGGCGATGCTGTCGATGGCCGCCGGCCTCGAACGCACGCTGGCCAGCACCGGCCGCGACGACCGCGCCATCGTGCTGCGCGCCGGCGCCAACGCCGAGCTGTCGAGCTTCCTGGCCAGAGACGCGGCGATCCTGATCAGGCAGGATCCGGCGGTGGCTCGCGGAGCCGACGGCCAGCCGCTCGCCTCGGCGGAGATCATCGTGATCACCGAGGTGCCGCGCGTCGGCCAGCGCAGCGGGGCCAACGTCTCCTTGCGCGGCGTGCAGCCCGCCGGTTTCGCCGTCCGACCGGAGCTGCGCATCGTCGAGGGCCGGCGCTTCCGCCCGGGCCTGCGCGAGCTGATCGTCGGGCGCGGCGCGCAGCGCCAGTTCGACGGCCTCGAGGTCGGGCGCCAGCTCGAGTTCCGCGGCTCGACCTGGACGCTGGTCGGCGTGTTCGAGACCGGCGGCGACAGCCACGAGTCGGAGCTGTGGGCCGACGCCGAGGCGGTGCAGTCGAGCTTCAATCGCGGCGGATTCTCCTCGGTGCTCCTGCAGCTCCGCCGGGTCGAGGCCTTCGACGCGCTGAAGGCGCGGCTCACCGGCGAGCCCCAGCTCACCGTCGACGTCGAGCGCGAGCGCGACTACTTCTCCGCGCAGTCGGAGACGCTGACCTTCCTGATCGGCCGGCTGACCCGGATCATCGCCGCGATCATGGCGTTCGGCGCGCTGTTCGGCGCGCTCAACACGATGTACTCGGCGGTCGCCGCGCGCACCGCCGAGATCGGCACGCTGCGTGCGCTCGGCTTCGGCGCCGCACCGGTGATCGCCTCGGTGATGGCCGAGGCGCTGGCGCTGGCTGCCGCCGGCGGCCTGCTCGGCGCCGGCATCGCCTACCTGCTGTTCAACGGCTACAGCGTGAGCACGCTGGGTTCGGGCTTCACCCAGGTCGCCTTCAACTTCGCGGTCACGCCGGCGCTGGTGCTGCAGGGCTTCGGCTGGGCGCTGGGCATCGGTTTCCTCGGCGGGCTGCTGCCCGCCTTGCGTGCGGCCCGGCTGCCGGTGACCGAGGCGCTGCGCGGCTGACCGGCGCGATTCAATCCTTCCTGCGGCCGACGTAGTCGGCGCCGCGGCGCGCCCGCCGACCGGCGTACATGGCGGCATCGGCGCGGGCGAGCAGCGCATCCAGCGTCTCGCCCGCTTCGCGCAGCGCGGCGCCGAGCGAGTAGGCGCAGGGTGCGGACGCGGCATCCGCGGCGAGCCGCGCGGTGATTCGGTCGAGCACGCCGGCGTCGGCCCGGGGTAGGAGGGCGAGGAACTCGTCGCCGCCGACGCGCAGCAGATGGTCGCCCTCGCGCAGTCGGGCGCGCAGGAAGGCGGCGACCTCGCGCAGCACGCGGTCGCCCTGGTCGTGACCGAGCCGGTCGTTGATCTGCTTGAAGCCGTCGAGGTCGACGTTGATCGCGGCGAGCGCGCCGTCCGGGGCCTGGGTCGCGGCGAACCTGGCGAGGAAGCGGCGGTTGGGGCAGCCGGTGAGCGGATCGACCAGCGCCTGCTCGCGCAGCGCCTCGGCCTCGCGCGCATCCTCGGTGATGTCGACGGCGTGGCCGACCACGTCGCTGCTGCGCCCGGCGACGCGGCCGTCGAGCCGCAGCAGGCGCTCGCCGTCGGCGCCGGCGATGCGCAGTTCGACACTGGCCGCACCGCTGCGGCGCAGCTCGGCGAGGTAGCCGGCGAGACGCTCGCGGTCCTGCCCGACGATGCCGTCGGCGAGCGCGCCTGCGGCGTCGCCGCGGCCGCCGACGCCCAGGGCCTGCGCGGCGGCGGTATTGACCCGCAGCAGTCGGCCGTCGAGGTCGTGCAGCAACACCAGCCCCGGGCTCAGCCGGAGCAGCTCGCCGGCCTGCGACTCGCTGCGCTGCTGCTCGCGCAGGGCGCGCCCGAGCAGGCGATTGGAGCGTCGCTGCAGGGCGAACGACACCGCCAGCACGGTGGCCACCAGCGCCGCCAGCAGCAGCGCGACCAGGCCCAGCGTGCGCTGCGCGGCGAAGGCCTCGGCCCGCTCGGCGGCGAGTCGCGCCTCCCCTTCCAGTCGCGCCACCTCCATCTGCTGCTTGGCGTAGCGCAGCCGGGTCTCGAAGTCGTCGGCCGCCTGGCTGCGATCGCTCTGCGCGACCTTGCCCTGCAGGTCGACGTAGCGGCGCAGCAGCGGATCCAGCCGCGGCAGCGAGACGCCCAGGTCGAGCGACAGGCCGATCAGCGCCTGGCTGGCGCGCAGTTCGTCGCGCTCGAGCCCCAGCTCGCGGAACGAGGCGCGCGCCGCCTCGAACTGGCGGCGCGCCTCGGCGCGGTCGCCGGCCTGCTGCGCGGCCATGCCCAGCGCCTCGCGGGCCTGCCCGTAGAGCTGCGAGTTGCGCAGGCGGTCGGCAAGTGCGAGCACCTCGCCGACGTGTCGACGCTGGCCTTCGAGGTCACCCGACTGGTGGGCGAGCCGCGCCGATTCGAGATGCAGCTCGGCGATCAACTTGGGGTCGTCGACTCGCCGAGCCACCTCGATGCCGGCGCCGAGCGCGGCGCGCGCGCCGTCGGCGTCGTCGAGCTTGGCCAGCGCGCGGGCCAGGTTGCGCTGCAGGCGCGCCTGCAGCGGCGGCGCCTCGCCGACGCCGAGCAGCGCAAGGCCGCGCCGCGCGTAGTCGGCCGACAGCGCATGCTTGCCCAGCGAATGGCTGAGCGAGGAATAGGCGAGTTGGACGTCGGCGGAGAGCTGCGCCGAGGGCGCGCGTTCGAGCTGCGCCTGCGCATCGGTGAGCAGTTCCTCGGCGAAGACGAAGTCCTGCAGCGCCATCACGGCGCGGCTTTCGAGGATGCTGCTGCGGGCCATCAGCGTCGGGTCGTCGATCGCCGCCGCCTCCGCGCGCGCGTCGGCGCCGGCGCGGCGCTGGCAGATCCAGTCGGCGATGACCCGGCAGGCGTTGGCCTGGGCGAGGTAGAGCAGGGCGCGCTGGCGCGCGTCGCCGGCCGCCGCCAGCAGCTCGCCCGGCAGGGCCTCCAGCACCTCCTCGGGCGCGACCAGCGCGCGCAGTTCGAGCGCGTGCCGCGGCACGTCGTCCGGCCCGACGGCCTCGATCGCCTTCAGATCCTCGTCGGCCTGCAGCGGCGCGGCGAGGGCGAAGGCGAGCAGGAGCAGCGCGAGGGCGGCGCGCGGGGTCGCGGCGGGCAGACGCGAGGGGCGAGGAAGGCGGGCGCGCGGCGCGGGGGACGGCATGGGCGCAGTGTATCGCCGCCGATGCGATCCGCAGGTCGGGCGCTCGCCGCGCGGCGCTGCCCCCGGATCCGAATCGTCCGGGCCCGGTCAGGCATGGCGCCTCGCCGCCCGGCCGGCGAGGCCGGTGGACCAACCCTCAGTCGACCTGCGGTCGCCCCGGATAGACCTGGGACGCCAGCCGACGGTCGCCGCGCAGCAGGTCGATGGCGTCGACCAGCACGTTGGCGGCCTCGCGGACCAGCGCGTCCGGACGGTCGTCCTCGGCGCCCTTCTCCCGCTCGAGCTGCTCGCCGAGGTCGCGCTCGTCGGCCTGCAGGCCGTCGTCGGTGACGATCTCGGCGTCGGCCGCGACCAGCGCCTCGCCGAGCGCCTTGCGCTCGCTCTCGCGCTGCAGGCGCCGCGCTTCCAGCTCGTCGCGTTCGCGCTTGCGCGTCTCGTAGTTCAGCGACAGCGTCTCGCGCTTGCGCTGCTCGCGGTAGCTGGCGATGTCCTCGCGCAGCCAGCGGAACTCGACGTCCTCGGCGGTGCGGGCGGCATGGCGCCTGGCGAGCAGCGGCAGCAGCGGCGAGAACTCGGCGAGCCGGTCGTGCGGCACCGGCGCGATCTGCGCCCAGGGCAGCGCGTTGTCGTAGGTGCTCTCGCCGTAGTCCTCGGCGTCGAAGGTGAGCGGAAATGCCAGGTCGGGCTCGACGCCCTTGATCTGCGTCGAGCTGCCGTTGACCCGGAAGAACTGCGCCACGGTGAGCTTGAGCTGCCCGAGGCCGGGGCGCTCGTTGCGGCGCATCGCGTCGAGATCGACC
>VFQU01000570.1_pt1 | contig 30976 bp, 30 predicted proteins | sample 3512311 | NCBI WGS metagenome assembly VFQU01 (sample SAMN10412377, study PRJNA504923) | tailings metagenome | isolation source: Relicate 3 Philex TSF3 active mining site | place: Philippines: Tuba, Benguet | collected 2017-08-29
ACCCAAGAGCGCGAACAGGGTGCGCATTTTGCTCCGGTGTTCGACGCGGTGGGCCTTTTGACAGCCGTGGTGGTCGATGCGGCGAGCGGGGCGGTGCTGGTGGTGGCGCATATGAACCGCGAGGCCTTGGACCTCACGCTCGCCAGCGGGAATGTCACCTTCTGGTCGCGCTCGCGGGCCCGGTTGTGGATGAAGGGCGAGACATCCGGCAATATCCTCAAGGTCGTCGAGCTGCTGGTCGATTGCGATCAGGATGCGCTGGTGATTCGCGCACATCCGGCTGGGCCGACCTGCCACACCGGTGCCGACAGCTGCTTTTACCGGAGGGTTGAGACGGACATTGAGGGCAATCCCGTTCTCGTTAAGGTCAATACTTGACGCTCACGTAAAGGGAAGGTATCAGCCGCGGCATGGCTACCGCAACTGCACACCCGCCCGCCACCGATCCCGCCGCTGATCCCGCGACCGGACAGCGCCGGACCGGAGCCCACCTTGACCGGCCCGATGTTCACGAGCGCGAGCAGTTCACGATTTCCGATCTCACCGGCGAGTTTGGATGCACCGCCCGCGCGCTGCGTTTCTACGAGGATGAAGGCCTGATCAGCCCGGCGCGGGTCGGTCTCACCCGCGTCTATTCCAAGCGTGATCGCGCCCGGCTTGCGTGGATCATGCGCGCCAAGAATGTCGGCTTCAGCCTCACCGAAATCCGCGAGATGATTGACCTTTACGATCTCGACGATGGCCGGGTCGAACAGCGCCGCGTCACCATTGAAAAATGCCGCGCGCACATCGCCAAGCTTCAGGCGCAGCGTGATGATATTGATTCCTCGATCAAGGAACTCACCGAATTCGTAGTGGAAATCGAGCAGCTCGATCTCGGTAAGGCCTGATCGCCCCAACACACCCACACACACAACACTTCATTGACCAAAGGGATCTTCGACCAATGCCAACCTATACCGCCCCGACCCGCGACACGCGCTTCATCGTCAACGAACTGCTTGATCTGGCGAGCTACGGCAATTTGCCGGGCTTTGAAAATGCGACGCCTGACATGATCGAGACGGTGATCAACGAGGCGGGCAAGTTCTGCGCCGAAGTGCTGGCGCCGATCAATCAGGCGGGCGACGAACACGGCTGCACCCGGCACGAAGACGGCAGCGTTACCACGCCTCCGGGCTTCAAGGAGGCCTATCAGGCCTATGTCGAAAGCGGGTGGGGCACGCTTGCCCAGCCCGAGGAATTCGGCGGTCAGGGTCTGCCGCATGTGCTGGGCTTTGTGCTTGAGGAATATACCGGCACCGCCAATCAGGCCTTCGCGATGTATCCCGGCCTTACCGCAGGCGCGATCTCTGCGATCCTTGCCAAGGGCAGCGACGCGCAGAAGGCGATGTATGTGCCCAAGATGATTTCGGGCGAGTGGTCGGGCACGATGAACCTGACTGAGCCGCATTGCGGCACCGATCTCGGCATGATCCGCACCAAGGCCGTGCCCAATGGCGATGGCACCTATGCGATCACCGGCACCAAGATCTTCATCTCGGCGGGCGAGCATGATCTCACCAGCAACATCATCCACCTGGTGCTGGCCAAGACCCCGGGCGCGCCCGATAATGTGAAGGGTATCTCGCTGTTCATCGTGCCGAAGTTCCTGCTTGATGAAAACGGCAATCCTGCGCAGCGCAACGGCGTGACTTGCGGCTCGATCGAGAAGAAGATGGGCATTCACGGCAATGCCACCTGCCTCCTCAACTATGACGGCGCGACCGGGTTCATGGTGGGCGAGGAAAACAAGGGCTTGGCGGCCATGTTCATCATGATGAACGCTGCGCGCCTTGGTGTCGGCATTCAGGGCTATGCCCAGGCTGAAGTCGCCTATCAGAACGCTGTGACCTATGCGCTCGATCGCCGTCAGGGCCGCGCGCTGGCAGGCGCGGCAGAGCCGGAGGCCAAGGCCGATCCGATCTTCGTCCACCCCGATGTGCGCCGGATGCTGATGGACGCCAAGGTGTTTACCGAAGCCATGCGTGCGCTGTGCCTGTGGGGTGCCTTGCAGGTCGATCTCACGCACAAGGCCCAGACCGCCGAAGAGCGCGAAACGGCCGATTTGCTGATCGGGCTGATGACCCCCGTCATCAAGGGCTACGGCACCGACAAGGGCTATGACATCGCCAACAATATGCAGCAGGTCTATGGCGGCCACGGCTATGTGCGCGAGTGGGGGATGGAGCAATTCGTGCGCGATAGCCGCATCGCGATGATCTACGAGGGCACCAACGGCGTGCAGGCGATGGATCTGTGCGGGCGCAAGCTGGCCGCAGGCGGGGGCAAGGCGATCCAGCTGTTCTTTGCCATGATCGACGAGGAAATCGCCGCCGCCAAGCAGGTGGACGAATTGAAGGCGATTGCCGAACGGCTCGAAAAGGCGCTGGGCGAGCAGAAGGCGGCGACCATGTGGTTCATGCAGAACGCCATGGCGAACCCCAATCATCTGGGCGCGGGCGCGCATCACTACATGCACATCATGGGCATCGTGACGCTGGGCTTTTTCTGGCTGAAGATGGCCAAGGTAGCGCTCACCAAGCTGGCGGGCGAACCTGAAGATAAGGCGTTCTACGAGGCGAAGCTCGTTTCGGCCAACTACTATTCTGAACGCTTCCTGCCCGATGCAGGCGCGCTGCGGCGCAAGCTGGAAGCGGGCAGCGAATACATGATGAAGCTTCCGGCCGAAGCCTTCGCCACCGCCGCCTGACGCGCTGCGATCAGTCAGACAAAGGGCCGCCATGTTCGCGCATGGCGGCCTTTTTTGCGTGTCGGCGCGGCGGCTGCGGTCAGTCCTGCGCGCTCATCATTCGCTGCGTGCCTGCCTTGATCTTGGCACTTTCGGCAAGCGCGAGCCGCTCGGCCAGCGGTATGCCGCGCTGCCCGGTCGCGCGTGGGCGGGGGTGCGGTGGCGGGGCGGGCGCAGGAGCAACTGCGGGTAGGGGCGGGGCAGCGACCAATTCGGGTTCGGGCTCAGGTTCGGGTTCGGGTTCGCGCTCAGAGAGCAGGGGCTCCGGCTCAGGTGCGGGCTCTGGTTCGGGCAGGACCGCCACCGGCTCCGCTGCGGACGGCGGTGGCTCGGCCTGCGGCGACTGCGCGGGCACCGGTGCGGGCACTGGCGCGGGCACCGGTGCGGGCACTGGCGCGGGCGCAGGTTCCTCGGGGCCAAAGCTCGACAGGATCTTCTCGGCCACTTCCTCGACCGAGCCGACCACCAGCAGCGGCTGCCCGCCGACCATGCCAACGCTCGTCTGGCCGTTTTCGGCGGTGCGCAGCCACGCGATGTTGCTGGCGACGACCATGTAATTGCCGCCACGCGATTCGAGCTTGATGAACTTCATTGGCCCGGCTTCCCGAGGCCTTGCGCGAATACCTGTGTCATGCCCCGCAGCACTACCGGCTAGGGGTTAAGGAATCCGCCTACTCGACGGGCAAAAACTCCGGCACCGAAAGATAGCGCTCGCCGGTGTCGTAATTGAAGCCGAGCACGCGGGAACCTGCGGGAAGATCGGGCAGCTTGGCCGCAATCGCGGCCAGCGTCGCGCCGCTGGAAATGCCCACCAGCATTCCTTCCTCGCACGCGGCGCGGCGGGCCATGTCCTTGGCGTCTTCTGCATCGACGGCAATCGCCCCGTCGATCGCATTGGTGTGGAGGTTGCCGGGGATGAAGCCCGCGCCGATCCCCTGAATCGGGTGGGGGCCAGGCTGGCCGCCGTTGATCACCGGCGAGAGCGCAGGTTCGACGCCGTAGGCCTTGAGGGCAGGCCAGTGCTTTTTCAGCTCCTCTGCGCAGCCCGTCAGATGGCCGCCCGTGCCGACCCCGGTGATCATCACGTCGATCGGCGTATCGGCGAAGTCGGCAAGGATCTCCTGCGCGGTGGTGCGGGCATGAACGGCGGGGTTGGCGGCATTATCGAACTGGCTCGGCATCCACGCGCCGGGCGTGGTGTTGACCAGCTCCTCAGCCCGCTCGATCGCGCCGCGCATGCCTTTCTCGCGCGGGGTCAGATCAAAGCTCGCGCCATAGGCGAGCATCAGCCGCCGCCGTTCGACCGACATGGATTCGGGCATGACCAGCACAAGGCGGTAACCCTTGACGGCGGCCACCATCGCAAGGCCAATCCCGGTATTGCCGCTGGTCGGCTCAACAATGGTTCCGCCGGGCTTCAGCAAGCCGCGGCTTTCCGCATCCTCGACCATGGCAAGCGCAATCCGGTCCTTGATCGAGCCGCCGGGATTGCCGCGCTCGGATTTGACCCACACCTCATGATCCGGGAACAATCGCGCGAGGCGGATGTGCGGCGTGTTGCCGATGGTCGCAAGGATGTTCTCAGCCTTCATGTCGATACCTCTCGTTTCAGCTCCTGGGGCTCGAAGCTGCGCGCGCGGCGCAATTCGGGGAAATACCACGCCCACACCAATGTAACGATTATTGCACCAGCCCCGCCAAACACAACCGCCCCGGTTGCCCCGAGGAGCGCGGCGGCAAGGCCCGACTGCATTTCGCCAAGTTCGTTCGAGGCCGAGATCGCGAGGCCCGAGATCGCCGAGACGCGCCCGCGCCGGTCATCGGGTGTGAACAGCTGCACGAGCGAGCTGCGGATAAACACCGAGACCATATCGACTGCGCCCATGGCGGCGAGGATTGCCAGCGACAAGGCAAAATGGCGCGAGAAGGCAAAGGCAATCGTCAGCGCCCCGAAGGCCCCGACCGCATACAGCATCTTGAGCCCAACCTCGCGCTCCAGCGGGCGGATCGACAGGATCAGCGCAACACTTGCCGCCCCCAGCGCCGGAGCGGCGCGCATCAGGCCAAGCCCCTCGGGCCCCACGAACAGGATGTCGCGTGCGAACACTGGCAAGAGCGCCGTCGCGCCCGCCAGCAGCACCGCGAACAGATCGAGCGTGATGCATCCCAGCAGGAACCGCTCGCGCCAGACATAGACAAGGCCCTCGATGATTTGCCTGAGCGGCTTTAGCGGCGGGCCTTCCTGCTTGGCCTTCACCGGCCGCACGGTGAGGATCAGCACCATCGCGGCTGCCAGCATGGCCGCTGACATGGCGTGTGGCAGCCAAATCACCTTGGCATAGATGAGCCCGCCCACCGCCGGGCCTGCCACGCTCGCGGTTTGCCAGGCGATGGAAGACAGCGCGATGGCGCGCGGCAGCAGGGCAGGGGGCACGATGTTGGGGGCAATCGCGCTCATCGAGGGGCCGACAAACACCCGCGCCGCGCCGTGGGCAGCGGCCAGCGCAAACAGGATCGGCAGATTGAGCGCGTCAGCCGCGGTCAATAGGGCCAGCACCACTGCAACGCAGGCATCAATCCCATTGGCAAAGGCAGCAACATGGCGGCGGTCGAACCGGTCGGCGGCAAGGCCCGCAACCGGGGTGAGCACGAACAGCGGGACAAATTGCGCGAGCCCCAGCAGGCCCAGCTGGAACGAGGCCTCAGCCACGCTCATCCCGTAATCGTCGCGCGCGACCTCATAGAGCTGATAGCCCAGCAGCACCACCATCGACATGGTGGCAAACACCGCGAAGAAGCGGGCGAGCCAATAGCGGCGGTAATCGCCGATCTGGAGCGGAGTGGCAGGTTCGGTCACGCGTCACGCCATGGCAGGCAGGCGCGCCAATGCCAAGCGAGCTAAACTATCGAAGGGGTGCGAGAGCCGCTTCAGCGCTTGCGGCGCAGGCGCGGATTGGGCTGCATCCGGTCAAGGATCTCGAGCATCGCATCAAGGCGCAAGATCCGCTCGAACTGGAAACCGGCGCGATTGTCGATGGTCCAGATCACATAGGCCTCGATCCGGCCGACGACGGGGAGGCGGATCATCACGCGGTCACCGCGCTGCAATGGGGGCGCCTGATCGATCATGAAGCCATGCGCGGAAAGATTGCAGACATGCAGCTCAAGGTCGCCGTGCGTCAGGTGCTCGACGATCACCGGATAATTGACCGGGTGGCGGGCTGCACGCCGCATGTCGGTTACGCTGAGGTTGGCTCCCGCAGACATGGCGCGCGCTCCTTGTATTATCATCGCCAATGCTCGTTGTGCTGCAAAAAGGCTGATATTTGGTAAAACAGGCGCGCAGCGAGTGGATCAGCGCGTAATCAGGGCGTGCTTCTTCTTGCCAAGGCTGAGGCGCCAGACCTCACCCTCGCCGGGTGCGATCAGGTAAGCGGGATCCGTGATGACAGCGCCTTCAAGCCGGATCGCCCCTTCGGCGAGCTTGCGCTTGGCTTCGCCGCCCGAAGCGGTGAAACCGATCTGGCTGAGGGCTGCTGCAATCCGCATCCCTTCCGGGCCTACCGCGAGGCTGGGCAGATCTTCTCCCGCACCCGATCCCACAAAAGTCTCGCGCGCGGTTGCTTCGGCCTTGGTGGCCGCTTCGGGTCCGCGCACCAGCGCGGTAACTTCATTGGCGAGCACGATCTTGGCGGCGTTGATTTCCGCGCCTTCAAGGCGTTCGAGGCGCGCGATGTCATCCAGCGGCAAATCGGTGAACAGCCGCAGAAAGCGCCCGACATCGGCATCATCGACATTGCGCCAGTATTGCCAGAAATCATAAGCCGGGAGCTGATCCTCGTTGAGCCACACTGCGCCCGCTGCCGTCTTGCCCATCTTGGCGCCGCTTGCAGTGGTCAGCAGCGGCGTGGTGAGGCCGAACAGTTCGGTCCCGTCCATGCGCCTGCCCAGTTCGATGCCGTTGACGATATTGCCCCACTGGTCGCTCCCTCCCATCTGCAAGCGCACGCCCATGTCGCGCGACAGGTGCCGGAAATCGTAGCCCTGAAGGATCATGTAGTTGAATTCGAGGAAGGTCATCGGCTGTTCGCGTTCGAGCCGCAGCCGCACCGAATCAAAGCTCAGCATCCGGTTGATTGTGAAGTGCGTGCCGACTTCCTGAAGAAGCTCGATATAGCCGAGCTGGCCAAGCCAATCGTGATTGTTGACCATAACCGCATCGCTCGGACCATCGCCGAAGGTCAAGAGCTTGGCAAAGACTGTGCGGATCGAAGCAATGTTGGCCTCGATCGTTGCATCGGTGAGCATCTTGCGGCTTTCATCGCGGCCCGTGGGATCGCCGATCCGGGTGGTGCCGCCGCCCATCACCACCACCGGCTTGTGCCCGGCCTGCTGAAGGCGGCGCAGCATCATGATCTGCACCAGACTGCCGATATGGAGCGACGGTGCGGTCGCATCGAACCCGATATAGCCAGGCACGATGGCTCTCGCAGCCAGAGCATCGAGCCCGGCGGCGTCCGTCATCTGGTGGATATAACCGCGTTCATCGAGAAGGCGCAGCAGGGCGGATTCGTAAGTGCTCATGGGCCAGCGCCTCTAACAGTGTGGGCGCAAGAGGTGAAGTGACTTGCCCTCGGACGGGCCACGCGCCATCACGCCGCGATGCAACCGCTCATGCTTCATGTCGCCTGCGATCTTGGTCCGATCCGGGCTGTTACCGCACATATTCGCGCCACAGCAACAGGATGTGAGGCAGAGTTCAGACTTGATGGGAGGATCGATTCGATTGTGTTGCCCGCGCCTCAGCCTGCGGCACGCACGGATAATCTGTGGCAGACGACGTGTTTCGAGATTTTCTGGCAACCGCTGGGCGGGATTTCATACCGCGAATTCAATCTTTCGCCGTCGGGGCGCTGGGCGGCCTATGATTTCGATTCCTTCCGTGAAGGCATGCGCGATGCTCCGGTGGATGCGATATCGCTGGCATGTTCGCATGATGCCGAAGGTCTGGTGCTTAAGGCGAGCATAGCGGCCGATCTGCCCGCGCCTGCGCAAGTCGCGCTCAATGCAATCGTCGATCATGGCGATGGAAACCTGCAATTCTGGGCGCTGGCGTTCCCGCCGGGCAAGCCGGAGTTTCATTCCGAGGCATGCCGCCAGTGGATCATCGAGCGCTAGGGAGGACAGAGGGGATGGACTTCGGAATCGATCGCCTGCTTGCCGACCCCGCCTTGCTGCGCCAGTTGGAGGGCCGCCGCGTTGCGCTTGTAGCCCATCCGGCAAGCGTGACGGCAAGCCTCCAGCACAGCCTTGATGCGCTGATTGCAGCCGGGGTCAATGTCACCAGCGCCTTTGGCCCGCAGCATGGCCTCAAAGGCGACAAGCAAGATAACATGGTGGAGACTGCGGACGAGACCGATCCGCGCTACGGCATTCCGATCTTCTCGCTTTATGGCGAAGTGCGGCGGCCCAGCGGTCAGATGATGTCGAGCGCGGATGTGTTCCTGTTTGATCTCCAGGATCTGGGCTGCCGGATTTACACCTTTGTCACGACGCTTCTGTATTTGCTCGAAGAAGCGGCGAAGGCGGGCAAGGAAGTCTGGGTGCTCGATCGCCCCAATCCGGCGGGCCGTCCGGTGGAAGGCACGCTGCTGGTGCCGGGACAGGAAAGCTTTGTGGGGGCCGCCCCGATGCCGATGCGTCACGGCCTCACAATGGGGGAAATGGGCCACTGGTTCATCGAGCATTTCGGCCTTGACGTCGCTTACAAGGTGGTGGCGATGCAAGGCTGGCGTCCTGACGAGCGTGACGGCTTTGGCTGGCCGACGTCGCGGCTGTGGATCAATCCCAGCCCCAATGCCGCCAATCTCAACATGGCGCGCTGCTATGCGGGCACCGTGATGCTCGAAGGCACTACGCTGTCCGAAGGGCGCGGCACCACGCGGCCACTGGAAGTGCTGTTCGGCGCGCCAGATATCCGCGCAGGTGACGTCATGACGGCAATGCAGCGGCTAGCGCCCGAGTGGCTCGCAGGAGCCGCAATCCGCGAATGCTGGTTTGAGCCGACTTTCCACAAGCACTCAGGTTCGCTGTGCAACGCTCTGATGATCCACGCAGAAGCGGGGTTCTACACGCATCATGCTTTCCGCCCCTGGCGCTTGCAGGCGCTGGCTTTCAAGGCGATCCGGCAGCTCTATCCCGATTATCCGATCTGGCGCGATTTTCCTTATGAGTATGAACTGACGCGCCTTGCAATTGACGTCATCAATGGCGGGCCTGCTTTGCGCCAGTGGGTCGATGACGGGGCGGCCACCCCGCATGATCTTGATGTGCTGGCATCGCAGGATGAAGCGGCATGGATTGCCGCAGTGCGGCCACACCTGCTTTACTGATTGGCGTCACTGCGGCAGGCTTGGCGCGCACGGACGGCGAAGCAATCGCCGCCACATGGGAGAGAGCACGAGATGGCAACCGCAGCAGCAAGCCGCGCGGGCGGGCAGTCGGTCAGGCTGACCTTGTGGGTGTTGCTGGCGGTCTATGTCTTCAATTTCATTGATCGCCAGATCGTCAATATTCTGGCTGAGCCGATTGCCCGCGATTTGCAGCTGTCGGACACTCAGATCGGGCTGATGACGGGCCTCGCCTTCGCGCTGTTCTACACCGTCCTCGGCATTCCGATTGCGCGGCTGGCCGACCGCCCTTCGACCAGCCGCCCCAAGCTGATTGCGCTGGCGTTGGCGGTGTGGTCGGCGATGACGGCGTTATGCGGGCTGGCGCAGAATTTCGCGCAATTGCTGCTCGCGCGCATCGGCGTGGGCGTGGGCGAGGCGGGCTGCACGCCGCCTGCGCACTCGCTGATCAGCGACATGGTGCCGCCCGAAAAGCGCGCCTCTGCGCTCGCGTTCTATTCGCTCGGCATTCCCATAGGCACGCTGCTGGGCATGATCATCGGCGGCACGCTGGCAGACCGGCTGGGCTGGCGTGAGGCGTTTGTGGTGGTCGGGCTGCCGGGTGTGGTGCTCGCGCTGGTGGTGTGGTTTGTCCTGAAAGACCCGCGACACACCGACGCTGCCACGATCCTGCGCGCTCAGAGCCAGCCCGCCGCGCTGCCATTGGGCGATGCGGTAAGCGAAGTGATGCGCTCGCGCGCCTATCTCTTGCTGCTGTGCGCAGGATCTGCCGCCGCCTTCCTCGCTTATGGCAAGACGACATGGACCACGATTTTCTTCCAGCGCACCCATGATCTTTCGCCGGGGCAGGTCGGGCTGTGGTTCGGCCTCATTGGCGGCATTGGCGGGATGCTGGGGACGTTTCTGGGTGGCTATCTGGCGGATCGGTTCGGCGCGACAAACCGCCGCCATGTCCTCAGCGCGCCTGCCATCGGTATGGCGCTCGCCGTGCCGCTGGCGATCGCCGCCTATCAGGCGCCGAGCTGGCCGCTGGCGCTGGTGCTGCTGTTTGTGCCGCAGGTGTGCAACTCGCTCTACTATGGCCCGTGCTATTCTGCGGCGCAGGGACTGGTGCCGTTGCGCGCCCGAGCGATTGCGGCAGCGACCCTGCTGTTCTTTCAGAACCTGATCGGGTTGGGGCTGGGGCCGCTGTTCTTCGGGATGCTCTCGGACTGGCTACAACCGGCCTATGGCGGGGATTCGGTGCGCTATGTGCTTTACGGCGCAGCGGTGCTGGGGCTGGTGCCGGCGTTTTTCTTCTGGCGGTGCGGGATGCGGCTGAACGATGAGCTGGACCGCAAGGGTTAGGCCCCGTGCTTGCGGCTTAGCTCGCGCATCGCGCCATCAAGCCCTTCCAAGGTGAGCGGATACATCCGATCATTGACCAATTGCTTGATCATCTTTGTCGATTGCGAATAGTTCCATTGCTTTTCAGGCACTGGGTTGAGCCAGACGGTGGCGGGATAGGTGTTGGTCACGCGTTGGAGCCACACGGCGCCCGCTTCCTCGTTCATGTGTTCGACGCTGCCGCCGGGATGGGTGATCTCGTAGGGGCTCATCGCCGCGTCGCCCACGAATACGATCTTGTAATCATGGCCATATTTGTGGAGCACGTCCCAGGTCTTGGTGCGTTCCTGCCAGCGGCGCTTGTTGTCCTTCCACACGCCTTCATAAAGGCAGTTGTGGAAGTAGAAGAACTCCATGTTCTTGAACTCGCTGGTGGCGGCGCTGAACAGCTCTTCGACCAGCTTGATGAAGGGATCCATCGAGCCGCCGACATCGAGGAACAAGAGCAGCTTCACCGCATTGCGGCGTTCGGCGCGCATGTGGATGTCGAGCCAGCCCTGCTTGGCGGTGCCCGCGATGGTGGCGTCGATATCGAGCTGATCCTGCGCGCCCTCGCGGGCGAAGCGGCGCAGGCGGCGCAAAGCCATCTTGATGTTGCGGGTGCCAAGCTCGCGGGTGCTGTCGAGGTTCTTGAACTCGCGCTTTTCCCACACCTTGATCGCGCGGCCGTGCTTGGCCTCGCCGCCGATCCGCACGCCTTCGGGGTTGTAGCCGGAATTGCCGAAGGGCGAAGTGCCCCCGGTGCCGACCCACTTGTTGCCGCCCTGATGGCGCTTTTCCTGTTCGGCGAGCCGCTTTTTCAGCGTCTCCATGATCTCGTCCCAGTCACCCAAGGACTTGATCGCCTCCATCTCTTCCGGCGTCAGGAACTTTTCGGCGACGGCTTTCAGCCAGTCCTCTGGAATATCGACCGGGTTTTGGCCGTAATCGGACATGATCCCCTTGAACACCTTGTGGAACACCTGATCGAACCGGTCGAGCAGGCCTTCATCCTTCACGAAAGTCGCGCGGCTGAGGTAATAGAACGCCTCGGGCGTCTGTTCGATCACGTCCTTGTCGAGCGCCTCCAGCAAGGTGAGGTGCTCCTTGAAGCTGGCCCCGATGCCAGCGGCGCGCAATTCGTCGACGAAGTTGAAAAACATGCCTGCAGGCTTAGCGCGCGCGCGCGCCGCTGACCAGATCGCAAAACTGTCAATAATGACGCGCGCGGTAACCCGGTGCTAACCATCACGGCCTAAGTCTTTGAGCCGCAATCAAGGGCCGCGCGCATGAAACCTGTCTCGCTTGATACCACCAACGCTTTTGCGCTGGCGAAAATCCCCGAAAGCTGCGGGGCGGTAACTGTCGGCTGCACCGATGTGGCAGGCGTGGTCATGGCGGTAATCCAGTCTTCCGAAACCCTGCGCGCCGAGCATGATGCGCTGCGCGAAACAGTTGCCGCGCTGGAGGCCGATCAGTCCAAGGTTGCCGAAGCCAGCGATGAGGCGCGGCTGCTGTCGGAACGCGCAATCGAGCGGCTCAATGAAGGCACATCGCTGATCCAGTCCTCGCTCGCGCAGATCAACACCCTGCTCGAAATGGTCGATGCGCTCGGAGCCCACGTCACCAGCTTTTCCGCCGCGATGGAACAGGTGCGCCGCAGCGCCCAGCATATCGACGATATCGCCGAGACCACCAACATCCTCGCGCTCAATGCCACTATCGAAGCGATGCGCGCGGGCGATGCAGGCCGCACCTTTGCCGTGGTGGCAAGCGAGGTCAAAAGCCTGGCGAACGATACCCGCAAGGCGACCGAGGAAATCGCCCAGACGATCCATGCGCTGGATGGCGAGGCGGGCGAGGTGATTGCCCGGATCGAAGCAGGCGCGCGGGCGAGCGATGGCGCCAAGGCTTCCGTCGCGCGGATCGAGACCACGATCTCCAGCGTCGGCGCGCTGGTGGAGGAAGTGGACAAGCAGAACGACGTCATCGCCCGGGCCACCACCACGATCAGCGATCATGTCGGCAAGGTGCAGGGTGTGCTCGAAAGTTTCGATGGTGCAGCGCGGCGCAACGAGGCCCAGCTCGATGGGGCGCGCAGCCGCATGGAAGGCCTTGAGATGACCGCAAGCGAGATGTTTGACGGGATCGTTCAGGCCGGACTTTCGCCAGAAGACAGCGCCATGGTGGCGCGCGCGCAGCAAATGGCTGCCGAACTTACCGTTCACACCGAAGCCGCTCTCGCCAGCGGCGCGCTTTCGATGGGCGATCTGTTCGATAGCGACTATCACGGTATTGCCGGATCAAACCCGCCACGCTTCCGCACGCGCCTGACGGATTGGGCGCACCGCGAATGGCGGCCCTTCCTTGATCGCGCCAAGGCCGAAGACGCCCGCGTGCTGGCCGCCGCCTGCACTGACATGAACGGCTTTCTGCCGACCCACCTGACCGAACGCTCCGCCGCGCCGACCGGCGATCTGGCTCACGACACCAAATATTGCCGCAATGGCCGGATCATGCTCGAAGCGATCGACCGCAAGGCCAAGGCGAGCGAGGCGCCTTACATGATGGCGGTTTACCGACAGGAAGGCGACGGCGAGACCTATCAGGTGGTGCGCAATGTCTATGTGCCGCTGGTTATCAAGGGCCGCCGCTGGGGCGATTTCGAACTGGCTTACAGCTTTGATTGAGGCCGGTGGCGCACCGCCAGCGTAAGAGCCAAGCCAGCGAGGCACCACGCCATGCTGAACCCGATGAGTGCAAGATAAAGCCCCGCAACCCGCGCCTCGCGATCAGGGTCGGTTCCGGCTTCGATATTTGCGGCGAGGGACATCCACATCATCGCCAAAGCAAAGCCCCACCCGCAGGCGAGGAGCAGCGGCCCCCAGCTGGCCTTGCGCAAGCTCAGCCCGCCGCCAACCGCAAGCAGGCTGGCAGAGACATAATCGACCAGCCACCACGGCCACCACTGCCACTGGCCCCAATTGATATAGGTTTCAAAGGCCGCCAGCGACCCGGCATAAAGCAGCGCCATCGTCGCCGCTGTGCGCAACACGTGTGATTAACCCGGATTGCGGCGCGCCATGAAGGCAAGGCGTTCGAACAGCATGATGTCCTGTTCGTTCTTGAGGAGCGCGCCGTGCAGCGGCGGGATTGCGCTGTTGGGGTTGGCATCCTGCAACACTTCCAGCGGCATATCCTCGTTCAGGAGTAGCTTGAGCCAGTCGAGTAATTCGGACGTCGAAGGCTTCTTCTTCAGCCCCGGCACTTCGCGCAGGTCATAGAAAATATCCATCGCCTTTTTCACAAGGATCTTCTGTATGCCGGGGAAGTGGACATCGATGATGTCCTGCATCGTCTCGCGATCGGGGAACTTGATATAGTGGAAGAAACAGCGGCGCAGGAATGCGTCGGGCAGTTCCTTTTCATTGTTCGAGGTGATCACTACGATCGGGCGTTCCTTCGCCTCGATCCGCTCCTGCGTTTCGTAAACGTCGAAGCTCATGCGGTCGAGTTCCTGGAGCAGATCGTTGGGAAACTCGATATCGGCCTTGTCGATCTCGTCGATCAGCAACACGGGCAGGGTGGGGCTGGTGAAGGCTTCCCACAGCTTGCCCTTCTTGATGTAGTTGCGGATATCGTGAACCCGTTCCTCGCCCAATTGCCCATCGCGCAGGCGCGCCACCGCGTCGTATTCGTAAAGGCCTTGCTGCGCCTTGGTGCTCGACTTGATGTTCCATTCGATCAGCGGCGCGCCCAGAGCCTTGGAAATCTCATGGGCCAGCACGGTCTTGCCGGTGCCGGGCTCGCCCTTCACCAGCAGCGGGCGGCGCAGCGTAACCGCCGCATTCACCGCAACCTTGAGGTCTGCGGTGGCGATGTAATTGCTGGTGCCTTCAAAACGCTGCGGCTGATCGGTCATGAGTTTTCCCTTGGCTTTGCGGCCCAAGCGTTAAGGCCAAGCGCGGCGCAGGGCAAGCACCCCCGTGCCCCCCGGCACATCGCCATTTTGAGAGGGCATATGGGGCGATGCCTAGCCATGGACAAAGCGCGTAGTGCTGGGCAAAGACGCCGATGATGCAGCGGGGATTTCTGAAATCGGCAGACTGGCTCGATGCCGCGCGCGCGGGTGCGTGGCTGCGGCTGGTTGCGCTGGTGCAGGCAGCGACGCTGATCTGGCTGGTGGCCACATCCAGCGCGGGCGTGGACAGCAACGGGTATCTGATCGGCAGCGACTTCCTCAGTTTCTGGACCAGCGGAGCCATGCTGGTATCGGAGGCGACGCCCTATGATGTGGCGGCCCATATTGCCCGTCAACGCGCGTTCTTCTCGCAAGATGGCTATGTGGCGTTCTTCTACCCGCCGCCATTCTTGCTAGCCTGTTATCCGCTTGGGCTGTTGCCCTATTTTCCCGCGCTGGCGGCATGGCTTGCGGCCACGGGAGCAGCCTTTCTGGCGGCAGTCCGGCTGTGGCAGCGCGAATTCCTGCCTGCGCGCGCTGTTGGGCTGCTGGCCGCGGCCTTTCCGCCCACCTGGCTGACGATCACCCACGGGCAGACATCATTTCTGGCTGCCGCGCTGATCGGGGCAGGGATGCTGCTGGTCGTGCGCCGGCCATGGCTAGCCGGTTGCCTCATTGGTCTCGCGATCTTCAAGCCGCAATATGGCCTGCTGATCCCGTTCGTGCTGTTGGCCACGCGGCAATGGTCCACGATCCTTGCCGCCTCGACGACAGCGCTGGCGCTGGCGCTGTTGACAGCGCTGGCCTTCGGGCCGCAGGTCTGGCTTGACTGGTATGCCGTCACGACGGAGGCCGGCAACACCATTACCAATAACGCCGTTGGCTATGGCAAGATGGTGAGCGTGACGGCAGGTGCAATGCTGCTTGGCGTGCCTGCGGCTGTCGCAACCGGGCTTCAGCTGCTGGTCTCGCTGGGGATTGCGGGCGCTCTGATGGTGGCGGGCTGGCAGCGCGGCTACAGCCCTGCGCTTGCTGCCGCCATGCTGGCAGGAACCCCGCTGGTGACGCCCTTCGTGCTTGATTATGATCTCACCGTGATCGCGTTCCCGCTGATCTGGCTCGCTTCGCGCGAGCACCTCCCATGGGAGCGGATCGTGGTTGCCTTGGCCTTTGCCGCGCCGCTGTTCGCGCGCCCGCTCGCGCTCAATCTTGGCGTGCCGGTGATGGTTCCGGTGCTGGCCTTGCTGTTCGTGCTGCTGCTGCGCCGCGCGCTGGCAGCCAATGCCGAGGCCCAAGCCTAGGCGTCGATCGACGCGCGGTCGATCTCGCCTGCGCGGTTCTGGATGAAGTTGAAGCGGTGCTCGGGGTTGCGCCCCATGAGTTCATCGACCAGCCGGGCGACACCGGCGCGCTGCTCGAATTCCTGCGGCAGGGTGATGCGGATAAGGCTGCGGGTTTCGGGCGCCATGGTGGTTTCGCGCAATTGCTGCGGGTTCATCTCGCCAAGCCCCTTGAAGCGGCTGACCTCGACCTTTTTGCCCTTGAACACGCTGGCCTCCAGCTCGGCGCGGTGGGCATCATCGCGGGCATAGCGGCTCTCCTTGCCAGCGGTGAGCCGGTAGAGCGGAGGCTGGGCGAGGAACAGGTGCCCACGCCGCACGATATCGGGCATTTCCTGAAAAAAGAACGTCATCAGCAGCGTGGCGATATGCGCGCCGTCGACATCGGCATCGGTCATGATGATGATGCGATCATAGCGAAGGTTGTCGGCATCGCAGTCCTTGCGGGTGCCGCAGCCGAGCGCCAGCGCGAGATCGGCGATTTCCGAATTGGCGCGGATCTTGTCGGGCGTCGCGCTGGCGACATTGAGGATTTTGCCGCGGATCGGCAGTATCGCCTGGCTTTTGCGATCGCGCGCCTGCTTGGCACTGCCGCCTGCACTGTCGCCTTCGACGATAAAGAGTTCGGTCTCGCGCCCGCCTTCGCCGCTGCAATCGGTGAGCTTGCCGGGAAGGCGCAGCTTCTTGGCATTGGTCGCGGTCTTGCGCTTGATCTCGCGTTCCTGTTTGCGCTTGAGGCGTTCATCCATGCGCTCCATCACCTCACCGAGCAGCGCTTTGCCGCGCTCCATATTGTCGGTGAGGAAGTGATCGAAGTGGTCGCGCATCGCCGCCTCGACCAGCCGCGCCGCTTCGGGCGAGGTCAGGCGGTCCTTGGTCTGCGACTGGAATTGCGGATCGCGGATGAAGACCGAGAGCATGACTTCCGCGCCCGTCATCACATCATCGGCGGTGATGTCCTTGGCCTTCTTCGCGCCGACCAGCTCGCCAAACGCTCGCAAGCTGCGGGTGAGCGCCATGCGCAGGCCCTGTTCGTGCGTTCCGCCATCGGGGGTGGGCACAGTATTGCAATACCATGAGGTTGAGCCATCGGAATAGAGCGGCCAGGCAATGGCCCATTCGGCGCGCCCGCGTGACTGGCCCGCGTCATCAAGCGGAAAATCCTGCCGCCCGGTAAAGGGCTGGGCGGTCACGCATTCGCGCGCACCCACCTGTTCGGCAAGGTGATCGGCAAGCCCGCCGGGAAACCTGAAAACGGCTTCTTGCGGCACATCCTCGCTGGCGAGGCTGGCGGCGCATTTCCAGCGGATTTCGACGCCGGCAAACAGATAGGCTTTTGATCGGGCGAGCTTGAACAAGCGCTTGGGGCTAAAGCGCTTGTCGCCGAAGATTTCGGGATCGGGCACAAAGCTGACAGTGGTGCCGCGCCGATTGGGCGCAGCACCCAGCTGTTGCAGCGGGCCTTGCGTCACCCCTTGCGAAAACTCCTGCGCATAAAGCTGCCGCTCACGCGCCACCTCGACGCGGGTTGCCACCGACAGCGCATTGACCACGCTCACCCCGACGCCGTGGAGGCCCCCGCTGGTGGCATAGGCTTTGCCCGAAAACTTGCCGCCCGAATGGAGCGTGGAAAGGATCACCTCAAGCGTTGATTTGCCCGGAAACTTGGGGTGTTCATCCACCGGAATGCCCCGGCCATTATCCGCGATCGAAAGCCGATTGCCTTCATCGAGCCGCATCTCGATCCGCGTGGCATGGCCGGCCACCGCTTCGTCCATCGCATTGTCGAGCACTTCGGCGGCAAGGTGATGGAGCGCGCGGTCATCCGTGCCGCCGATATACATGCCCGGCCGGCGACGCACCGGCTCAAGCCCTTCGAGCACTTCGATGGCGGAGGCGTTGTAATCGCCGCTCGAAGCGGGCGTTCCGGCAAACAGATCATCAGACATGGGATGAAGGTATAGGCCTTGGCCGCGCCCTCACAAGAGCGCGCGGCTGCGCATTGCGCAACGGGCGTGGGCTTATCCCCCAAAGCCTTGCGGGGCCGGATCAACCTCGATGACCTCGCGCCCGCGCACCTCGCGCACTTCCAGTGCCCGCTCGATCACGCCGCTGCGGCCAAACCGGAAAGCGCCGTCGACCCCGAGGAACCCGCCCGCATCATAGAGCATCGCTTGCGGAAAATCGCTCCCCACCTTCCAGTCGCGCGCGACCCGCAAGGTGAGCAGCACCGCATCATAGCCGAGCGTGGCGACCCGCGCGGGCTTTGCGCCAAAGCGCGCCTCGTAGCTTTCAGCAAAGCGGCGGAAGCGCTGGTCCGATACGGCAGAGAACAGCGCGCCATTGAGCGCCGGTGCGCCTGCCAGCCCGGCATCGCCGCTCCACAGATCGGTGCCGAGAATGCGCACCCGCGAGCCGCGCTGCAATTCCCCTGCCGCCTGCAAGGATAGCCGCGCGCTGTCGGCGATCAGTACGGTATCATAACCTCCTGCCGTGCGTAGCCGCGTTGCCGCCCCGACAATCGATGTATTGCCCCGGGTATAGCTTTGGCGCGCGGCCAGCGTCCCGCCGAGTTGCCTGAGCGCATTTTCGAGTGCCGAGATCGAGCGCTGGCCATAATCGCCTTCGGGTGCGAGCACGGCAAACCGGCTTGATCCGCGCGCACGGGCGAATTGCACGGTGCGGCGGATCGATTGTTCGGGGATTTGCCCCATGACGAACACATTGCCGCCCGCAACGCTGGTATCGTTCGAAAAGCTGATCGCCGGGATCCGGGTGCTGCGGATCGCTTCGACCACGGCCGGAACGGAATCGGCAAATAGCGGTCCGAGGATCAGCTTGTTGCCATCGGCCACCGCCTGCCGCGCGGCGACGGCAGCGCCCTTGGCGGTATCGTAGGTGGTGATCCGCAGATTGCTGGCATTGGTATCGAGCAGCGCCATGGTGGTGGCGTTGGCAATAGTCTGGCCGATAGCCCCGGTCTCGCCGCTCATTGGCAGCAGCAGCGCGATGCGGTGACGGCCGGAATCTGTCGGCAGCGCGGTGGCGCTTGGTTCGGGGGTCGGGGCAGGTGGCGGTGCCGCGACCGGGGCCTTGGGAATGACCTGACAGCCCGCCAGCAGCACCGCCAGCCCTGCCATAAGGGCATGGCGGCGGCTTACCCGGCCAGCGGTGTGCGCGGGCGGTGCGGCCCGTGATTGCGATGCGTCGCTCAGCTTCATCCTTGCTCCCGTCCCGGCCTTGCGCCAAGGCTTGGCGCGTGACCGCTGATCCATCAATCTCCGGCCCCCAAGGCCCCCTCACCCCAGGGCTGTATATTGTTGCCACCCCCATTGGCAATCTTGGCGACATTACTGTGCGGGCAATTGATGCCTTGCGGCGGTCGGACGTTGTCGCCTGCGAGGATACCCGGGTCACCGGCAAGCTGCTCAAGCATCTGGGCATATCGGCGCGGCTGATGCGCTATGACGATCATGCTTCGGATGCAGCGCGCGCACGGCTTATCGAACTGGCACAGCGTCAGGCGGTCGCGCTGGTGAGCGATGCGGGAACACCGCTGATTTCCGATCCCGGTTATCGCTTGGTGCGCGAAGCGCGGGCGGCGGGCGCGGCGATTACCACGATCCCCGGCGCCTGCGCCGCGATTGCCGGTCTGACGCTGGCGGGCCTGCCCAATGACCGGTTCCTGTTTGCCGGATTTCTGCCAGCCAAGGACAAGGCGCGCGCCGATACTCTGGCGGGGCTAGCGGGGGTGGAAGCGACGCTGATCTTTTACGAGACTGCACCGCGAATTGAACGCGCGCTGCGGGCGATTGCGGAAATCTGGCCCACCCGCGAATTGGCGGTCGCGCGCGAACTGACCAAGTTGCACGAGGAATGCCGCCGGGGCACGGCGCGTGAGCTGGCCGAACACTACGCCGCCCATCCGCCCAAGGGCGAGATCGTGTTGATGATCGGCCCGCCGGTGGAGGAGGCTGCGGGCCAAGTCGATAGCGATGCGCTGCTGCGCGCGGCGCTTGGCGCGATGAGCCCGGCCAAGGCAGCGGGCGCAGTCGCGAAGGCTACCGGGCTGGATCGTGCGGCGCTTTATGCCCGCGCGGTAGAGCTGAAAAGCGCATGAGCGACAAGCGCGAAAAGGCCGAACAGCGCGGCCGCGAGGGCGAGGCCCAGGCGGCGATGTGGCTGGCAGCGCAAGGCTGGCGGATACTCGCAGAGCGCGTCAAAACCCCGCGCGGCGAGGTGGATCTGATCGCGCGCAAGGGCGCGCAGGTTGCTTTCATCGAAGTCAAATGGCGCGCCAGTGCAACCAATCTTGCATTTGCGATTGATGAACACCGCCTGCGCCGGGTGGCTGCCGCGGCCGAGGCGATCGCGCATCAATTTGCCGCCCCGACCGATGATCTGCGCATCGATGTGATCCTGCTTGCACCGGGACGAAAGCCCCACCACATCGAAAACGCGTGGATGCCGATGGGCTGATTCTGCAATCGCGCGCAGCACGAACGGACTTAAAATATGTCACTCAGAATTGCCGTCCAGATGGACCCCTTGGACAGCATCAAGATTGCAGGCGACAGTTCGTTTGCGCTGATGCTGGCAGCACAGGCGCGTGGCCACACGCTGTTCGAATATCATGTCGAAAGCCTGACGCTCGATGCCGCAGATCGCCTGTTCGCCCATGCCTTTCCGGTGCGCGTCCAGCGGGCCCAAGGCGCGCATTTCACGCGGGGGGCGCAGGTCCGGCTTGATCTTGGCGCGGATGTCGATGTCGTGCTGATGCGGCAAGACCCGCCCTTCCACATGGGCTATATCACCGCCACCCACATGCTTGAACGCATCCAGCACCAGACGCTGGTGGTCAATGATCCGGCCAATGTGCGCAATGCCCCGGAAAAGGTGATGGTGCTGAATTACCGGCGCTTCATGCCGCCCACGCTGGTGACCCGCAGCGTGGACGAAGTGCGCCGTTTCATGGCCGAGCATGGCGCAATTGTGGTCAAGCCCATTCACGGCAATGGCGGCAAGGCGATCTTCCGCGTGCCCGAAAGCGGCGACAATCTGACCGCGCTGTTCGAAGTTTTCAACCAGACCTGGCCTGAGCCGCACATGGTGCAGCCCTTCCTTCCCGAAGTGGCGCAAGGCGACAAGCGGATCGTGCTGGTCGATGGCGTGGTGGCAGGCGCAATCAACCGCGTGCCGGGCGAGGGTGAGTTCCGCAGCAACCTTGCGATGGGCGGCAGCGCTGAGGCGACCGAGCTGACGCCGCGCGAGCAGGAAATCTGCGACGCGCTCGGGCCGGATCTGAAGCGGCTCGGCCTTACCTTTGTCGGGATTGATGTGATCGGCGGCCGATGGCTGACCGAGATCAATGTCACCTCGCCCACCGGGATTGTCGCTATTGATCGCTTCAACGGGACGGACACGGCAGGGATGATCTGGGACGCGATCGAGGCGCGTGTTGCAGCGATGAAAGCCTAGGCTTTGTTCGCCCTTGGATGGGCCGCGCGGTAGTTTTCGAGCAGGCTTGCCGCGTCCACCTTGGTATAGATCTGGGTCGATCCCAGCGAGGCATGGCCGAGCAATTCCTGAAGGCTGCGCAGGTCTGCCCCCGCGCTTAGCAGGTGGGTTGCGAAAGAGTGCCTGAGCGCGTGGGGCGTGGCCGTGTCGGGCAGGCCGAGCGCGCGGCGGGCGCTGGCCACTGCGCGCTGCACCATGCCGGGCGAGAGCGCGCCGCCCTTGGCCCCGCGAAACAGCGGCTGATCGGGCGCGAGCGGCCAGGGACAGGCGGCGGCATAGGCGGCAACGGCTTCGCGCACAATCGGCAGCATCGGCACCAGCCGCTGTTTGCCGCCCTTGCCGGTGACTTGCAGCACTTCGCGTAAAGGGTGATCGCGCCCCTTCAGCGACAACGCTTCGGCAATCCGCAGGCCTGCCCCATACATCAGCAGAAGCACGGCGCGGTCGCGTGCGCCGATCCAGCTGTCACTGGCAAGCCCATCGACGAGGTCCGCCAGATTGTTGGCCTCATCGGGCGTAACGGGGCGCGGCAGGCCCTTCTTGATACGCGGGCCGCGCAGGCGCGGTGCAGCGGGATCGGGATCACCCGCCTGCGCCCTTGAAAAGGTGATGAACGCTTTGAGCGCCGACAATTCGCGCGCCGCGCTGGTATTGGCGAGGCCCTCGGCCCGCCGGCTTGCAAGATGCGCGCGCAGATCATGGTTTTCGGTGCGCGCGGCACCGGTCCAGTCCGCAAGATCGCGCGCCTTCACCAGCCGCTCGGCGGCGCTAACATAGGCCCGCACCGTATGGGGTGATCGGCGGCAGGCGTTGGCAAGATGCGCGCGCCAGGCGGAGATCATTTCGCCTGCGCTCATGCGGCAACCAGCGTATCGGCGACAATTTCGGCCAGCAGCGCATCGAGCAGCGGCCGCCCCGCCGCTGTTACGCCGAGCCGCGCACCTTCGCGCCAGACCAGACCCATGCCGCCAAGGCGCTTCACCGCGTGGGCATCGACCAGATCGCCAAGCCCAAACCGCTCCGCCAGCGCCGCCAGATCGATGCCTTCTGCGAGGCGCAGGCCCATCAGCAGCGCTTCGGCGGCTTGTTCGCCCACTGGAAGCATGCGCTCCTCGGCGATGCCATGGCCTTGTTCGGCAACCGCGCGCAGGAAGTTTTCGGGCTTCTTGTGGCGGATCGTGGCGCGCCCGCCGCGACGCCCATGCGCACCGGGGCCGATCCCCGCATAATCCTGATAGCGCCAATAGGTCAGGTTATGGCGGCTTTCCTCGCCTGCGCGCGCATGATTGCTGGTCTCATAGGCGGGCAGGCCTGCTGCGCAGGTCATCTCCTGCGTCAGCGCGAACAGATCGGCGGCTGCATCATCATCAAGCGGCGCGAACACCCCGCGCCGCACATCGCTGGCAAACCGCGTGCCGGCCTCGATGGTAAGCTGGTAAAGCGAAAGGTGGCCGGTGCCTAAACCAAGCGCTTCGCTCAGCTCATCGCGCCAAAGTTCCGGCGTGTGGTCGGGAAGCGCGTAAATCAGATCAAAATTAACCCTTAAGAAGGCTTTTTGCGCGATTTCGAGAGCACTGCGCGCATTAGCGCCATCATGTAGCCGACCCAGCCAGCGCAAGGTCGCATCATCGAAGGATTGGACGCCGAGCGAGACGCGGTTGATCCCCGCACTGGCCACCACAGCGAAATTCGCCGCTTCGACCGAAGACGGATTGGCCTCCAGCGTGATCTCGATATCCTCGGCAAAGCCCCATAGCGCTTCTGCCTCAGCCAGCAGCGCCGCGACGAGCGCGGGCGGCATTAATGAAGGCGTACCGCCACCGAAGAAGATAGAGGTGAGCGGCTCGCCCCCTGCCAGCGCCGCCTCATGGCGCATATCGGCAAGAAGCGCTGCCTGCCAGGCTGCCACGTCCACACCATCGCGGACATGCGAGTTGAAGTCGCAATAGGGGCATTTCTTGGCGCAGAACGGCCAATGGATATAGAGCGCGCGGGCCATGCCTTGCGGTTTACACTCCAAATTGCGCGGCGACCAGCTTGGCAAAGGCATCGGCGCGGTGGCTGATGGCGTGCTTTTCCTCCGGCGCGATCTCGGCAAAGGTCTCGGAGCGCCCGGCAGGCACGAACACTGGGTCATAGCCAAAGCCCATGCCCCCGCGCGGCGGCCAGACCAGCGCGCCCGCGCAGCGGCCTTCGTAAACCGCATCTTCGCCATCGGGCCAGGCAATGGCCAGCACGCAGTGGAATGCGGCGGAACGATCGACGCCTGCGCCCTTTTCCGCGAGCATCCCCTCGACTTTGCCCATCGCCATGTACCAATCGCGCCCTGGGGCACCTTCGAACCACTGCCGCTCGGCCCAATCGGCGGTATAAACACCGGGGCGGCCATCCAGCGCAGCGACACTCAGTCCGCTGTCATCCGCAAGCGCAACAAGGCCCGAAGCTTCCGCCGCCGCACGCGCCTTGATGAGCGCGTTCTGGACAAAGGTGGTTCCGGTCTCGGCAGGCTCAGGCAGGCCGAGCGATCCTGCCGATATGCACTTCACGCCGTAAGGTTCAAGCAAGGCGCCGATTTCCTTCAATTTGCCCGCGTTGTGCGTGGCAATGACCAGCGACCCGGAGCCGAGCCGCCTGCTCACTTCACCGCGTCCACTTGTGCCGCAAAGATCCGGTCGCAGCCGATGCGGGCAAGGCGCAGCAGGCGCAGCAGGCCTTCCTCGTCATAGGTTGCACCTTCGGCGGTGGCCTGCACCTCGGCGATCTGCCCGCCCGAAATCAGCACGAAATTGGCATCCGCATCCGCGCTGGAATCCTCGTCATAATCGAGATCGAGCACCGGCGAGCCCTTGAAGATGCCGCACGAGACGGCCGCAACCTGGCCGGTGATCGGATCGTGCTTGATTTCGCCGGCCTTGATCAACCCGTTGACCGCCAGACGCAGCGCGATCCAAGCGCCAGAAATCGCCGCCGTGCGCGTGCCGCCATCGGCTTGCAGCACATCGCAATCGAGCGTGATCTGCCGCTCGCCCAGTTTTTGCAAATCGACCACGGCACGCAGGCTGCGTCCGATAAGCCGCTGGATTTCCTGCGTGCGGCCCGATTGCTTGCCCTTGGCCGCTTCACGCGAGCCGCGGGTGTGCGTGGCGCGCGGGAGCATTGAATATTCCCCCGTCACCCAGCCTTCACCTTTGCCTCGCAGCCACGGCGGCACATTGCGCTCAACGCTCGCGGTGCACAGCACGCGGGTATCGCCAAACCCGATCAGCACCGAGCCTTCGGCGTGCCTGGTAAAGCCGGTTTCAACCGTGATGGCGCGCATTTCATCGGGCGCGCGTCCTGAAGGGCGCATGGGGGTTCCTTTGCTTGTGGTGCTTGGCGCGCTAGGGGAATTGGCCCCCCGAGGGCAAGCACGCACATCGGAAATTGAGTTTATCGGCGAGTTTTCCTAGCTTGGCAGCATGGCCTCGCTTCCGATCACCGAATTGACCGACCGTGCCCGCGAAATCTTCCGCCGGGTGGTGGAGGGCTATATCGATAGCGGGCAGCCGGTGGGTTCCAAGACGCTGGCGGCAGATGGCACGCTCAACCTCTCACCGGCCTCCATCCGTTCTGTGCTGGCTGATCTGGAAGCGGCGGGATTGCTGGCGGCGCCGCACACCAGTGCAGGCCGGATGCCGACCGATGCGGGGCTGCGGATTTTCGTTGATGGCATGATGCGTGTGGCCGAACCGACGATCCATGAACGCACGGCGATCGAAGCGCGTCTGGCCGAGGCAGGCCCGGTCGAGGCGGCGCTGGCGCAGGCGAGCGCGATTCTGTCCGATTTGTCGGGTGCAGCAGGCATGGTGCTTGTCGCCCCACGCGAGACACGGCTCGCACAGTTCAGCCTGGTTGATCTGGGCCAAGGCCGCGCGCTGGCGGTGCTGGTGGGCGAGGATGGCTCGGTCGAAAACCGCCTGATCGATCTGGGAGGCGCTGTGCCTCCTGGCGCGCTGGATCGGGCGAGCAATTACATCACGGCACGGCTTGCCGGACGCACGCTGGGCGAGGCTGCACAGGCAATGCGGCACGAGATTGCCACGGGTCGCACCGAACTGGATGATGCCAGCCGCGACCTGGTGGAGCGTGGCCTTGCGGTCTGGACGACCGATGCCGCCGCGCGGCCCGTGTTGATCGTGCGCGGCGCTGCAAACTTGCTTGATGAGGCTGCGCTCGGCGATATTGAGCGGGTGCGAATGCTGCTGGAAGACCTTGAAAACAAGCAGTCGGTGGCCGAACTGCTCGATTCGGCCCGCGAGGCTGAGGCGACGCGAATCTTCATCGGCAGCGAAAACCGGCTGTTCGCGCTCTCAGGCTCGAGCGTCATTGCCTCGCCCTATCGCGATCGCGAGGGCAGGGTGGTCGGCGTCCTGGGTGTAATCGGGCCGGTGCGGTTGAATTACGCGCGCGTCGTCCCCATGGTTGATCTCACAGCCCGATCACTGGGCAAGCTGATTGCTTGAATGGACTATTCGACCCATGACCGATAACGACAACCGCCGCGACGAAGCGGCCGAGAAGGAATTGCAAGGCGTGCCAAAGGAGTTTCTGGAAGGGGACGATTACCCCGAGGGCAAGGACTTCGATGAGGGTGTGGATCACGATGCCATCGCCATCGCCTCCGAAATCGCGGGCCTGCGCGCCGAACTGGGCGCCGCCAAGCAGGAGGTGCTCTATGCCCAGGCCGAAACCCAGAACGTGCGCCGCCGTCTGGAGCGCGAGAAGGACGAAGCGCGCACCTATGCCGCAACCGGCTTTGCCCGCGACATCCTGAGCGTGTCGGACAATCTCCAGCGCGCCATCGCAGCAATCCCTGATGCCTTGCGCGAAGACGAGACGATGAAGGGGCTGGTTGTGGGTCTGGAGGCAACGGGCCGCGAACTGGAGAAGGTCTTTGCCAGCCACGGCATCACCCGCATTGCGGCAATGGGCCTGCCGCTTGATCCCAACCAGCATCAGGCGATGATCGAAGTGCCCTCGGCTGATGCGGAACCCGGCACCATCGTGCAGGAACTGCAATCGGGCTGGATGATCAAGGACCGCCTGCTGCGCGCCGCGATGGTGGCGGTGGCAAAGGAGCCGGATTGATCTCTGCGGCTGATCAGGCGGGCAGGGATGCGCCCGGAAAGCGCACAAGCGGCGCATAGGCAGCTCTGCTTGCCGCCCCTGCAACCTTGGCGCCGCGCCTCAGCAAGAAAGCGTGCTGCACGATCATCGCCTGCTGTTCGATCCCGTAAGCGGTAAGCGGTTTGCCCGGCACCAGCGTATAATCATAGCGGCAGAACGGATGGCGGGCGAAGATCAGATACCAGCGCCCGCGCGTCTGACTTTGCCAGACATGCACCATCTCGTGGATGAACAGGCCCTGCGCTGCGAGGCTCGCTGCGGCGAAATCCTCGCAATAGGCTCGGCTCTCGGGGTGGAAATGGACATGGCCCATCGGGGCCATCGTCACCCGGCGCGGCTGAAACGGCATGAACTTGCGTCGCCGGATCGTCACCCGGGCATAATTGATCGAATCGCCGAAGATCTCGCGCGCCAGCGCCACCTCGCCGCGCGTCAGAGCACGGCTGCCGCCCACCGGGCAGGCCGGAGCGCGGCTTCCTGCCATGTCCGGTGAGCCTGCCCGGTTCAGCGCTCAGACCCGGCGGCCATGATCTCAGCATCGAAGCTGTGGGTCGCTCCGCCCGACATGGTAAGCGTCACCTTCACCTTGCCGCCCGGCGCCCAATCGGGCGATGGCTCCATCGCCATGACGTGCAAGCCGCCCGGCTTAAACGAAACCGTGGTGCCCTTGGTCAGCGCCACCGGCAGGGCATCGGTCATCTGCATCTTGTAGTCATATTCGACATAGTCGTGCATCATGCTCATGCCCGCACCTTCCACATCGGCTTTGCGGATGCTCAGGCCTTTTTCGCCGCTATAGGAAAGATCGAAATAGACCGCCGCCGGATTGGCCTTGACCGCATTGAGCACGAGCCGCGCATTGGTGATCGCAACCCCATCGACCGTGCCGGGCGTTGCGGCCGCAGGTGCCGCCTTGTCGGCCTCGCCTGAACAAGCGCTTACCAGCATCAGCGCGCCAGCTAGGCCTGCGCCCAACAGGGCCGTGCCGACTTTTGCAATTCTTTCCACCATCGCAATTCCTCTTTCAATCCGCGTCGCAGCGCATGGGGCAACAGTTAGGCCTTGCGGTCTCTTGTGCCAAGCAAAACCGCTCCTATATCCGCGTCACAATCGAGCCGCCGAGGCGCTTTGCCGACCTATCGGGAAGCGTCGCGGGGCGGTGTCAAACCTATGAATGGATGGGACAATATGGGCAAAGTTATCGGTATCGACCTCGGCACCACCAATTCCTGCGTTGCTGTTATGGACGGCGGCAAACCCAAGGTCATCGAAAATTCCGAAGGCGCGCGCACCACGCCCTCGATCGTCGCTTTCACCAAGGATGGTGAGCGTCTGATCGGTCAGCCGGCCAAGCGTCAGGCGGTGACCAACCCTGACAACACCCTGTTCGCAATCAAGCGCCTGATCGGCCGCCGCTTCGATGATCCGCTGACCAAGAAGGACATGGAGCTCGTCCCCTACACCATCACCAAGGGTAAGAACGGCGATGCCTGGGTGACTGCCGGCGGCGAGGATTACAGCCCGTCGCAGATCAGCGCCTTTATCCTCCAGAAGATGAAGGAAACCGCCGAAAGCTATCTCGGTGAAACTGTCACGCAGGCTGTCATCACTGTGCCTGCCTATTTCAACGACGCCCAGCGTCAGGCCACCAAAGATGCCGGGCAGATTGCTGGCCTTGAAGTGCTGCGCATCATCAACGAGCCGACTGCGGCCGCGCTGGCCTATGGCATGGACAAGGACGACGGCAAGACCATCGCGGTCTATGACCTGGGTGGCGGCACCTTCGATATCTCGATTCTCGAAATCGGCGATGGCGTTTTCGAAGTGAAGTCGACCAATGGTGATACCTTCCTTGGCGGGGAAGATTTCGACAACGCGATTGTTGAGCACCTCGCGGCTTCCTTCAAGAAGAAGGAAGGCATGGATCTCAAGACCGACAAGCTCGCGCTCCAGCGTCTGAAGGAAGCGGCGGAGAAGGCCAAGATCGAACTCTCGTCGTCCGCCACCACCGAAATCAACCTGCCCTTCATCACCGCGCGCATGGAAGGCGGGGCGACCACGCCGCTCCACCTCGTCGAAACGATCACGCGGGCTGACCTGGAAAAGATGGTCGGCGATCTGATCCAGCGCACGCTTGAACCCTGCAAGAAGGCGCTGGCTGATGCTGGCATCAGCAAGGATCAGGTCGATGAGGTGATCCTTGTCGGCGGCATGACACGTATGCCCAAGGTGCGCGAAGTCGTTGAACAATTCTTCGGCGCCAAGCCGCACACCGGCGTCAACCCCGATGAAGTCGTCGCCATGGGTGCGGCCATTCAGGCGGGCGTCTTGCAGGGCGATGTCAAGGACGTGCTGCTGCTCGATGTCACTCCCTTGAGCCTCGGCATCGAGACGCTGGGCGGCGTGTTCACTCGCATGATCGATCGCAACACCACTATCCCGACCCGCAAGACCCAGACCTATTCGACCGCCGAGGACAATCAGAACGCGGTCACGATCAAGGTCTTCCAGGGCGAACGCGAAATGGCGGCCGATAACAAGCTGCTCGGCAATTTCGACCTGATCGGCATTCCGCCAGCCCCGCGCGGCGTGCCGCAGATCGAGGTAACTTTCGACATCGACGCCAATGGCATCGTCTCGGTGAGCGCCAAGGACAAGGGCACTGGCAAGGAGCAGACCATCAAAATCCAGGCTTCGGGCGGTCTTTCGGATGCCGATATCGACCAGATGGTGCGCGACGCGGAAAAGTTCGCCGAAGAAGACAAGAAGCGCCGCGCCATGGCCGAAGCGCGCAATCAGGCCGACAGCCTTGTGCATTCCACCGAAAAGCAGCTTGCCGAACACGCCGACAAGATCGACGCTGCGACCAAATCCGAAGTCGAGGCGGCGATTGCTGCTGCCAAGTCCGCGCTTGAAGGCGATGATGCCGATGCGATCAACGCCAAAGCGCAGGAGCTGACACAGGCCGCGATGAAGATGGGCCAGCAGATCTATGAGCGCGAGCAGGCCCAAGGCGCTGACGCTGCCGCCGGCGGCACGAGCGACGAAGCCGCTCCGCAGGAGGACGTCGTCGATGCCGAGTTCTCCGAAGTGGACGAAGACAAGAAGGGCTAAGGCTCCGTTTGAATCCGCCGTGTTGCCGCTGGTGTGCTGTGTTGCGCCAGCGGCAGCCGGTCGGCACTTGGGGTTAGGTCATTATGTCCGCTGCATCTCTCGACTATTATGCCACGCTTGAGGTGTCCCGAGACGCTGACGGGAACACCCTCAAAAGCGCCTATCGCAAGCTTGCGATGAAATATCACCCGGATCGCAATCCGGGCGATGCAACCTGCGAGGCCAAGTTCAAGGCCATCAACGAAGCTTACGATTGCCTCAAGGACCCGCAAAAGCGCGCGGCCTATGATCGCTTCGGCCACGAGGCTTTCACCCAAGGCATGAACGGCGGCGCCGGGGGAGGCGGCCCGTTCGGCGGCGGTTTTGGCGGTGGGCGGGGCGATTTTGCCGATATCGGCGATATATTCGAGACCATCTTCGGCAGCGCCTTTGGCGGTGGCGGCGGGGGTGCGCCGCGGGCGCAGAACCGGCGCGGCGCGGATTTGCGTTACGATATGCAGATCACGCTCGAAGAGGCGTTTCACGGCAAGACGACCGAGATCGAGATCGAAGTCAGTCAGGTGTGCGAAACATGCGACGGCACCGGCGCGCGCCCCGGCACCAGCGAGCGCACTTGTAACCTGTGCAGCGGGCGCGGCACGGTGCGCGCCAAGCAGGGCCTGTTCGTGATCGAGCGGCCATGCCCGGCTTGCGGCGGGCGCGGCGTGGTGATCGAAGACCCGTGCCGCGACTGCCGCGGAGAGGGGCGCGTTGATCGCCTGCAAAAGCTCAAGGTCGATATCCCGGCAGGGGTCGATACCGGCACCCGCATCCGCTTGGCCGGCAAGGGCGAGGCGGGCCAGCGCGGCGCGCCTGCGGGTGACCTTTACATCTTCATGCACGTTGCGCCGCACCGCCTGTTCGAGCGCGAAGGGACAACGCTGGCGACACGCATTCCGGTGAGCTTTACCACCGCAGCATTGGGCGGCAGCGTGGATATCCCTGATCTGGCGGGCGGCACCAACACCATCGAAATCCCCGCCGGGATCCAGTCGGGCAAGCAAGTGCGCAGGCGCGGCGCGGGAATGCCGGTGCTGCAAGGGCGTGGGCGCGGCGATTTGGTGGTGGAGATTGTGGTCGAAACCCCGACCAAACTCTCGCGCCGCCAGCGTGAATTGCTCGAAGAATTCCGTGCGACCGAAACCGGCGAGGAATGCCCGGAAAGCCGCGGCTTTTTCGACAAGTTGAAGGACGTGTTCGGCGGCTGACGCTCCTTCATGATCGCATCATGACAGCCCTGTGCTCTGATGATATTCTGCCTGCTGGGGGGTAG
>VFQU01000572.1_pt1 | contig 30963 bp, 25 predicted proteins | sample 3512311 | NCBI WGS metagenome assembly VFQU01 (sample SAMN10412377, study PRJNA504923) | tailings metagenome | isolation source: Relicate 3 Philex TSF3 active mining site | place: Philippines: Tuba, Benguet | collected 2017-08-29
CGACGGGCCGCACGTGGCGACGCGAGGCTTCGAGGTCGGCGATGCGGACCTCGACAACGAGATCGCGACCTCGCTGGAATTCACGGCTCACTATGGCGGCGAGCGGCTGAGCGCCGACCTGCATGTCTATCATGTCCGCTACGACGGCTTCATCGACCTGGCGCCGACCGGGGCGGAGGAGGACGACCTCCCGGTGTTCGCCTATGTGCAGACCGACGCCAGCTTCACTGGCTTCGAGGTTGAGGCGTCCTGGACGGCCTGGTCCGACGGCGGCCGCAAGCTGAAGCTGGAAGCGGGCGCCGACTATGTTCGGGCAACCTCCGACCTTGGCCCGCCCTCGCGCATCCCGCCGTGGAGCGTCACCGCCCGGATGGTGTGGGACGGCCCGCAGTGGGACGGCGCACTGGAGGTGCGGCGCGTTGGCCAGCAGGAGCGCGTGTCCGACTTCGAGCTGCCGACCGACGCCTACACCCAGGTGAACCTGTCGGGCGCCTGGAGCCCGCCGTCGCTGGAAGGGGTCAAGCTGTTCGCAGAGGTGCGCAACCTCACGGACGCGGAAATCCGTGAGCACGCCTCGTTCCTGAAGGACATCGCGCCGCAGCCGGGCCGGTCGTTCCGGGCCGGCGTCGCCTGGCGGTTCTAGAGGCGGAGCGCCTCAGCGCAGGACGCTGAGGCCGTTGCGCACGACGGTCACGCCACGCTCCTTGACCCGGGCCTCGAAGCTGACCTGGTCGCCGTCCTTCCACAGGTCGACGACGATGGTCTCGCCCGGGAAGACCGGCGAGGAGAAGCGGACCTGGTGGCTGGCGATCCGGGCAGGGTCGAAGTCGCAATAGGCCTGGAGCACCGCGCGGCAGGTGATGCCATAGGTGCACAGCCCGTGCAGGATCGGGCGCGGGAAGCCGGCGACGGCGGCGATCTTGGGATCGGAGTGCAGCGGGTTGCGGTCCCCCGACAGCCGGTAGATCAGGGCCTGGTCGGGCCGGGTCGGGAACTCCAGCGTCTGGTCCGGCGCGCGGGTCGGCACCTCGTGCGGTTCGGGCGCGCCCTCGGAGGGGCCGCCGAAACCGCCGTCGCCGCGGGCGAAGGTCGAGCCGGTCAGGGTGGCGATCTTCTCGCCCGAGCGGGCGTCCTTGAGGACCGTCTCGGTGTAGATCACCGCGCCCTTGGGTCCCTTGTCATAGGCGCCGATGATGCGGCCCTCGGCGGTGATCTCGGCCTCGGTCGGGAAGGTCTTGTGGAACTCGACCTTCTGCTCGCCGTGAACGACCAGCAGGTAGTTGATGCCCATCTTGCCGACGGCCGGGCCAGCGCCCCAGGCGACGACCGTGGCCATGGTGGGAACCGCCTTGAGCCCGCTTTCGTAGACGAAGGGCAGCTCGGTCTCGTTCATCGGGTCCGAGCCCATGCCGATGCCCAGCGCGTAGAGCATGGTCTCGCGATCGCCCCAGCGGAACGGCTGCGGCTCGGACGTCAGCGAGAGGATTTCCGGATAGGCGATCGGCATGGCGAGGGGTCTCCTTGGGTGGCCCCATTCAAGCCGGTTGACGCGGGGTGCTGCAAGCATCGCGGGAGAGGGGCTGCTCGCCTGCCTGAAGGTCCCGCTTTCGCGCGCGGGGGGCGGCGAGATTGCCCCTGTGGGCGGGATCGGATAGAAGCGCCGCTCCAATCTATCCCGGCGACAACGCCGATCTGTTAGGGCCTTCCATGGAAACCGCCACCGTCACCAACGTCAGCCCGGTCGCCGGCAACGTGCTGTTCTACACCTCGCCCGAGCCGCTGAGCCGCGAGCAGCACGGCAAGCTGGGCGTCAAGCAACTCGCCGGGCCGTTCGGCTTCGCCGCCCAGGGCCATGTCGTGCCCCTGACCGTGGCCGAATTCCAGTTCGCCGCCCTGAGCTATCCGATCATCTTCGCCGGCGACCAGCGCCAGCCGCTGGCCGTCCTGGGCATCAATCCGGGCGAGAACCTGTACGTGAGCGCCGAGGGCGTGTTCACCAACGGGACCTACATCCCGGCCTACATCCGTCGCTATCCGTTCGTGCTGGCCCAGGACGAGGCCAACAACCGCATGATCGTCTGCATCGAGCGCAAGGCCGAGCTGTTCGACGAAGCCGGCGGCGACCTGGCCCTGTTCGACGACAAGGGCGAGCCGACCGAATACACCACCAACGCCATCAAGTTCTGCGAGGACTTCGAAGGCGAGCGCCGCCGCACCGAAAGCTTCGTGAAGCTGATCCAGGACCTGGATCTGCTGGACACCCGCCAGGCGACCTTCACCCCGCCGAACGCCGACGGCACGCCCGGCCAGCCGGTCGTTCTGGCCGAGTACTTCGCCGTGTCGGAAGAGAAGCTGAACAAGCTGCCGGCCGAGAAGCTGGTCGAGCTGCGCGACAACGGCGCGCTCGAGCGCATCTACAATCACCTCACCTCGCTCGCCGGCTGGGATCGCCTGGTCGCCATCGCCAGCGAACGGGCCGCCAAGGGCAACGCCTGAGCCTTGCGCCAGGTCTGAACGACGAAGGGCCGCACCATCGGGGCGGCCCTTTTTCTTGCGCGGTAAGGCGGGCGGATTTCAGGGCTGGTTGTCCAGGCACCAGCGGGCCTTGTCGAGGTCCGCCTCGGACGGTCCCTGCGCCGCGTAGATCCTTACGGAACCGGCAACGAGGTCGGCTTGGGTCTTCTCGTCCAGCTTGAGAGCCTCGGTTCCGCGATTCTTGAGATCATTCCATCTGGCGCCCGAACTCAGCCGTACGCGCGCGTCGAGATCCGGCGGCAGGGTGATGGTCCGCGTCACCTTCGCCGCCGCCATCCCGCCAAGGAGATTGGTGCAGGCGTAGGCGTCGGCCACCCGCTCAAACGTGACGCCGGAGACGTCCACAGCACTCTCCTGCGGCGCCGGTGCCGTTGCGGCGGGCGGCGCGGCCGCCCCGGAGGGGGTCTCACGCTCATCGGCCTTGCCGCAGGCGACGAGCGTCAGGAGGCAAACGCCCGCTGTCAGGATGGTTCGGGTCGCTACGGCCATTCGGGTCATGCGTTTCTCCAGCTTCTGCCGGGAGAAACGTGAAAGGCGAGCCTATCCGGACACGATCAGCGGGCGAACACGCTGCGGGTCAGGCAGGAGAAGACCAGGCGTCCGGCTTCGTCGAGCAGGTCGTGCTGGGCGATGATGACGCCCTTGCCGTCGCCGACCGGATCCTTGCCCATGATCGTCATGCGGCCGCGCAACAGCTCCCCCGGCGGCGGGTTGCGGCTCCAGCGCATGGCGTCGACGCCCAGGCGCTTGGTCTGCAGCCAGCGGTCGCCCGCCTCCATCTCCAGCCGCGACCAGATGGCGTAGACCATGGCGTCGGGCGCGCCCCGCCCGGCGTCCCAGCCCGGCGAGAAGGCGGCGATGAAGGCGTCGAGCGCCTTGGCGTCCACCGCCGTCACGCCCAGGGAATGAACCTGGCCGATCTCGAAGTCGTCGAAGGAAGCGGGCATGGGTCCTCTGGCTTACGGCTCGTCGGAGATTCGGATGAGCAGCTTGCCGTCGTGATCGCCGGTGAACAGCCGCTTTACCGCATCGGCGGCGTTTTCCAGGCCCTCGACCACGTGCGCCTTCCATTTGATCTGGCCTGACGCGACCCAGGGCGCCAGTTCGGCGAAGGCCTCGGCGGCGCGAGGCAGGTAGTCGATGACGATGAAGCCTTTGATCAGGATGCGACGCATCAGGACGCGGGCGAAGTCGCGGGGCCCGGGAACCAGCCCCTCGGTGTTGTAGGTGCTGATCATGCCGCAGAGGGGCATGCGGCTGTAGTTGTTCATCCGGGCGATGACGGCGTCCATGATGTCGCCGCCGACGTTCTCGAAGTTGACGTCGATGCCGTTCGGACAATGGCGATCCAGGGCCGCGCCGACGTCCTCGGCCTTGTAGTCGATGGCCGCGTCGAAGCCGAGTTCGCCGGTCAGCCAGTCGCACTTCTTCGGACCGCCGGCGATGCCGACGACCCTGGCGCCCTTGAGCCGGGCGATCTGGCCGGCGATCGAGCCCACCGCGCCGGCCGCGGCCGAGACGACGACCGTCTCGCCAGGCTGGGGCCGGCCGATGTCGACCATGCCGAACCACGCCGTGAGGCCGGTAGCGCCGAGCACGCTCATGTAGGCGGTCAGGGGAACCCCGGGGATCTGCGGGACCGGGTTGACCATGGCGGCGGGAGCGATGGAGTAGCTCTGCCAGCCCGACAGGCCGGCGTTGACGATGTCGCCCTCGCGGAAGCGGTCGGAGCGGCTGGCCTCGACGACGCCGATCGTGCCGCCGCGCATGACGTCGCCGATCTCGACCGGCGGCAGATACTGGTCCTGGTCGCTCATCCAGATGCGGTTGGTCGGATCCAGCGAGAGGTAGATGTTGCGGATCAGGACCTCGCCGTCCTCGATCGGCCGCACCGGCGCATCGCGAAACTCCAGGTCGCCCGGCGCGATCTCGCCGCTGGGGCGACGCTTGAGTACCCACTGCCTGTTGGTCGGCATGCTCTTCCTCCCGTTTGACGCCAGATGATGGCGTTGGCGCGAGGGAAGTCGAGGGAGAAATGCCGGTCGTCCGGCGCCGGCCCCCGACTCGCCACGGCCATGGTTCCGTTCCATATAGGCGCCATGCGCGCCCTTCTCGCCGCTCTCGCCGGCGTACTCCTCCTCACCGCCGCCCCGGCGTCCGCCCAGCCGGTCGATACCGGCCACCTGAAGGCCGAACTGGTGGCGCAGGACAGCGCCGTCGCGCCCGGCTCGACGATCTATGTGGCGCTGCGCCAGGAGATCGACGAGGGCTGGCACACCTACTGGCGCAATCCCGGCGACAGCGGCGAGCCGACCAAGCTGGCCTGGACGCTGCCGGCGGGATGGCAGGCCGGCGAGATCGTCTGGGCCACGCCCAGCCGGCTGCCGTTCGGCCCGCTGACCAACTACGGCTATTCCGGCGAGGTGCTGTTGCCGGTGGCGATCCAGGTGCCGGCCGGGGCAGCGCCGGGGTCCAGCGTGACCCTGAGGGCCAAGGCCAATTTCCTGGTCTGCGAGAAGATCTGCATTCCCGAGGAGGCCGATCTGTCGCTGACCGTGCGCGTCGCCGATGGCGCACCGACGCCGGACGCCCGCTGGGGCGCGCCGATCGCCAAGGCCCTGGCCGACGCCCCCAAACCCGCCGGGCTGGCCGCCGGATATCGCCAGCAGGGCGAGACGCTGGAACTGGCCGTGACAGGCGCCCCGCTGAAGGGGCTGGACCTGTCGGGAGCCTACTTCTTTCCCTTCGAAGGGGTCTGGATCGACCATGCCCGCCCGCAGGGGGTGGAGCAGGGGCCGGAAGGCCTGACCCTGAGCATCACGCCTGGATACGCCTTCGAGGCGGGGCAGACGCCCGAGGCCATGGGCGGGGTTCTGGTGCTCGGCGATCGCGCCTTCGAGATCAGTGCGCCCGCCGGCGCCTTGCCGGACGGCGCTGCGGGGCTGGGGCCCCCGGCGCCGACAAGCGCGGCGAGGGGTGATGGCGGCGGGACCGGCGGCGCGGGCGGGCTCGGCCTGCTGGCCGCGATGGGCCTGGCCTTCCTCGGCGGGATGATCCTCAACCTGATGCCCTGCGTCTTCCCCGTGCTGTCGATGAAGGCGGCGGCGCTGGCCGGGCACGCCCATGAGACCCGTGCGGCGCGGACGCACGGGCTGGCCTATGGCCTGGGCGCGGTGGTGACCTTCCTGGCCCTTGCAGGCTTGCTGATCGGGCTGAAGGCGGCCGGGGCAGCGGCCGGCTGGGGCTTCCAGCTGCAGTCGCCGCCGGTGGTGGCGGCCCTGGCCGTGCTGATGCTGGCCGTGGCCATGAACCTGTCGGGCGTGTTCGAGATCGGCCAGGGCCTGCAGGGCGCCGGATCAGGCCTGGCCTCGCGACAGGGCCTGGCGGGAGCCTTCTTCACGGGCGCCCTGGCTGTGGTGGTGGCCAGCCCCTGCACCGCGCCGTTCATGGCCTCGGCGCTCGGCTACACTCTGACCGCGCCGCCGCTGGCGACGCTGGCGGTGTTCCTGGCGCTGGGGGTGGGCTTCGCCCTGCCGTTCGTCCTCTTGAGTTTCGCTCCGCCGCTGCTGCGGCTGCTGCCCCGGCCGGGCGCCTGGATGGACGTGCTGCGCAAGGCGCTGGCGTTTCCGATGTACGGCGCTGTCGCCTGGCTGGTCTGGGTGCTGGCCCAGCAGACCGATGCGATGGGCCTGGCCGTGATGCTGGCAGTGCTGGTCCTGGCGGGATTTTCGCTGTGGCTGTTCGGACTGGGCCAGGGACATCGGCGTCCGGTCCAGGCGGCGGGCGGCGTGGGCCTGGCGCTGGCGGCGGGGCTGGCGGCGCTGTCGCCCTATCCGCCACCGGCGCAGATCGTCCAGCCGGCGGCCGATGGGGAGGGGCCGGCGAAGGCCGAGCTGACGGCCGAGGCCTGGAGCCCCGAGCGGCTGGCGGCCGCCCGCGCCGAGGGCCGCCCGGTGCTGGTCAACTTCACCGCCGCCTGGTGCGTGACCTGCAAGGTCAACGAGCAGGTGGCGCTTTCGACGCTGGAGGTGTCGGAGGCGCTGAAGGCGTCCGGCGCCGTCTATCTCAAGGGCGACTGGACGCGGCGTGACGCGGTGATCGCCAAGGCGCTGGCCGAGCATGGTCGGGCGGGCGTGCCGCTCTATCTCCTGTACACGCCGGGGGCGGACAAGCCCCGGGTCCTGCCGCAACTGTTGACGCCGGGGCTAGTGGCCCAAGCGCTTCGCGAGGCCACGACGCCGACAAAATCCTGACCGACCCTTCGATCCAGACAAGGAGCCGACCATGACCCTGACCCGCCGAACCGCCCTGACCGGCGCCCTCGCCGCGCCCGCCGTCCTGGCCATCGCCCCCGGCCTGGCCATGGCCAAGCCCGCGCCCGGATTTTCGGTGCAGGACGCCGACGGCAAGACCCGCAGCCTGGCCGAGTTCCGGGGCAAGACCGTGGTCCTGGAGTGGATCAACGAGGGCTGCCCCTATGTGAAGAAGCACTACAACGGCAACATGCAAGCCCTGCAGAAGGCGGCGAAGGCCGACGGGGTCGTATGGCTGACGATCTGTTCCTCGGCCCCCGGGACCCAGGGGCATTGGGCCAGCGGGGCGGCGGCCAAGGCCTGGATGGCCGGCAAGGGCGGCGCGCCGACGGCGATCCTGCTGGACCCCACGGGAGCGATGGGCAAGGCCTATGGCGCCAAGACGACGCCGCACATGTACATCATCGATAAGGGCGGCGAGCTGGTCTACCAGGGCGGCATCGACGACAAGCCGACCAGCAAGGTCGAGGACATCGCCGGAGCGACCAACTACGTCACCGCGGCCCTGGCCGACATCAAGGCGGGCCGACCGGTGAAGACCGCCTTCAGCAAGCCCTACGGCTGCGCGGTCAAGTACGCCTGAGACTGGGGCGTCGGGGTCAGGCCGGGGGCGCCGGCGGCGCCTCGATGACCTCGACGTTGTCGCGCAGCAGATAGTCCAGGTCGGTGATGGCCGCGTCGCGGGCGCGGGCGTCCCTGGCGTCGGCGACGGCGTCCAGCTTGAGCGGGATATCCTCGGCGATGCCCTTGAGGATGCACTTGAGGTCGCCGTCCGTGCCGCGCTCAGCCAGCAGGAAGTGGCCCTTCATGTCGAGGGCGGCCAGTTCGCGGGCGCGGCCTTCGAAGGCGGCCAGTTCGGCGGGGGACACCTCGCGGCCCTTCCAGCCGGCCAGCTCGGCGCGCAGGGCGCCGGCCCGGCCGATGATGTCGGCGAACAGCGGCTCCGACGCCAGCGGCGAGACCGCCGAGGCGGCCATCAGCGCCGGGGCGGGCGCCGGCGCGGCCTGGGCGGGCAGGACGGCGAACCAGAGCACGGAAGCAGCGGTCAGGGCGGCGCAGGACATTGGCGATCTCCGCCTTCGGGCGTTAGGAGTGGAACGCCGACCATGCGCCGGCATGGTAAACGAAACCTGTTTTCGGGAGAGTTCATGAGCCTCGAGTCCGCCTGGACCGCGTTGACCACCGCCGCCCGGGCTGACAGCGCCCGGCGCATCCGCGACCTGTTCGACGCCGAACCGGACCGGCTGGAGGGCCTGACGTTCGAGGCGGCGGGGCTGCGGCTGGACCTGTCCAAGCAACCCTGGAGCCGCGAGGGGGCCAGCATCGCGGTGGCCCTGGCCGAGGCGGCGGGGGTCGAGGCCGCCCGCGACCGGTTGTTCGCCGGCGAGATCGTCAATCGCACCGAAGGGCGGCCGGCGCTGCACATGGCCCTGAGAGCGCCCGCCGGCGCCGACTTCCACGCCGCCGGCAAGCGGGTGTCCGAAGAGGTCGAGGACGTCAGGGACGCGATGCAGGACTTCGTCGCGGCGGTTCGCTCCGGCATGGCGGGCGGCGCGACGGGGCGGCCGTTCAAGGCGGTGCTGCACATCGGCATCGGCGGCTCGGACCTGGGGCCCCGGCTGGTCTGGGAGGCGCTGCGGCCGCTGACGCCCGAGATCACGTTGCGCTTCGCCGCCAATATCGACGGCGCCGAGTTCGCGGCGGCGACGGCGGGACTGGACCCCGAGGAGACGCTGGTGGTGGTCGTCTCCAAGACCTTCACCACCCAGGAGACGATGGCCAATGCCCGCGCGGCCAAGGCCTGGCTGGAAGCGAAGCTGGGGGCCGGCAAGGCAGACGGCCACCTGGCGGCGGTCAGCGCCAATCCGGCCGAGGCGGAGCGGTTCGGCATCGGCCCCGACCGGGTGTTCGCCTTCCGCGACTGGGTTGGCGGGCGTTACTCGGTGTGGTCGGCGGTGGGGCTGTCTTGCGCCATCGGGCTCGGCTGGCCGGCGTTCGAGGGGCTGCTGGCCGGGGCGGCGGAGATGGACGAGCATTTCTGCGCCGCTCCGCTGGAGGCCAGCATGCCGGTGATGCTGGCGCTGGCGCATGTGTTCAACCGCAATGGCCTCGGCCGGCCGATGCGGGCGGTGGTTCCCTATGCCCGGCGCCTTGCGCTGTTTCCCGCCTATCTTCAGCAGCTGGAGATGGAGTCGAACGGCAAGCGGGTGACCCAGGACGGCCGCCCTGTCGCGCGGGAGACGGCGGCCAGCGTGTTTGGCGACGCCGGCACCAACGGGCAGCACGCCTTCTTCCAGCTGCTGCACCAGGGGACGGACGTCATCCCGGTCGACTTCATCGCCCTGGCCCAGGATCACGAGGGGCCGGCGGCGCACCGCAACATCCTGCTGGCCAACGCCATCGCCCAGGCCGAGGCGCTGATGATCGGCCAGGCCAACGAGGACGAGCCGCACCGACATTTCCCCGGCGATCGGCCATCGAGCTTCATCCTGATGGAGCGACTGTCGCCCGGAACGCTGGGCGCCCTGATCGCGCTCTACGAGCACAAGACCTTCGTCGAGGGGGTGCTGTGGGACATCGACAGCTTCGACCAGTGGGGCGTGGAGCTGGGCAAGGTGCTGGCGGGGCGGATCCTGCGCGAGCTGGACGGCGGCGACGGCGATGGCCACGACCCCTCGACAGCGGCGCTGATCGGTTTGCTGGGGCGGTAGGAGGAGGTTGGCGCCTCGGCCGCCGTCCGCTATAGGCCCTGCCCGATGACGCTCCAGTCGCACCATCACGCGCACCACCACACCTTCCCTCGCGGGACGGGACGGGATCGCGCGGCCTAAGATTAGCGCCCCTTCTCAGCCCCGCCGATGCGGATGGGGCGTGGCGCTCCATCCGGTTTCAGACCAGACCCGATGGACGCCCCGATGACCGCCTCTTCCGACGACAAGACCTTTCGCCCCGAAGCCCGGGCCCCGCGCGGGTTCGCCGACAAGCGCGGGCCGCAGCTGCGCGCCGAGAGGGCCATCGTGAGCGCCGTTTCGGCGGTCTACGAGCGCTGGGGCTTCGAGCCGCTCGATACCGGGGCGTTCGAGTACGCGGACGCGCTGGGCAAGTTCCTGCCCGACAGCGACCGGCCGAACGAAGGGGTGTTCGCCCTGCAGGACGACGACGAGCAGTGGATGGCGCTGCGCTACGACCTGACCGCGCCGCTGGCCCGCTTCGCCGCCCAGACCTGGGAGACGCTGCCCAAGCCGTTCCGCCGCTATGCCTTCGGCCCGGTGTGGCGCAACGAGAAGCCGGGTCCGGGCCGGTTCCGCGAGTTCATCCAGTGTGATGCCGACACCGTCGGTTCGGCCCGGCCCGAGGCGGACGCCGAGATCATCGCCATGGCCGTCGAGGGCCTGGAGGCGGCGGGCCTGCCGCGCGGCTCGGCGGCGTTGAAGATCAACAACCGCAAGCTCCTGAACGGGCTGCTGACCCTGTGCGGCGTCGAGAGCGCCGGGCAGAAGCTGGCCGTGCTGCGCGCCGTCGACAAGCTGGACCGGCTGGGCGAGGAGGGCGTGCGGCTGCTGCTGGGCGAGGGGCGGCTGGACGAGTCCGGGGCCTTCACAAAGGGCGCGGGCCTGAACGGGGAGGCGGCCCAGCGGGTGTTGTCCTTCCTGGCGGCCGGAGTCGGGGGGCGGGGCGCGACCCTGGATGCGCTGTCGAACCTGCTGGGCGCCTCGGAGGAGGCGGCCGGGGGGATCGCCGAGCTTGGCCGCATCTCCGACACCCTGGCGGCGCTGGGCGTCGGCGAGGACCGGGCGATGATCGACCCGTCGGTGGTCCGCGGGCTGGAGTACTACACCGGCGCGGTGTTCGAGGCGGAACTGTTGCTGGAGACGCGGGACGAGAAGGGCCAGCCCGTGCGGTTCGGTTCCATCGGCGGCGGCGGCCGGTATGACGACCTGGTGGCGCGGTTTACCGGCGAGCGCACGCCGGCCACCGGCTTCTCATTCGGCGTCTCGCGCCTGGCCGCGGCGCTGCGGGCCGCCGGCCGGGCCGAGGAGGCCGCCACGCGCGGGCCGGTGGTGGTCATCGCCTTCGACCAGAACCGCATGGCCGACTACTTCGCCGTCGCCGCCGAGCTCCGCGCCGGCGGGCTGGCGGCCGAGGTCTACCTGGGCTCGTCCGGCATGAAGGCGCAGATGAAATACGCCGACCGCCGCCTGGCGCCGGCGGCCGTCATCCTGGGCGAGGACGAGATCGCCGCCGGGCAGGTGACGATCAAGGACCTAGACCTGGGCCGCGCGCTGTCGTCGAAGGTGGCCGACAACGAGGCCTGGCGGGCCGAGCGGCCGGGCCAGCAGACCGTTGCCCGCAGCGAGCTGGTCGCCCGGGTCCGCGCCATCGTGGAGGCCTGAGACATGAGGGTCGAGCCGCCCGTTCCGCCCCAGGTGCTGGCCGCGATCCGGAAGCCGTTCGCCGGCGCGCCGGTGGTCGACGCCCCGGTGATGCAACCGCTGGCCCTGTTGCTCGACCTGGCGGGCGAGGCGATGAGGCCGCGCCTGTTCGTGGTCCAGGCCGAAGGCGGCGAGGAAGCGGCGCTGCGGCCGGACTTCACCATCCCGGTGGCGCGGGCGCACATCGCCTCCGGCGCCGCACAGGGCCGCTATGCCTACGAGGGCAAGGCGTTCCGCGCGGCGGGCGGCAGCGGCCGGGCCGAGGAGTTTCTGCAGCTTGGCGTGGAAGCGTTCGGCGGCGAAGACCCGGTTGCGGTCGATGTCGAGATCCTGACGCTGGCCTGGCGGTCGGCGGCGGCGGGCGGGCGAAGCGACCTTGAGCTGGTGATGGGCGATGTCAGCCTGTTCTCGGCGCTGATCGACGATCTGGCGCTGGAAGGGGGGCTGGCGGCGCGGCTGAAGCGCGCGTTCGGTCGTCCAAGATTGCTGGCCGCGGAACTGGATGCTGAACCGGCCGCAGCGCCTGTGGCGGACAGCCGGCTGGCCGGCCTGCTGGCGGGCCTGCCCGAGAGCGAGGCCAGCGCCCTGCTGGAAGAAGTCTGGGCGCTGGCGGGCGTCTCGCCGGTCGGCGGCCGGCCGGCCAGCGAGATCGCCCGCCGTCTGGCCCAGCGCAACGGCGGCGGCGCCAAGGCCAGGCTTGCGCCCGCGCAGACGGAGCGGATTCGCGCCTTCCTGGCCATCGAGGACGCACCCCAGGCGGCTCTGGCGGCGCTGGAGGCCCTGGCGGGGCCTGCGCTGGCGCGAGGCGTGGGCGAGTGGCGCAGGCGGTTGGAGGGCCTTGCCGAAGCCGGACTGCCGGTCGCGAGCGCCCGGTTCGGCGCGGGGTTCGGCCGGGCCTTCGGCTACTATGACGGACCGCTCTTCGAGGTGCGCAGCGCCGCCCTGGGCGCCGATCGGCCGCTGGCGGCCGGCGGCCGTTACGATGGTCTCGTCACACGCCTTGGCGGCCAGGCGCGCGGCGCGGCCGGCTGCATGGTTCGTCCCGCCCGCGCCTGGATCGGAGGCGGTGAATGAGCGCGCCCGTCATCTTCGCCATTCCGTCCAAGGGGCGGCTCAAGGAACAGGTCGAGGCCTGGCTGTCGGACGCTGGCCTCAGGCTCGAGGCGGACGGCGGCGAGCGCGGCTATCGGGCGCGCATCGACGGACTGCCGGGCCTGGAGGTCCGGCTGATCTCGGCCGGCGAGATCGCCCGGGCGCTCGCCGCCGGCGAGGTTCATCTGGGCGTGACCGGCGAGGACCTGCTGCGCGAGCAGGGCGAGGACCTGGACGCCCGGGTGCTGCTGCTTCGCGCGCTGGGCTTTGGCCGCGCCGACCTCGTGGTCGCCGCCCCGCAGAGCTGGCTCGACGTCGAGACCATGGCCGACCTGGAGGAGGTGGCGCACGATCATCTGGCCCGCACCGGGCGGCGGCTGCGGGTGGCGACCAAGTATGTCGCCCAGACGCGGGCCTTCTTCGCCAGGCACGGGGTCGGCGACTATCGCATCGTCGAGTCGGCCGGAGCGACCGAGGGCGCTCCCGCGGCCGGCGCGGCGGAGGTCGTCGTCGACATCACCACGACCGGCGCCACCCTGGCGGCCAACCACCTGCGGACCCTGGCGGACGGGGTGATCCTGCGGAGCCAGGCGCAACTGGCGGCGGGGCTTGGGGCCGACTGGGGCGAGGAGCGTCTGGCGACGACGCGCCGACTGTTGTCGCTCGTCGAGGCGCGAGCGCGGGCCAAGGCGACGCTGACGCTGGTCTGGCCGGCAGAACAGGACGTCGCCGCCCGGCTGGCGGTGGAGCCCTATCTGGCGCAGGGCGGCCAGGCGCGGGCGAATGGACTGCTGATTCCCCGGCGCGCTCTGGCCGCCTGCGCCATGGCGCTGGAATCGGCTGGCGTCGGGCCGGTTACGGCGGCGGCGCCGGAGTTTGTCTTCTCGCCGGACTGCCCGCCGATGGCGGCGCTGGAGGCGCGACTGGACCAGAATTGACGCTGGAGTCAGAAAATGGGCGAGACAGGCGTAATATTTTACCCGACCGTCCAAGAAACACCGGTTTTCGAGCCCTTTTGTCGCATCTTGTTGCGCGACAACGGCCTTTGAGGCGTTGACACCGGCAGGAAATTGCCGTCTTTTTGACTGGTGAGACAGAGAGGCCGGCAAGAGCTTCTCATCTCCGGCGTTTCGGGGAGGAAACGCCCGCTTGGATCGAGTGATCGAGGAAAAGCCGAGCCCGTCGCGATTATCCCCCGCGGCGGGCTCGTTCCATTTCCGGCTCCGGGCAGACCCCAGACATCGATAAATTGACGGCGCCGGCAAAAATGTTGCGCGGTGTATTCCCCCGCCCGGCAGCGGCGCCAGCGAACGCAAAGACCCTCCCCGCATCGGGAAGGGTCCTGCATCGATCGCGCTACCAGATGCGGACGCGGTCTTCCGGCTTGACGTAGAGCTTGTCGCCTTCCTTGACGTCGAACGCCTTGTACCAGGCGTCGATGTTCCGGATCGTGCCGTTTACGCGGTAGTAGGCCGGCGAGTGCGGATCGGAGACGAGGCGCTGCATCAGGGCCTGGTCCCGGATCTTGTTCCGCCACACCTGGGCCCAGCCGTAGAAGACGCGCTGCTCGCCGGTGACGCCGTCGAGGACCGGCGCGGGCTGGCCCTTCAGCGAGATGCGATAGGCGTCGACGGCCAGCGACAGGCCGCCAAGGTCGCCGATGTTCTCGCCCATGGTGAGGGCGCCGTTGACCTTGTGGCCTGGCAGGGGCTCGAAGGCCGAGTACTGCGCGCCGAGCTTGTCGGCCTGGGCCTTGAACTTGGCCGCGTCCTCGGCCGTCCACCAGTCGCGCAGATAGCCGTCGCCATCGGACTTGCGGCCCTGGTCGTCGAAGCCGTGGCTGATTTCGTGACCGATAACCCCGCCGATGCCGCCGTAGTTGATGGCCGGGTCAGCGTCGGGGTGGAAGAAGGGCGCCTGGAGGATGGCGGCCGGGAACACGATCTCGTTCTTCACCGAGTTGTAGTAGGCGTTCACGGTCTGGGGGGTCATCGACCATTCGGTCTTGTCGACCGGATCGTTCAGGCGGGCGACGCGGCGACGCCAGTCGAAGGCGCCGGCGCGCTCGGCGTTGCCGACCAGATCGCCTTCCTTGACCTCATACTTGGAGTAGTCGCGCCACACGGTCGGATAGCCGATCTTGACGCCGAACTTCTCGAGCTTCTCCAGCGCCTTGGCCTTGGTTTCCGGCCCCATCCATTCGAGGCTTTCAATGCGCAGGCGCATGGCCGTGCGGATGTCGCCGACCAGGGCGTCCATCTTGGCCTTGGATTCCGGCGGGAAGTAGCGGGCGACGTAGATGCGGCCGACCGACTCGCCCATGGTGCCGTTGACGTAGGCCACCGCGCGCTTCCAGCGGGGCTGCTGCTCGGGCTGGCCGTTCAGCGTCTTGCCGCGGAAGGCGAAGTGGGCGTCGACGAACCGCTTGGACAGCAGCGGGGCGGCGTCATCGACGATGTTGAACGCCTGCCAAGCCTTGAGGGTGTCCAGCGAGGTCTCGCCGTAGATCTTGGCGAACTTGGGGAAGGCGGTGTCGGTGGTGACCACGACACGGTCGATCTTGGGCAGTTCGGTGGAGGCCAGATAGCGGTTCCAGTCGAAGCCCGGCGTCATCGCCTGCAGCTCGGCCATGGTCTTGGGATTGTAGGTCTTGTCGCGGTCGCGGCGCTCGGTCCGGGTCCAGGTGGCTTCGGCCAGACGGGTTTCGAACGCGACCACCTCCTTGGCGGCCTGTTCGGGGTTAGGCCAGCCGACCATCTTCAGCATGGTGGCGACATAGGCCTCATAGGCGGCCTTCTTGTCCGCGAACTTGGGGTCCAGGTAGTAGTCGCGGTCGGGCAGGCCGAGACCGCCGGTGCCGGCGTAGACGGCGTACCGCTGCGGGTTCTTGGCGTCATCGGCGATGCCGACGCCGAGGATCGAGGAATAGCCGCCCTCGATCACGCCCTTGCCCATCAGGGCGGTCATCTCGTCGCGCGACTTGACCTTCTTGACGGCGGCCAGCGGTCCGGCGAGCGGCTTGGCGTCGAGGCTCTCGGCCAGCTCCTCGTTCATGAAGGTGTTGTAGAGGGCGCCGATCTTGGCGGCGTCCTTGTCGTCGACCTTGCCGGCGGCGGCGTCCTCGACGATCGAGCGGACGCGAGCTTCGGACAGAATGGCCAGGGCGTCGAAGTTGCCGAAGCGGGTGCGGTCCGAGGGGATCTCGGTGCGCTTGTCCCATTCGCCCGAGGCGTAGGCATAGAAGTCGTCGCCGGGCTTCACCGACGGGTCGCGGCCGGTGAGGTCAAAGCCCCAGGCGCCAAAGCGCGGGCTTTCCAGGGAGACGGGCGCGCCGCCCTCGGTGGGCGCGCCGGTGGTCAGGCCGAAGAGCGAGACGGTCCAGCAGGCCTCGTCGAGGCAGACTTCCTCGTCGGTGAGATCGTGGGACAGGGCCGGGCCGAAAGCGGACAGGGCCAGAGCGGTGGCAGCGGCGGCGGCCATCAGGGTGGACTTCATGGGGCTTTTGCCTCCTGGCGCAAAAATCGCGGCACAATGCACCGGCAGGCGGCGGCGAAAACCTTAAACTTTGTTCATGGGGCTGAGGTTCAGGGCCGAGTTTGCCCCGGAGAGGCGCCCGACTCGTCCCACCGGAGGCTTTAGCCGGCCGTTACCCCAAGCGCCTCCAGAGCCTCGGCGCGGACAGCCTTGTAGTCCACCTTGCCGTTGGGCGCGCGGACCACCGGGGCCAGAACCAGTTCGCGCGGCGCCTTGTAGTCGGCGAGGCGGCCCTTCACGTGGCTCGACAGTTCGGCCAGGGTCGGGACGGCGCCGTCGCGGGCGTCGACCACCGCGCAAATGCGCTCGCCAAAGCGCGGATCGGGGATGCCGACCACCACCGCGTCGCGCACGTCCGGGTGGGTCTTGAGCGCCTCCTCGACCTCCTCGGGGAAGACCTTCTCGCCGCCAGTGTTGACCACCTGCGAGCCTCGTCCCAGCAGCTTCATCGTGCCATCGGCGTTGACCTCTGCGAAGTCGCCCGGCAGCGACCAGCGCCGGCCCTCGAACTGGCGGAAGGTCTTGGCGCTCTTTTCGGGGTCCTTGTAGTAGCCGACCGGAATGAAGCCGCCCACGGCAACCAGGCCCCGCTCGCCCGAGCCCGGCTCGACCCGCCTGCCATCCTCGGTGAAGACCGCCGCGTTGGGGCCGACGAGGAACTGGGCGGTCCCCGCTTCCGCGCCCCGCACCGACTGTGAACCGCCAAGGCCGACAGCTTCGGAGGAGCCGAGGGAATCGAAGATCACACAGCCCTCGGGCAGGTGGCCAAGCAGGCCCTGCTTGTTCTCGTGGTTCCACACGGTGCCGGATGATCCCAGCCGCGTGACGCAGGACAGATCCCAGCGACCCGGGTTGGCGTTGAGGGCGTCCAGCATCGGGGCAGCGAAGGCCATGCCGACGATCGACACGCTGTTGGCGCGCAGCCGTTCGACCTCGTTCCACAGCTCAATGGCGTCGAAGCGCCGCGAAGGCAGGGAGACGATGGTCCCGCCGCCATTGAGCGCGCCGAAGCTGCCGAACTGGGCGGTGCCGTGCATCAGCGGGCAGGCGGCGATCAGGATGGTCGGCGGCGGCAGGACGATTTCGCCGGCGCGGCCGGTCGTCGCCCGGTCGCCGGCCTCGGCGGGCGTCTCGATCGGCGGAATGCCGGCGGCGACGTTGCCGCCGGCGCCCAGCACCTGGAAGAGGTCGTCCTGGCGCCACATGACGCCTTTGGGCATGCCGGTGGTGCCGCCGGTGTAGAGCAGCAGCAGGTCGTCGCCCGAGCGACCCCAGGGCGCGAGGAAGCGATCGGCGCCCGGCGCGGCGAGGCTTTCATAGTCGGCAGCCCAGGCCGGGATGTCGGCGCCCGGCTCGGCCACTGCGAGCCAGAGCTTCACCCCGGGCAGCCGGGCGCGGATGGGCTCCAGCTTGGACGCGAAGCCGGCGTGGAAGACGATGGCCTCGGCGTCAGCGTTGTCAAAGAGGTAGAATAACTCTTCCGGCTCGTACCGGTAGTTGGTGTTCACCGGGGCAAGACCGGCCTTGAAGGCGGCGTAGTAGGTCTCGAGGTACTCTGGCGCATTGTAGAGGAAGGCCGCCACCTTCGACTGATGGCCGAGGCCCGCCGCCACCATCGCCGAGGCCAGCGCATTGGCGCGCCGGTCGAAGTCCCGCCAGGTGATGACGCGCGAGCCCTGGATCTGGGCCGGCCGTTCCGGCGCCGCGGCCGCGACCGCTTCCCAGACATCGGCGAAAGTCCATCCCGACATGCGCGCTCTCCCGTCAAACATTTGTTTTGCGGAAGTTGGCGGGGTTACGCCGGGTCCTGTCAAGCAGGGAGGGTCGGCCGGGGCGCGTGCCAACCCCGGCCGATGTGCCGGCTCAGTGGCCGTGGTGCTCCATGCCGTCGCCGGCCGGAGCGGCCTGGACCGGAAGCTCGACAGCGACCCGACCGGCGTCGCGGAAGATCAGGGTCACCGGAACCTTGTCGCCGACCTTCAGGGCGCCCCCCAGGCCGATGAACATGACGTGCTTGCCGCCAGGCTCGAACTTCACGTCCGCGCCGGGCGCGACTTCGACGCCGCCGGTGATCGGGGTCATGCTCATGACGCCGTCCTTCACCGAGGATTCGTGCAGTTCGACCTTCCCGGCGACGGGCGACTCCACGCCTGTCAGCAGGTCTGCGGACTGGCCGCCGTTGCGGATGTGGAAGTAGCCAGCGCTGTTGGCGCCGGCGGCGGCGGGGCGCGACCAGCCGTGCTCGATGGCGACGCCGTCGATCGCCTCGTGCTCGTGCGCCTTCGACGTGGGCGCCTCGGCCGCCGGCGCGGCGGCTTTGGCCTCGGGAGCCGGCTCCGCGGGCTTGCCGCAGGCGGCGAGGGTCAGGGCGAGACCCGCAGAGAACAGCAGGGCGGTCTTGTGGAAGGTGGGCATGGAGGTCCTCCTGGGTTGGGAAAGAGACTAGGCTGTCGCGCGCCGGGCGGACAGGGCCGCGGCCACGCGATCGATGATGAAGGCGACGATCAGGCTGAGCCCCAGCAACGGGAACAGCGCGCCAAGCGCCACGGCGAAGAGGGCGAACAGGGACAGCCCCAGCGGGGTGCGGCCGGCCCTGTCGGAGGGCGGGGCGCCCAGTCCGCCAGCGGGGCGTCGCTTCCACCAGGCGACGGCGCCGGCGAGGCCGAGGCCGATGATGGCCAGGCAGGCCAGGGCCAGGATGATCTGGTTGGCGCGGCCGAGCTGGCCCCCAGTGTGGATGGCGATGGCGTACTCAGTCGCCTTGGCCATCGGGCCATAGTCGGCGAAGCCCACATCAGCCAGGACCTTGCCGCTGTAGCGGTCGACATGGATCACTCGCTGGCCGGTCGCCTGCCGCGGATAGAGCTGCAGGGTGAAGACGCCGCCAGGGCTGGTCGGCAGGCGGACGATATAGCCGGGGGCGAGGCCGCGCGCCTGGCCGATGGCCATGATCCGAGTGATGGGCAGAGTGGCGGCCGAGAGTCGCTGGTCCAGCGGCGCGCTCGCCGGGGCGGCGGTACCGTCCATGGTCCAGGACCCGGACTTGCTGGCGGCCAGGGCGGCGTCGGAGGCGACAGACGTGGCCTTGACCGAGGCAGGCGCGCCCAGGCCCCAGTCGTTGATCGCGTTGCGGTACTGTTTGCCCCAGTAGTTGGCCCAGGGCATCCCGGTGACGGCCAGGAACAGCAGCACCCCGCCGACCATGACGCCGGTGACCGCATGGATGTCGCGCCACCAGAGGCGGCGGGAGGGGCTGGCGCGGACGGTGACGACCCCGCCGGACTGGCCGCGCGGCCACCAGAGGTAGAGGCCGGAAGCCACCAGAAGGATGGCCCAGCCGCCGACGATCTCGATCAGCAGGTTTGGCCCGTCGCCGAGGACGGCGAGGCTGTGGATGTGGCTGATGAAGGTCATCGGCCGCATGTCCTGGGGCACGATGTCGAGCACCCTGCCGGTGGCTGGGTCGAGGAAGACGCTGATCGTTTCGGGGCCGGCGCGCACGCCCACCTCGGCCGTGCGGCCGGAGGCGGGCGGCGGGGTGAAGCGAATGGCCTCGCCCGGCTGGTGGGCCAGGGCGGCGGCGATCAACGCCTCGGGCGAGGGCCGGGGGGCTTCCGCCGCGACCGATGGCGGCGCGATGAGCCGGTCCCGCTCCAGAACGAGACTGAGCTCGTCGCGGAACAGGTACAGCAGGCCCGTCGCGGCCATCATGACCAGGAACGGCAGGCAGATGAGGCCGGCGTAGAAGTGCCAGCGCCAGATGAGCCTGTAGAGCGGTCCCTGGACCGGTCCGCCGGAGGCGGCGCGGTCCGTCGCGGTGGAAGCCTTGGCCATGAGCCCTCTCCTAGAAGTCGACGGTCAGGCCGACGAACAGGCTGCGCCCGTCGCCCGGCCAGAAGGCCGCGGTGGCCGGGGTGGCCAGCACGACGCTGTTGACGTTGGAGATCCAGGTCTCGTCGGTCAGGTTGCGCACGTCGGCGAACAGGCTGACGCCATTGTCCAGCCGCCAGCCGGCGTTGAGCGACAGGATGGCGTAGTCCGGCGCCCGCGTGGTGTTCCGGAAGTCGACGTACGGCCCCTTGGGCGCCCACTCCAGGGACGGCGCGACGAACCAGCCGCCCGCGCTCTGGTAGCGCAGTTCGGCGCGGTAGAGCGTCTCGGGAACCACCGGCAGGCGGTTGTCGCCGTACTGCGGATCGCCGTCGAACCGGAAGTCGCTCCAGGTGAGCGACTGGCGCAGGCGCCAGCCATCGGCGAATTGCCAGTCGAGGGCGGCCTCCAGTCCCTGGTGGATGGTGTCGTCGGCGTTGAAGGTCGCCGCCGGATGGGTCGGATCGACCGTGAAGACCAGCAGTTCATCCTCAAGCTGGGCGCGATAGAGGGTGACGTCCCAGGCGAAGGCGCCGGCGCGGCCGCGGGCGCCCACTTCACCGGTCCAGGCCTTCTGGGGCTCAAGCGGCGAGAAGCCGCCCGCCGTGGGAGAAAGCGAGGAGAAGTTCGGCGGTTCGACCGATCGGGTCAGGTTGGCGAAGACCTGCGCGCCGCTGTCGCTTTCCCAGAGGATGCCGAGGCGTGGTGCGAACCAGTCGAAGTCCTTGCCGGTGCTGAGGTTGAAGCTGGCCGGATTGGCCGGCTGCTTGAACGACTCGTAATCCCGGCCGGCCCAGCCGAACGCGCCGCCAGCGGTGATCGCCAGGTTGGGCGTGACGAACAGTCGGCCCTCGGCGAAGAGATCCGCGGCCTCGCCGTTCTGGTGGGAATAGGCCATGCGGGCCTTGGGGGCGCCGCTCACATTGGTGAACTGCTTGGCGTCCAGGTCGCCCTTGCGCAGCCAGACGCCGGCGAACAGGTCGGCGCGCATGCCGCCAATCTCGCCTTCCCAGTCGAGGCGGCCGAAGAGGCCGTAATTGCGGCTCTCCTGGTCGATCACCTGGAAGATCGGGTGGTCCAGTTCCTTCCAGATGGCATAGACGCCGCCCTCGAAGACCAGCTGGTCGTTGAAGCGCCAGCGGGTGCGGACGGCGCCGCGCAGCGAGCGCTGGTTGCGCCCGTAGTCATTGGCCACGTTGGCAGGATTGGCCTGTTCGGGATCGCGCATGGCCTGGGCAAGGGTCAGGGCGCCCGGGATCTCCTGCTGGACGTTTGCGCCGAACAGATAGAACCGCACCTCGCGATCCTGGCCGAAGCCGCGGCCGACGTTCAGGGCGCCGAACTGGACGTTCTGCTGGGTCTGCGAGCGATAGCCCTGGCCCGTCATGTTGGTCAGGCTGACCACCCCGTCCCAGTCGCCGGCGACGCGGGCGGCCGACAGGTTCTGGCGCAGCGTGCCGAAGCTGCCGCCATCGACGCGGATGCGGGTGTCGAAGCCGGCCGTCTCGCCGGTCGGCGTGACGAAGTTGACCGCCCCGCCGAGGACCGCGCCGCCGAAGCGAAGGGCGTTGCCGCCGCGATAGACCTCGGCGTAGCGCGCGTTCAGGGGATCGATGAGCTGGGTGTCGCCGAAGCCGTCGGCCTCGTTGAGGGGCAGGCCGTCGATCGAGGTCAGGACGCCGCGATTGTGGGCGTTATTGCCGATGCCGGACCCCCGGATCGACAGGCGCATGTCGCCGCCCCATTTTTTCTGGACGTAGACGCCGGGCGCGTCGCGCAGCACGTCGTCGAGGCCTGCTGCGAACCTTTTCTCATAGGACTCGGCCGAGACCACCGACACCGCGCCAGGCGTGCGGGACAGTCGCGCGCGGGCGTCGGCGACCGCCGGCGGATCCTCGGGATTGGGGTTGGCGGTGACGATGACGCTGTCGATCAGGACGCCGGGGTCCCGGGGTGCGTCTTCGGCCCTGGCGGCGCCCGAGGCGGCCAGAGCGAGCAGCAGGGCGGCGGGCGCGGCGGCGCCCAGCCAGGCGCCGCGCAGGGCGCCGGATTTGCGGAATGACATTGAACAGTTCGCCTTCTTCGACAGGCGCGGCGGGCCATCGGCGTCTCGCGCGCGCCTCCATGCGTTCAGCCGCGCGCCGACGCGCGGGCCGGCCCGAGTGTCACGGGAGCGGCGCGCGCGGGCGCACGAAGCGGAGGATCAGATGTCGAAGGTGGCGGGTGGTCCCTGGCCGAACGGCCGGGGCGGATGGCGCACGAGGGCGCGAGGAAGCGCGGGGCGCTCCCGTTCAAGGCGGATGATCTGGCCGTAGCGGACCAGCACGCCAGGACCCTGAGGTGGCTCGATCGCTGTGATCGCCGCGAGCAGGCAGGCGTGGCAGGTCATGGCCGTCATGCGCCGCTGGTGCTCGCCGCTGTTGTCGACGCGGACGGAGACGGTCTTCATCCCCTCGGCCGAGCAGATCACCATGGTCCGCATCTCGCCGTGGCTGAAGCGTTCCATCGCCATGGCGGCGCCCGGAGCCAGGGACTGGACCAGCAGCGCCAACGCAGCCGCAAGCGCCGGCCAGAGCCGGAGCCGTGAGGCGCGTTTCAGGGGCTGGCGAGCGGACACGGGGCGCTTCTAGAATTGGCCGGTGCGAGGCGCAACCTCGCACCTTCCGGCGTGTCAGGCGGCGGCGCGCTTGGTTTCGGCAGCGGCCAGAGCGCGGGCGACGGTGAGCACAGCCGAGCGGGCCTGCGAGTCGTCGATCGCGGTGTAGGCCTCGAGAACGTCGATGGCGCCGGGATAGGCCAGCATCGTCAGCAGCTTTTCATCGGAGGGAAAGCCGCCCGGCTCCTCGCCGACCAGGAAGGCCACCGGGCAGTCGAGGCGGGCGGCCGCCTTGACCAGCATGGAGGCCGAGACGCGATTGGCCCCGCGCTCGTACTTCTGGACTTGCTGGAAAGTGATCCCCAGGGCCTCGGCGAGGGCGGTCTGGGTCAGGCCCAGGGTCTTGCGGCGCATCCGCATGCGGGCGCCGACGGCGACGTCGATCGGATCCGGCTCGGCGATTTGGGGACGTGGCATGCTTACCTCCAGACTTTCGCAAAGGTCGCCGCTATTCCCGACGAATATTGACGCCACTAGGGCGCCGGCGGCTCAACCTCGCCTCGCGCTTGTCGATCAATGCACGGGGGGATGCAAGGTGCGGCGGCGAAAGGCCGCACGGAGATAGCCCAATTCGAGGAGGGGCGAGCGGAATGTTTCGCCTTGGACGGGAAATGTAGCGGATTCAGTCACTTTGCCTGTCCGGATCGATGAGCGGACCTCGTTCTTCCCGACATGATGACAAAGAGGGAGCACCCCATGCGCCACGCCGCTGCAGTCCTGATTCTTGGCGCCGCGATGGCGCTCGCCGCCTGCGGAAAGGAGGCCGCTGCGCCTGCAGGCAAGCCCGCCGCCGAGGGTCCGGTCGCCAAGGGCGCGGGCAAGGCCACCGGCAAGCTCGCCGAGGCCCTGGAATGCTGGGGACTGACCAAGGGATCCTACTTCCTGCATATGGCCAGTCCGGAAACGGCCGGCGACCTGCCGAAGGCGAGCGAGAGCGACTACCGCGCCTGGAACAATCAGGCCGAGACGATTGCCAAGGCGCAGGGCATCTCGCTGGACCAGTTCAATATCCTGCGCGATCCCTATGACACCAATCTCGTCTCGCCGAAGAAGCGCGAGGCTTCGGTCGGGCGGCTGAAGACCTGCATCGCCACCGTGCCGACCGAGATGCTGTCGGTGGAGACCCCCATTCTGGTCGGCGAGTGAGGCGCTTCGCTTCGCCCCTGTCGCGGTCCATAAGGGGGCATGGCGCAGGGGGCTGACGGAGATGACTTCGGCACGTTCGACGACATCGTCGTCGGAGCGGGGTCGGCCGGCTGCCTGCTGGCCAACCGCCTGTCGGCCGATCCGGCGCGCAAGGTGCTGGTGCTTGAGGCCGGCGGCAGGGACGACTGGGTCTGGCTGCACATTCCCGCTGGCTATCTGTTCGCCATCGGCAATCCGCGCTCGGACTGGATGTTCGAGACCGAGGCCGAGGTCGGACTGGGCGGCAGGCGGCTGGCCTATGCGCGCGGCCGGGTGATCGGCGGCTCCTCGGCCATCAACGCCATGATCTACATGCGCGGCCAGGCGGCGGACTATGACGGCTGGCGGGACCGCGGGCTGCCCGGCTGGGGTTGGGACGACGTGCTGCCGGCCTTCCTGGCGCATGAGGATCACATCGCCCCGCCCAACGCCTTCCATCGCTCGGGCGGTGAGTGGCGCGTGGAGTATCCGCGGGTGCGCTGGACGATCCTGGAGGCGATCCGGCGCGCGGCTGAGCAGGCGGGGTTCGCGCCGGTCGACGACTTCAACACCGGCGACAACGAGGGCTCGTCCTACTTCCAGGTGAACCAGAGGCGAGGCGTGCGCTGGAGCGCGGCGCGGGCCTTCCTCAAGCCGGCGCTCAAGCGGCCCAACCTGCGGCTGGAAACAGGGGTTCTCGTCGAGAGGGTGGTGCTGGAGGGGCGACGGGCGACCGGCGTGGTGTTCAGCCGGGACGGGCGCCGGTTCCTGGCGCGGGCGTCCGGCGAGGTGGTCCTTAGCGCGGGGGCGATCGGGTCGCCGAAGATCCTGCAGCTTTCCGGGATCGGCGAGGCGGCGGCGCTGTCGGAGGCGGGCGTCGCGCCGGTGGTCCACCTGCCGGGCGTAGGCGCCAACCTTCAGGACCATCTGCAGATCCGACCGGTGTTCAGGGTGAGCGGGGTGCGGACGCTCAACACCGACTACGCCAACCTCGTTCGACGTGGCCTGATGGGCCTGGACTACGCCCTGTTCCGCAACGGCCCGCTGACCATGGCGCCGTCGCAGCTGGGCCTGTTCGCCCGTTCGGGCCCGGAGCAGTCGCGGGCCAATCTGCAGTTCCACTTCCAACCCCTGTCGCTGGATCGCTGGGGTGACGGGCTTCACCCGTTCGGCGCCTTCACGGCCAGCGTCTGCAACCTGCGCCCGACAAGTCGCGGGACCGTCGGGCTGTCAGGCCCGGACCCTGCCGCGCCGCCGAGGATCGCGCCGCACTATCTGTCGACCGACGAGGACCGGGCCATCGCCGTCGCCTCGCTGCGGCTGGCGCGCCGCATCGTGAGCCAGGACGCCCTGAAGCCCTATGGCCCCGTCGAGCACCGGCCCGGCGCGAAGCAGGAGAGCGACGAGGCGCTGCTGGCGGCAGCGGCCGAGCTGGGCGGGACGATCTTCCATCCCGTCGGGACGGCGGCGATGGGGCCAGCGGAGGACCCGCTGGCGGTGCTGGACGCGCGAATGCGGGTGCGGGGCGTTGCCGGTCTGCGGGTGATCGACGCCTCGGCCATGCCGACCATCATCTCGGGCAACACCAACTCCCCGGTCATCATGATGGCCGAGAAGGGCGCGGCGATGATGCTGGAGGACCGCTAGGAGCGGGCGCCGGCGCATCGCCGACGACCAGCTATCGATGCGGAGGGAATGGTGGACGCGGCTGGGATTGAACCAGCGACCCCTACGATGTCAACGTAGTGCTCTCCCGCTGAGCTACGCGTCCGAACCGGCAGGAAGGCGGCGGATATACAGAGGCTTTGCGGGCCGCGCAACCGCCCTTTGGCGATCAGGCGGCGGCCATCATCCGGTCCACCTCGTTCACGATCTCGCGCAGGTGGATGGGCTTGGACAGAACCTTGGCGCCGGCGGGCGCCTGTTCGCCCGCGGCCAGGGCCACGGCGGCGAAGCCGGTGATGAACATGATGCGCAGGCCGGGATGGCGGGCGGCTGCGTGGCGGGCCACCTCGATGCCGTCCATGCCGGGCATGACGATGTCGGTCAGCAGCAGGTCCCAATCCTCGTCGAGGCAGCCGGCGGCTTCCTCGCCATCGGCGCAGGCGCGGACCTCATAGCCCGCGCGTTCCAGCGCGCGCGACAGGAAGCTGCGCAGGGAATCGTCGTCTTCGGCCAGCAGGATGCGGGGCATGGATGTTCCCGGAGGATTGTCGTGTCGGCGCTAACCCTAATCTCGCAGACGTAAAGGCGGGGTGAAACTCGCCCGTCGGGCGAGGCGGAAAGCCTTTGACCGGGCGGGCGGGCGAGGCGAAACAGCAGGGATGACGCTTTCGGAGCCGTCCAGCACGCCAGACGCCGCATCTGCCGGGACCGGACAGGACATGCCGCCCTTCCGCCTGCGCCGGCCCGAGGCCGGAGCGCCAGCGACGCCGCTGGTGTTCGCCTCGCCTCATTCCGGCGCGGTCTATCCGGCGACGATGATGGCGGCCGCGGCGCTGGACGAGGCGGTCCTGCGCCGCTCGGAGGACGCCCTTGTCGATGACCTGATCGCCGAGGCGCCCAACCATGGCGCTCGCCTGATCGCCGGGGCCTATGGCCGGGCCTACATCGACCTGAACCGCGATCCGTCCGAACTCGACCCGGCGATGTTCGAGGGCGAGGGGCCCGAGCATGTGCAGGGTCGGACCGCCCGCGTCGCCGCGGGGTTGGGCGCCATCGCCAAGCTGGCCGGCGAGGGGCAGAAGATCTATGCGCGAAAGCTGACCTGGGACGAGGCGCACCAGCGGATCGAGGGCGCGCACCGGCCCTATCACGACGCGCTCGCCCGGCTGCTGGGCGAAGCCCACGCCGCGCATGGCATGGCTGTCCTTATCGACTGGCATTCGATGCCGGCGGCTGCGGCCCGGACGGTGGTGACGCCTCGCCACGGCAAGGGATGCGACATTGTCCTGGGCGATCGCTTCGGCGCTGCCTGCTCGCCGATGCTGACGCGGCTGGTCGAGCGGACGCTGGAGGACCTTGGCTATCGAGTGGTCCGGAACGCGCCCTATGCGGGCGGGTACACGACCGAGCACTACGGGCGGCCGAGCCGGCGGACCCACGCGCTGCAGATCGAGATCGACCGGCGGCTCTATATGGACGAGGCGACGCGAGCGCCCCACGAGGGGTTCGCCAGGCTGAAGGCCGATATCGGCGCTGTCACGGCGGCTCTGGTAGAGGGCTGGCAGGGTCTCTGAGCACCACCGGCCAAAAAAAACGGCCGGACCCGAAGGCCCGGCCAGTTCATTAGGGAGGAAACGCCCAGGAAGGGCAGAGGCGGCAGGGCCGCCTCACGAATTGAACGTAGTTTGCGGCGCACAATTCGGCAAGGGCAAAATGTGCGCCGCAGCGAAGATTTCCCGGATCAACGTTCAGAATTCCTAGCTGCCCTAGGGTTAGATGGTGCGCATCATCCTGTTGTGCGCTGCACAAAAGCGCCGCCGACGCCCATCAAATTCATGGATCGGTGAATAAAAACAAGCGTTTGAGCGCCCTTCACAATCGGCCACACCGCGCAGGGTGGCTTTGTGCGCCGCACTCGCGTACAAGCGCGCGCCTTCGCGCCAAAGCCGCCTCCCCGAACAAAGCCAGACCCATGTCCCTGCGAAACATCGCCATCATCGCCCACGTCGACCATGGCAAGACCACCCTGGTCGACCAGCTCCTCGCCCAGTCCGGCGTCTTCCGCGCCAACGAGGCGACGGTCGAGCGGGCCATGGACTCCAATGACCAGGAGCGCGAGCGCGGCATCACCATCCTGGCCAAGTGCACCAGCGTGCTGTGGAACGGCGCCGCCGGCGAGACCCGCATCAATATCATCGACACCCCCGGCCACGCCGACTTCGGCGGCGAGGTGGAGCGCATCCTCGGCATGGTGGACGGCTGCGTCCTGCTGGTCGACGCCGAGGAAGGTGTCATGCCTCAGACCAAGTTCGTGCTCGGCAAGGCCCTGAAGATGGGCCTGCGCCCGATCGTCTGCCTCAACAAGGTGGACCGCGCCCACGCCGATCCGGACCGCGTGCTGAACGACGCCTTCGACCTGTTCGCCGCCATGGGCGCGACCGACGAGCAGCTCGACTTCCCGCACATCTACGCCAGCGGCAAGAACGGCTGGGCCACGCTCGACCTGAACAAGCCGAATGACACCCTGGCCCCGCTGTTCGACCTGATCGTCGACCATGTGCCGCCGCCGAAGGCCGAGGCCCGCAAGGACGAGCCCTTCCGCATGCTGTCGGTGCTGATCGAGAGCGATCCGTTCCTCGGTCGCCTGCTGACCGGCCGGATCGACAGCGGCAAGGCGGTGCCCGGCATGGCCATTCACGCCCTGTCGCGCGACGGCAAGGAGATCGAGCGCGGACGCATCACCAAGGTGCTGGCCTTCCGGGGCCTCAAGCGCCAGCCGATCGACGAGGGCATCGAGGCCGGCGACATCATCGCCATCGCGGGCCTCAGCAAGGCCACCGTGGCCGACACCCTGTGCGCCCTGGAAGTCACCGAGGCCCTGCCGGCCCAGCCCATCGACCCGCCGACCATCTCGATGACGGTTTCGGTCAATGACAGCCCGCTGGCCGGACGCGAAGGCGACAAGGTGCAGAGCCGGGTCATCCGCGACCGCCTGCTGAAGGAAGCCGAAGCCAACGTCGCCATCCGCGTGTCGGAAACGGCCGAGAAGGACGCCTACGAGGTCGCCGGCCGCGGCGAACTGCAACTGGGCGTCCTGATCGAGGGCATGCGCCGCGAGGGCTTCGAGGTTTCGATCAGCCGCCCGCGCGTGGTGTTCCAGAAGGATCCCGAGACGGGCGAGCGCCTGGAGCCGATCGAGGACGTGATGATCGACGTCGACGACGAGTTCACCGGCATCGTCATCGAGAAGCTGTCGGCCCGAAAGGCCGAGCTGAAGGACATGGGTCCGTCCGGCGCCGGCAAGACCCGCATCAGCCTGATGAGCCCGTCGCGGTCGCTGATCGGCTACCAGGGTGAGTTCCTGACCGACACCCGCGGCACCGGGGTGCTGAACCGCGTGTTCAGCCATTACGAAGCCTACAAGGGCGCCATCGACGCCGGCCGCAAGGGTGTGCTGGTCTCCAACTCCGACGGCGAGACGGCGGCCTACGCCCTGTGGAACCTGGAAGAGCGCGGCACCATGTTCGTCGGCGCCGGCGAGAAGACCTACCAGGGCATGATCATCGGCGAGAACAGCCGCTCGGACGACCTCGACGTCAACCCGATGAAGGCCAAGCAGCTGACCAACGTCCGCGCCAGCGGCAAGGACGAAGCGGTCCGCCTGACCCCGCCGCGCCGCCTGACCCTCGAACAGGCCATCGCCTATATCGAGGAAGACGAGCTGGTCGAGGTGACGCCGAAGAACATCCGGCTGCGCAAGAAGGTCCTGAACCCCAGCTTCCGCAAGCGTCGCGTCAAGGAAGAGTAGGTCAGCCGGGCTCCAGGCTGTCCTTCAGCGCCTGGACCCCGTCGACGAACGCCTGCCAGCGCGGTCCGGGCTTGCCCGCATCGAGCAGCAGGCGCGGGCAGGTCTTGCCGGTCCAGTGCCAGTGGGTGCGCAGCGCCTCGGTCGGCTCCATGCCCATGTCGAAGGTCAGGCAGGCCAGAAGCTTGGTTGCGCGGGCGAATGCCCCGGCCTGGTCGCCATCGCTGTTCATGCAGACCTCGACGCCGATGCTGCGCATGTTCCCGTCGCGCGTGCCGGCGTGCCAGCCGATCTCGTTGAGCGGCAGGTGGCGATAGATCTCGCGGTCGTCGACCGTGTAGTGCCAGGAGATCCAGACCTTGCGGCCGTTGTGGACGTAGTGGCCGGTATTGCGCACGAACCGGTCGTGATTGGCCGCCCCGGCGCCGGCCCGGGTGTTGTCGGTGTTGTGCACCGTAATGAACTTCGGCCACAGCAGGGTGCCGGGACGGTTGGGCCGGCCCTGGTCGATGTGGGCGATCTTCAGGTTCAACTGCTTGCCAAGCTCGCTGCGCAGCATGATGGCGCTCTCCCGCGTGTCTGCCGTGACACTGCGCGCGGGCACGGCCTGGGGTCCGTGACAAGGGTCACGCCAGATCAGCGCATCCCATCCTCGAGGAAGCGCGCGGCCTGGACCGGCGAGCGTTTGTCGGTGTCGCGGTCGACCATGTAGTTGGCCTCGCGCATCCGCTCGACCGGCACGGCGCCGACGAGGGGGCGAAGGGCGCGCAGCAGGCGCTCGTCCTTGCTTCGTCGGGGCGAGACCAGGATCACAGCGTCGTAGGACGGCGCCGCGCCACGCGGGTCGGCGAGGACAAACAGGTTCTGGGCCGAGATGCGGCCGTCGCTGGAGAAGGCCGAGATGACGTCGGCCTCACCCGACGAAAGGGCCCGGTACATTAAGGTGGGATTGAACGACCGCTCGGACCTGAAGCGAAGGCCGTAGGTCGATTCTATGGACCGCCACTCGGGCCGGCTGAGGAACTCCAGGTCGGCCCCCAGCACCAGCCCCGGCGCCTGGCTGCGCAGGTCGTCCAGGGTCTCGATCCCCAGGGACCGGGCCAGTGTCGGCTGCATGGCCAGGGCGTAGGCGTTCTCGAAGCCCAGCGAGCCCAGGACCAGCACGCCCTTCTCATCCAGCATCCACCGCGTCATCTCGGCCATGAGCTGGTCGCGCGGCGGGGTGTCGGTGCGGCCCATGACATTGGTCCAGAGGGTGCCGCTGTAGTCGACGTAGACGTCGATCTCGCCGGCCTCAAGCGCCCGGAAGGCGACCGCCGAGCCGAGCCCGTCGCGCCGGCTGACCTCGCCGCCCTCGGCCTGGATCCTGCCCGCCATCACCTCGGCCAGGATGTATTGCTCGGAGAAGTTCTTGGCGCCCACCACATAGCCCGGCGAGACGGCCTTGAGCAGGCCGGGAAGGGCGGCCGCCAGGACGCCGGCGCCGAGCAGGGCGCCGGCCAGGATGGCCAGTCGCCGGCTTCGAAGGGCGGCGGCGCGCTCCATCAGTCCGAGCAGCTGGTCGACGATGAGGGCCAGCCCGGCGGCTGCGGCGCAGCCGAACAGGACGAAGACCCAGTTCTCGGTCTGCAGGCCAGAGAAGATGTAGTTGCCAAGGCTGGTCTGGCCGACCGGCGTCGACAGGGTCGCGGCCCCGATCGTCCAGACGGCCGCTGTTCGCACCCCGGCCATGATCACCGGCGCGGCCAGGGGGGCCTCGATCCGCAGCAGCCTCTGGCGCGGCGTCATGCCGACGCCATCGGCAGCCTCGCGGACGTCCGGATCGACGCCCAGCAGGCCGGTGACGCCGTTCCGCAGGATGGGGAGCATCGAGTAGTGCTTCAGGGCGAGCAGGGC
>VFQU01000573.1_pt1 | contig 30913 bp, 25 predicted proteins | sample 3512311 | NCBI WGS metagenome assembly VFQU01 (sample SAMN10412377, study PRJNA504923) | tailings metagenome | isolation source: Relicate 3 Philex TSF3 active mining site | place: Philippines: Tuba, Benguet | collected 2017-08-29
TGCTGTTCGGCGGCGCGATCCAGATGGCCGGCTCGGTCAAGGGCCGCAAGGCCGCGCGCCACGCGACCTCGGACTGGATGGCGCTGGAAAAGGAGCGCGGCATCTCGGTGACCAGCTCGGTGATGCAGTTCCCCTACGAGGGCCGCATCGTCAACCTGCTGGATACGCCCGGCCACGCCGACTTCGGCGAGGACACCTATCGGGTGCTGACTGCGGTCGACTCGGCCCTGATGGTGATCGACGTCGCCAAGGGCGTGGAGGAACGCACGATCAAGCTGATGGAGGTCTGCCGCCTGCGCGACACGCCGATCATGAGCTTCATCAACAAGCTCGACCGCGAGGGCAAGGACCCGATCGAGCTGCTGGACGAGATCGAGCAGGTGCTGGGCATTGCCTGTGCGCCGATCACCTGGCCGATCGGCATGGGCAAGCGCCTGAAGGGCGTGGTGCATCTGGTCAGCGGCGAAGTGCACGTGTTCGAGTCGGGCCGCAACTTCACCCGCCAGGACTCGACCATCTTCCCCAGCCTTGATGATCCGGGGCTGGCCAAGCTGGTCGGCGCCGAGCTGCTGGCCGAGACCCGCGAGCAGCTGGAGCTGGTGCAGGGCGCGGCCCAGCCCTTCAACCTCGAGGACTACCTCGCCGGCAAGCAGACCCCGGTGTTCTTCGGTTCGGCGGTCAACAACTTCGGCGTGCAGCTGCTGCTGGACTTCTTCGTCGAGCACGCGCCCTCGCCGCGTCCGCGCGCCACCAGCACGCGCGAGGTCGCGCCGGGCGAGGAGCCGCTGACCGGCTTCGTGTTCAAGATCCAGGCCAACATGGACCCGCAGCACCGCGACCGCGTGGCCTTCATGCGCATCTGCTCCGGCCACTTCACCGCCGGCATGAAGACTTTCCACGTGCGCACCGGCAAGGACATGAAGATCGCCAACGCGCTGACCTTCATGGCCTCGGACCGCGAGATCGCCGTCGAGGCCTGGCCGGGCGACGTGATCGGCATCCACAACCACGGCACCATCTCGATCGGCGACAGCTTCACCGAGGGCGAGCCGCTGTTCTTCACCGGCATCCCGAACTTCGCGCCGGAACTCTTCCGCCGCGCGCGCCTGCGAGATCCGCTCAAGCTCAAGCAGCTGCAGAAGGGCCTGGCCCAGCTCAGCGAAGAGGGCGCCACCCAGTTCTTCAAGCCGCTGATGAGCAACGACCTGATCCTCGGCGCGGTCGGCGTGCTGCAGTTCGACGTGGTCGCCTATCGCTTGAAGGACGAGTACAGCGTCGACGCCAGCTTCGAGCAGGTCAGCGTCGCGACCACCCGCTGGATCCGCTGCGACAACGCGAAGAAGCTGGAAGAGTTCCGCGAGCGCAACGCCAACAACCTCGCCGTCGACGCGGCCGGACATCTGGTCTATCTGGCCCCCTCGCGGGTCAATCTGCAGCTGACCCAGGAGCGCTGGCCCGAGGTGCGCTTCGACGCGACCCGCGAGCATGCGCAGGCGGTGGGGCTGGAGTAAGCCCAGAATTCGGTGCGCCGAGGGCTGCGCTCACCGCGACAGCCCTCTGCAGCGCCGCGCGGGGTCAGGGCGGCAAGGTGCCCTTGAAGTCGCGATCCAGCAACTCCGTCGCCCACGCCTCGCGGCCGTCGGTCAGCGAATGCACCACGAGCCGCATGCCCTCCTGCCTCCAGGCACCCGATGGCTCGCGGTAGCCCAGAGGCGGCGCACGGTAGATGAGGCGCGCATCGCTGAGCACGAACGGGGCGTAGGCAAAAGGCAGGTCCAGGCTGCTCTCGAGCAGGCCTTCGCTGCGGCTGGCGAACTGCCAGCGCCACACGGTGCCGAAGACCGCATCCTCACGGGCTTCCGCGCCCATGGCGTGGGCGTCGTCGGCCGAACGGAACTGCCGTGCCCCAAGACCTTCGACTTGCTCCGCGGTCGCGAGCGCGGGTGAGCGCAGGGACGTTTGCAGCGCGGCATCCGGAAGGTTGCGCACCACGGGACTGGCCGCAGCGAGGTCCACCTCGAGCACGCCCTGCAGTTGCATCCCCTCGCTCGCCACCGCCCCGCCGTCCGCGGCCAGCAGTGCGCCGCGTAAGGGATAAGCGATGTAGTTCCAGTGCAGTCGCACGCGCCCGCCCTCGGCGTCGGCGCGAACGTCGAATCGCCTCAGCGGTTCGGCATTCACCGCCGCACTGACGCCATCGGGCAGAGTGAAGTCGATGCGCTGCAAAATCCCACCGGAGCCGGCGTCGATCACCAGCAGCCTGCCTTCCCCCCGCTTGCCGGCCTGACCCAGCGCCAGCCAGCGCTTGCCCACCTGCGCCAGCAGGAAGGCGGGTTCCGGAGCCGTCCAGAGCAGTCGACCGTCCTTCAGGTCGCGGGCCTCCGGGAACCCCTGCGGATTCGAGAGATAGGCTCGCTGCTGCTCGGCCTCGACCCATAGACCTTCGCCCAGCTCGATCGCTGCCGGCTCGGCGCTCGCCTGCATCGGGGCACCGAGGGTGCAGGCCAGGATCAGCAGCAGGAGGCGGAAGATTCCGCGATTCGCGAGAAGTGGGGCGCTCATTCGAAGCCGTCCTTGAAGATTTCGGTGGCCTGGGGCAGGTCGAGCACCCACGCGCCGCGCCCGAGGGTGCCGGCAAGCAGGACGCGATCGGTGTGGTCGAACTCCAGCTCGTAGATCACGACGCCTGGCAGCCCGGTACCCAGCGGCGACCAGGTGCTGAAGCCGCTGCTCGCGTAGGCGATATAGACGCCCCGGTTGGCGCCCACCACCAGCGCCGGATCCGGACCGGGAATGAATTCCATGGTGCGCAGTCGGCCAGGCGCCAGGCCACTGACCAGATTGCCGGTGATGAGGCTGAAGTTGCTGCCGCCATCGGTGGACAGGTGAACCGTGGTCTGGGTGATGGCGAAAAGGCGGCTGGCCGAGTTCACGTCTACGCTGACATCCACCACCGTCGCCGGCAGCGTTGCCACTTGCGCCAGCGTCGCACCGTCCTGCGCTCGCACATGGAGGCCGGTACCGGCGCCGAAATACAGAAAGCCGGGATTGCCCGGGAGGCCGTAAACGACCGGATCGCCACTGAAGGCATTGATGCGCGCAGTCGAGATGCGATCGATGCTGTCGGCGCGATCCAGCGACTCGTAGACGCCATTGCTGGCGCCGATCACGAGGCGGGCGCCGTTGGCGAAGTTGACCGCCAGAGGCGTGTAGAACTGTGCCACCAGCGCGGGACTGCCATTGAGCAGCGCGCGCGCCGGCGAGACGTTCGCGGTCTGCGCGTTGCTGGCGTTGAAGGTGCGACGACGGAGCGAACCGAGGTTCTGGAAACTGGTGTAGCGGATGGAGCTGGTGGCGGAGGAGCGGTCATCGACCGCGACGTCCCCGCCATCCCCGGTGGAGAGACTGTCGAAGATCGGCGATCCCGGCGTGCGCAGCTGGGTGGTGCCGGTGTCCTGGGCGCCGCCGATCACCCGATCGGAGACCGAATCCCAGGCGATGCCGTGGTACTCGGTGGTCTGCAGATCGCCGTTCAAGGAGAGCCAGGTGCCTGCGGTCGATGCCGGCTGGGTGCGCTTGTAGATGCCGCCGTCATCCACCTGGATCAGGCCGCCAGCCGCATCGAAGGCCATGTCGCGGGAGTCGGCGTGGGGCGAGGAGTTGTTCGGCGTGCCGCTGTGCGTGAGTGGCGTCCAGCGCGAGCCTGCCGGTTGGCTTGCGTCTCCCCGGAACAGGCGTCCGCTGTAATCGTTGGCGCCCAGAGAATTGGGAAAGAAGCTGGTGCTGCCCGAGACCCCTTCGCCGAAGTAGGGCTGCCGATCGCCACCGACGTAGACCAGCTGTGCATTGCTCGGGTCGGCAGAGATCGAGAGGTGGATGCTGCCCTGCCCGCCCGGATGCACGCCAAACTGGATGCCGTCCTGCTCGGTGGTCAAGGGCACGCCAAGATCGACCCAGGGCGCCTGCCCGTCAGCGGAACGGAACACGGCAGACAGACGCCCCGTGTCATCGACCACCGCGAGGAACACCTGCCCGGCTGCCCCCACGGAAATCTCGGTGCGACGCGTACCTGAAGTGCCGACATTCATGCGGGCTTCGACGCCGGCGTCGGAGACGCGGGTCCATGTGGCTCCCGTGTCGGCGCTGCGGAAGATGCCGCGTGCGCTGCCGCTCGTGACCGCCGCATACAGCACGGCTGGACTGCTCTGATGTCCGGCAAGATCGAGGGTGGCGCCAGCAGGCAAGCCAGAGCCCGCCGCTCCGGACAGCAGGGTGAAGGCACCGCCACTGTTGGTGGAGCGATGGATGCCCGTATCGGTGGCCGCCACGATGACCGTCCCGCGCGGAGCCACGCCGTGGATTTCGCGATTCGCGAGCGCGCTGAGCACGCTCCAGCTCGCCCCCTCGTCGGTGCTGCGCAGCAGGCCGATGAGGGCGCCGCCGTCTCGGCCCAGGCTTGACGTGCGCGCGACGCCCGCGACCACGGTGCGCGCCGTCGCGTCGGTGGGGTCGAGTTCAAGCGAACCGATCGATAGCGAGCCCAGCGAATCGGTCAGCCGCGTCCAGTTCGGTGCCGTTGCGGTGGCGTTGGCCGTCCGCCAGACGCCGCCGTTGACCGAGCCGACGTAGACGATGGCGGCATTGCTGGGATGCGTGGCCACCGCGTTGACCGCGCCTACCACTTCGCGATTGGTGATGTTCTCGACCTGCCCGCCGTGCGACGGACCTGGACCGATCGCGCGCCATTGGGGCGCCTGACCTGCGAAAGCGAACGACGAACATAGCGCAAACGCCGCGATGGCAGCTCGCGATACTCGGATTGACATGGATTCCCCCGGGATCAGGCCTTGCGCCCAGGGGGAGGATACATCCTCGTAGCCAAGCGCTTCGACCCGCCGTTTGGATTCACCCATCGAGCGGGCGGCATGGGGCCTCCATCGGGCCGGTGCGAGGCCAATAGGCATTGCGCCTTGGCTCATCGGGCTGCCATCGGCGGCAAGCGCGTCTGGCCCGCTCTACAGAGGCAGCACGCAAAACAGGAAAGGGCGCCCGAAGGCGCCCTTTCCTGGATCGAGTCAAGGTCCGAGTTTGGAAGGCAAGGCGGAGAGACGGTCTCGCATGCCCAACCAACCAGCTTCCATGCCGGCGTTTGCCCGATCAGCCGCGCACGGCCCCCCTTACAGCACGCAGCTGCGCGAGGGGCTGTGGCGAAACACCCACCATCACTCCTCGAAACCGTTCCCGAAGATTGCATCCGGGAGAACGAGCGGGACGACTTCCGCGCGGTCGCCACGAGCGTTCATCGGGTAGAGCATGAGGATGCCTTGGGTGCCGTTGGCGCTGATGTTGGCCGCATTCGTCTGCACGTTGATCGTGGTCGCCTGGCCTTGGCCGTCCACCGACGGGAACATCGAGGGCTCCTGGACACCGGGGAAGCTCACGCCAGGCGCTGCGACGTCATAACTCAACCACGGCGTTGAACTGATGGCGACGCCGCGGTGGATACCGGTGACCCGGTAGTTGAACCGCGTGTTGCCGGCAGTCAGGCCCAAGGTGGCACCCGTACCGGCGATGCTGACGGGAATGGTCAACACGCTGTTGTTGTACAGATTCGAATACTGGGTTGAAAACACGTTCAGCGCCCACCCCGTCGACGAACCGGAATTGAACGGCGCCGCCGTCGAGACCACCGGCAGCAGGATGTTGCTGGTCGAGGGGGAGTTCTCGGCGTTGGTGAACGCGAACTGGCGGACTGCGCGGTCGGTGGTCTGATCGTTGTTAAGGTCGATCTCGATGAAGAATTCCGTACCGAATCCCGACTGGGGCGTATCGAACTCACCACGCACGGCCACACCGAACTGGACCACGGCCGGCGAGGTGCCGAAGGGGTCTGCGCGGTTCGGGAAATCCGTGGTGACGCCCACATACTGGATGTCACCGGCTCCCTGCATCTGCGTGACTCCCGTCTGCGGCGCAGCCGAGACGAAGGACAGCTCGAGAGGCTTGGCGAACGAGACGACATCCACCACCGACGGGAGATTGTCGAAAGCCGGGGGGTTCGCGAAAACGGTGTTCGGGCCCGTGTTGAAGCCCGTGCCCTGCAGCGCGATGCTGGCCTGCTGCCCGATCGTCACGCTCTGGCCCGCGACGCTGACATCAGACGCACGGCGCGGGAAAGCCTGAACCGTCAGTCGGTGCGTGGGCGTACTGCCGCCGGACGGCGTCAGGGTCACATAGCCTGCCGCTTCGTTCATGAACTGGCGCGGGAAGCGGGTTGTCGCGTTGACGAACTGGAACGGCCGCATGCCCGGTTCGCGCGCATGGCGCATCTGCGCGGCATCCGCCGACATCCGCACGCGAATCGAGCGCTCCGACTGGGCAGGCACCGTGATCAAGTTGCCGTCCGGGAAGCTGAAGGAGACACCCGGGGTGGCCGCCACTTCACGGAATCCGATCGAGAAGGTCTGGGCGGTCAGCCCCTTGTTGCGGATCGTGATGTTGCGATCCATCTGGGCAGTACCGGCGACATCCACGACGCCGTAGGACACGTTGACGTTGCCGCGGCGAGAGGCACCCGCGGCGGTCGGCAGCGGATCTTCCCCGAACATGATCACCTTCGTCCCACCACCGGCGAAGGCGGAGAGGTCCCAACGACCGGCACCCTGACGCGAGATACCCCATTGGATACCCGTCGGAGCGGTCACGAGGGAGGCGCCGGGGTTCACGAACACATCCTGCGCAGTGCTGTTGAGCAGCAGCGCCTTGAGCTCGAAGTTGGTCCACGTCGGGTTGAGTTGACGCAGCAAGGTCATCGCACCGGCAGTGTGCGGAGCAGCAGAGGACGTACCGTTAAAGCCGGAAACACCATCGCCGCTACCGGAATTCGCTACCGTCACCACCTCGGCGGGCGCGGAAATGTCAGGCTTGATGCCGTCATCGTTTCTGCGCGGTCCACGCGACGAATAAATCGCCATCGTGTCCTGGTTGGCGGCCGTGGTCGGCAGCATCTGCAGGGTCAGACCAGGCCGTGCGGCGATCGTTCGGGCAACGCCGGTGTTCAGTGCACCGCCATCGGCCAGCTGCGCACCGGCCGCCTGCGTGACCATGCCTGAGGGGATGGAAATGCTCGGAAGCAAGGGGTTCGCGGCCATGGTCACAAGCGCAGCAGCACTGTTCACGACGACAACCGCCGCAGCCCCAGCTCGCGCGGCGGCGAGCCCCTTTTGATGGAATCCCACCACGCCGCGATCCACAAGCACGACCTTTCCGGCGTAGATGTTGTCGGCAGCAGGGTTCAGAGTGACGACAAGCTGCCCTTCCGAAACCGAAAACAGGTTGATGTCGACCCCGTTGGGGTCCTTCAGGGTAACCAGCTGACCGGCGTCGGTCGGCGTGAAGCCCGCAGGAGCTGGCGCGGAGTACTCCGCGAGGTTCGGCCGCGCATACACCACATCGGTGGCAGGCAGGCTCTGGGCAGCCGTGCTGTAAGCCGCCGAAGTCAGCTGGGTGATGTTCAGCGGCGCGAGCGCGGCCTGGGTGCCGTTCGCCGGCGCGTTGGCAAGAGCACCCGCCACCTGGTTGTTGATCGAGGCGGCCACCGAAATGCCACCCGAAGCCACACCTGGCGCGCCAGTGATGTAGTACGTGTCAGCCGCGTTGCCCGCCGACAGGACCACGATCAGGCCGGCGTCCGCCGCGCGCTGAGCCGCTTGGGCCGAGGACTCCTCGATATCACCCGCGTTGGACCCGAGCGAGAGGTTGACCACCCGCAGGCGAGGTGACGTCGGGGGCTGGGGCAGGTTGTAGGTCACCAGCTGGGGCTGACCCGCCTGGTTGAACACCGTGGCGGTCACCTGGCCGTCCCAAGGAATGCTGGTGTCCGACTGCCACAGGTAGACGGCGGTCGCTGCGTCGAGCGCGGCGCTTACCACCGCGCTGCTCCCGGCGTTTCCGAAAACGCGGAACGCGTAGAGAGGCGATTCTGGCGCGTACCCGGGCGAAATGCGGATGGAAGGCGATTCCACCGCCGGCAGATCGCGGTTGTAGGGACCAGCATACGTACTGCCGTCGGCATTGACGCCGAGCCCGGAGATGAGGCTCGCGACCGAAGTTCCGTGCGTACCGCCGTCCATCGGGTTGAGGTCGGGGACTGGAATCAGCTGGGCATCGGTGGTTCCGTCCGCCCTGTACGCATCTCCGACGAAGTCGAAGCCCCAAACCACCTTGGGCGTCGGAAAGCTGGAGGCCGTCGGCAGGGCCGGCGGCGCGGGGTAAGGAGTAGCAGCCGTAACGCCGAGCTTATAGTTCGTACCGCCCGGGCCGCCGAATGCACGATGCATGTGGTCGATGCCGGAGTCGATGACACCAACGCCGATGTTGGCTCCACGCAGACCGAGGTCAGGCGCGACCTGTCCCCAGAACGATCTGACGCCGGTGAAGTCCAGTGAGCTGGCAGCGTCGACCTCATGCTCCACCAAGGGCGAAACGGCCTTTACTCCCGGGAGGGCACGGACCGCGGCGATGGCGGAGGTCGGGATTCGCACGCCGATCCCGTTAGAGGCAAAGCGGCTGTTGAACAGCACCCGCGCATCGAACTCGTCGACGAGCCTGTGCATGAGGGGCTGCTGCTGTGCAAGGAGGTCCTGCGCGGCACTGAACGCCGCGCTGGCGGCAGCTCGCTCGGCCTGGGCCAGAGCATCGCCGGAAGGAGCCGCTCCCGCATTCCGGGCAATCATGCCGTCGCGTTCGGCGACAAAGGCATCAGCGGCCGACAGACCTTCGAGCTCGATGAAGACAGACGCGTACTCGGCGTCGATCGCAAAGATCGGCACGTCTTGCTGCTGCAGGACAGGAGAAGCGTCGCCCGTGACGGCGACGTTCCCGCCGTTCGCTGCAAGCGAGACGGCCAGAGTGAAGCTCGCTGCGGCAAGCACAGCCAAGCGGCGTCGACGAGACGCCAGAACGATGGGTTGCATTTTTTCCTCCCCGATAACGTGAACCACCAGCGCATGCCAACGTGGGTTGGCGCATGGCCGTAGAGACAGGCTGCTGCGAGCCCGCTCGCGAAAGATAGAGCGTCACGCCGGAGCATGCATAAATTTAAGGTGAAATCGACCATCACACGAACGCTGCATCGGCGACCGAATCCAGCCCCAGCCTGATTCGGAGACACCGTCGCCTCCTTACCCGCTCGCGCCGCGAGTCCCCCCGAGGTGCGCCAGATGGGAGCGCCCAGAAGTCAAGCCTCAGGCCGAACAGGACGCTTGACGGTCGTTTGTCCGCTCCGAACAACGCGCAACGTGCCCGGCTCGGTGCGTTGCCGAGCCGGGCACGATTCTGGGAAAGCCCAGCGACTACGCGTGAATCAGAACTGCAGACTCCAGCTGTTCAACCGCCCGGTATCCCCCGACGCGTTGTCGTTGACACGCAGCTTCCAGGTGCCGTTGGCGACTTCGGAAGAGGCGTTTACGGTGAAGGTCTGGACGATGTTGTCGGCGCTGCCGCCGCTGCGGTTGTGCAGCACGTACACCGACCCGTCGGGCGCAATCAGATCCACCTTGAGGTCACCCTTGTAGGTGTGGGTGATGTTCACCGCCACTTGCAGCGTGGACGGCGCATTGCCGCTGCGGCCGCTGACCGTGATCGGGCTTTCGATGGTGCTGTTGTCGGAAATGGTGAATACAGAAGTGTTCTGGAAGAGGCTCGGCTGCGTTCCGCCGCCCGTGCTGAAGCTGCCGGTGAGGCTCACGCCCGAGAAGGTCGAATAGCCGCGCACCATGACGTGGTAAGTGCCCGCCTGCGCCGTGCTGATCGTGCAGGTTTCGGCGTTTCCGCTCTGGTAGGGGCGGCAGTCGTAAGCCGTGGTGGTCGGGGCACTGCCGAAGCGCACGTACAGATCCGCGTCGCCGGTGCCGCCGCTCATCGCGAAGCGCAGGTTGCTGGCGCCGGCCGGCACGCTCAGCGTGTAGCGCAGCTCGGCGTTGGCTGCGCCCGCCAGACCCGTCACCGGCACGCCATTCGTGAGCGCATTGCTCGGCGGCGGAGGGGGCGGCGGCGGTGTGCTGCCGCTGCGGTAGCCAGCGATCGCGGTCTGGCCACTGCTGTTGGGATCGAGCCAGTCACGCAGACGGGTGGCCGCGGTGCCGCCTCCGGCCCACGAGACCGACAGCCGGCCGTAGTAGTCGGACAGGTCATTGCCGCAGGCCGCGGAGCCACCGTGCAGCTGGCCGACCAGACGCTTGTTCTGGTCCCACAGACCCGAGCCCGAGCTGCCGCCTTCGGTGGTGCCCTGGTCCCAGTCGATGACGCGCCAATGCGTGCTGCCGCTGCCGCCGCCGTAGGCGGAGATGCCCAGCGCCTGGTTCTCTACGGCGATGCGCTTCTCGTGGCCGGCCGGGTGGTGGATGCCGACCGCCGAGCTCGGGGTGGCGCCGCTCGCGTCCCAACCGCTCCAGTAGGCATCCGCGCCCGCCGGCACGTCGGAGTTCAGGCGCAGCAGGGCGAAGTCGCTGGCCGCATTGGTGGCGATCAGGCTGGCGCCGGACTGGGTGTGCGTGGCGATGGTCTTGGCCAGCGGCGTGCCCGAGGCGCTGGAGCCCGGTGTACGGCAGGTCGCGCTCTGGTAGTTCCAGTACACGACGACCGTCGACGCCACCGTGCCGGTGCTCAGGCAGTGGTTGGCGGTGAGGAAATACGGCACCGAGGTGCCAGCGGTGTTGGCCATCAGCGAGCCGGTGCAGACGTAGGAGCTGCCGCTCTGGCTGAAGGTGTAGTGGCCGACCGAATCGATCTGGTCGTCCCAGCCGGTGCCGGCCGGGCAGGCGACGTCGACATTGCAGCTGCCGGACTTCTGCGCCGGCTCGGCCGACTCGAACAGGCCGCGGTAGCCGTGGGTGACCGAGGCCAGCTCGACGCGCGCCAGGTGGCGCTGGGCGCTGGGCACGTGCAGCTCGATCGAAACCTTCTCGCCGGCGACATAGGGAGCCCAGTAGCCCTCGCCCCCACTCAGGCTCTCGGCGGTGATCTTGCGCAGGTTGTCGGAGCCCTCACCGCGCAGGATCAGGGTCGCGCCTTCGGGCAGCACCAGCCGGCTGAAGTGGAAGTCCAGCGTACGAGCGCCGGGGGCGGCGATGTTCCAGCTGAAGCGGGCGATGCCGTCCTTGCCGACGTTCCAGTCCGCTTTGGACAGGCTGCGGCCGTCGAAGCGGAAGCCCTTGACCGGAATCTGGATGCCGTAGCGGAAGGGGCCGCCGACGGACTTGGAATCCTCCATCTGCAGCTTGGCGAGATCAGGCGCAGGCAGCAGGTGGACCTCACCAGCGGACGCAGCGAAAGGCAGAACGCAGAACAAAGCGGCGCTGAGGCGCCGGATCGAGTGATGCATGGAAACTCCCCGTTTGAGTGTGGTGGCGCACTCCGGCGCCCGGAAACCGACGACGCGCGGAACTCCAGCGCCTCGCCCTGAAGCGCCGCGGATCCCCCGACCCGTGGCGACTCTTGCGTGCAGGCTGGCGACGCTATCAGCGGCGCTCCCGAGGATTGTTTGCGGCCCATCACACTCTTGCAGCCCGGTCCGCCTGGCGGATCAGTGCGACTGCCCGTGGGACCGACACCCTTCTCTGAAGGTCAGCGCCGGAATCGCACCGAGGTGTTCCCCCTTCGCGCCTGTATCCGAGCGCCAGCCGTTGGCCGCTGGTTGTTGACAGTTATCAAGTGCTGCCGGCGCCGTCCGCCGCAGACTTTTCGCCACAGAACACCCCACCCCAGAGGACCTCCCATGAAGAAGATGATTGCCCCGCTGCTGACCGCCGCTGCGCTCACCGCTGCCCTTCCGGCGCAGGCGGAGGACTGGTTCGTACGCTTTGGTGCCGTCCAGGTCGCACCGAAATCCGATAACGGCACGCTGGCCGGCGGCGCCTTGAAAACCGAAATCGACAACAACGCCCAGCTGGGCCTGATCGTCGGCCGCCACCTGACCCCCAACTTGGCGGTGGAAGTGCTCGCTGCGACGCCCTTCTCGCATACGGCGAAGCTCAACGGCGCGCGCGCGGTCGACTTCAAGCACCTGCCGCCTACCGTCAGCCTGCAGTGGTACTTCAACCCCGAAGGCAAGGTGAATCCCTTTGTCGGTGCAGGCCTGAACTACACCTTCGTTTACGACGAGGAAGTCATCGCCGGCGGCCCCGTCGCGGGCGCCAAGGTCGGCCTCGACAACTCCTTCGGTGCGGCTGCCCAGGCAGGCCTCGCATTCAAGCTGAGCGACTCGCTCGACCTGGTGTTCGACGCGCGCTGGATCGACATCGACTCTGACGTGAAGGTCAACGGCAGCACGGTCGGTACGGCCTCGGTCGATCCGATGGTGCTCGGCCTGACGCTGGGCTATCGCTTCTGAGACCGAAGCCTGCGGGCGGCGCGGAAGGCGTCGCCCGCTTCGGTGGAAAACGCGAAGGCCGACCGGTGCAGGTCGGCCTTCGCGTTTCTGGATCTGGCCCAGCCCCCATGCGGCGAGCGATGCATGGCAACGCGAGTCGTCAAACTCTGTGGGGCAATCACTGTGGGGAGCAGTGCGCGGGATGCTGGGCTGCGCCGGGGGAACGCAAGCGCGGCGCGATGCCGCGGGCTACCCCTGTCCAGTTCCCCGCTTCACGGCCGGGCGCTCAACCGGCGCCGCGCACCCGCTTCGCGCGCGGATGCGCAGCGTCGTAGACGCGGGCGAGATGCTGGAAATCGAGGTGGGTGTAGATCTGGGTGGTGGCGATGTCGGCATGGCCGAGCAGCTCCTGCACACCGCGCAGGTCCGCCGAGGATTCCAGCAGATGACTGGCGCAGGAGTGACGCAGCATGTGCGGATGCACGCGCTTCCACAGGCCCTGCTTCTGCGCTGCCAGCTTGATCCGCTGCTGCACCGTGCGCGGTGCGATGGCCGCTCCACCGCGACCGCTGAACACCGGCGCCTCGGGCGCTGCCCCCTGCGCTGCCAGGGCGCGCAAAGCTTCGACGGCATGCCGGCCCACTGGCACCAAGCGCGTCTTGCGGCCCTTGCCGAGCACGCGCGCGCTGCCCTCGCTCAAGTCGAGATCGATCCAGCGCAGGCCGCACAGCTCGGACAGGCGAAGACCGGAGGAATAGAACAGCTCGAGCATCGCGCGATCGCGCAGGCTGAGCGGGTCCTCGCCCTGCAGCTCGACCAGGGCCTGCGCCTCGTCGGCGTCCAGCACCTGCGGCAGCCGGCGCGGCGCCTTGGGGCCGCGCACGCCGGCGCTGGGGTCGCGCTCGATGCGGCCGTGTTTCAGCAGGAAGCGGAACAGACCACGACAGGCGGACAGACGCCGCTGCAGGCTCTTCGGCGACAGCCCGGCGCGATGCTCGGCGGCGAGGTACAGGCGCAGGGCTTCGGCATCCAGCGCGGCGAAATCGTCCATCCCGCGCTGCGCGCACCAGGCCAGCAGGGTGCCGGCATCGGTCCGGTAGGCCTCGAGCGTGTGCGGCGAGGCGCCGCGCTCCACGCGCAGCGCGCCGAGCCAGTCCTCCACCGCCTGCCGCAGCGCGGGCGAAGGCTCGCGCGCGGCCTCACCTGCTGCGGCCGGCGTGCGCGCCATCAGGCCGGATGCCTCGACAGCGCCGCAGCCAGCGCCTCGCCCATCATCCGCAGGAACAGCGTGCCCATGCCTGGGTAGAAGCGATTCGGCTCGCGCGAGCCGATCGCCAGCAAGCCGCGGCCGGGCAGCGGGATCAGCGCACAGCTCTGCACCTGCGCGGCCTGCACGCCCAACAGGAACTCCATCTTCTGCGGCGCCAACCGCCCGCACAGCGGCTCGTGGCCTCGCAGGAACTCGGCGAATTGGGCCAGCTCCGGCGACTGCGGCGGCCGCTCGATCAGCCACTCCGCCGCCGGCAGCTCGAAGCTCTGGCCGATCAGCAGAACCCGCACCAGCTCGCTGTGGAAGTCCTCGATCAGGCTGGCCACCATCGCCTGCAGGGCCGCCAACGGGGTCGATGCGCGCAGCAGGGCCAGCGTGAGTTGGTGCGTGCGCAGGGTCAGTCGCTCGTTTTCCTGCGCCGTCGAATAGAGCTCCTGCAGCCGCCGCGAGAGCTCGCGGTTCTTGTCGCGCAGCACGTCGAGCTGGTAGGCCGTCAGCGAGGTGGCGGCGCCGGACTCGCGCGGCACCGCCAGGCTCGCAGCGAGCTCGGGATGCGCCTGCAGGAATTCGGGATGCGCACGCAGGTAGGCCGCCACGGCCTCCGGCGCCAGTGGGGTATCGCTCATTCGCAGAACACTCCTTCGAAAACGAATACGGCCGGCCCGCGCATGCGCACGGCATGGCCCGGGCCGTCCCAGTGGATCTGCAGCCGCCCGCCGGGCAGGTCGACCGCGACGCCGCGCGTCGCATCAACGCGGCCGCGCGCATGCAGCACGGCCACGGCTGCGCAGGCGCCGCTGCCGCAGGCCTGAGTTTCACCCACGCCGCGCTCGTACACGCGCAGGCGGATGTGGTTTGGATCGAGAACTTCGGCGAAGCCGACGTTGACGCGGGCGGGGAAGCGGCGATCGGCCTGCAGAGCCGCGCCGACGCCGGCCACCGGCGCGCCGGCCACGTCGGGCACCTCGATCAGCGCGTGCGGATTGCCCATTGACACGCCGCGGTATTTGTAGACCTCGCCGTCGAACTCGAGCACACCGTCGGGCGCGCCCACGCCGCGCGCCGGCAGGGCGCGCGCGCGGAAGTCGGGCACCCCGAGGCTGACTTCGATGTCGTCCGGCGCATGCACCTGCACCTCGACCGGGCCGCTCGGGCTGTCCATGCGGAAGGACGATGCCTCGACCATGCCGGCGCGCAGCGCCCAGGCCGCCACGCAGCGCGCGCCATTGCCGCACTGGCCCGCGGCGCTGCCGTCGGTGTTCCAGATGCCGTAGTACAGGGCCGATCCCTCGCTGCGCGCGGGCTCGACGCTGAGCAGCTGGTCGAAGCCAACCCCGGTGCGGCGATCAGCGATCCAGCACATCGCCTCGGGCGAAAGTCCGGGCAGACCGGCGCGGGCATCCAGCACGACGAAGTCGTTGCCGGCGCCCTGCATCTTGGTGAAGCGCAGGCCGCGCAGGGCGGCGTGCGGGTTCATCGCCCGGCCTCGTCCTTGTCGGCGGCGGCATCGGCCGACTCGGCCGGCGCAGGCATCGGCGGCGGCGCGTCTTCGGGCAGCACCAGCGGGCCGCGGTTGCCGCAGGCGGCAAGGAACAGGGGGGCGCACAGGGCGCAGCTCAGGGCTAGCAGGCGGAGTCGGTTCATGGCGCAGGAGTATAGGCGCGCCATCCGCCGCACGCGTTCAGGCCTCGCGGCTGAGATGAGCAATGCCGGCGGCCTGGCCTTCCCAGTCCTCGCGGCCGTTGAAGGGCGTGGTGCGGACCGAGGCGATCGTCGCCGGATCGAGACAGCGCACGTTGACGTCGAAGCCATCGGGGTTCGAGCGCGGCACGTACCAGCTCTTGATGCCACAGGTGCGGCAGAAGAAGTGCCGGGCAGTGCCGGTGCCGAAGCGGTACTCGCTCATCGCCGCCGGATCGCTGAGCAGGCGGAAGCGGCTGGCGGGCACGATCAGGTGCAGGAAGCCGGTCATCGCGCACAGCGAGCAGTTGCAGTCGACCGCCTCGATGTCGGCGGACGCGTCCACCTCGAAGCGCACGGCGCCGCAGTGGCAGCCGCCGGCGTGGGTGATCAGTGCCTCGCTCATTTCGTGCGCCCCCTCCGAGTCAGTCGCGACTGTACTGCTGCACTGCAGCTTGCCCCAAGGGCCAATGGTCGCGGCTCGCTGCGCATGCGCTACTGCGATCGGGACGAGCGCCCGCACCGCGTGCGGGCACCGGGCGTCGGAGACGCCGCTGGCGCTGCCGCACGGAAACGGCAGGCCAAGGGAGGGGCAAGTCGATGAAGCGCTTACTCAAGTGGACGGCCTGCGCCGCCCTGCTGGCGGGTTCGGCTGCGCAGGCGCAGACACTCACCGAAGTCACCGGCTTCGGCAGCAATCCGGGCAACCTGAGGATGTTCAAGGCGGTGCCCAGCGGCTTGGCGGCCAACCGGCCGCTGGTCGTGGCCCTGCACGGCTGCGCCCAGAGTGCGGCGGCCTACGACGCCGAAACCGGCTGGGTGGCCCTGGCCAACCGCTGGCAGTTCGCCCTGCTGCTGCCGCAGCAGCAGAGCGGCAACAACAGCAACGCCTGCTTCAACTGGTTCGAGAACGCCGACATCACCCGCGGCAGCGGCGAGGCGCTGTCGATCCAGCAGATGGTGGCGCGCATGGCCAGCGATCACAGCCTGGATCCGGCGCGGGTCTACGTGACCGGGTTGTCGGCCGGCGGCGCGATGACCTCGGTGATGCTGGCGACCTATCCCGAGGTGTTCGCTGGGGGGGCGATCATCGCCGGCCTGCCCTACCGCTGCGGCATCGGCACCAGCGCGGCGTTCTCCTGCATGAACCCGGGCGCCGATCTGACGCCGGCGCAGTGGGGCGATCGGGTGCGCACGGCGAGCACGCATACCGGGCCCTGGCCGATCGTCTCGATCTGGCACGGCGACGCCGACTTCGTCGTGCGGCCGATCAACCTGACCGAGTCCATGGAGCAATGGACGAATGTGCACGGCGTCGATCAGGTCGCCGACGTGCAGGACACGTTGCTCGGCTACCCGCGCCGGCAGTACCGCGACGCCAGCGGCCGCACCGTGGTCGAAACCCTCAGCATCACCGGCATGGGCCACGGCACGCCGGTCGATCCGGGCACCGGTGAAGCGCAGTGCGGCACGGCGGGCGCCTACATCCTCGATGCCAACATCTGCAGCAGCTACTGGGTCGGGCGCTTCTGGGGCCTTGACGGCGGCAGCAGCGGCGGCGGCGATCCACCCCCGCCCCCACCGCCGCCTCCACCGCCGCCGCCGATCGGCAACCCGGTGCTGAGCCTCACCAGCGCGACCATCGAAGACGGCTACACGAAGGCCAATGCGCTGGGCAGCAGCGCGGAAGTCGGCACGCTGGAATCGCTGTACGGGCTTGCCATTGGCCGCGGCTCGGATTCGAAGTTCAACCGCGCGCTGCTGAGCTTCGATACCTCGCAGCTGCCCGCGGGCGCCGAGATCGTGTCGGTCCGGCTCAGCCTCAGCCACCGCGGCGGTTCCGGCGACCCCTGGGCGAGTCCAACGGGCAACCGCCTGCTGATCGACCTGCGTCAGGGCTGCTTTGGCGGCGACTGCGCGCTGCTCGCCAGCGACCATGGCGCCGCCAGCACGCTTGACGCCGTCGCCGAGGTGCCGCGCTTCACCAGCGGCAGCCAGGACAGCACGGCGTTCTCGACCGCCGCGCTGGCGAGCCTCAATCGCAGCAGTCGCACCCAGCTGCGGCTGCGTTTCGAGGGCAACCAGAGCAGCACGCGCTACCTGTGGGTGGGCAGCGGCACGCAGGCGACGCTGAAGATCGAGTACCGCGTGCCCTGAGGCAGTGGGCAGTGCGTGTCTGCGGGCCGCAGCGCCACAGCGACTGCGGCCCGCCGCTGCAGTCTTCAGTCGAGCAGATGCCGCAGCTCGGGCAGGTACTTCTCGGCCGAGCCGGTGTTGACGATCACCACCCGCTCGCCGCGCTTCAGCAGCCCGCGATCGAGAAGCTGCGGGATCGCGGCGCTGCAGGCCGCACCCTCGGGGCTGATCCACAGGCGATCGCGACGCCAGATCCGCTGCAGCTCGGCGGCGGTGTCGGCCTCGCTGACCGCAAGCGCCGCACCGTGCGAGGCGCGGATGATCTCCAGCACGCGGAAGTGGCCGACGCCGCCGGGCACGTTCAGGCCGGTCGACAGCGTGTGCCCGGCCTCGACCGGCGTGGTGTCGGGCGCGCCCGCCTCGAAGGCCCGCACCAGCGGCGGCGTGACTTCGCTCTGCACGCAGTACATGCGCGGGCGCCGGCTGTCGATGACGCCCAGCGCTTCGAGCTCGTCCCAGGCTTTCCACATCCCGAGCACGCCGGTGCCGCCGCCGGTGGGATAGATCACCGCGTCCGGCAGCTGCCATCGCGTCTCGCCGGGCGACGGCTCGGCCAGCTCCAGCCCCAGCGACTTCTTGCCTTCGATGCGCCAGCCCGGCTCCTGGAAGGTCGCCACCAGAAAGAAGCCCTGTGGAACGATCTCGGCTTTCAGGAAGGCACCGGCCTCGCGGATCGTGGGTCCAACCAGGCTCAGATGCACGCGGCCCGGATGCTTCACCGCCGCCGCGGCGACGCTGCCGAGGATGGGCAGGGGCGTGTCCGGCGGCATCGCCACATGCACTTCGATGCCGGCTTCGAGCGCGTAGCGCACCAGCGAATCGCCGGCGTTGCCCTGCGTCGGCACGGCGAGCTTTCTGAGGCCCAGCCGCCGCGCCTGGGCGACCACCATGGCCATGCCGCGGTCCTTGAAGCTCTGGGTCGGATTGGCGCCGAAGCCGGGCACGGCGCGGCCTTCCTCCTTCAGCTGCAGGGCGAGGCCCGCGGCGTCCGCTGCCGGGTGCGCGAACGGCAGCAGCGGCGTGGCGCCCTCGCCGAGGCTGAGGATGTGCTGCGCATCGACAGGGTCGTTGATGTCCAGCGCCATCAGCCCGCCGAAGCGCCACAGGTCACGACGCTGCGGCCGGTACCAGGCGAGATCCGGCTGCTCGGAGGCCAGCCGCTCAAGATCCAGCACCATTTCGACCGGCCGGCCATCGAACGGATCGAGGTTCATCGGCACATCGGCGGAGTACTCGCGACCGGAAGCGAGGCCGCGCAGGCAGCGGACGTAGGACATTGGAGAGCCGGGATTCGGGATTCGAAGCCGGTAGTGTGCAGGCTGCGGTTCACTCTGGATCGAGAGCGGGATGAGGCTTGCTCATCCTATGGGCCGGATCGTCGCAAGCTGGACCTGAGACCCCTTGTGCTCTGGCGGCGCACACTGCGCACGCTCAATCCCATCGACACACCGGAGGAAAAGCCCTCATGCGCCTGCTGTTTTCCCTTGCATTCGCCCTGCTGCTCTCGCCCTCCGTGCACGCGGCCTTCGATGTCGAAGCCCTGTCGACGGCGGTGGACGCCAAGGTCGTCGACTGGCGCCGCGACATCCATCAGCACCCGGAACTCGGCAACCGCGAGTTCCGCACTTCGGCCAAGGTCGCTGAGCATCTGCGCGCGCTGGGCATGGAGGTGCGCACCGGTGTGGCGCACACCGGCGTGGTCGGCCTGCTGCGCGGCGGCAAGCCGGGGCCGAAGATCGCGCTGCGCGCCGACATGGATGCCCTGCCGGTGACCGAGGCCACCGGCCTGCCTTTCGCCAGCACGGTCACCACCGAGTACAACGGCCAGACCACCGGCGTAATGCACGCCTGTGGCCACGATGCCCACGTCGCCATCCTGATGGGCGTGGCCGAGGCGCTGGCCAGCGTGCGCGAGGAGCTGCCAGGCGAGGTGCTGTTCCTGTTCCAGCCGGCCGAGGAAGGCCCGCCGCCGGGCGAGACCGGCGGCGCCAGGCAGATGCTGGCCGAGGGCGTGTTCGACGACTTCGAACCCGAAGCCGTGTTCGGCCTGCACGTGTGGGCGCAGCTGCCGGTGGGCACCATTGGCTTCCGCGGCGGGCCGATGATGGCCAGCGCCGACCGCTGGGTGCTGAAGGTGCGCGGCAAGCAGACCCACGCTTCGCGGCCCTGGGGCGGCGTCGATCCAATCACGATTGCAGCGCAGGCGCTGATCGCCAGCCAGAGCATCATTGCCCGCCAGATCGACATCACCAGCTCGCCGGTGGTGCTGACGGCCGGCGCGGTGCGCGGCGGCATCCGCTTCAACATCATTCCCGAGACCGCGGAGATGGAGGGCACCCTGCGCACCTTCGACATGGACGTGCGCGCCGACGTGATCGCCCGCTTCGAGCGCACCGCCAAGGCGATTGCCGAGGCCGCCGGCGGCGAGGCGGAACTCACGGTCGAGAACACCGCCCCGGTGACCGCGAACGAACTCGCGCTCACCCAGCGCGTGCGGCCCTGGCTACGCGAGCTGATGGGCGCCGAGCAGGTGAAGGAGATGCCCCTGCAGACCGTGGCCGAGGACTTCTCCGAGTTCGCCAACCGCGCCCCGGGCTTCCTGTTCTTCGTCGGCAGCACCGGCCCCGACATCCACCCGGCGCGCGCACCCAACAACCACTCGCCGGAGTTCCTGCTGCACGAGGACGCGCTGAAGCACGGCACGCGGGCGATGCTCACCCTGGCCCTCGGGGTGCTGGCGGGGCGCTGAGCCGGCAAGCCTGTCAATTTTTCGACGAAATGAGCCGCCAGCGTTTTGACTCGGTGGGCGCCAAGCGCCCCGCACGGGCGCAAGGGTCGCGGCACGCCGCTTGCAGCCGGGGCGTTCAGACCCTGTCCGGAGAGCTCCATGGCTGCCAAGCCTGCTGCCAAACCTGCCGCCGCCCCTGCCGCAGCGACTGAAGCGCCCAAGAAGGGTTTCCCCGTCGTGCTGGTCGCCATCGTCCTGCTCGCGGGTCTGGGCGTCGGCGGCGGAGCGGCGTTCTTTCTCCTCCCGAAGCCCGCGGCGAACGCCGAAGCCGCCGATGCCGGCAAGCCCGAGCGCAAGCCGGTGGAGCGCGGGGCGCCGGCCCAGTACGTGCCGCTGCAGCCCGCCTTCGTGGTCAACCTCGCCGACGAGGGCAGCACCCGCTATCTGCAGGCCGAAGTGCAGCTGAGTTCCCGCGACCCGCAGGTGATCGCCGACATCGGCACCCACAGCCCGGCCATCCGCAATGCCCTGCTCATGCTCTTTGCCAAGAAGACACAAGCCGAGCTTCGCTCGGTCGAGGGCCGCGAACAGCTGCAGAAAGACGCGCTGGCCGAGGTCAACCGCGTGCTCAAGGACGAAACCGGCTACGAGGGCGTGGACGCCCTGTTCTTCACCAGCTTCGTCACGCAGTAAGCGCACGCCGTGAACCGGGACATCCTCAGCCAGGACGAAATCGATGCCCTGCTGCACGGCGTCGACGCCGGCGTCGTCTCGACCGAGCCGGATTTCGCGCCCGGCGAGGCACGGCCCTACGACTTCGCCACCCAGGATCGCATCGTGCGTGGGCGCATGCCCACGCTGGAGATGGTCAACGAGCGCTTCGCCCGCCTGATCCGCATCGGCATCTTCAACCTGCTGCGACGCTCGCCCGAGATCTCGGTGCGCGGCATCGAGATGCTCAAATTCGCCGAATACACCCACGGCCTGTTCGTCCCGACCAACATCAACCTGGTCAAGGTCAAGCCGCTGCGCGGCACCGCCCTGATCATCTTCGAGCCCAAGCTGGTGTTCGCCGTGGTCGACACCTTCTTCGGTGGCGGCGGCCGCTTCCACGCCAAGATCGAAGGCCGCGAGTTCACTGCCACCGAGATGCGGGTGATCCAGCTGCTGCTGGAGCAGGTGTTCCGCGACCTCGTCGAGTCCTGGGCGCCGGTGCTGAAGCTCGAGTTCGAATACGTCAACTCCGAGGTCAACCCGCACTTCGCGAACATCCTGACCCCGCGCGAGTACATCGTGGTCTCGCGTTTCTCGGTCGAGCTCGAAGGCGTGGTGGCCGACATCCACATCAGTTACCCCTACGGCATGCTGGAGCCGCTGCGCGAGCAGCTCGACGCCGGCCTGCAGAGCGACCGCGCCGAGCGCGACGAGCGCTGGGTCACCGAGATGCGCGCACAGATCAACGACACCGAGGTCGAGATCAGCAGCGTGCTGACCCGCAAGACTCTCGCCCTGCGCGACCTGCTGAACCTGAAGCCCGGCGACATCCTGCCGATCGAGATGCCCAAGCAGCTCGACCTGCTGGTCGAGAACGTGCCGGTGTTCCGCGGCGAATTCGGCGCCCACGGCGGCAAGCGCGCGGTGAAGATCACCGAGGTGCGCCCGCCGAGCATTCCCATGAACTCCGCCCTGCAGAGGCCACAGCCATGAGCAGCAATTCCGATGCCCTCGGCGCCACCGCGGCGCAATTCGGCACCCTGTCGGCGGAGGGCGGCGGCGGTGAATTGAACCTCGACGTGCTGCTCGATGTGCCCGTCACCCTGCAGCTCGAAGTGGGCCGCGCGCGCGTGCCGATCCGCAACCTGCTGCAGCTGAACCCGGGTTCGGTGATCGAGCTGGAGCGCGGCGCCGCCGAGCCGCTCGACGTCTACGTCAACGGCACCCTGATCGCCCACGGCGAGGTGGTGGTCGTCAACGACCGCTTCGGCGTGCGCCTGACCGACGTGGTCAGCCCGGCCGAACGCCTGCGCCGCCTGCGCTGAGGCCGCATGCCCTCCGCCTTCGCCAGCCTCATCGCCAGCGCCGCGGCGGTGCCCGCGGGCACAGCGCCTGCGCCGGCGCCGGTCGCGAGCTTCGGCACCCTGGTCGGCATGGCCGGGTCCCTGCTGCTGGTGATCGGCCTGATCCTGGTCTGCGCCTGGCTGCTGAAGCGCATGGGCAGCCTGCAGGCCGGCGGCAGCGGCGTGCTCAAGCTGCGCGCCAGCCTCGCCGTCGGCATGAAGGAGCGCGTGGTGCTGATCGAAGCCGCGGGCGAAACCCTGCTGCTTGGCGTCAGCCCTGGCGGCGTCACCTGCCTGCACCGCTTCGACGCGCCCGTGCCGAGTGAAGCGACCGCACCCGGCGCTTTCGCGCAGCTGCTGCACAAGCAGCTTGGTCTGGGGCCGCGCACATGAGTGGCGCTGTGCTCATGAGCCTGCTGCGAACCCTGCTCGCGCTGCTGGCAATCGGCCTCGGCGCGGACGCCCTGGCTGCGCCGGCCGCCGTCACCCTGCCGCCGATGCCGGAGGTCACCGTCGCCACCGTCGGCACGCAGACGGTGAGCCTGCCGCTGCAGATCCTGGCGCTGATGACGGTCATCACCCTGCTGCCCGGCATCCTGCTGGCGATGACGGCCTTCACCCGCATCATCGTGGTGCTGGCCCTGCTGCGGCAGGCGCTGGGTACCGGCCAGACGCCGTCCAACCAGATCCTGCTGGCGCTGGCCCTGTTCATCACCGCCCTGGTGATGGCGCCGGTGATCGATGCGTCCTGGGCGCAGGGCATCCGCCCCTACCTCGACGGCCAGCTCGGCTTCGAGGCGGCGCTCACCGCCACGCTGGGGCCGATCCGCGAGTTCATGTTCGCGCAGATCCGCGAAGCCGACCTGATGCTGTTCGCCGGCATGAGCGGCAGCACCGGCTATGCCTCGCAGGACGAGGTGCCCTTCACCGTGCTGATGGCGAGCTTCCTCACGAGCGAGCTCAAGACCGCCTTCCAGATCGGCTTCTTCCTGTTCGTGCCCTTCGTGATCATCGATCTGGTGATCGCCAGCGTGCTGATGTCGATGGGCATGATGATGCTCTCGCCCATGCTGATCTCGGCGCCCTTCAAGATCCTGCTGTTCGTGCTGGTCGACGGCTGGTCGCTGGTGGTCGGCACCCTCGCCGCCTCGTTCGTGACCACATGACGCCCGATACCGTCATGTCAGAGCTGCAGGCCGCACTGAGCATGGGCCTGCTGGTGGCGACGCCGCTGCTCGGCGTGGCGCTGCTGATCGGCGTGGTGATCGGCCTGCTGCAGGCCGCCACCCAGGTCAACGAACCCAGCATCGCCTTCATTGGCAAGGTGTTCACCATGGCCGCCGTGCTGGCCATCGGTGGCGGCTGGATGCTGAACCAGCTGGTGCAATTCACCATCGGGCTCTACCAGCGCATTCCCTCGATGCTGGGCTGAGCGCATGGACGGCGCCACCGCCATCAGCCTCGAAGGCCTCAACCTGCTGAACTACGGGCAGCAGGTGATCTGGCTCTCGCTGCGCATCGGCGGCCTGCTGCTGCTCTCGCCCTTCCTCGGCACCCAGGCGGTGCCGCGACGCATCCGCCTCATTCTCGCGCTGGCGCTGTCGGCGGCCATCGCGCCGCTGGTGCCGGCGCCGGCGATCCAGGCCGACCTCAATGCCGAGACCGTGCTGGCGGTGGCGCGCGAGCTGGCCATCGGCGCCTCACTGGGCTTTCTCATGCGGCTGGCGCTGGAGGCGGTGGCTATGTGCGGCGAGCTGGTGGCGCAGGGCATGGGCCTGTCCTTCGCGCAGATGATCGATCCCATGCGCGGCGTGCAGAGCGGCGTGGTCGCGCAGTGGTTCACGGTGGTCGCCGGCCTCACCTTCTTCGCGGTCGATGCGCACCTGGCCCTGCTCGGCGTGGTGTTCGAGAGCTACCGCGTGCTGCCCGCCGGGGCCACGCCGGTCGCGCTCTACACCCTGCTCGATGCGATTCCTTCTTTCGCCGGGATCATCTTCCTCGCCGGGGTCAGTCTGGCCCTGCCGATCATGATCGCGATGATCACCGTCAACATCGCCTTCGGCGTGATGGCGCGCACCGCGCCCTCGCTGAACCCGATCCAGATCGGCCTGCCCTCGGCGCTGCTGGTCGGCTTCGTGCTGATGATCGCGCTCGTCCCCCACCTGCTTGAGCCGCTGCGCGCGCTGTTCGGCCAAGCCCTCTCCGTCGCTTCCGGGCTGGTGCAGTGATGGCCGGCGAAGACGAGGGCGAGGACAAAACCGAAGAGCCAACCCAAAAACGGCTCGACGATGCGCGCAAGGAAGGCCAGGTCCCGCGCTCGCGCGAGCTCGGCGGTGCGGCCATGCTCGGCATCTGCGTGCTGATCCTGTTCGCCAGCGGTGGGCATCTGGCCGCCACCGCGGGCGCCTGGCTCGACCACGCGCTGTCGCTGCCGCGCGAGCAGGTGCTGCGCGGCGACCCCGTCGCCCACGTCGGCGAGCTGCTGTTCGGCCTGTTCTGGCCGGCCCTGCCGCTGATGCTGGCGGGCGCCCTGGCGGGCGCGCTGGCGCCGCTGGTGCTGGGCGGCTTCAACTTCAGCACCAAGGCGCTGGCGCCTAAGTTCAGCAAGCTCAACCCCATCGCCGGGATCAAGCGGGTGTTCGGCACCGAAGGCCTGATGGAAACCGGCAAATCGGTGCTGCGCGTGAGCCTGATCCTGCTGGTCGGCGTGGCGGTGCTGAACGCTCAGCTGCCGGAGCTGATCAGCCTGGTCAACGAACCGCTGCCGCGGGCCGCCGCGCACGGCGGGCGCATGGCCCTGACCCTGCTGGCCGCGCTGACTGGCGCGCTGATCTTCGTTGCCATCATCGATGCGCCGCTGCAGCTGTGGAACCACCGCCGCCAGCTGAAGATGACCCGCAAGCAGCTGATGGACGAGTTCAAGGAGAGCGAGGGCAGCCCCGAACTCAAGGCGCGCGTGCGCCGCGTGCAGCAGGAGATCGCCAACCGCCGGATGATGGAGGCGGTGCCCACCGCCGACGCCATCCTGGTCAACCCCACCCACTACGCCGTGGCGATCGTCTACGACGGCCAGAAGATGCGCGCCCCCAAGGTGGTGGCCAAGGGTGTCGACCTGATTGCGCTGACGATTCGCGAGCTCGGTGAGAAGCACAAGGTTCCGATCGTCGAGGCGCCGCCTCTGGCACGCGCCTTGTATCGGGAGTGCGAGCTCGACCAGGAAATCCCGGTGCGGCTGTACGCCGCGGTGGCGCAGGTGCTCGGCTTCGTCTACCAGCTGAAGCACTGGCGCCGCCACGGCGGCACGCCGCCAAGACCGCCGAAGATCGAGGTCGAAGAGACGCCCGACAAGGCCCCGCCCACTCCCGACAAGGACGCCTGATCCATGGCCGAACCGGCCACCGCCAGCCGCGGCAGCCAGCTGATGGGCATGCTGCGCCAGGGCCTCGGCGCCCCGCTCATCGTCATGGCCATGATGGCCATGATCGTGGTGCCGCTGCCGCCGCTGGCGCTGGACGTGCTGTTCAGCTTCAACATCGCGATCTCGCTGGTGATCCTGCTGGCCGTGCTCTACGTGCAGCGCCCGCTGGAGTTCTCGATCTTCCCCAGCATCCTGCTGCTGGTGACCCTGCTGCGGCTGGCGCTGAACGTGGCCTCGACCCGCGTGGTGCTGCTGCACGGCCATGAAGGCCCGGATGCCGCCGGCAAGGTGATCGAGTCCTTCGCCGCCTTCGTCATCGGCGGCAACTACGCGGTCGGCTTCGTGGTGTTCGCCATCCTCACCATCATCAACTTCGTGGTGGTGACCAAGGGCGCCGGGCGCGTCTCCGAAGTGTCGGCGCGCTTCATCCTCGACTCGCTGCCCGGCAAGCAGATGGCCATCGACGCCGACTTGAACGCCGGCCTGCTGTCGCGCGAGGAGGCCATGCGCCGTCGCGAGGAGGTGCGCGAGGAGTCGGACTTCTACGGCTCGATGGACGGCGCCTCCAAGTTCATCCGCGGCGACGCCATCGCCGGCATCCTGATCCTGTTCATCAACCTGATCGGCGGCTTCGCCATCGGCATGGCCCAGCACGGCATGCCGGCCAGCGAGGCGGCCGAGGTCTACACCCTGCTGACCATCGGTGACGGCCTGGTCGCGCAGATCCCCGGCCTGCTCATCTCGACCGCGGTGGCGATGCTGGTCACCCGCGTCTCGCGCTCGCACGACATGAGCGGCACGGTGATGAGCCAGCTGTTCGGCCAGCACAAGGCGCTGGCCATCGCCGCCGCCCTGCTCGGCCTCGTCGGGCTGGTGCCGGGCATGCCCAACCTGGCCTTCCTGAGCCTGGCCGCGGTGCTCGGCTATGCCGCCTGGGTGCTCTACAAGCGCAGCCTCGTTCCGCCGCCCGCGCCGGCGGCCGAAGAGGCGCCCAAGCCGGCCGCGCCGACCGAGCTCAGCTGGGACGACCTGTCGCCGGTCGATTCGCTGGGCCTCGAAGTCGGCTACCGGCTCATCCCGCTGGTCGACCGCGCCCAGGGCGGGGAGCTGATGGCGCGCATCAAGGGCGTGCGCCGCAAGCTCACCCAGGAGTTGGGCTTTCTGATTCCGCCGGTGCACATCCGCGACAACCTCGAGTTCTCGCCCGGCGCCTACCGCATCCTGCTGCACGGCGTGCCGATCGGCGCCGGCGACATCCTGCCGGACCGCGAGCTGGCCCTGAACCCCGGGCGCCTGCCGGTCAACATCGACGGCGTGCCGACCCGCGACCCGGCCTTCGGCCTCGACGCGCTCTGGATCAGCCCGGCCAACCGCCGCCAGGCCGAGGCGCTGGGCCTGACCGTGGTCGACCCGGCCACGGTGATGGCCACCCACGTCTCCCATTTGGTACGCCAGCACGCCCCCGACCTGCTCGGTCACGAGGAGGTCCAGCAGCTGCTGACGGCGCTTGGACGCAGCCACCCGAAGCTCGTCGAAGATTTGACGCCAAGAACCCTTCCGCTTTCCGTCATCGTCCGCGTCCTGCAGAACCTGCTGACCGAGAAGGTGCCGATCCGGCAGCTGCGGCGGATCTGCGAAGCCCTGCTGGAACACGGCCCGAACACCCAGGACGCCGCCCAGTTGACCGCCGCCGTGCGCGCCTCGCTGGGCCGTTTCATCGTCCAGGAGATCAACGGCCTCGCCGCCGAACTGCCGGTCTACACCCTGGCCCCGCCGCTGGAACGGGTGTTGCAGGAGTCCGTCAGCGGCAACGGCGCCGCGCTGGAACCGGGTCTCGCCGAACGCATGCACCAGTCGCTGCTGGAGTGCGTGAAACGGCAGGAAGCGGTCGGCGAGCCCGCCGTGCTGCTGGTGCCCGGGCCGGTGCGATCGCTGATTGCCAAGCTCACCCGCACCGGGATTCCCGAGCTTCATGTGCTGGCCTACCACGAGGTGCCGGACGACAAGAAGCTCAAGCTGGTCGGCAACGTCGGCTGAAGTGATCGCCCCGCGGGGCAGGCTTCCGGCACGGCATTCGAGAACACGAGTACAGGCGGAAGGCGCTCATGAAGATCAAGCGGTTCTTTGCCCAGGACATGCGCACCGCGCTGCGTCTGGTGCGCGAGGAGCAGGGCCCGAATGCGGTGATCCTGTCGAACCGTCGCGTCGAGGGCGGCGTCGAGGTGGTCAGCGCCACCGACTACGACGAATCCCTGGTGCAGCAGTCGCTGACGGCCGCGCGCCGCGCCGCCGAAGCGGCCAGCGAGGCACCGGCCCAGGCGCTTGCCGCGCCGGTGAAGAGCACCGAAATGCCGCGAGTGGCGACGGCCCACATCGCGCAGTCGGCTCCGCCGCCGCCGCCCGATCCCCTGCTGCCGCCGCAGGCGGCGCAGGTCGCCGCCGTCGCCCGTGCCGAAGCGATGAACCCGCGCCCGGCCGCCGCGGTCCCGGCCGCGCCCCCCGCCGTCGCGCCGGCTGCGCGCGTCCAGCCGGCGGCGGTCGAAGCGCCGCAGCGGCCGATCACCGCCATCGACCAGGTCGAACGCGCGGCCGCACGCCGGCTCACCCGCATCCCCGACCAGGTCGCCCAGCTCTGCGTCGAAGACCCGCAGATCGCCGAGATGAAGCGCGAGATGGCCCTGCTGCGCGACAGCCTGAAGAAGGAGCTGGAGCGCTTCTCCGACCAGCGCATGCGGCTGTCGCCGGCGCGCGCCGCGGCCTTCGAGGAGCTGGCCGGCTACGGCTGCGATGAAGCCTTCGCCCGCGGCATCGTCGAGCGCATTCCCGCCGACCTCGACCCGCAGCGCGCCCGCGGTCTGCTGCTCGGCCAGCTGGCCAAGTCGCTGCGCGTCTGCGAGGACGAGCCCATCGCCCACGGCGGCGTGGTCGCCCTGATCGGGCCGACCGGCGTCGGCAAGACCACCACCCTGGCCAAGCTCGCCGCCCGCTATGCCGCCCAGCACAGCGCCCGCGAACAGCTGTTCACCTACGGCCGCCTGCTCGGCATGCCGGTGATCGAGGTCGCCAACCCGAACGAACTCGGCGAGACGCTGGACCGCCTCGGCGACTACAAGCTGGTGCTGGTCGACACCGCCGGCCTCTCGCACCGCGACCTGGCGCTCGGCGCCCAGCTGTCGGCGCTGGCGAAGCTGACCCACGTCAACACCCAGCTGGTGCTGCCGGCCAATACCCATGCCGACGATCTGGATGAGGTGGTGCGGCGCTTCGGCATCGCCAAGCCGCGCGGCGTGGTCCTGAGCAAAGTCGACGAGACCGGCCGCCTCGGCGCCGCGCTGGGCGTGACCGTGCGCCACGGCCTGCCGATCAGCTACCTCACCGACGGCCAGCGCGTGCCCGAGGACATTCACCGCGCCGAAGCCCATCGCCTGGCCCTGCGCGTCACCGAGCAGCGCCGCGGCAGCAGCCACCTGCACGAGGAGATCGAGCATGTCGCAGGGTGAAGCCCGCGCCGATGCCCCCATGGACGATCAGGCGCAGGGCCTGCGCAAGCCGCGGGTCAAGCCCGTGCGGGTGATCGCCGTCAGCGGCGGCAAGGGCGGCGTCGGCAAGACCAGCGTGTCGGTCAACCTCGCCGTGGCCTTGGCCGATGCCGGCCGCCACGTCATGTTGCTCGACGCCGACCTCGGCCTTGCCAACGTCGACGTGCTGCTGGGCCTGTCGCCGCGCTTCACGCTCGCCGACGTCATCGAAGGCCGCTGCCAGCTGCAGGACACGATTCTCGAAGGCCCGCACGGGCTGGCGGTGATTCCGGCGGCCTCGGGCAAGCGCGCGATGGCCGAGCTGTCGGCCCCCGAACAGGTCGGCCTCATCCGCGCCTTCTCCGAGCTCGACCGCGAGGTCGACGTGATGGTGGTGGATACCGCCGCCGGCATCCATGAGAGCGTGCTGACCTTCGCCCAGGCGGCGCAGGACGTGATCCTCGTGGTCTGCAACGAACCGGCCTCGATCACCGACGCCTACGCGCTGATCAAGGTGCTCTCGCGCGAGCGCGGCGTGAACCGCGTGCACATCATCGCCAACATGGTGCGCAGCCCGGCCGAGGGGCGCGAACTGTTCGACAAGCTTTCGCGCGTCACCGACCGCTTCCTCGACGTCACCGTCAGCCTGCTCGGCATCATTCCCCACGACGAGTGGCTGCGGCGCTCGATCCAGCGCCAGCAGGCCGTGGTCGAGGCCTTCCCGGCCTGCCCGTCCGCCCATGCGCTGCGCGGCATCGCCCGCCGCATCGACCAGTGGAGCGCGCCCAGCGGCCCGCGCGGCCCGGTCGAGTTCTTCGTCGAGCGCCTGGTCGCTCCGCCCGAGGCGCATGTGTGATGTCGCAGGCGGAAGCCGAATACCGCGCCGTCCGCCGACCGGACGCCAACGAGACCGTCGCCCAGCACGGCAGCCTGGTGGCGCGTATCGCCCACCATCTGGCCGCACGACTGCCGGCCAGCGTTGACGTCAACGACCTCATCCAGGCCGGCATGATCGGCCTGATCGAAGCCTCGCGCAGTTACGACGCCAGCCAGGGCGCAGCCTTCGAGACCTATGCCTCGATCCGCATCCGCGGCGCCATGCTGGACGAGATCCGCCGCGGCGACTGGGTGCCGCGCAGCGTCCATCGCAAGGTGCGCGAACTCGCCGCCGCCACCGCGGCGATCGAACAGAAGACCGGCCGCGCCGCACGCGACCTTGAAGTCGCGCAGGCCCTGCAGATACCGGTCGAGGAATTGAACCGTCTGCTCGAGGACGCCTCGCGCGGACAGGTGCTGAGCATCGATGCGCATGCCGATGAATCCGGCGAGCTGCGCCTGCCGACCAGCACCGCCGCCAGCTCGGCCGCCGCCGGCGTCGAGCGCGAGGCCTTCGCCAACGACCTCGCCACCGCGATCGGCAAGCTGCCCGAGCGCGAGCAGCTGGTGATGAGCCTGTACTACGAGCAGGAGCTCAACCTGCGCGAGATCGGTGCAGTGCTCGGCGTCACCGAATCGCGGGTCTGCCAGTTGCATGGTCAGGCCCTGGTGCGCCTGCGCTCGCGCCTCTCCGACTGGATCCACGATCCGGTCGAAACCGACTGACCCCTCCCTCCCCGACCCCGCCCCTCCTGACGAGCCGTCTCCCATGGACAAGAACATCAAGATCCTCATCGTCG
>VFQU01000574.1_pt1 | contig 30713 bp, 32 predicted proteins | sample 3512311 | NCBI WGS metagenome assembly VFQU01 (sample SAMN10412377, study PRJNA504923) | tailings metagenome | isolation source: Relicate 3 Philex TSF3 active mining site | place: Philippines: Tuba, Benguet | collected 2017-08-29
GGTACTGCTCCTCGATCTTCCACTCGATCGGAAGGCCGTGGCAGTCCCAGCCGGGCACGTAGTTGGAATCGTAGCCGCGCATCTGGAACGAGCGCGTGATGACGTCCTTGAGGATCTTGTTGAGCGCGTGGCCGATATGGATGTTGCCGTTGGCGTAGGGCGGGCCGTCGTGGAGCACGTATTTCGGCCGGCCGGCGGCATCCTCGCGCAGCGCTTTGTAGAGGTTCATCTCCTGCCAGCGGGCGACGATCTGCGGCTCCTTGTCCGGCAGGCCGGCGCGCATCGGGAACTCCGTCTGCGGCAGATAGAGGGTCTTCGAATAATCGATCGGTTCGGCAGTCGTCATGATGTCTTGTCGCGGGGTCGGCCCGGCGCGAGGCGCGGAGCTGGCTGCAGGAAAATTGAGCGAGGCGCGCCGCAGAAGACTGGGACGCGAAAAAACCCGGACCTTCCGGCGACCGTCAGGCCGCCCGGAAGGCCGGGCCGGTAATTCGTATCGATGTCGCGAAATGCGCGGACGTCTTCATCGCCCGGGCTTTTACCCGAGCGGGACTGCGGAGAAAAGGCCTTCGCGCGATCAGAACAGATCGAAGCGATAGGTCGCCGAGGCGCCGACGGTCACCTGGTTGCGCGATCCGCCCTGCCGGACGATAGAGGAATCGGCGGCGGGTCCGAGCAGGCGTGCATATTCGGCGAAGACGCTGGTATCGATCCGGTCGGTCGCCTTCCACGTCACCGCGCCGCCCACACCAGCGGAGCGGAAGCCGCTGCCGGGCGAATATGTGCCGTAGCCGGATGCAGCCGATTCTGCTGGCGTGATGCCGTAATAGGCGTCGAAATAATCCTGCGACGCCCATGAGAGGCGCGGCCCGGCCGAGATCTGGATCGTCGGCGTGACGTTCATGAAGGCGTCGGCGCTGAGATCGACGACCACGCCGTCATGCGAGCGGATGCCGTGGCGCACTTCGGCGCGCATGCGGAGATTGTCGCTCGGGTAGATTTCGGCGAAGCCGCCCAGTTCGCCGCCGAAACGAACTTCAGAGACGTTGGCAAGGCGGGAATCCGTGTCACCGTCGCGGCCGAAGATGAACTTGCCGGCGACGCCCGCGCGGACCGTGCCGTTGTCGAGAACGCCAATCGAGATCGCGTCGTTGCGCGAGGAAAAGCGCGCCGACTTGCCGCCCTCGCGGCCGAAGGAGATCATCGGCTGGAAAGCGAAGGAGCGCCCGGACGCGCCTTCGAATTTCGGACGGTGCAACACAGCGCCACCGACCTTGAGATACCAGTTGCCGGAGAACCAGCCGGTGCGCGCAGGCGCCTGCTCGCCATAGCCGTAGCCCGTCTCGGCCGTCTGGTATGTCTCCGCCGGTTGCAGGCCGTAGATATTTTCCTGCGCTGCCGCCGTCGTCGCGACCATCGACAGGGCAGCCGCCGCCGCCCAGTTCAACCTCGTCATGCTGGTCCGTCCCCTACTCGATACGCAGTCCGCCATAAGCCGATTCCTCGACCCATCGCGGTGAACATACGTTTAACGGGATGCGAAAAATTTGATCAGACGCCGGTGGTCGAGGGTTGCGCGTCAGCAAAACTCATCTGCGCATCGAGAGGCGAGAGCGGCCTGACGCCTGCCAGCACTGCGCGTGCTTCGGCCTCGTCACGTTTCATCTGCTCGACCAGCGCATCGAGCCCTTCGAACTTCGCCTCGCCGCGCAGGAAGGCGAAGAAGGAGACTTCGCAGGTCTCGCCGTAGAGACTGTCGTTGAAATCGAACAGGAACGTCTCGAGCAGCGGCAGGCCGTCGCTGTCGACGGTTGGCCTTCGGCCGAAGCTTGCGACACCGTCATACAGGCTGCCGTCGCCGCGGCGGAAGCGGACGGCGTAGATGCCGTGCGCGAGCGCGTTCGAAGGTTCGAGCGCCATGTTGGCGGTGGGGTAGCCGAGTGTCCGGCCGAGCTGCTTTCCGCCTTCTACTTTTGCCTGGACCAGATAGCGGTAGCCGAGTTGGCCGGCCGCAGAAACGACGTCGCCTTCGGCAAGCAGCGTGCGAATGCGGCTCGAGGAGACGATCTCGGTGTTCTCGTCGCGAAACGCATCGACCAGCGTGACGCCGATGCCGTTCGTCGCGCCGGACTCCATCAGATAGGCCGGCCCGCCGGTGCGCCGCGCCCCGAAATGGAAGTCGAAGCCGGTCACGACATGGGCGATGCCGAGATCGCGCTTCAGGAACCGGGTGACGAACTCTTCCGCCGTCAGCGATGCAAAACCCCGGTCGAAGGGCTGCTCGACGATGCCGGCAAAGCCGAGCGTCTCGATCAGCCTCGCCTTGAGGGGCGCCGGCGTGATGCGAAAGGGCGCCTTGTCGGGCGTGAAGAAGGCGCGTGGGTGGGGCTCGAAGGTGAGAACGAGAGCCGGCACGCCGAGCCGCCCCGCCTCCTCAAGTGCGCGTGCCAGCACGACCTTATGGCCGCGATGCACGCCGTCGAAATTTCCGATCGCGACGACCGCGCCGCGCAGATCATCTGGCAGCGCGGAGCCCCCGGCAATCCGCTGGAAGACGCTGCGCATGCCTCAGGCGAGCCTGACGGAAGCGGCTACAGGCTGGTAGCCGTGCTTGTCGAGAAACGCGATCAGACGATCGCGATCGGGACCGGCATTGCCGGCATATTCTCGCGCATGGATGCCGCCAGTGACGAAGAAGAGGTCGATGCCATTGTCGATCGCGCCCTTCACGTCGGTGAGGACGCCGTCCCCGATGGCCAGCACCGAGCCGGCGTCGATCTCCCGCCCATGCACGTCGCTCGCGGCCTTCAGAGCCGCCTGGTAGATCGGACGGTGCGGCTTGCCGGCAATCAGCGTGCGCCCGCCCATCAGCGAATATTCCCGCGCCAGCGCGCCGGCGCAGTAGACGAGCCGGTCGCCGCGCTCGACCACGAGGTCCGGATTGGCGCAGATCATAGGCAGGTCGCGCGAGCGATACTGGCGCAACTGGTCGGTGTAGTCCTCGGGGGTTTCCGTGTCGTCTTCGACGAGCCCGGTGCAGACGACCGCGGAAGCCTCGAAATCGTCGACGGTCTCGACGTCGAGCCCGTCATAAATGCCCATGTCGCGGTCGGGTCCGAGATGGAAGACGCGCCTCGGCCCTTCCGCGATCAACGCGCGGGTGACATCGCCGGACGAGACGATGCGGTCCCAGGCCGAGCGCGGCACGCCGAGCGCATCGAGCTGGATCGCCACATCCTGGCCTCGCCGGGGCGAATTGGTCACGAGGATGACGGCCTTGCCGGCGTCGCGTGCCCGTTCCAGCGCGGCGGCCGCCAGCGGAAACGCATCGATGCCATTGTGCAGCACGCCCCAGACGTCGCACAGCAGCGCGTCGTAGCGCGCGGCCACCTCGTCCAGTCGCTCGACCATCGTCACCATCGACCAAAAATCTCCCTGCGCCCGGTCCGCGTCCGCATATCCGAAAGCGTGGACGGATGCCACGCCGATGTCGCCGGGTCCGGTTGGTAAATGGCGCGTTAATCCGTTCGCGGCAATTCGTTGCCAAATCCTAAACGGCGCTTAAGAGCCGCCATGCGATCTTGGTAGTGTCGCCATTTTGCGGGTTGGCACCAAGATGTTCAGCAAGTTCCTGTCCAGCCGACGGGGCAATTTCACCATAGCCACAGCCCTAGGCATGATCCCGGTCATGGGCGCGCTGGCGCTTGGGGTCGACTATTCGGAAATGACGCGCCAGCGATCGGCGGCGCTCAATGCGCTGGATGCCGCAGGTCTGGCGACGGCAAGGCTGATCATCGCGGGAGCCGACGAGATCGAGGCGACCGAGTTCGCCGAGGCTTTCTTTGCCGCCAACATGCGCATGCAGGATCTGTCGAACGTTGACCTGGACGTCACCATGCCAACGGCCGATACGGCTGGCGGGACGCTGAAGCTCGCGGTCCGCATCAAGTACGAGCCCTACTTTCTCGACAGCTTCTACTCGCTCGTGTCCGACGAACAGTTTGTCGAGACCATCTACTATTTCGCCGACAACCAGATCCGGCTGAAGAACACGCTCGAAGTCGCGCTGGTGCTCGACAATTCGGGCTCGATGGATACCAAGGGAACGGGCTCGGGCTCCAAGCGCATCGATCTTCTCAAGGCGGCAGCTATCGAACTCGTCGAGACGATCGCCGCGCAGGGCGAGGACATCGCCCAGGTGGAAAAGCCGGTGCAGTTCGCGCTCGTGCCGTTCGCGGCCTCGGTCAATGTCGGGCCGATCAACAAGACGGCCTCGTGGATGGACACCCAGGGACGCTCGCCGATCCACCACGAGAACTTCAACTGGGGCTCCATGTCGTCGAGCATGGCGGTGACGCTCTCGAACGGCACCTACATCCGCAGCGGCAGCGGCTGGGGCACGGAGCGCAACCAGGCGATGACGCGCTTCACCCTGTTCGACAAGATGCAGCGCATCACCGGCTACCGGACCGTCTCGGGCAAGCAGGAGCCGATCTACAATTCCTATACGAGCTGGGCCGGATGCGTGGAGACGCGTCCGCATCCGCACGCCTACAGCGACAGCGCACCGTCCGTGAACACGCCTGCGACGCTGTTCGTACCGATGTTTGCGCCGGACGAGACGGATCGGCGCGACGGCAGCAACCGGTCCGCCTATGGCAACTGGTGGAGCGACGAATCGTCGAGCTCAAACGATGCGACGCGCCAGACATCGATGGCGAAGTACTTCGTGCCTGCGGCGAACGGAACGGCATTTGCCGGCGCCAACCAGGGCCCTAATGCGATGTGCTCGACCAAGCCGATCACGCCGCTCACCGACGTGACCGCGGCAGGCGGGCTGCAGACGATCAAGAACGCGATCAACGCCATGCAGCCGCTCGGCGCGACGGACGTGCCGGAAGGCGTCGCCTGGGGATGGCGGACCGTGTCGAGCGGCGCTCCCTTCACGGAAGGCCGGCCGGAGCGCGAGCGCGGCAACGACAAGGTCGTCATCGTGCTCACCGATGGCGAGAACACCTACTATACGCCAAGCTCGCTCGGCTACAACGACCTCGCCACGAACCGGTCCGTCTATTCCAACAAGGGCTATACCGGGAAAACCGCGAGCGGACAGACGACGACGCGACTGTTCCTCAACACCACGGTCAACAAGACGAGCTTCACGAACGCGAACTACACCTCGGCCATGAACCAGCACATGGACACGGTCTGCAATGCCGCAAAGCAGGCAGGCGTGATCCTGATGACGGTCGCGCTCGACCTGTCGACGAGCAATTCAGGCGAAAAGGCCGCGATCGATGCGCTGACCAAATGTGCGTCCAATTCACGTTTCCGGCGCGACACCGTCGATCCGACCAAGCCTGCCAAGCTGTTCTGGAACGCCAAGGGCGGCGACCTGTCGGAGACCTTCCGCTCGATCGCGGACGAGCTGTCCAACCTGCGCTTCGTGGGCTGACCGAGAGGCGCCAGCTTCAGACGGCGCCGGATTTTTGTCCGGTGCTGTTTTCTCGTCGCGTTCGTGGGGTCGGTCAGCGGTCGCGCCAGCACGGGCGCCGCAGACGAAATGCTGCATCCAAAATCTTGACTCTGAAAACGCGAAAGCCTATCTCGGCGCCACGTTAGCACTCCCACCTGGTGAGTGCTAACCGCCCGGCCCAAGCCGGGAAAAGGTTGAGACCCTTTCAACATCCGTTTCGGGGATTGCACAATGGCAGATACGAAGTTCCGCCCGCTTCATGACCGCGTGGTCGTGCGCCGGATTCAGTCCGAAGAGAAGACGGCCGGCGGGATCATCATTCCGGACACGGCCAAGGAAAAGCCGCAGGAAGGCGAAGTCGTCGCCGTCGGCCCGGGCGCTCGTGACGATGCCGGCAAGCTCGTCGCGCTCGACGTCAAGGCCGGCGACCGCGTGCTCTTCGGCAAGTGGTCCGGCACCGAGGTCAAGCTCAACGGTGAAGAACTCCTCATCATGAAGGAGTCCGACATCATGGGTATCGTCGGCTGATAAAGCCTCGTTAACCGCCAAGAACCGAATTTCGGCCTGCCCTTCGGGCGGCCGCCAATCAAGGAGCTGAAAATGGCTGCCAAAGACGTCAAGTTTTCCCGCGACGCGCGCGAGCGCATGCTGCGCGGCGTCAACATCCTCGCCGACGCCGTCAAGGTGACGCTGGGCCCCAAGGGCCGTAACGTCGTCATCGACAAGTCCTTCGGCGCTCCGCGCATCACCAAGGACGGCGTGACCGTCGCCAAGGAGATCGAGCTCGAGGACAAGTTCGAGAACATGGGCGCCCAGATGGTGCGCGAAGTGGCCTCGAAGACCAACGACGTTGCCGGTGACGGCACGACGACGGCCACCGTGCTGGCCCAGGCGATCGTTCAGGAAGGCCACAAGGCCGTTGCCGCCGGCATGAACCCGATGGACCTGAAGCGCGGCATCGATCTCGCCGTCGCGGAAGTCGTCGCGAACCTGACCAACACGACCAAGAAGATCAACACCTCGGAAGAGGTTGCCCAGGTCGGCACCATCTCCGCCAATGGCGAGACGGAAATCGGCGAGATGATCGCGCAGGCCATGCAGAAGGTCGGCAATGAGGGCGTCATCACGGTCGAGGAAGCCAAGACCGCCGAGACCGAGCTCGAAGTCGTCGAAGGCATGCAGTTCGACCGCGGCTACCTGTCGCCCTACTTCGTGACCAACCCGGACAAGATGGTCGCCGAGCTCGAGGACGCCTACATCCTCCTGCACGAGAAGAAGCTCTCCAACCTCCAGGCGATGCTGCCGGTGCTCGAGGCCGTCGTCCAGACGTCGAAGCCGCTGCTCATCATCTCGGAAGACGTGGAAGGCGAGGCTCTGGCAACGCTCGTCGTCAACAAGCTGCGCGGTGGCCTGAAGATCGCTGCCGTCAAGGCTCCGGGCTTCGGTGATCGCCGCAAGGCCATGCTCGAGGACATCGCGATCCTCACGGGCGGCCAGGTCATCTCCGAAGACCTCGGCATCAAGCTCGAGAACGTGAACCTCTCGATGCTCGGCCGTGCGAAGAAGGTGTCAATCTCCAAGGAGAACACCACCATCGTCGACGGTGCCGGCCAGAAGGGCGAGATCCAGGGTCGCGTTGCCCAGATCAAGCAGCAGATCGAAGAGACCTCTTCGGACTACGACCGCGAGAAGCTCCAGGAGCGTCTGGCCAAGCTCGCCGGCGGCGTCGCCGTCATCCGCGTCGGCGGTGCGACGGAAGTCGAGGTCAAGGAGCGCAAGGACCGCGTCGACGACGCGCTCAACGCAACGCGCGCTGCCGTTGAAGAGGGCATCGTCCCCGGCGGTGGTACGGCGCTTCTGCGCGCTTCGGCCAACCTGACCGTCAAGGGCGTCAACGCCGACCAGGAAGCGGGCATCAGCATCGTCCGTCGCGCACTGCAGGCTCCGGCCCGCCAGATCGCGTCCAACGCCGGTGCGGAAGCCTCCATCGTTGCAGGCAAGATCCTCGACAACTCGTCGGTGACCTTCGGCTACAACGCCCAGACGGGCGAGTACGGCGACATGATCGCCATGGGCATCGTCGACCCGACCAAGGTCGTGCGCACGGCGCTCCAGGATGCGGCTTCGGTTGCCGGCCTGCTCGTCACCACCGAGGCCATGATCGCCGACGCGCCGAAGAAGGACTCCGGCGCTCCTGCGATGCCCGGCGGCGGCATGGGCGGCATGGGCGGCATGGACTTCTAAGAAGTTTAAGCTCCAAGCCACAGATCGAGGGGCGGCAGCGATGCCGCCCCTTTTTTATGCCGCGACACGCTTGCGTGATGATGCAACCGGAAACGGCAAAAGGAGTTCTCGTTGCGGAAGTTTTAGCAACGGAGAATAGTCATGCCGAACAAGGATCAGGTCGAAGGCCTCGCCAAGCAGGCGAAAGGCGCCGTCAAGGAAGCCGCCGGCAAGTTGACCGGCAGCCGGAAGACCGAGGCCGAAGGCAAGGCCGAGAAGGCCGCCGGAAAGGTCCAGAAGGGTGCAGGCGACGTGAAGAAGAAGATCACGGGCTGAACCCCATCTTCGCTGATTGAATGGGGCGGCATGATTGCCGCCCCGTTTTGTTTGCACATGACGGCCCGACGACCAGCGGTGGAATGACGCCTTCCCGCCCCGCCAGCGTTCCGCTATCGACTGGCGCAGATGCTGACACTTTTCGGGCTCACCCTATCCGCCTTCACCTCCGCAACGCTTCTGCCGGGAACTTCAGAGGCGACGCTGCTGGTGCTGGCCGGTCAGGGTGCCACGCCGGTGTGGGTGCTGGTGCTTGTGGCGAGTGTTGGCAACACCGCCGGCTCGGCCGTCAACTGGGCGCTCGGGCGCTTTGCTATCGGTTATGCAGACCGGCGCTGGTTTCCGGCCTCGCCAGCGCAGGTCGAGCGAGCGCAGGCGTTCTATGCCCGCTATGGCTGGCCGACGCTGCTTCTCTCGTGGCTTCCCGTCATCGGCGATCCGCTGACGGTGGTGGCCGGGCTCGCGCGGATGCGCTTTCTGCCGTTCCTTGTCGTGGTGGCAATCGCGAAGACGCTGCGCTATGCAGCGCTCGTCGGCGCGGCGGGCCTGGTGTGGCCGGCCTTCGCCTGAACCCTTTTCGCCGGCTCGGCCGGCCAGCACCGAAGGATCTGAGATGACGAAGACCCGCACCGAATCCGATACGTTCGGCCCGATCGAGGTTGCCGCGGACCGCTACTGGGGCGCGCAGGCGCAGCGCTCGCTCGGCAACTTCAAGATCGGCTGGGAGAAGCAGCCGCAGCCGATCGTGCGGGCGCTCGGCATCGTCAAGCGCGCGGCGGCCGAAGCCAATATGAGCCTTGGCCGGCTCGACCAGACGGTCGGCGAGACGATCGTAAAGGCCGCGCAGGAAGTCATCGAGGGCAAGCTCGACGCGCATTTCCCGCTCGTCGTCTGGCAGACGGGCTCCGGCACGCAGTCCAACATGAACGCCAACGAGGTCATCTCGAACCGCGCGATCGAGATGCTGGGCGGCGAGATGGGCTCCAAGAAGCCGGTCCACCCCAACGACCACGTCAATATGAGCCAGTCGTCGAACGACACCTACCCAACGGCGATGCACGTCGCCTGTGCGGAGGAGATCGTCCACCGGCTCCTGCCGGCGCTGCAGCAGCTGCGCAACGCGCTGAACGACAAGGCCGAGGCCTGGAGGGGCATCATCAAGATCGGCCGCACGCATACGCAGGACGCCACGCCGCTGACGCTCGGCCAGGAGTTCTCCGGCTACACCGCGCAGCTCCAGAACGGCATCGAACGCATCGAACAGACGCTGCCTAAGCTGATGGAACTGGCGCAGGGCGGCACGGCCGTCGGCACCGGCCTCAACGCACCGGTCGGCTTCGACAAGGCGGTCGCCGACCGCATCGCCGCGATCACGCAGCTTCCATTCAAGACCGCGCCGAACAAGTTCGAGGCGCTCGCCGCGCATGACGCGATGGTGTTCAGCCATGGCGCGATCAACACGGTCGCGGCATCGCTGTTCAAGATCGCCAACGACATCCGCTTCCTCGGCTCCGGCCCGCGCGCGGGCCTCGGCGAGCTGTCGCTGCCGGAAAACGAGCCGGGCTCGTCGATCATGCCAGGCAAGGTGAACCCGACCCAGTGCGAGGCGATGACGCAGGTCTGCGTGCAGGTGTTCGGCAATCATGCCGCGCTGACATTTGCCGGCAGCCAAGGCCATTTCGAGCTGAACGTGTTCAACCCGGTGATGGCCTACAACTTCCTGCAGTCGGTCCGCTTGCTGGCTGATGCTGCCGTGTCGTTCACCGAGAACTGCGTCGTCGGCATCGAGCCGCGCGAGGACAACATCCGCGCCGGCGTCGAGCGTTCGCTGATGCTGGTGACGGCGCTGGCGCCGAAGATCGGCTACGACAACGCCGCCAAGATCGCGAAGACCGCACACAAGAACGGCACGACTTTGCGCGAGGAGGCTGTCGGCGGCGGCTACGTCACCGAAGCAGAGTTCGATGAGGTCGTGCGTCCCGAGAACATGACGCAGCCGGGCTAACAATTTCCTGTGAACAAAATCGACAGGTCGTTCAGCGATAGCGAACGATCTGTCGTTTGCGCGCTATCTCGCGGGCTTTCGCGGGTTTGGCTATGGAGGCTTCGGACCTCCTCCCAACCCATGGAAACCCAATGAACGACCTCGTCCTCCTCGTCGCGCGTATCCTGCTGGTCGCGCTCCTGCTCATCTCCGGCTTCGGCATTCTCATGGCACCGGGCGGCTTTGCCGGCTACATGGGCGCGATCGGCGTCCCGGCACCGACGCTCGTCACCTGGCTGGTCATCGCGGTCAAGATCATCGGCGGCCTCGCGGTGCTGGTCGGCTTCCAGACCCGCTATGCGGCCTACGCACTGGCAGCCTTCTGCGTCGGCTCGGCGCTCCTCGGCCACATGAACTTCGCCGATCAGGCCGAGTTCAACAACTTCTTCAAGAACCTGGCGATGGCGGGCGGCTTCCTTGCCCTGTCGGTTTCCGGCCCGGGCGCTTTCGCGATCGGCCGCCGCTGATCGGCGCTATTTCAGGGCCGCGGCGACGCGGTCCCTGACCTCCGAAACGAGCGCGGTGCTCCCTGCATCGCGCTCTTTTTTCGCCTCGACGAGGCAGGCCTGCGACTTCAGGATCACGCCGTCGCCGAGCACCTTCAGACGGTTGGCGCGCAACGTGGACCCGGTCGTCGTGATGTCGACGATCACGTCGGCGGAGCCTGCAGCAGGCGCGCCCTCGGTCGCGCCGAGGCTTTCCACGATGCGATAGACCTGGATGCCGTGCTTCTGGGAAAAGAAGCCCTGCGTCAGGCGCCAGTATTTCGTCGCAATGCGCAGCCGGCGGCCATGGCGCTGGCGGAATTCGGCGGCGACATCGTCGAGGTCGCTCATGGTGTCGACGTCGACCCAGGCCTCCGGCACCGCGACCACGACATCGGCGAAGCCGAAACCGAGACGCGCCGCGATCTCGACGCGAGACGCCCAGTCGGGGATGGTTTCGCGGACAAGGTCCTCGCCACTGATGCCGAGATCGACCGCGCCCTGGCCGAGCTCGCGCGCGATCTCGGATGCCGACAGAAACGCGATCTCGATATCGTCGCGGCCCTCGACCATGGCGCGATAGCGCCGGTCGTCACCGCCCTGCGCGACACTGAGGCCCGCGCGCGCCAGAACGCCCAGCGCCTCTTCCTTGAGCCGGCCCTTTGAGGGGACTGCGAGGGTGATGGTCATGGGGCATTCCTGCAGGGGTCGAGCGTGGCATACCCCCACCCTGTATCCCTCTCCACAAGGGGGAGGGGAGTCGCCGGCGCCGCGTCCAGCCTTGGATCGCCAGCCAACGGTGACGACATCGCAATTCCCCCTCCCCCCTGTGGGGAGGGGTTTGGGGTGGGGGTTGTGCCAGCCACAACGCGCAATCCGAACATCATCAAGCCGCCCTCGCCTGTTCGATCCGGTCGAGCCAGACCGAGAAGCCGACGCCAGGGATCGGCTCGGAAGCGCCGAGCAATGTCAGCAGGCGATCGTAGCGGCCGCCGCCGACCAGCGGGCGGTCGGCATCGGGCAGTGCGATCTCGAAGACGAGGCCGGTGTAATAATCGAGCGGGCGGCCGAAGGCGGCGTCGTAGGTGATGTCGGAGGCATCGAGCCCCTGCTCCGAGATCGAGGCGGCGCGGGCGGCGAAGGTTTCGAGCGCGCCGGCGAGCGAAATGCGCGCGCCCTCGGCGAAGCTGCGCAATTCGGCCTCGGCGCGGTCGAGCGGGACGCGGATGTCGAGGAAGCGCTGGAGCGCCTCCATCGCGTCGCCGGCAAGCCTGACACTGCGCAGCTCGGTCTTCTCCAGAAGCCGCTTTGCGATCTCGGACGACGTGCGACCGGCGCTCTCCGACAGGCTCGCCTCGCCCATACGGCTTGCCACTTCTGCGGCGAGCGCGGTCTCGTCGCCATCCGTGACGAGTTCGGCAAGGCGTGCATCGAGCGCGCCGGCTGGTGCGGGGCTGGCGAGGTCGGCCAGCGCCTGGTCGAGCAGGCTGCGCGAGCCGAAGGCACGGGCAAGGCGCTTCTGCCAGCCGCGCGGCAGGCCGAGCGCTGCCAGCACGGCCTCGAAGATGCGCTGATCGCCGAGCGTGGTGACCACTTCGAGGTCGCCGAGCGACCGGGCAACAAGCGCGCGGGCGTCGGCGATCGAGCGCGCATCCGCGAGCGCGCGATCGGTGGTGCCGAGATCCTCGATGCCGGCCTGGAAAAACTCCGCGCTGCCTTCGCGGCGCTGGCGGAAGACCTCGCCCAGATAGCCGTAGCGCTTCGGCGTGCCGGCGCGCGTGGCGATGTGGTCGAGGCAAACGGGGATGGTGAACTCTGGGCGCAGGCAGAGCGTCTCGCCGGTCTCACTTTCGGTGAGGAAGATGCGCCGACGCAGATCCTCGCCGGCCATGTCGAGAAACGGATCGGCCGGCTGCAGGACCGGGATGTCGATCATCTCGACCCCGCGCTCGGCCATCAGGGCGCGGATGTCGGCGGCGATTTCGGGCAGGCGGAGGGTCATGCCGGGGTCCTCTCCCCCCTTGCGGGGGAGATGGCCGGCAGGCCAGAGGGGGTAGCTCGTGCAGGGCTGGGCGCATGACTCGCGTTGCGGCCGGCGCTGCCGACCCCACCCGACCGCTTCGCGGCCACCCTCCCCGCGAGGGGGAGGGAGAGCGCGGTGCCCATCATCCCCGCTCCGCCTTCTGCGCGTCGAGCACGCGCTGCACGGCCTCGACCAACTCGGCCTCGGGCACCGAGACCTGCGCGGGGCGGGACTCGCGCCATTCGGCGTTGTCGGTGATGGCTTCGGCGGCCTTCGCGCCGGCGACGAGGTCCTTGATCTGGACTTCGCCGGCCGCACGCTCGTCGCCACCCTGGATGACGACGCAGGGGCTGCCGCGGCGATCGGCATACTTCATCTGCGCCTTCATGCCGGCGCCGCCGAGATACATCTCGGCGCGGATGCCGGCCTGGCGCAGGCGCGCGACCATCTGCTGGTAGCGGCCGAGGCTCTCGGTGTCCTTGTCCATGACGAGCACGACAATGGGCGCGATGACGGCAGCCGTCTCGAGCTTGCCGAGGTTCTTGAGCGCCGTCGTCAGGCGCGAGACGCCGATCGAAAAGCCCGTCGCCGGCACCGGCTCGCCGCGGAATCGCGAGACGAGCCCATCATAGCGCCCGCCGCCGGCGACCGAGCCGAAGCGCACGGTTTCGCCGGCCTCGTTGACGACCGGGAAGGTCAGCTCGGCCTCGTAGACGGGACCGGTGTAGTATTCGAGGCCGCGGACAACGGAGGGGTCGATGCGGATGCGGTCGGGGCCATAGCCGGCGTGGCGGCTGAGCGATGAAATCTCGCGCAGTTCCTGAATACCCGCTTCCATGATCGCGTTGCCGCTGAACATCGTCTCGATCTGGTCGAAGAGCTTGTCGAGATCATTGAAATCGTTCTTTCCAACGATCTCCAAAAAATCAATCAGTAACTGGGCGGCGTCGGCGGACAGACCTGCACCTTTCGCGAAGTCGCCTTCGCCATCCTGTCCCCCATCCCAGCGACCAACGGTCAGCAGCTTTGCAATCTCGCTAAGCGGAAACTTGTCTGCCTTGTCGATCGCGCGCAGCACGGCAAGCTTCTGGCCTGCGTCAACGACATCGATCGCCTCCAGCACCCCGTCGAGCACCTTGCGGTTGTTCACCCGGATCACATAGTCGCCGCGCTTGATGCCGACGGCTTCGAGCGTGTCGGCCATCATCATGGCCATCTCGGCGTCAGCCGCCACGCCCGGCGTGCCGACGATGTCGGCGTCGAACTGCATGAACTGGCGGAAGCGGCCCGGTCCCGGCTTCTCGTTGCGGAACACCCAGCCCCAGCGGTAGGAGCGGTAAGGCTTTGGCAGCCGCTCGAAATTTTCGGCCACGTAGCGCGCCAACGGCGCGGTGAGGTCGTAGCGCAGCGACAGCCACTGCTCGTCATCGTCCTGGAACGAGAAGACGCCCTCGTTCGGCCGGTCCTGGTCGGGCAGGAACTTGCCGAGCGCATCGGTGTATTCGATCATCGGCTGCTCAACCGGCTCGAAGCCGTAGAGCTCGTAGACGGCGCGGATGCGCGCCATCATCTCCTCGACGGCGCGGATGTCCTCGGCCGGCCGGTCGACGAGGCCGCGCGGCAGCCGCGCCTTCATCTTTTCCGCCTTGTCAGCCATCGCAAATCCGTTCGCAAAATCAGGGAGGGGCGCTCGAAATCGGGCGCGCCGTCTCCTAACTCATCAGCATCCGGGCGGCAAGCCGCGAGGCCGGCTGCAACCGGTGCGGCGCCCGCGCGTTGCCTAGCGTCTTTCAGGAGATCGGACGATGGACCGCATGACGCCGGAAGACGCGAAGAAGCTCAAGGCGCTGCGTGAACTCGAAGCCCTCGCCCGTCTTCTCGATACGCAGTGGCGCATTCCCTTCACGTCGATCCGCTTCGGCCTCGATGCTACGGCCGGCCTGCTTCCGGTCATCGGCGATAGTGCGGCTGCTATCGTGGGTGCGGGCATCATCCTCGGCGCCGCGCGTCACGGCGCGCCGTCGCACCTGCTCGGGCGCATGGTGGTCAATCTCGCGCTCGACACTGCAATCGGCTCGGTGCCGCTCGCCGGCACGGTGTTCGACGTCTGGTACAAGGCCAACAAGCGCAATGTCGCGCTGTGGCGCGAGCACCTGATGGCCGAGGGCAGGATCATCGAGGGCGATGCTCAGCGCGTGCCGGTCGACGAAACGCAGCGCGCTCGGCCTCGACGCTAGGCCGGCACATACAGCCGTGGATGTGGTCGTTGACGAGCCCCATCGCCTGCATGAAGGCATAGATCGTGGTCGGCCCGACGAAAGACCATCCGCGCTTCTTCAGATCCTTCGAGATGCGGATCGACACCTCCGTCTTCGGGTTTGCCGCCAGATAGGCACGGTCGATCTTGTCCGGGCGCGCGGCCTCGGCAGGCTCATGCGCCCAGAAATAGGCGGCAAGCGAGCCATGCTCCGCCGCAAGCTCGACCGCGCGGCGCGCATTGTTGTAGACCGACGCGATCTTGCCGCGATGGCGTACGATACCGGCATCGGCAAGATGCCGAGGCATCGCCTCTTCAGCGTCGATATTCGCCAGAACGTGGAAGTCGAAGCCCGCAAAGGCGGCCCGGAAATTCTCGCGCTTGCGCAGGATGGTGAGCCAGGACAGGCCGGACTGGAACCCCTCTAGGCAGAGCTTTTCGAACAGGCGAATGTCGCTTCCGACAGGGCGGCCCCACTCGGCATCATGGTAGGCGAGATAGTCCGGAAGGTTCGCCTGCCAGCCGCAACGCAGCCGGCCGTCTGGACCCTCGATCAACCATTCCTCGCTCATCCCGTTCGCCTTTCGTTCGCTAGCTAACGCATCGTTTACCACGGCGTTCAACGCGCACGTAACCATAATCGCTGGTTTTCCCGATCGATCGCATTTTATCGGTCGCCGTTCATGATTCACTGGGGCGCGCATGCCCACTCTTCGCCTGCCCAACAAGGAAGAAGAGCCATGCGCCTCGTCCACACCGCCCTTTGCAGCGCCGCACTTGCGGCGATCCTCCTCAGCCCGGCCGCAGCCCAGGACCGCTATGGCGAGCGCCCACCGCTCGTCGTCAGCCCCGACCTTTCGGCACCATGGGTGATGCAGCTGCAGCGCGGTCCGGTCGGTGCGCGCGTGAGGGGCGACATCATGGAAGGACTGCCGGGCGTGCGCATGACGGTGGCGCCGGAACCGCAGCGGCGGCGACAGGCAGCAGCACCCGTCCCCTCGCCCGACACCATACGCACGGCTGCCGTCGCGGCCGGCCAGGCGCCGCACTCGGTGCCATCGATCGACCCGAAATATTTGCCGCAGACGGTCGACTACAGTGGTTCGCACGAGGCCGGTACGATCGTCATCGATACGCGCGACAACTTCCTCTATCTCGTCGAGGCCGGCGGCAAGGCGCGGCGCTACGGCGTCGGCACCGGCAAGCCGGGCTTCGAATGGGCCGGCACGCACCGCGTCACGATGAAGCGCGAGTGGCCGGACTGGCGCCCGCCGGCCGAGATGATCGCGCGGGAACGCAAGAAGGGGCGCATCCTGCCCGTCCACATGGCCGGCGGTCCGGCCAATCCGCTCGGCGCGCGTGCACTCTATCTGGGCTCGACGCTCTATCGCATCCACGGCACCAACCAGCCGGAGACGATCGGCGGCGCGGTATCGTCCGGTTGCATCCGCATGCGCAACGAGGACGTGATCGACCTCTACGAGCGCGTCGGCGTGGGCACGAAAGTCGTCGTGATCTAGGCCTACGCGGCCTTCACAACCAAAAATTGAAACTTTCCATTTGCGGCATCGCAGTGTCGCATACGCATTCCATTGGGCGTGCGATGGGCGTATCCTGTCCAGGATTCGTCGCTGATGGATCGGTCAAGCCCTGGGGGGATTAATGGGGCTTCTGCTGAACGTCTTTCTGCCATTGGCGCTGGTCGCCATCATGTTCTCGCTCGGCCTTGGCCTGCGGGTCAGCGACTTCAAGCGCATCATCAAGCATCCCAAAGCGTTCAGCATCGGGCTGTTTGGCCAGATGGTGATGCTGCCGGTCATAGCGTTCGCGCTGGTCAGCGTGTTCTCGTTCAAGCCGGAGATCGCGCTCGGCTTCATGATCCTTTCGTTCTGCCCTGGCGGCCCGACATCGAATCTGCTCAGCCGGTTCGCCGATGGCGACCTTGCGCTCGCCGTCTCGCTCACCGGCATCACCAATCTCGTTTCCGTCGTCACGGTGCCTCTGCTCGTGGCCGTCAGCGCCGGCTATTTCCTCGGCGTCGATGCTCCGGACGTGAACGTCACCAGTCTTGGCCTCATCATGTTTGCGCTGACGACGATACCCGTCGGGCTCGGCATGGCCATGCGCAGGTTCATGGAGCCGACCGTTCTCAGGATAGAGCCGCTGGTGAACCGTATCTCCATGGTGCTGTTTCTCTGCGTGATCGCAGGCGGAATTTTCCTGTCGTGGGACCTGATCGTGGAGAACATGGCGTCGCTCGGCCCGACTGTCGCGCTGTTCAATATCCTGCTCCTTGGCATGGGGCTCGGCCTGGCGTCTCTGTTCGGCCTGTCGCGGCCCGAGGCGACCGCCGTAGCGCTCGAGGCAGGTCTGCAGAACGCCGCGCTCGGCATGACCGTAGGAACGCTGATCGCCGAGCAGGCGACGGGCCTGCCACCTTTCAGCCTGCCGTCGGGCACCTATGGCGTGCTGATGTACCTGATCTCGGTGCCATTCGCCGTCTGGCGCAAGAGCCGGGCGGGAAAGCCAGGCATTTTCTGACTACTCGGCGGCTTCAAGCACGCGGCCGGCGGGCACGCCTGCCGGCTTCGGGCCACCATAGGCCCAGTCGAGTAGCATGACCGTGTGGACGATCGGCATCGCGGTGCCGGATGCGATCTGCGTCATGCAGCCTATATTGCCCGTTGCGATCAGGTCTGCGCGCGTCGCCTCGATATTGGCGACCTTCCGGGCCTTGAGCTGTGCCGAAATCTCGGGCTGCAGAATGTTGTAGGTTCCCGCCGAACCACAGCAGAGGTGCCCTTCGCGCGGCTCGACGACGGCGAAGCCGGCGCGCTTCAGAAGCATTTTCGGCTGCGCAACGATCTTTTGCCCGTGCTGCATGGAGCAGGCCGAATGATAGGCGACTGTCAGTCCCGGCGCAGTTGCAGGCGCCGGCAGGTCGAAGCCGGCGAGATATTCGGTCACGTCCTTCGCCAGCCCGGACACGATGCGCGCCTTTTCCGCATAGGCCGGATCGAGGCGCAGCATGTGGGCGTAATCCTTGATCGTCGTGCCGCAGCCCGACGCCGTGATGACGATGGCATCGAGTCCGCCTTTGGCGATCTCGGCCGTCCAGACATCGACGTTGCGGCGTGCATCGGCGAGTGCCTGCTCCTCGCGGCCCATATGGTGGACGAGCGCGCCGCAGCAGCCCTCGCCTTTCGGCAGGACGACCTCGACGCCGAGGCGGGTGAGAAGCCGCACGGTCGCCTCGTTGATCTCCGGATCCAGTACCGACTGTGCGCAGCCCGTCAGCAGTGCCACGCGTCCGCGTTCCGATCCCTTCGCCGAATGCGCGCCGGAGCCGGGCAGCGTCGAGGGCGCGGGCACCGTGCGTGGGGCGAGCTCGAGCATCGCCGCCAGCGGCTTCAGGCCCGGTAGGCTGCGCAAGACGCCTGCAAAAGGGCGACCGAGCTGGGCCGCGCCGAGCGCCAGGCGAAAGCGCGCCGGGTGCGGCAGGACGGCTGCGACCAGCGAACGGACGATGCGGTCGGCAAGCGGTCGACGATAGGTCTTTTCGATATGCACGCGCGCATGGTCGACGAGGTGCATGTAGTTCACGCCCGATGGGCAGGTGCTCATGCAGGACAGGCAGGACAGGCAACGATCGACATGGGTGACGATCTCCTCGTCGGCGGCCCGGCCGTTCTCAAGCATGTCCTTGATCAGGTAGATGCGCCCGCGCGGGCTGTCGAGTTCGTTGCTGAGCGTGACGTAGGTCGGGCAGGTCGCCGTGCAGAAGCCGCAATGGACGCATTTGCGTAGGATCGTTTCCGAATGCGCGATGTCGGGATCGGCGAGTTGCTCGGGCGTGAAATTGGTCTGCATCGTCGTCTCCGCCTGCCGTCAGGAGGCCATGCGCCCGGGGTTGAGGATCCTCTTGGGGTCGAATTGCTGCTTGAGCCGTGCCGAAAGCGCTGCAAGCGCCGGAGGCTGCGGCTCGAAGACCGGCACCGCGGCGCGGGTGCCGGCCGGCGCGCGCACCAGCGTCGCATGTCCGCCGCCATGGCGCGCGATCAGCCCGCGCAGCCCGGCGGGCTCCGGGTCGGCCTCCATCTGCAGCCAGACGAGCCCGCCCTGCCAGTCGTAGAAGCAGTCGACGCCGGCGTGGCGGCGCAGTTCGTCGACCATTGCCCAGCTGCGCGTCGGCGTCATCGAGACGCGCCAGAGTGGCTTCTGCTGCGCCTGCGCGAAGGGAAGGCCATCGCGGATCTCCCGCCACAGCGTCTTCGACTGCTCGCGGCCCAGCACCTCGATGTCGCCTTCGCCGCCGAGCATCGCCTTGAGCGCTTCCAGACGGTACGCGACGGAAGTCTCAAAGCCTTCGAGCCTCAACGCCGTCGAAGCGGCGCCGCGCAGCGCGCCGGCGACAAAGCGGCCGGTCACGCTCGGCGGCAGGTGCGCGGCCGATGCCACCTCGGCGCTCGAGCCCATCGCGGCCGCCATGACGAAGCTAGCGCGTTCGTCGCTCAACCCTCGCAGGACCAGCGTCTCCTCGGTTTCGGCGGCGGGCATGACCTTCACCGTGATGTCGGTCGCCACCGCCAAGGTGCCCCAGGCGCCGGTCAGCACCTTCGACAAATCGTAGCCGGTGACGTTCTTGACTACGCGCCCTCCCGACTTGAACGCCTCGCCGCGTCCGGACACCGCATGGACGCCAAGCACATGGTCGCGTGCGGCCCCGGCCTTCAGGCGGCGGGGACCCGCGAGATTGGCCCCGATGACACCGCCGATCGTGCCGCGACCGGGCTCCCCGCCGAGGAGCGGACCGTAATCCATCGGCTCGAAGGCGAGCTCCTGGCGGTTCTCGGTCAGCAGCGCCTCGATCTCGGCAAGCGGCGTGCCGGCGCGGGCCGAGAGCACGAGCTCCTCGGGCTCATATAGCGTTACGCCTGTCAGCGCCGACAGGTCGATCACATGTTCGGTCTGCAGGGGCCGGCCGATAGCGCGCTTGGAGCCGTGGCCGAGCACTTCGACAGGCGCTTCCTCTGACACCGCCCAGGCGACGGCATCGAGCACTTCGGCGGGGGTGGAGGGAGTGAAGGTGGTCATGTGAGTTCAGCCGGATGGTGGGCTGCGAAACCAAGCTCAGCAATTCGGCTGATTGCCTTGCGATCGAACGACACGAATGCTTCTCCCCCCATTCCCGCTCCCCCAGCAGCGATGACGCCGTCCGCAAAATCCCCGCCGGCCAGGTGCACGCTGAGCCCGGCGCGGATCGCGATCGTATCGGTGACGACCTTCGTCGACGCGATGAGGGTCTCCACCGCGCGCGCAACTTCCGGACGGGAAAACCGGTAGATGCTTCGCAACACCCAGACGAACTCCAGAACCGCTGCAATCGGGACGATCACCGCGTCGGCCTGCGCCATGACTTTCCGCGCCGCCGCCGCCTGCGCTTCATCATCGATGACGGCCGCACGGACGAGCAGGTTGGTGTCAGCCGTGATCTTCATCGTCCAACAGTCCGGCCCAGCCCTTTTCGATGGCCTCGTTCATTTCCTCGATCGTGGCGACCTTTTCGGTTTTTCCGGCGAGCACTCCGAAGAAGGCCGAGATATCACCCTTGGGCCGGGCGGGCAGCACAATCAGCCGTCCGTCTGCCGTCGGTTCGACCTCGATCTTCTGCCCGGGTTTCACGCCGAGATGCTGAAGCAGCTCTTTCTTCAACGTCACTTGGCCCTTGGCGGTAATCGTCAGCGTCGTCATGTCACGCATCTCCATCAAGACATAAAGTAAGGCACTTCTGCCTTACCTTCAATCTCAGAACCTCGGGATATCCGGGAACGGCACCTGGCCGCGGTGGATGTGCATGCGGCCAAGTTCGGCGCAGCGGTGAAGCTGGGGGAACACTTTTCCGGGGTTCAGCAGATGAGCCGGATCGAAAGCGCATTTGACGCGGATCTGCTGGTCGAGATCGGCCTTATCGAACATCTCTGGCATCAGGTCGCGCTTTTCGACGCCGACGCCGTGCTCGCCGGTCAGCACACCGCCGACCTTGACGCAAAGCCGCAAGATGTCTGCGCCGAACGCTTCGGCGCGTTCCAGTTCGCCGGGCTTGTTGGCATCATAGAGGATCAGCGGATGGAGATTGCCGTCGCCGGCATGGAATACGTTGGCGACACCAAGGCCGTATTTTTCAGAGAGCTCGCGCATGCCGGTCAAGACGCGCGGCAGTTCCTTGCGCGGGATCGTGCCGTCCATGCAGTAGTAGTCAGGCGAGATGCGACCGACCGCCGGAAACGCTGCCTTGCGCCCCGCCCAGAAGACGATGCGCTCTTCCTCGGACTGTGAGACGCGTGACGTCGTCGCGCCGTTTTTCGCCGCGATCGCCTCCACGCGGGCTAGAAGATAGTCGACCTCGGCCGCCGGGCCGTCGAGCTCGACGATCAAGAGCGCCTCGACGTCGAGCGGATAGCCGGCATGGACGAAGGCTTCGGCCGCATGTATGGCCGGCGCGTCCATCATCTCCATACCGCCGGGGATGATGCCTTCGGCGATGATGTCGGCGACGCATTGGCCGCCCTCTTCACTGGTCGGAAAGCCGAGCAGGATCGCTCGGGCGGTCTCCGGCTTCTGCAGGATGCGCACGGTGACCTCGGTGACGACACCGAGCAGGCCTTCCGATCCCGTCATGACGCCGAGGAGATCGTAGCCTTCGGAATCCAGGTGCTTGCCGCCGAGGCGGACCACCTCACCGTCGATCAGCACCATCTCGATGCCGAGCACGTTGTTGGCGGTGAGCCCGTATTTCAGCGTGTGCACGCCGCCGGAGTTCTCCGCGATGTTGCCGCCGATCGAGCAGGCGATCTGCGAGGACGGATCGGGCGCGTAGTAGAAGCCCTCATGCTCGACCGCACGCGTGATGCCGAGATTGGTTACGCCCGGCTGCGCCGTCACCGTGCGGTTGGCGTAGTCGACATCGAGGATGCGGTTGAATCGGCTCATCACAAGCAGCACGGCATCGGCGAGCGGCAGCGCGCCGCCGGACAGCGAGGTGCCCGAGCCGCGCGGCACGACGCGGATGTTGCGGTCCGAGCAGTATTTGAGGATGCGAGAGACCTGCGCCGTCGTCTCCGGCAGAACGACGACGAGCGGCATCTGGCGATAGGCGGTCAGCCCGTCGCTCTCGAAGGCGCGCATGGAATTCTCGGTATCGACGACGCCCTCGCCCGGCACGATCCGGCGCAAATCGGCGACGATGTCGGCGCGGGCCGACAGGGTCGCGGCGTTCGGCGCGGGCATGGCGAGACTGGTCATCGGGCGGCTCCTCCTACCGGTTCTTTTTCTTTACCAGCTGGAGTGGACGCTTGGGAAGGGGTCAGGTGCCGCGCTTTTCTTCCGGCTCATCCTCGTCGCGATGGGTGCGACGCAAACGGCGAACGAAAAGCCAGAGAAGAAAGACGACGATCGGCACGGAAGCCGCTGTCACGTATTCCGGCGGCAAGGTGATGCCGAAAGGCGCGGCGCCCTTGGCGAGATAGGCGATGAGGCCGACGACGTAGTAGGAGACCGCTGCGATCGACAGGCCCTCGACCGTCTGCTGCAGGCGAAGCTGCATGCGCGCGCGGCGGTTCATGGAGGCGAGCAGGTCGCGGTTCTGGCGCTCGACCTCGACGTCGACCCAGGTGCGCAAGAGCGTGGCTGCGCGGGCGAGCTTGCGCGACAGGTTCGCCTGCCGCTCCTCGATCGACCGGCAGGTGCGCATGGCAGGCGCGACGCGCTTCTGCAGGAAGCCCGCAAGCGTCTCGTAGCCCGGCACGGCTTCCTCGTTGAGCGAGGCGAGCCGTTCCTCGACGATGCCGTGATAGGCGCGGCTGGCGCCGAAGCGATAGAGGCTGGCAGCCGCGTCGGCCTCCATCTCGGCGGCAAGCTCGGTCAGACGCGACAGGAGTTCCTGGCTCTTGTCCGGCCCGCTCGCGCGCATCTCGCCGGTCAACGCGGCGAGCTTGTCCTCGACAGACCGGATGCGCGGCGACTGCGAATGCGCGAGCGGAAGACCGAGCATGGCAAGCGTGCGGTAGGTTTCGATCTCGATCAGGCGCTGGGTCAGCGCGCCGGCGCGGGCCGGGCTCAGGCCCCCGTCCAGCACGAGCATGCGCGTGAGGCCCTGTCCGTCCTGATGGAAATCGGTCGCGACCGCTGCCCGGCCGCCTTCGACGCGCGAATAGCAGAGGCTGGCCGGATCGAACTCTGCGACCCTTGCCTCCGTCACGTCGCTCCACGGAACGATCTCGACGCGCACGCCGGCAATGACCGTGCCGGGCGCGCTGAAGCCGCTGGCGAAGGGCGACTCGTCCATCGACGGTGGACCGTCGCGCAGGATCGGCGTGCTCCACAGATAGGTCGAGAACTCGGTGTGCCGCTCCCAGCGCAGCGTCCCCTGCCCCCATTTCATCGCGTGGTGGCGGGCGCTGCGGTCGGGCGGCGAGATGCCGAGCTGCTGCGATAGCGCGGCCAGGACCGCATGATCGACGCCGGCGCCGCCTTCGGTCATGAAGGACAGCTGCACCAGCATGCGGGGGGTGTCGATCAGCGGATGGGGCCGGGCATGCACCTCGCCCACGGCCATCGGTCTGGCAGGATGGGCCGGCAATCCCAGCACCGTGCCGGTAATCAACGTCTCGCTGCGCTCCGCCATGCCATCCCCCATGCCGAAGTCGTCATCGTATAGTAAAGGCAGCCGTCCGCCAGATGCGACAACGCTTCTACGCAGCGCGGGCATTGCCGGACTTTTACACGAACCGGCCAGAAAAATTGACCACTTGGGCCGCCAGAGGCTATGATCGGCGCAAGCCCAAACGGACGCCCTCTCTTGAACGAACTCTTTTCCCGGATCGCGCCTTCGCGGACTGCCGACGACGTCGTCGGGCAGATCGAGATGCTGATCCTGGAAGGTGTGGTTCGGGCCGGCGAGAGGCTGCCCGGCGAGCGCGAGCTGGCGCGCCAGTTCGATGTGTCGCGGCCGATCGTGCGCGATGCGCTGAAACTGCTCGAGGCGCGCGGGCTGATCGTCTCCAGGCCGGGCGGGGGTACGCATATCGGCGACATCACCGGCGAAATCTTCGCCCCCGCCGTCTCCGATCTCATTGGCCAGCACGGCAAGGCGGCTGCCGACTATCTGGAATATCGCCGCGAGCTCGAAGGCATCGCGGCCGAGTTTGCCGCGCGACGCGCGACGCCCGAAGACCATGCGCTGCTCGGCGCCATCATGGAGCGGATGGAGGAGGCGCATCGGCGCGGGCGGTTCGAGGACGAGGTCGCCATCGACGTCGAGTTTCACAATGCGGTCGGCGAATGCGCGCACAACATCGTGCTCTTGCACACGCTGCGGTCCTGCTACCGGCTCCTTGCCGACGGGGTGTTCCTCAGCCGCTCGCTGATCTATGCCCGCGAGGCCGCGCAGGACGAACTGCTCGCCCAGCACCGCGCGATCCACGATGCGATCGTCGCGGGCGATCCGAAACGCGCACGGGAAGCCGCGCGTGCCCATATCGACTATGTCGAGCGCGCCATGAACGATGCCGAGCGCAGCGGGAACTGGCAGCGCGTCTCGCGCCTGCGGCTCCTGCAGCGCGGCGGCACCACGACCATTTCAGACAGGCAAAAGGCCGAGAATGCTTGATAATGTAACTGCCCAGAATAGCGCGCCGCGCGTCGGGCTCTTCGTGACCTGCCTCGTCGATCTATTCCGCCCGACCGTCGGGTTCGCGGCCGTCAAACTGATCGAGGATGCCGGCTGCACGGTGGATGTGCCGCAGGCGCAGACCTGCTGCGGGCAGCCGGCCTACAACTCCGGTGACCGGGCCGACGCGCGCGAGATCGCCAAGGCGACGATCGCCGCGTTCGAGGATTTCGACCATGTCGTGGCGCCCTCGGGCTCCTGCGCGGGCATGCTCAAGAAGCACTACCCGGCACTGCTGGCCGACGACCCGGCATGGGCGGAGCGGGCGGAGGCATTGTCGGCCAAGGTCTCGGAGCTGGTAAGCTTTCTCACCGACGTCATCGGCGTCGAAACGGTCGCCTCGGACGTGGCGGGGTCGGTGACCTACCACGATTCCTGCTCGGGCCTGCGCGAGCTCGGCATCCGCCCGCAGCCGCGCAAGCTGCTCGGCTCCATTCCGGGGATCGAGCTGCGCGAGATGAAGGACCCGGATGTCTGCTGCGGCTTCGGCGGCACGTTCTGCGTCAAATATCCCGACGTCTCGAACGCGATCGTGGAGAAGAAGACGGAGTGCATCGAAGGCGCCGGCGCCGCCACGCTCCTGGCCGGCGATCTCGGATGCCTGATGAATATGGCCGGCAAGCTGCGCCGGCAGGGCTCGACCGTGGAAGTGCGGCACGTGGCCGAAGTGCTGGCGGGGATGACGTCCGAGCCGCCGATCGGGGGACGGTGATGGGGGTCGTCGCCATTCAGTACGCCATCGCGCCCCCTCCACCGCCTTCGGCGGTCCCCCTCCCCCGTAAACGGGGGAGGATCAAGCGCCGCGGCCGGCTGCAACGGGAAATCCTCCCCTGCGTAGCGGGGGAGGGGGACCACGCGAAGCGTGGTGGAGGGGGCGTGGCGTTCGTCTTTGTCAGTCTGACAAGCCGAGAGGCTGGCTCCGCTAGCTGGCCTGCCCCAAACCCACGCCCCACTCCCCCCAGGATCGCCGCGCCATGCAGATAACCTCCCCTACCTTCAAGGCGAATTCGGTCAGGGCGCTGTCGGATGCGCAGTTGCAGAAGGCGCTGGGCAATGTGCGCTCGGGCTTCATCGACAAGCGCCAGAAGGCGGCCGATGCGCTGCCTGAGTTCGACCAGCTTCGCGATAATGCGCGCGCGATCAAGGATCACGTGCTGGCCCATCTCGATCATTATCTGGAGCTCTATGAAGAGCGCGTGATCGCGTCCGGCGGAACGGTCCACTGGGCCGAGACCGCCGAGGATGCGCGGCGCATCGTGCTCGACATCTGCCGCAAGGCCGATGCGAAGACGGTGACCAAGGGCAAGTCCATGATCACCGAGGAGATCGAGCTCAACGATCACCTCGAGAAGGCCGGTATCCGCGCCGTCGAAACCGATCTCGGCGAGTACATCATCCAGCTGCGCGGCGAGCATCCGAGCCACATCATCGCGCCGGCCGTGCACCTCAACCGCGAGCAGGTCGAGGCGGATTTCCGCAAGGCGCACACGCATCTGCCCGAGACACGCGACCTGTCGCAGCCCGAGACGCTTCTGGCCGAGGCGCGGCAGGTCCTGCGCCAGCAATATTTTGCGGCCGATGTCGGCATCACCGGCGCCAACATGCTGGTAGCCGAAACGGGCACGTCGATGATCGTGACGAACGAGGGCAATGGCGACCTCACGCAGATCCTGCCGCGCGTCCATGTCGTGGTCGCGTCGATAGAAAAGATCGTGCCGACGCTCGAGGATGCCGCCCAGGTGCTGCGCGTGCTCGCACGCTCGGCCACGGGCCAGGATTCCAGCGTCTACACCACGCTGTCGACAGGCCCGAGACGACCCGGAGACGTCGACGGGCCGCAGGAGTATCACGTCGTGCTCCTCGACAATGGCCGTTCGGCCATGCTCGGCACCGAGTTCCAGGAGATGCTGCGCTGCATACGCTGCGGCGCGTGCATGAACCATTGCCCGGTCTACCACGCGGTCGGCGGCCACGCTTATGGATGGGTCTATCCCGGTCCGATGGGCGCGGTGCTGACGCCGTCGCTGATCGGCGTGGAGAAGGGCGGACACCTGCCCAACGCGTCCACCTTCTGCGGGCGGTGCGAAAGCGTCTGCCCGATGCGCATTCCGCTGCCGAAGATGATGCGGCACTGGCGCGAGCGCGAGTTCGAGCGCGGGCTGAACCCGGCCACCCAGCGCTACGGGCTCAAAGCCTGGGCCTGGTTCGCCAGGCGCCCGAAGCTCTACCATCTGGCGACCTCTTTCGGCATTCCGCTGATCTCGGCGCTCGGCGGCGCCAAGCGCAGGCTCTCCTGGCTGCCGCTCGCGGGCGGCTGGACCAAGCATCGCGAATTGCCGGCGCCGGAAGCGCGCACCTTCATGCAGCAGTGGCGCGATCGCGACACGCGCCTGCAGGATGCCCGCTGATGAGCGCGCGCGACGCCATCATCGGGCGCGTGCGCCGCGCCATCGACGCCGAGGGCGATCCTTGGCGCCGGGCGGCCGCAGAAGCGCGGATCGCGGCGGCGCCCAGGGGCGTGATCCCAGCGCGCGGGCAATTGCCCGATGCCGAGCGCGTCGAGCTCTTCATCCAGCAGGCGCAGAACGCGGCAGCTACCGTGGAGCGGGTCACTTCGGGCGACGCCGTGCCTGCGGCCGTCTCCGCCTATTTGCGTGCGCGCAACCTGCCCGCAGCGCTGCGCATGGGCGCCGACGCGCGGCTGGCCGCCATGCCCTGGACGGCGGAAACGAGCCTGACGGTGAAGCCCGGCCCGTCCGACGGGCTCGACGAGGTCGGTGTCAGCCATGCCTTCAAGGCCGTCGCGGAGACCGGCACGCTGATCATGGTCTCGGGCGCCGAGAACCCGTCCACGATCAACTTCCTGCCCGACCACCACATCGTCGTGCTTCATGCCGGCGATGTCGGCGGCGACATGGAAACGGCGATCGCTGCCGTGCGTGCGCGCTACGGCAAAGGCGAGATGCCACGCACCTTCAACATGATCACCGGACCGTCGCGGTCTGCCGACATCGAGCAGAAGCTGCTTCTGGGCGCGCACGGGCCGAGGGCGCTGCACATCATCGTCGTCGGACCGTGAGTAAAGGCGTCAGCTTCGATGACGCGCGCGGGCCGCAAGGCATGCGCATCCATGCCATCGGCGACGTCCATGGCAGGCTCGATCTGCTTACTCGGATGCTCGATCGGATCGACGCGGACATCGCGCGCGACCGCCCCGACGACTGGCGCATCGTGCTTCTCGGCGATTATGTCGATCGCGGGCCGGACAGTGCCGGCGTGCTCGACCTGATCGCATCACGCGTAGTCGACGATGACCGGTTCGTCGCGCTGATGGGCAATCACGACCAGCGGCTGCTCGCCTTTCTCGACGACATCTCGGACTGGCCGAATTTCGAACAGTTCGGCGGGCGCGAGACGGCGCTGTCCTATGGGGTCGATTTCGGCTCAGGGAGCGGAGAGGACCTCATGCGCGCGCATCGGGCGCTCAACGAGGCAATGCCGGAAAGCCACAAGCGCTTGCTCGGCGATCTGGCCCTGTCGGCCACGCTCGGCGATTTCTTCTTCTGCCATGCCGGCATCAGGCCGGGCGTGCCGCTCGACGAGCAGGCAGCGGACGACCTGATCTGGATCAGGAAGCCGTTCCACGACGACGAGCGCCTGCATCCCAAGGTGATCGTCCACGGCCACACGCCAGTTTCGCGTGCGGATATCCGGGCCAATCGCGTCAATATCGACACGCGCGCTTTCGACAGCGGCGTTCTGACCGCGCTGTCCATCGACGGCGCGGTGAAGTCGATCTTGATGGTGGAAGCCTGATCAGTCGGCCGACGCGGTCACACCGTAGCCGTCAACGGCCACGAAATCGCCAGCGGCATCGGCGGTGTAGATGCCGGCGCCCCACAGAACAATCCCGGAGATCATGAAGAAGGCGAGGAGGGTCGATTTCACGGGGTTCATCTCTGCGGTCTTTTCGATGTCTGACGTTAAGGTATTGGCGGTTACGAAACGGTTGCGTGATGAATCGCCAGACGACGAATTCGTTCCGCCGGTGGACTGGGTAAATCGTCTGTTTCGCGCTATGGAGTCTGCACGCCTCGCGGGGTGCGGCGCTCCTGTAGCCCGGCGACGGTGCGAGCGCCAGCGGGTGGCGGGCCGGCTGTGGAAAATCCACAGGCACGTGGCAGAAAAGACACTTCGGAGGAAGGCGAACGTGGCGCTGCAAAACAGGGTCGATCCCTTCGGAACGATCGTCGCCGATACGGCGCGCGGGCTCTTCACCGGCAATCGCGGGATCATCCATGACCCGGCGACGCGGACGCTCCTCAAGCGGCGCTGGACTACCAAGGCCTGGATCATCTGCACCTGCTCGTGGCGCGGGCGCCGGCGTGATGTGATGGGCTACAACGGCCCCCGAGGGGACGTCGGCTGGACGGAACTCTTCTTCCTCGACGAGGTGACCGCACTCGCCGCCGGCCACCGCCCCTGCTTCACCTGCCGGCGCGATGCGGCACGACAGTTCGCCGGAGCATGGGCGCTGGCGGACGGGGTGGCGCGCGTGTCGGCGCCTGCGATGGATGCGGTCCTTCATCGCCAGCGGATCGCTTCGGGGCGCGGGGCAGTCGCGCTCGACCGGAACAAGCTCGTCGCGCTTCCGGATGGCGCGATGGTCGCCTCGGGCGATGACACATTTGCGATCTGCAATGGCGCTGCGCTGCCGTGGAGCTTTGCCGGATATGGCGCGCCGGTTCCGGTTGCAACTCTGGCGGAGCAGGTGCGGCTGGTGACACCGTCCGGCTCGATCGCGGCGCTGCGGCAAGGCTTCCAGCCCGTCTGGCATCCGACGGCGTCTTGACCCGCCAAGCTGGCGACGCCATCACGCTTCCCATGAGAGCCAATTACCGCATGCAGCGCCTGTTCCTCGACCTGCCGCTTGCCGCAGGCCGATCGCTCGAGGTCGAAGGACCGCAGGCGCACTACCTTGCCACCGTGCTGCGCATGAAGGCCGGCGACGCCGTGCTCGTCTTCAATGGCCGCGACGGCGAGTGGCGGGCGGAGATCGGCGCGGTGCGCAAGAAGGCGCTGACGCTCGTGCCGGTCGAGCAGACGCGGCCGCAGCCGCCGGCTTCAGACTTCGTCTTCGCCTTCGCGCCGATCAAGGCCGGCCGGCTCGACTACCTCGTCCAGAAGGCCGTCGAGATGGGCGCCGGCACCATTCAGCCCGTCATCACCCAGCACACGCAGATGACGCGCATCGGCACGGACAGGCTGCAGGCGAACGCGTTGGAGGCGGCCGAGCAATGCGGCATCCTGTCATTGCCGAAAGTGGAGGACGCGATCGGCTTCGACGCCTTCCTGGCGCGCTGGGACGCGGGTCGGCGCCTCATCTTCTGCGACGAGGCGGAAGAGAGCCAGAACCCGCTGCCGATCCTCTCGCGGATCACCGAGGACCGCGTCGGCGTCATCATCGGTCCAGAAGGTGGCTTTTCGGATGGCGAGCGCAAGCAGTTGCGCGCGCTGCCGTTCGTCACCGCCATCCCGCTCGGGCCTCGGATTTTGCGCGCCGATACGGCGGCAGTCGCCGCGATGGCGGTGATCCAGGCAGCGATCGGGGACTGGCAGTAGGAAGACGCCGGCGGCAGCGCCCTCCGATCCCACCCCCACCCTGTATCCCTCCCCACAAGGGGGAGGGAGGCGTTGGGCGTCGCGGGAGCATGGCGCTGCTTCATCAAGCAAACACGCAGCGTCAGCGACTCCCTCCCCCTGACGGGAAGCGGTGAGGGGTGGGGGTCGCGGCGCGGGCGTGATGGTCGGAACGTCGATGCCGTGAGCCCGCCTGACTGGCCGTTTCGCTCAGGTTTGAATGCCGCGACCCCCACCCCTGTATCCCTCCTCACAAGGGGGTGGGAGGCGTTGGGCGTCGCGGGAGCATGGCGCTGCTTCATCAAGCAAAAACGCTGCGTCGGCGACACCCTCCCCCTTGTGGGGAGGGGTGAGGGGTGAGGGGTGGGGGTCGCCGGCGCGGGCGTGATGGTCGGGACGTTGATGCCGTGAGCAAGCCTGAGGGCCGTTTCGCTCTGATTTGAATGCCGCTACCCCCACCCTGTATCCCTCCCCGCGAGGGGGAGGGAGGCGTTGGGCGTCG
>VFQU01000576.1_pt1 | contig 30658 bp, 32 predicted proteins | sample 3512311 | NCBI WGS metagenome assembly VFQU01 (sample SAMN10412377, study PRJNA504923) | tailings metagenome | isolation source: Relicate 3 Philex TSF3 active mining site | place: Philippines: Tuba, Benguet | collected 2017-08-29
GAGCTAAAAGCCAATCTGCTTCAGCATCAGTTAACTGTTCACGAATATCCAGTTTTTTCAGAATCGAGAAGACAGGCTCCTCTGGGAGACGATCGAGATGTTGAGTCGCTTTGTAGGTCACTTTGAGTTGCGAAAACTGCAAAACTTCCTGAATCACTTTCTTTGTATCTACAAGAGCATCATGATTGAGAAGTTCTAACTCCGAAGCTGAAATAACACCTCCAGATTCTACTTTCCAAAGCAGTGAACTGATGGGATTTGCGATCGTAAGCTCTGCATCTTCTGGAATACAATAGCGAACTCGGAGCCGCAAAAGTTCAGCTTCTAGTCTTTGTAGCTCTTCGGTTTTGTATTGCTGCAAATCAATGATGCCAGCGGTTTTAGTGAAGCGATTCTCAATGAGCCATTGAAACTCTATCTCTGTAATCTGAATCCCTAACTCAGCTTTCCTAAGAATGAAATATAGAAAAATGTCCGGTTCAGCAGATTGGTTATGCTCAACTTGATACTTCTCCTTGAGAGCAGTAAAGTGCTGATTCTGAAGCTTACGATGATCCATATGGCGTGAAATACTCGTTAACGATAGCTCGTCTAGATTACCCACGCTAGAAAATCTTACAAACGAGGCAGCGAGATTGAACTTACATTCGTCCAATCTCGCTGCTCGCAAGTTTTAGACAGACTTCAGAGCGTTTATCAGCAGACTATTCCTCATCTTTTGCAGCCGTGCGTTCGATCTTGTGGCTGAACGTAATTAACGCCTTGCCCAAGGTGTGCAGAGGCCCTTTCACACCGCGAGCCGCTTCATCTCCGATCGCATTCGTTTGCTCGCCAAGCGTCTCTAGCACCTCCGCAATTTCACTTCCATCAGACTTTTTGCCCCTCAAGAGTTTTTTCAGTTCCTTCAAAGATGCAGACAACTCTTTGATATTGTCCTCCTTGTGACCTTTGAGAAAATCCACCCATTCATCGATCGAATCGATCGCTTCATTGGATTCGATCTCCGTAGGATCTCCGTGTAGAATCTCTGTCAAAGATTCGACATCGGGAGCATTATCGAGATCTGATCCTCCGCTTGTTTGTTGAGCCGAATTTTGCTCTTTTTCTAACTTAGAAGAATCCATTTCTTTTTGTGATTTTTTGTCTTTTTGGGTTGCCATAATTGTTATTCCTACTATGTTTCAGCCGAGTTATGACATTCAAAATAAAGTTATTAAAAATGTATTTTCTCATCTAAAAGAAGAGATATAAATCACACTTTTGGATGAGTACAATCACATCCGAAATATGACACAGATCACAGCCCTAAATTAGTCGAAATGCCCTCTATACAAAGGATTGAGATCTTGCGTATTTCTGCCGAATTCATACCAGAAGAAACTCGATCAGTACCGTATATCGACGATGGCTTGAAACCATTTCTATACAGAAAATAAGCTCAACGCTGATGTGAACTTTGACCTTGTGGTAGATGATGGCAACTCAATCTTCTTTACGCTCCCGTGGAATGGAACTGTTAGTTTCGTATCACCAAAACCCCTCGGTAAGACTGCGAAACCAGTTGGTGCAGATGAATGCAGGTTTAGTGCGGAAAATCGCTCATCGGGTGAGTCATCAATGTGCAGAACCCTATGAAGACCTCGAACAGATTGGATATTTAGGGCTGATTCGAGCGATCGAACGGTTTAATCCCAATCAAGGATGCGCGTTCAGTTCGTTCGCCGTACCGTATATTCGAGGCGAAATGCTTCACTTCTTACGCGATCGCGCTGGAACCGTCAAAATTCCCCGTCGCTGGCAGCAATTGAATAAAGAAGGGCAACGAGTCCGCGAACAATTAATGGAAGCCTTCGGACGGCAACCCAGTGACGAAGAGATTGCAGATGTATTAAAAGTGTCGGTGAACGAATGGCGCGAGAGCAAACTGGCTGCAAAGAACCGATTACCGCTGAGTTTAGACGCAACCGTGTGTCAGCAGTTAGATTCTCCGATGACATTGGGCGACACCTTACCCGATGTCAGATATCAAGCCCTCCAAGTGCTCGAAGAAGACCGCCAGCAATTACAACGCGCCTTAAATCAGCTTGAAGATAAGACCCGCCAAGCGATCGAATATGTTTTCCTACATGATTTATCGCGTAAAGAAGTCGCAGAACAGATTGGAGTCAGCCCGATGACGGTGACGCGCCGGATTCATCGCGGAATTCAACAAATGGTCGGATTGCTGCATCCTCAAGTGATGCAGAGCGATCCCTAAGTAATTGACAGCCAAATTTTTCATCTATCGAGTCGCCGGATTGAATCAATCCGGCGTTTCTTGTTTTGCAAGATTTCAATAAAATAAGCTCCCCGATTGGTTGAGAATCAGGGAGCTTAGACGATCGCTCAATTAAAAAATCTAGCCAACCTTGAGCAATTCCACATCAAAAAATAGCGTCGAATTTGGTGGAATCGGGCCAATGCCTCGACTTCCATACCCCAAATCGGGTGGAATTTCTAAAGTGCGACGACCGCCCACTTTCATTGAGCCAACGCCTTCATCCCAGCCTTTGATCACCTGACCTACGCCAATTTTGAATTTGAAAGGCTGACCGCGATCGCGAGAACTATCAAACTTCGTGCCGTCTTTTAACGTTCCCGTGTAATGAACCGTCACGAGTTGACCCACTTCAGGAGTCTCGCCTGTTCCTTCAACCACATCAACATATTTCAGACCAGACGCAGTTTCGGTCGGTTCTTTCGATTCAGCAGGATTCGGAGTTGTCATCGGTTTTAAATCAGCAGCTTGTGCTACTTGAACTACAGGAGCAGCTTCGGTCTTAGGCATTTCAGCAGCGATCGCGCTATCACGAGAACCTCCCGTAATCTGTGCCACGACCAGCACCGCAATACAAGCCACCATGACGCCGAAGCTGATCAAAATCTCTCTCATGATCAGTTTTCTTGAATGTGCTTTTCAATTTTCACACTGATTCTCATTTCCAGAGCTTATTTTCTAAATCTCGCACCTGTCGCTCTAAGCGATCGAGTCTGCCGCGCAATTCATCCATTTCGTTCTGGCGAGGCACACCCAAATCCATCAGCATGTTGCGAAGCTGCCGCTGAAACTGGGCTTCAAATCCGCCCTGCTCGGTTTTCAGTTGATTCATCAGATCATCGACGAAGCCTTTTGCCTGATCGGGATTGAGTTTGCCCTCTTTCACCCACTGATCCCCAACTTCTTTGAGTTTTTCAGCGACCAAAGACGTTGTGCCCACACCGAGCATCAGCAGTTGCGTGATCCAATTGTTGTTATCCATATTTTTAGTCGTTCGTCGATCGTGGCTGCATTCATTCTGGCAAATCCTTGTTAATCCGCAACAGGACGGTTTCCCGTCTGCGTCCATCCAGTGCGACACTAGAAATACACGCTTGCTGTGATTTTCGCGAATTTTATGTCAGATTCTCAAACCATTAGTGCTGCAGTTGCCGCACTTTATAACACCTACCCTTTTCCACCAGAGCCTTTATTAGATGAGCCACCACCCGGCTACAACTGGCGCTGGAATTGGCTGGCTGCGTATAGTTTTTGTACCGGACAGAAACCGAAACGCCAAGATGTCCGGATTTTAGATGCGGGATGTGGAACAGGCGTTGGCACAGAATATCTTGTGCATTTGAATCCTCACGCTCAGGTGACGGGGATTGATTTGAGTGCAGGGGCGTTAACCGTTGCGCGAGAGCGCTGTCAGAGATCGGGAGCCGATCGTGTTGAGTTTCATCACCTCAGTCTCTACGATGCCAATCAACTTTCCGGTCAGTTCGATTTAATTAATTGCGTGGGCGTATTGCACCATTTACCCGATCCAAACCGAGGGATTCAATCCTTGGCAACCAAACTTGCGCCGGGTGGATTGATGCACATTTTTGTGTATTCAGAATTGGGACGATATGAAATTCAACTGATGCAAGAAGCGATTAAGCTTTTGCAATCGGATCGATCCGACTATCGCGAAGGCGTAGCGATCGGGCGGCAGATTTTTGCGTCCTTGCCTCCAAACAATCGTCTGGTGCGCCGAGAACAAGAGCGCTGGTCGATGGAGAATACGCGCGATGAGTGTTTTGCCGACATGTATGTCCATCCGCGTGAAGTCGATTACAACATTCACACGCTGTTTGAGTTGATTGATGCGTCTGGATTGAATTTTTTAGGCTTCTCAAATCCGCGTCAGTGGGAGGCATCGCGACTGTTCAATCAGCCGGACTTGCTGGAACGGGCGGATAAATTGAGCGATCAAGAAAGATATCGCTTAATTGAACTCCTTGATCCAGAGTCGGTGACTCATTACGAATTCTTCTTGAGTCGAGGGGAATTACCAAAATCAGATTGGAGTTCGGATGAAGCCCTTTTACAGGCAATTCCTGAACGCAGTCCTTGTATGGACGGATGGGAAAGCCGCTGCTTGTTTAATTACGATTACCAAATCATCAATCTGGCTGAAGATGAGTTTGAATTTTTGAAGGCTTGTGACGGCAATCAGACGAAATCGGTGCAAGAGATTCTCTCGACGGTTTCGATTTCGATCGATAAAGTGCGATCGCTGCAAGAACAGCAGCTTATCTTACTGACTCCGTAGGATTTGTTGCCGTTTGTGAAGGAATTCATGGCTGCCGATTCAAGCAAGCGGTCATGAATCTCTTCAGCCAGAATACGATTTTCTCGGCTGATGTCCGTTCTCACAGCATCACTCAGGCGCTTTTGACAACCCTCAGAGTAGAAATTCTTTGATCGGCAATTGACAAAATCCCCGTGTCAAAAGTCATTAAGTATTATTACCTCCACATGATATGATTGCTTCTGGTTCAGATTGTTGGGGATCGCTCGGACATCAATGATATTCGATCGTTATCATGACAATGTGAATCTAACTTTGGAGCCGCGCCTGCTATGGAAGAAACGATCCAAACTGGTACAGAAAAACCAGAGTCAAGTCAGTCCATGGATGACTTTTATCGACTCCAAAATGAGTTGCTAATCGTAACCGTGATCTTGACTGGGCTAATATTCTTCCCTGTCTGGTATTTCTATTCGCTCAACACTGCTCTGAATTATTTAATTGGAGCGTGTACAGGTGTGGTTTACTTAAAGTTATTGGCGCGAAATGTAGAGCGACTCGGTACGGAAAAGCAAAAAATCAGCAAAACACATTTAGCTGTTTTTATTGGGGTAATGGTTCTCGTTACTCAAGTGAAAGATCTTCATGTGCTGCCTGTATTTCTAGGCTTTTTAACGTATAAAGGAACCCTACTCGTCCATACCTTGCGGATTCTGTTTAAGCCTGAACAAACTCAGACCTAACTTAATAGAAATTCGCGAAAAAAATATTGCTCCTTGAATCTGGGGAAAGCCGCCTGAACTGAAATGCTTAATTTCCTCGACGCTCCCAACGTTTTACCGATCGCCAGCTTAGAAGTGGGTCATCACCTCTACTGGCAAATTGGCAATCTGAAGATTCATGGGCAGGTATTTATTGTCTCTTGGATCGTCATCGGGCTATTGGTTGGAGCTTCATTGCTCGCAACCCGTAACGCTCAACGTGTTCCAAAAGGCATTCAGAACCTGATGGAGTACGCGCTGGAGTTTGTGCGTGAGTTGGCAAAAAACCAGCTAGGCGAGAAAGAGTACCGTCCTTGGGTTCCGTTTATTGGCACTCTGTTTCTGTTCATCTTTGTCTCTAACTGGTCGGGCGCACTCGTTCCCTGGAAGCTGATTAAGCTACCAGAAGGCGAACTCGCTGCCCCCACGAATGACATCAACACCACAGTTGCTTTAGCACTCTTGGTGTCGCTGGCATATTTTTACGCAGGCTTCAGTAAGAAAGGATTGGGCTACTTTGCGAAGTACGTTCAACCTACTCCGGTTCTTCTGCCCATCGCGATTCTAGAAGACTTCACGAAGCCGCTTTCACTCAGCTTCCGACTTTTTGGTAACATCTTGGCGGATGAATTGGTGGTCGGTGTATTGGTGCTTCTAGTGCCGCTGTTCGTCCCACTTCCTGTGATGCTGCTGGGTCTATTTACCAGTGCAATTCAGGCTTTGGTGTTTGCGACTCTGGCAGGTGCTTACATTCACGAAGCACTTGAAGGTCACGGCGACGAACATCACGATTAGCCGCATTTTCTTGTCCGAATCTGTTCACCGTATTCAATCGAAGGAAAATCACTATGAATCCTACCGTTGCTGCTGCTTCTGTAATCGCTGCTGCACTCGCGATCGGTCTTGCTGCAATTGGACCTGGTATTGGTCAAGGTAATGCTTCTGGAGAAGCTGTTGCAGGAATTGCACGTCAGCCTGAAGCAGAAGGCAAAATTCGCGGTACGTTGCTGTTGACCCTCGCGTTTATGGAATCTCTGACCATCTACGGTCTGGTAATCGCGTTGGTTCTCTTGTTCGCGAACCCATTTGCATAAGTTCGAATTCAAAACTCGGAATTCAGATTGACTCTGTGTTCCGAGTTTTGAGTGTGTCCTTCTAGCTCTTACTTCCTACAATGTTTGATTTTGATGCAACGCTGCCGTTGATGGCGGTGCAATTTTTACTGTTGGTTGCAGTGTTGAACATTGTGTTCTTCAAGCCTTTGACCAAGGTTGTTGAAGATCGTAATGATTTTATTCGCGGCACTGAAGCTGATGCGAAGGAGCGGTTGGCAAAAGCAGAAGCATTAGCGAAACAGTACGAAACTGAACTCGCTGAATCGCGTCGGGCTTATCAAAGCGCGATCGCGAAAGCTCAAGCTGACGCAAACCAAATCGCGGCACAGAAAATTGCAGCGGCACAGCAAGAAGCACAACAACAGCGGGAACAAACTCAGAAAGAGTTAGACCAGCAAAAAGCGGCTGCGATGCAAACGCTAGAGCAGCAAGTGGAAGCCTTAAGTCGTGAAATTCTAGACAAATTATTAGTTGGAATTTAACGAGGCTGCTGGTTGATCAAGGCTCCCGATGAGAACAATTCCCCGTCCGGTTTGGGATAGACAACGCGCAGTTTTGGAAAAGTGTCATGGAAATGTATTTGCGACTTGCCAGCGGAGTGATTCATCCGATTTTGGCAGAAGCAGAGGGGGGCGGTTTCGGATTAAACTTCGATATCCTCGAAACCAACCTGATTAACCTCAGCATCGTTATTGCGATAGTGGTATATTTTGGGCGCGGTTTTCTCAGTAAAGCACTGGGTGAACGGCGTGCCGCGATCGAGCAGGCAATCTCTGAAGCAGAAAGCCGGAAAAAGACGGCTGCGTCAGCATTGGCAGAGCAGCAACAGAAATTGGCTCAAGCTCAACAAGAAGCAGCGAAGATTCGCTCCGATGCTGAAGTTGCAGCGAAGAAGTCGGCAGACGAAATTCTTGCAAAGGCTGAACAAGATATCGTTCGGATGCGGGAAACGGCTGCGGCGGATATTTCTTCAGAGCAAGAGCGCATCATCAACGAATTGCGTCAGCGAGTGGCAGCGATGGCACTTGAGCGCGCTTCTGGTGAACTGCCAAATCGCTTGAACGATGATTCGCAACAGAGATTGGTTGATCGCAGTATTGCGTTATTGAGCGAGGGTTAATCAATGGCAGATAGTATTTTGACCTCTGAGGTTCTAGAACCTTACGCTCAGGCCTTGATGTCGTTGGGGCAGTCGAATGATTTAGTCGATCGCTTCGGCGAAGATATGGCGAACATTCTCGACACGCTGAATGCGTCAGAAGATCTGAAAACCCTGGTAGCGAGTCCTTTGGCGAAAGCTGATGTGAAGAAAGCCGTGCTGAATCAAGTCTTTGGTGATGCGATTCATCCGTTTACACGGAATTTCTTGATGTTACTGGTCGATCGACGACGAGTCATGTTCCTCGAAGGCATCTGTCAGCAATACCAGAAACTCTTGCGGAAATTGAAGCAAGCCGTTTTGGCAGAAGTGACTTCGACGGTTGAACTGAGCGACGATCAGAAAAATGCGATTCGTAGCAAAGTCATTGCGATGACGAATGCGAACTCGGTTGACATCGAAACAAAAATTGATCCTGAACTTATTGGTGGCGTGATCATCAAAGTTGGTTCGCAGGTCATTGATGCAAGTCTACGCGGTCAACTGCGTCGGATTACGCTACGTCTAACCAGTGCGACTTAGACTTCCCCCTTTTTTCTTCATTTCTCATCCTTTAATAGAGGTTTCCAATGGCAGCAATCAGACCAGACGAAATTAGCAACATTATTCGTCAGCAGATCGAAACTTACGATCAAGGCGTAAAAGTTCAGAATGTTGGAACTGTTCTACAAGTCGGCGATGGTATCGCTCGGATCTATGGCTTGGAAAAGTGCATGTCCGGCGAATTGGTGCAGTTTGAAGATGGTTCAGTCGGGATGGCGTTGAACCTAGAAGAAGATAACGTCGGTGCGGTATTGATGTCCGACGGTCGCAGCATTCAAGAAGGAAGTGCTGTAACTTCAACCGGTCGGATTGCTCAAATTCCCGTAGGCGAAGCAATGATCGGTCGCGTGGTCGATTCTTTGGCACGTCCAATCGATGGTAAAGGCGATATTGCGACGACTGAAACCCGCCTCATCGAATCGATGGCTCCAGGGATTATTGCCCGGAAGTCGGTTTGTGAGCCGATGCAAACCGGAATTACTGCGATCGACTCAATGATTCCCATCGGTCGGGGTCAGCGTGAGTTGATTATTGGTGACCGTCAAACTGGAAAGACCTCCGTTGCGGTTGATACGATTCTGAACCAAGCAGGCGAAGGCGTAATCTGCGTTTACGTTGCGATCGGACAAAAAGCTTCGACGGTGGCGAACATTGTCCAAGTGCTGCAAGATCGTGGCGCGATGGAATACACGATCGTCGTTGCAGCAAACGCAAACGATCCGGCAACTCTGCAATACTTCGCACCTTATACGGGTGCAGCTTTGGCTGAGTACTTCATGTACAAAGGTCAAGCAACCCTAGTCATCTATGATGACTTGTCTAAGCAAGCTCAGGCTTATCGCCAAATGTCGCTGTTGCTGCGTCGTCCGCCGGGTCGTGAAGCTTATCCTGGAGACGTATTCTACGTTCACTCTCGCTTGCTAGAGCGTGCTGCAAAACTCAGCGATGAGTTGGGTGGCGGTAGCATGACCGCATTGCCGATTATCGAAACCCAAGCGGGTGACGTATCTGCATACATTCCGACCAACGTAATTTCGATTACCGATGGTCAAATCTTCTTGTCGTCTGACTTGTTTAACTCAGGTCTGCGTCCGGCAGTGAACGCGGGTATTTCGGTATCCCGTGTAGGGTCTGCGGCACAAACCAAGGCGATGAAGAAAGTTGCAGGGAAAGTGAAACTTGAGCTTGCTCAGTTCGCTGAATTAGAAGCGTTTGCACAGTTCGCATCTGACCTGGATAAGTCTACTCAGAACCAACTCGCTCGCGGTGTGCGTCTGCGTGAGATTCTGAAGCAGCCTCAGTATTCGCCGCTTTCGGTTGCTGAGCAAGTTGCTGTGATCTACTCCGGCATTAATGGTTACTTGGATGACATTCCTGTGGATAAGATCACCACTTTTGTAACCAACTTGCGTGACTATCTGAAGACTGGCAAGCCGAAGTATCTTGAAATCGTTCAGACCTCGAAAGTGCTGAGCGATGAAGCGGAAGTGCTGTTGAAAGAAGCGATTAGCGAGACGAAGCAAACCTTGATGGCTGCTGCCTAAGACTGATTTGGATGTTGGATGGGGGTGAGAAGCTGAGAATTAGCTCGCTCTCATCAATCCTGAAGGAATCCCCGGCTGTCGTTGCCCCTCTTGATTTAGGGGGGCAACACAAATGGCGGATTTAGTTCTTCTCGGGGAGATTGAGTGGGGTCTAGTACAGATAGGCTTTTTCAGATCATTCCGCACCAAAAAGCTAAACTCTAAAATCGTTTCAAATCATGGCAAACCTAAAATTTATTCGCGATCGCATTCAGTCGGTCAAGAACACGAAAAAAATTACAGAAGCAATGCGGCTTGTGGCAGCAGCGAAAGTGCGTCGAGCACAAGAGCAAGTCACGGCGACTCGCCCTTTTGCCGATCGCTTAGCGCAAGTGCTTTACGGTCTGCAAGCTCGATTGAAGTTTGAAGAGGCTGACTTGCCGCTTTTGAGAAAGCGTGATGTTGGTACTGTTGGTTTATTAGTCATTTCGGGCGATCGCGGATTGTGCGGTGGCTACAACGCTAACGTTATCCGTCGGGCTGAAATTCGTGCGAAGGAACTGAAAGCCGAAGGCATTGACTACAAAATGGTCATTGTCGGTCGTAAAGCAACTCAATATTTCCAACGTCGGGATTATCCGATCGTGGAAAGCTATGCTGGACTCGAACAGATTCCGACCGCAGCAGAAGCAGCTCAGATCGCCGATGTGGTCTTATCTCAGTTCTTGTCGGAAAGTGTCGATCGAGTTGAGCTAATCTACACGAAATTCGTTTCCTTGATTGCGTCTCGTCCGGTCGTTCAAACGCTGTTACCGCTTGATCCGCAAGGATTGGAAGTTGCAGATGACGAGATCTTCCGCTTGACGACTCGTGGCGGTCAGTTCCAAGTCGAACGTGAGAGAGTGTCCGCTCCTGAAGTTCAGTCTTTCCCACAAGACATGATCTTCGAGCAAGATCCAGTACAAATTCTCGACGCATTGCTGCCGTTGTATCTGAATAACCAATTGCTGCGGGCGCTGCAAGAAGCGGCGGCTAGTGAGTTGGCGGCTCGAATGACGGCGATGAATAACGCGAGTGATAACGCGAAGAATTTGATTGGTTCGTTGACCTTGTCTTATAACAAGGCGCGTCAAGCTGCAATTACTCAAGAACTGCTTGAAGTCGTTGCGGGTGCAGATGCGCTGAACTAAGGCAATTCTTGAAACTAATAAAAGCGTCTAGGGCAACTTAGACGCTTTTTCATATGTGTAGTATTTCTCGTATGTGTAATATCTTAGTATTTGTCCTTATCTCTTTTGAGAAAGCATTTTCGATAATGAAGCGCTTACCAACCGATCTTGAAATCTTGAACAAAATATATAACCTGTACTACAAGACTTACATAGATTTTGAAATTGGGGACAGCACTCGCAATCATATAAACTTTGTTCCGATAGATATTGCTCAAATCGCAAGAAATTTGAGAATTGATGTGAACATTTTATTTATGAGACTATACAGCCTCAGTCTTAAGACCAGCCGTTCAACAGGTGAGGGAAGCCCTTTGAACCTGTTTATACACAAGATGGATGGTGAGCGAGATTATATAAACTTTCCATACATGGCATCTCTCCTAGCGGATCTTAGATATGAGAACAAAAAATATCGAGTGGCTATTGGATTCTCCTTTTTCTCTTTGATTGTTGCGATATTATCCTTAATTAGTTCTGCATATCGATTTGTAATCCAACCAGAAACTTCAAGAAGTTCCAACGGACAGACTCTTTCAGTTCCTGCAACTTCACAACACCAGTCAGGGACTACTCCCATTCCATCCTCATCGCAAAATGTGCCCATCCCAAATCAATCACCCAAGCCGTATAATCCAGAGACTCAACTACAACGCCCCAAGTGAAGCTCTATGACTTACCCCACATCAGGAAAGTTAATCGTTCAGTTTGCAGTAAAAAAGAGCAATAAGATTGATTCTTGAATTAATTCTCTGACTTCTTCGATCGTTTCTCCCATAGCAACACAGCCTAGAAGATCTGGCGCATAGGTGCTGTAGCTAGTTTTTCCTTTTTCGATTACGATTTCATACCGCATAAGGTTTCCTACTCTTAAACTGTCCAGTCTTCAATTCTAAGATTTGGAACTTTAGCGAAATCTCGGTGATTGCGAGTCACCATAATGCCGTTTACTGAAAGAGCGATCGCAGCGATCTTAAGATCCTGCTTGCCAATTTTGATATCTTGCTTCAACTCTAGATAGCGATTCTTCGACTCAGCCGTAAAATCCAAAATCGAGAACTTGGCTAAAGATTCAAACGTAACTCGTAGATTCCGATACGCTAAGAGCAAACCATCGCGGTTTTTTCGCGATTCTGCTTCTCGGATTTTGGCAAAGCGACCTCTCAACTGCTCCTCAACTGAGATTGCTGTAATCGCAATAAACTCAGGCGGAATACCAGCACTTCGGAGTGCAATATTCTGATTACCACGCTGCACAAGGGAGATATGATCAGTGTCGAGGATATACAAGCTCAATCAGTCAAATCCTCTTCCTTCAGCGCATCTATCTCATCACGATACTCTTGAATGTAGCGCTGTACATCTTCAAAATCAGGATCATCTTTGAAAATACCAGCCATTTCTAAAACAGGATGTTTAGCCTTGCTCACATCAGACCCAACCTGGATAGAAACAATCTTGGCTTGTGCTAATCGCTCTGTCAGAAGTTTTTGGGCGCGATCGATTGCGTCGTTTTGAGTATCCGCGATCGCTTGCACCGATGGCAATTCCAAAACAGTCGCGATCGATTTTCCATCCTCGGTTGTTTCGACCAACACATTCCAATTTGAAGCCGTCATAGAACCATCCTCGTCGGGATACTCTCTATACATGCTAAGTCACGATCTCTAACTTAGAGCAAAATGAAACAGCTCATCTAACTCAATAATCGATGATTCGTATTCATAAATTCTCGACGATCGCGCGTTGTAAAAGCGCGATCGCTTCGCCACGCGGGGACAGGTTTATAATATTCCAGCTCTCTCAAAAAAGTTGAACTTATAACATCGCTAATGTGTTTCGCCAATGAGCATGAATGCTGCCCAATTTACGGGGGCAGGATATTGCTTCATGGTCGTCAACATTGCTTGGCGTAAGGCTTGAGCTTTATTCGGTTGTTGCTGCAAATTTCGATAAAACTCCGTCATGAGTAATGCAGTTGCTTCATCGGGGACTGCCCAGAGCGAAACGACAACACTTGGGACGTGGGCAGCAATCAAGGCACGAGATAATCCAACGACTCCATCTCCAGTGATTCTGCCTCGTCCGGTGTTGCATGCACTGAGAACAACGAGTTCAGCATTCAGCTTGAGATCAAAAATTTCATTTGCAGTCAGCAATCCGTTTTCTTCTAAAGAAGGCTTTCCGGTGGCGATCGTATCTGGTGCAAGCGCGATCGCACCCGGTACTCCCAATCCAACAAAATCACCCATCAAGCCATGAGTCGCAAGATGAATCAAACGGGCGCGATTCATTCGTTGCAAGACGTTCGATTTTGTTGCAGCTTCGCCAACTAATGCCGAAGACTTGAGCATTTGAGAGATCGCTTTTGCTTCTTGCTCTGATCCGGGTAAAGGCGGTAGTTGTTCAGGGGGTTCTCCTACCTCAGTCACGACTTTTGGCATGACCGGATTGCCAATAATCAGAGCTTCGCTTAATTGTTTCTCTGTTTGTTTCTGACTAACGGTGTCTAGTTTTTTTCTTAATTGATCCGTTAGATCGAGAACTTGAATCGAAGGTGAGATCGAAATAGTGTGCTGCTCAATCAAGAATTTGCCTTTTGCATCTTGCAAGGCAGTAAACGGCACGAGCAGGAGCGATCGATGCGGCACAAAGACAACTTGGGCATTCGGATCTTGGGGAAGCAGATCTGAGATCGGTTGAATCAAGAGTTCATGCAGCCGTCGTAAGGGATGTGCAGCATCTTGAGTAGCTTGACTGTCCTCATTTAGCGTTGCTCGACCTAGCGAAACGATATCAGAGAGTTCTTCAGGAGCACAAGGCTGAGCATCCTGACATTGCCAAAGCGGTTTGAGATCAACGCGACGTAAAGTGACAGTTCCGGTCGGTTGAATCACCCAGATCAATAGCTCTGACTCGCGTGTTTCTAGTTTGCCATTCACGTTGAACTGTGCAGGAATGATCGAGTATTCAACTAGAGTCGCGCGGCGCTTTTGAGCAATTTGTTTGATTTGCGCGATCGTCAAAGAGGCAAGTGGAGATCGCGGCGTTTCTTTTCGGGAAGAAAGTCCAGAAAGACGGCGATCAAGGAGTTCGGCAAAGGCGCGGGCGCGTCCTCGTTCAGAAATTTCTAGAGCCGCTTCGGGTTGATTTTGAGCGACGAGAACACTTTGGAGATTGCTATAGGGTGAATTTTGAGTTTCAAAGATAGAGACTTTGAAGCTATCATTGTTGCCGAGTCGCGATCGCAGTGATTCCCAAGTCTCGATCGCCGCTTGAAGATTTTTCGCGGCAGCGTCTAAGTTCCCAGATTGAAACCGAACTGCGGCAGCATTGATCCTGGCAATTCCTTCCTCTCGTCGATTGCTCCGGGAAGCAGCGTAACGAAGATATTGTCCGTAGAACTCTAATGCTTTATCAGAGTTGCCCATTTGTGCGTAGATCAGCCCTTGATTGCCGCGAATTCGATAGATCAGATCGGCATCGCGCAGTTTGTTCCAAGCAATGTTCCAGGCTTGCTCATATTGAGCGATCGCTTCTTGATAATTTCCCTGAAAATAAGCAATTCCGCCTAAATTTCCCAGGGCTTCTGCTTCTCCTCGTAGGTCTTGAGACTGACGGGCAAGGGTAAGGCGTTTCTGCTGGTATTCAGTTGCTTTGGCATAGTTGCGTTGTGATTGGTAAATCACGCCTAAATTTCCCAACGCCAGTGATTCTATCGATTGATTTTTGATGTTCTGCGCTAAGGTTAGCGCTTGTTCTTGATACTGAATTGCTTTGGCACGTTCTCCGAGGGCTTGATAGACTATGCCCAGATCGCTGAATGTTTTAGCTTCGCTGACTTGATCCTTGAATTTTCGAGATAAGGTAAGACGTTTTTGGTGAAGCTCGATCGCGTTTACATATAAATCTGTTCCAAAATAGGCGTTTGCTAGATTGCCGAAGGCTTGGAGTTTTTTACGATCTTGAGTAGCAGTTAAATACTGGGCTAAATAATCTACAGCCTCAGCATAGTAATTCCCAGACTGTACATGCGCGAGTCCTAAATTACCTAGTAATGTTGTTTCTAAGGTTGAATCTAGGTTGCGGGCAATGTTTAAGGCTTGCTGATAGTAGTCGATCGCTTTGTCATATTCACCCTGAAGATGATGTGATAATCCCAAAGCAGCTAATGTTTTAGCCACTAGCTTTGGGTCTTGCGATCGACGAGCGATGTCTAGATCAGCTTCAGAAACAGAGATGTCTGGCAATCCCTCAATCGGAAAGTAAGCAATTCCAGTTTTGCTCGTTTCTCCTTCCCATTGCAAGCGCTGGAGGGGTTGATAAAGTGTGAGAGGCTGCGCGCTCGTCTGTGCAATTTGTTTGGATTGAGCGATTTTTTCAGATTGGCGCTCTGCACTGATTGCTGCGAACTGTTGACAAGATAAAGGTTGCCAGATGAAGAGAAGCGTAAAACAGATCGAGAAGCTAATTTTCTTGAGTAACATTGTTACCTCTCAGGATGGGTTTATGTCGATCGCATGACTAAAGACGAATCACCCTGCAATTGCAGCAATCTTGGCATCGTTCAATGTTCTATCGGTTGCTTTTTTTGCGCTCCTGTTCCGTAATCTTTGCAAATCCTCCTTGATCGAGCAGTGATAAGAGCTTGTCAGGAGCCGTTCGATCTTTGGGATTTACCGCAATCGCTTTCGAGAACATTGTGACTGCGTCGTACCACAGACCTTGGGCTGCGTAGATTTGACCGCGATTCTGATCGGATTTCGCGATCGCTAATTGCTGTTTTACCTCTGGAGTCGGTGCAACTCGTCGGATCAATGTCATCTTCAAAGCATCCTTTGTGCCATCTTCACAAACAACAGCGATCGACCAGCGATAAACTTTTTCAGGAACTAGCTCAGGCGCAGTTTTCGGTAATTCAAATGGGACAATACCAGGCTTATCTACTTGTACTGTGGTCATAAACACAGGCTTTTGGACTCCTGACTCCATGAGCTTAAGTTCCACAGTTTGGCGGCTGGATAGATACCAGAATAAGGTTGGACGGGATGAAATCGTTTCCCCGATGTGGTTGGTTGGTGCGAGGGGAGTAAAAGAAGCTGTTTTGCGCTGACCACAAAGGCGTAATGCGTCTTCTCGCGTTCCCGTGCCTTCACTACTTCTGAAACCCGAACGTTTAGGGGGCTTGTATTGAGCATTTGCGGGGGCAGGCTGCAATGAATTGAGAGGACTAGGTAAGGGGAACTCTAGCGGCAATAAACTTTGTAGGGCAGCGAAAGAAAGTGTTCCAATTCCAAGCAAGAATATCGGGTTAGCTCGTTTGAGTTTAGAGAAATCAGAAGCCATCGTCTTATGAATCAATAGAGGGTGATGATCTAGCTCGGTTGTAAGGGTGGGAAAATTTTGGAGCAATTCTCTCCTGTCAAACAGACGCTAAACTCTTCCACGCCCACTCTTCGAGGGTTCCCATAAAACTTGATAAACGTTCGTCGGTTGCTCCCGCCCTTTTAGTTGAACTGTCCCAACGGCTTGCACTGGAAATTGACCTTCAACCAGCGTAAAGGTCTCTTCACTGATTAAAATTCGGCAGAGTCCACCCTCGATCGATTTATCAAAACTTTCAAGCCGTGCTGCTACGTTAACACTATCGCCGATCGCGGTATAGTCCATGCGCTGCTGACCACCTAAGCTGCCTGTAACGACTGTGCCTGTCGAGATACCTACCCGCATTTGAATCGTGGGATGTCCTTGCTGTGCCCAGCGTTGATTCAGTGCAGCTAGTGCAGCGGACATCTCGATCGCGCATTGCACAGCACTGTACGCATCGTGAGCAATATCTTTACTAGTTTTACGAGCGATCGGCACACCAAAGACTGCCATAATCGCATCTCCAATAAATTTATCGACCACTGCCCCATGCTTCAACACCACTTCCGTCATCGCTTCCATGTATTCATTGAGCCAGATCATCAGCGTTTCAGGGTCGAACCGTTCGGCAATCGTGCTGAAGTTTTTAATATCGGTAAATAGTACCGTTGCAGTGAGTTTTTGTCCCCGCAGGCGACCTTGGGAGAGCAGTTGATCGCGATCGCGCCAAATTGTCTCGGCAATCGTTGGAGTCACATATCGCCCAAAGAGATTCATCACAGTTTGGCGATCGCGACGCTCTGAATGAGCAATGTGAACCGTGACCACCATTGCAGACGTGAGCAGCGCTAAGGCGGGTGGGACAACCGGAATCCACCAGGAAAACACGAATGCTGCAAAGCTTCCGAGTCCTAGCCCTCCGACAGAAATGACTGTGCCTGCTACTGCCCAACGCGGCGATCGCACCATCCAGCCTAAGCCTGTTCCCACACCCGACCACAGCAGAATCCAAACTGCCTCCATTGCATCTGTCCAAACTTGGAAGCCCGATCGTCCGTCGATCGCAGCACTGATAATTTGACTTGCTAAATTTGCCTGTACCTCAACCCCCGCCATTCTCTCTGGAGTCGTGATCGAGTCGCCGCTATAGGGAGTGTAAAAGACATCTTTAAGACTTCGAGCTGTCACTCCAATCAAAACAATTTTGCCTCGGAAGGGCTGTCCTTGCGAATCACGCATGAGATCAGCAGGCAGTCGGTCTTGAAGCACGTCCATCAGTGACACCGTGCGGAACTTGCCAGAAGCGCCTCGATAGTTCAGCAAGATTTGATAGCCGCCTGCATCCGCCGAGACATAGCTCCCATCGCTTGGCTCAAAAATAGGAAAGATCCCATGCCCAAGCTGGAGATACTGTGAATTGGTTTTCGCTGGTTGAGATGTAATTCCTTGAGCTTCTAAATAGAGCATTGCAAGGCGTAATCCCAAACTTTCTAAAGATTCTTCTCCATTGGGACTTGTCCAATACAGTAGACCTCGGCGCAGTTTCCCATCGCCATCAAGGACTACATCGTTTGAAGCAGTTTGATTGCGCTGTTTCAGAATGGGGGGAGGTGCAACCTCGACTTCTGTACTTCCGCCTCGTTTTTCAATGCCTATCAGGTTAGGGGTTGTCTGGAATACTTTAGCTAGCTCTGAATGTCCTGGCTCTACTGGCAGATCCCGATAGATATCTAAACCGATCGCTCGCGGCTGTTGCTGCTTAATTTTCGTCAACAGTTTGGCAAAGGTAGCATCATCAAACGGATAACGTTTAAGTTGCCGGATATCATTTTCGTTTACGCCTACAATAATGACGCGATCGTCAGTTGCTTCTTGGGGACGCAGCCGAACATATTGATCAAATGCCATCCATTCTAAAGATTGTAATGCCCCAGCAACCCGCAGAAGCACGATTAATCCTGCTACGCTTGGAATTGTGATCCAAAGCACATGAAATTTTCGGATGATTTTAGCAAGTGGTAGAGGCATAAGGGAGCCAGAAGAAGATTACCATTCTGATAATTCTTCCCCAGCAAAGCTTATTCTTCCGGAAAATAAAGTCACTTTAAATACAAGCAATACTGTTGATATTACTTAGGTACAGGTGTGGAGTGATTGTGGAACCTGTGGCAGTCGGCTTTGATCGGATCGCTCTACTACGGTTACTACATTTACTACAATTACTACAAATGGATTATCCAAGAAGAGCTACGGAACTATAACAGCAAAAGCTGGTCAGGTGCGCTGTGTTTACTACCCGTTTGTACTAGGTATATCATTATCGCAACTGTTAGCAACTTATGATCCTGATGTTCCTGAATCGTTTCGATGGTTCTCCATTCTTGGAATCATTTGGATTTACATTGTGCAGTTCCGACTCGATCGCGATTCAATCTCATTGTTGAACTCCGCCAGATTCATTTACTGAGCCAATATTGGGCGCAGCAACAAGGTGAAACAGTCAAAGATCTGATCGCTGTGAAGGTTAAGATTGAGGAGATAGAGAGACAAGCAAAAAAATTCTTGCTCCCTATCTCCCCATCACACCTAAATCGCCTGAATCCACTCCTTCACGTCATATTCCGTCCAAATCTGATTCTGCCAATACGGATCAGACTCGATCAGATTCCGAACGATCGCTTCATTCTCCGCTTCATAGATGCCAAACACTTTCGTTACATCTTTCGTCGGTCCGATCGTCACTAAAATCCCATTTTCTTTTTGCTTCGCTAACCCATCTAAATGAGCCTGACGATAGGGCGTTCTTTTCTCCAGAACATCGTCACAGTAGCTTCCCCAAACAATATATTTCGGCACAATTTCACCTCTAGCTTCTCAACTCAACCCGGAACTTCTCAACTAGTGCTTCGCGCACTTTCTGATGTACCGGATCAACATCTTCATCTTTCAACGTGCGATCGTCAGCCCGATAGACTAATCGGAACGCTAAACTGCGCTGACCTTCTGGAACGCGATCGCCCTTGTATTCATCAAACAGTTCCACCGATTCTAGTAACTTACCGCCTGCTTTGACGATCGTGCGTTCCAAATCGCTCACGCCTACCTCACGCGATGCATAGAAAGCAATATCGCGATCGGAAGCAGGATAAGTAGAGAACGGCTTGAAAACCGGAACCATCGCTTCATCTGTTTCCAAATGGCGAATGATCACTTCGAGATCCAATTGGAAAACATAAACTTCATCCGGTAAGCCGCGCTCTTGACGCAGTTGAGGATGTAACTGTCCAAACGTTCCCAAGCGATCTCCTCTAACCCAAAGCGAAGCCGTTCGTCCTGGATGCAAGCGCGGATCGCGTCGATCAGGCTGAAATTCTACAGGTAATCCGACTCGATCAAAAACACTTTCTAAAATGCCTTTCGCCTCAAACCAGGTCATCGGCTGATCTTTGCCGCCCCGAACCCACTTGCCTTGGCTCGGATCTCCACCCAAGATACCAGAGATCGCTTCAGCTTCAATCAGATCTTCTTCCTGAGTAAAGACATGCCCAATCTCAAAGCCATTCAAAGCTCCATTGCCTTGCTCAAGGTTGTACTGGAATGCCTCAATTAAGCCATTGATTAGATCAGTTCTCAGCGCAGAATACTCGGTAAATAAAGGATTCGCGAGAACGATTTGCCGTTCTTCTCCGGGTTTGCCGAGCGAATAATGAATCAATTCGGTCAGCCCCATGCCGCGGAAGGCTTCGCGAACTTTGCGGGAAATTAATTGTTCGATCGACAAATATCCCGGCTCAGTTTTCGCAGGCAATGTGTCTGAGAAATTGTTATAGCCATACAGCCGCGCAATTTCTTCAATCAGATCAATCTCACGTTCCAAATCTCGATAGCGGTAAGGCGGAACCGTGACATTCCAAGTCTCTGAACCCGTTGATTTCAACTCACAGCCCAGTGCTGTCAGCGTTCGTTCCACATCCTTCGCTTGCAATTCCCCAACATCGTCACCCAGTTCAACCATGCCGAGCACTTCTCGAACTCGTTCGAGTCGCAGCGCGATCGATCTCGTCAACGAACCTTGTCGGGTGTCAACTGTTTCTTGAGCCGTAATCGTTCCACCTGCAAGTTCAAGGATTAGCTGAACTGCTCGACGAGCGGCCGTTTCCAAACCTGCCCAGTTCACACCCCGTTCGTAACGAGCAGAGGCTTCTGTTCTCAACCCTTGTGATCGCCCAGATTTGCGAATCGCGGCAGAGTCAAAAATTGCGGCTTCGAGGAAAACATGCTGAGTGCTGTCACTCACTTCTGTTTCTTCACCACCAAACACGCCTGCTAGCATTGTCGGCTTGTCATTGACGGTGATTAACAAAGCTTGCTCTTGAAGCGTGCGATCTTGACCATCGAGCGTTTTCACTGATTCGCCCGATCGAGCAAATCTTACGCCCATCTCGATTTGATCTGTTCCTGCAACTTTCACCAAACTATCGAAATCAAAGGCATGAAGCGGTTGTCCCCATTCCAGCATGATGTAGTTGGTGATATCGACAATATTATTAATCGATCGCACACCCGACGCGAGTAAGCGACGCTGCAACCACAACGGCGAAGGCGCAATTTTCACATTCTCGATCAGCGTGCCAATATACGCCGGACAAGCTTGAGCATCTGAAATTTTAATCGACACCGATTTGGTCTTCTGAGATTCAGGCACGCTCGGTTCAGGCAAGCGCAAAGTTGCACCTGTCAATGCAGCTACTTCTCGCGCAATTCCCACCATACTCAAAGCATCTGCCCGATTCGCGGTCGAACTCAGATCCAAAATCGCATCATCCAATCCCAACAAGGGGCGCACATCCATACCAGGCGTTAACGCTCCCGTCACCGCTTCATCAAAAATATGAATGCCTTCCGATTCTTTGGTCAAGCCTAACTCTGACAAAGAGCAAATCATGCCCTTTGATTCCACACCTCTGAGTTTTGCAGGCTTAATCTTCAAATCGACATTCGGCAAGTACGTACCCAACGTTGCCACTGCCACAAAAATATCAGCGCGCACATTTGCCGCGCCGCAAACAATTTGAGACGGACTTTCCGCCCCAATATCTACCGTACAGAGACTTAGGCGATCGGCATTGGGATGTTGTTCGCGCGTCAGCACCTTTCCGACGACCACGCCATCTGCCCAAGTGCGCCGATCCTCAATGTCTTCCACCTCAAACCCCGCCATCGTCAGCTTTTCTGCCAACGCCTCTGGAGTCATTGAAATATCTACCAATTCCCGCAACCAGTTCAGAGAGATACGCATCCGTCGCCTTCAAAAATCACGCCAAGACAGACCTTATTCTATCGCTGTTGCGCCTCTCTCAGCGTTCCTGTTCCCTGCTCTCCCACTTCTGGGTAACCTCTCAATACAAGCTGCGTCTTGCAAACTCACACTTTGCTTCCCCCCAAAGCTTTGCCATTTTTTGGAATCCACCCTTACAGATTGCTGCCCTCATGAGCTACTGTTTGAACCCAGTCTGCCCAAGCCCAGAAAACCTCGCCAATACAGAGCGCTGTCAAGCCTGTGGCGCTAGTTTGCTGTTGCGCGATCGTTATCGTGTCTTGCATGCATTAGGACAAGGTGGATTTGGTGCAACGTTTCTCGCAAAAGATGAATCTCTGCCGGGTCAACCTTACTGTGTGATTAAACAGCTCCGTCCGACCACAACTGCACCTCATGTGATGCAGATGGCGCGAGACTTGTTTGAACGGGAAGCCCAAACCTTGGGGCGCATCGGCAATCATCCCCAAATTCCCCGCTTACTCGATTATTTCGAGGCAAATCAAGAATTTTATCTGGTTCAGGAATATATCAGCGGTTCCACCCTTCAGCAGGAAATCAAACGCTCAGGAGCTTTTAGCGAAGCAGGGGTCAAGCAGTTTCTCAGCGAGATTCTGCCGATTATGCAGTATGTTCACAGTCATCAAGTGATTCACCGAGATCTTAAACCTGCAAACTTGATTCGGCGATCGCAAGACTGCAAACTTGTGCTGATTGACTTTGGAGCCGTCAAAAACCAAGTGAACTCTGTATCTGCCGCGAGTTTATCGGATCAGACTGCACTCACCGCTTATGCGATCGGGACTCCCGGATTTGCGCCACCCGAACAAATGGCAATGCGTCCGGTTTATGCAAGCGATCTCTATGCATTGGGTGTGACTTGCATTTACTTATTGACCGCAAAATCTCCAAAAGATCTCGATTACGATCCTGCCACAGGTGAATTGTTGTGGCAAAAACAGGTGCATCTGAGTGAGCACTTTGCAGGCGTTTTGAAGAAAATGCTGGAAGTCTCCGTGCGGCATCGGTTTCAGTCAGCCAATGAGATTTTACGCGCGTTGGATTTGGAGCCGTATCTCGACAGTTTGGCAAATAGTATGAATAGCGTTTCAACCCGATCAACGCTGACAAAACGTGATCCTGATTCTCAACCGAGTTCTCCGGCAGCACGGGCAGCAATGGCAATTCGGGCGCGCAATCAGCGATCGGAATCGACGAATTTACAGACCGGAGTGGCTCGGAATCGCGTGATGGCAGCTCGCCCAACGACTCGTGATTCAGGCGGACGAACCGGGAGCAATAGCAACACATCCGGCAACAAGACTCAGGCGGCTCCAAAACTTGATTCTGCAACTCTCGTGTCTCTGTACGGTAAGGGTAAACGAGATTTTGCGTCGCATGATCTGTCGCTACTCGCCATTCCGAAAATTAATTTGTCAGGCGCTGTGTTTCATCAATCGAATTTGAAACAGATTAATCTACAAGGCGCAAATTTATTCAATGCTGATTTTGGCAAGGCGAGTTTGCAGCGAGCCAACTTGCGCGATACTAACTTGGCACAAGCTTATTTGAGTAATGCCGATTTAGAAGGGGCAGATTTACGAGGTGCAAATCTTACGCAAGCGTATCTACTCAATGCGAATTTGCGGAATGCAAATTTGTGTGGCGCAAACCTCACAGGCGCAAAACTCACCGCAGAGCAGTTAGCGATGGCAAAGACTAACTGGCTCACCGTCCGCCCAAATGGCAAAAGAGGCATTTTGTAATGACAAAGACTCGCTATTATTAGAAAAACAATCGGTCGAGATATGTTGATAGCGGTTATTGTCTTAAATCTTGCGCTGGCTTTGTATGGGTTTTATCTCACCTGGCAAATGTGGCAGTTGCGGCAAGCTTTTTCTAGAGCCGCAGATGCACTGGTTGTCGCAGAACGGCAAACGCATCAAGTTTTGTATGGTGCACCGAGCGCGATCGAGCGTCAACAGCTCGGCGTACAAAGAATAAGACATACGTATCGCCAGCTTGAACCGAAAGTTCGGCAGGCACAGCAGGCATTTGCCCTGTTGGGAATGGGGATGGGAATGGGACGATCGCTATTCCTCACCCCTCTCCTAAACCAACGCGCGAAAAAATTTGCTACAAAATCAGCTAAAGGACGAATCAATCGCTAGATTGCGGTTCAGTCTGGCAGAATGAGGAAAGGTCTGGTGTTACAGAGTTGGTTTAGTGAGTCGCAAGGGGTAGAGCCAAGATATGTCTGACAATCGATCGGGATCATTTTTAGGCGGCATGATCATCGGAGCAGCAATGGGGACGATCGCAGGATTATTAATTGCACCCCGTCCAGGACGAGAAACTCGACAGTTGATCAAAAAGTCGGCAGATGCTCTGCCTGAACTTGCGGAAGATTTATCTACCAGTGTCCAACTTCAGGCAGATCGCTTTTCTGAGTCTGCGCTGCGAAACTGGGATGACACACTGGGACGATTAAAAGAAGCGATCGCCGCTGGATTGGAAGCAACCCAGCGTGAGCATCAAATTCTCAGTCGAGAGTCTGAATCGGGGAGCGATCCTAAACCTCCAGTTCGCGATCGTTTGCGCTAAGCGAGATGAGATGAAGTGTGACTGATCCTATTTTTTGGCTAGGCTTATCGATTTTACTCGTGGCGATCAGTTTGACCGCCCTCTTAACTGTGGCAATTCCTGCATTTAACGAGATGGGACGGGCAGCCCGCAGTGCCGAAAAATTATTCGAGACGTTGAATCGGGAGTTGCCGCCGACGTTAGAGGCGCTCCGGATTACCGGAAATGAGGTGACTGATCTCACCGATGATGTGACTCAAGGCGTTCAGAGCGCCAGTCAAGTGGTGAAGCAGGTAGATGAGACTCTGACCGGTGTGAAGCAACAAGCACAGAAAGCCCAAACAACTGGGCGCAGTGTTTTTGCAGGCGTGAAAGCGGCATGGCGGACACTGAACCAACCTCAGAATAAATCGCGGCGAGCGAATCGGATGGCGGCGAGTGGAGATCCGCGATCGCTACCCCACGAACAGAATGGAAATCATCATTTTGAAGAAGTGACTTCTGATCTGGAACTAAATTATGAGTGGGAAGAGCAGGACGAATCGCAGACGACCCATCCGTCTGAACCTTCGCGATCGCCAGTGCGCCACGACCCAGAATAAGCAAAATTATTGATCCTGTTCCAGCGAGATGAATCGCTGACAGCATTCCTATATTAGAATTAGTTAAACAAATGTAAACAAAAATGAGCGTCTATTCTAAATGCCTCATTTACGATTACTTTTAATGTTCTTTAGTGACCCATTCGTGAGATCGTGCTATGCCTAATCTTCGAGTCCGCCGTCTATTTCAAGGTTTGATGGCACTGATGGTCGTCATTTCTGTCTGGACGATCGCACCAGCGGCACAGGCATATGACAATCCTGATTTATTGCCGGATCATCCGACGAACGTGATTGATTTGGCAAATGAGTTTACGAACACTCAGGAAGAAGCACTGTCTGCTGACTTGTCAAAGTTTGAAGCTGAGACGGGCTGGAAATTACGGGTTCTGACACAAAGCGATCGTACACCTGGAACCGCCGTCAAAGGCTTTTGGGGATTGGATAACAAAAGCGTTTTGTTAGTTGCCGATACACGAGGCGGAAATCTGCTGAATTTCAGTGTGGGTGATGATTTTTATCCCTTGCTGTCTCGGACGTTTTGGATCGAGTTACAAACTCGATTCGGGAATCAATTTTTCGTGCGAGATAACGGCGGGGATCAAGCCATCTTAGAAGCGTTGGAATCAGTCAAAGGATGTTTACGCCAGGGTGGATGTAAGGTTGTCCCTGGGTTGCCGCGTGAACAGTGGTTGTTAACCCTGATTACTTCAACGGTTGGAGGGTTAGTGTTTGGATTTGCAGCACAACCTCGTAAAGAGGGGCAGGTCTTTGCTTGGCAGTGGGCGCTGATTTTCTCGCCGCTGTGGGGGATCTTGTTTTTGGCGTTTGGAATTGGGCCAGTCATCACTCGTACCACCGATTGGTTGCCGCTGTTTCGGAATGTGGCAGGATTTGCGATCGGGGCTTTAGTGGCATTTTTAGCACCCACTTTGGGTCGATCGTCTACGTCTGAAACTTAAACCCTAGTAGGAAGATGGAGAGATGGGGAGACGAGGGAACTTCAAATGCTCCCCATCTCCCCATTTTGCTGATCATTTTGACTCGATTCGTGACGAGGTGGTGTGTCAATGCAATTTTTGGGATATTGTTTCCAAGAATTGAGCATGTCCGCTTAGACACAGCCGAGTTCAAGAGATTCAATCATGACAGCATCGAATTCTAATGGATGGGTGCAAACGGTTTCTGAATTGATCAAAACGTGGATTCAACCGATCTTTGAGATCGGGATCTACTTAAGAGTTCCGGTGACGATCGCGATCGTCGCGTCCTTAATTTTTACAAAAGTTGATCAGACTATAGAGGTCTATCGCGCGATCGCTTCGGATAGTAACAAATTTTATGAAGCAACCGTGACGGTTAGTTCTGTCTCATTGCTCACAGTCTTCGTTTGGTATGTCTCCCGTTTTCTAATTCTGGAGCAAGGGAGTAGATTTCAGAGTGGCTTAGCAAATTGGACGCCCAGGATTTTAGGGATAATTCCACTTCTTAGCTTAGTACTCGGAATTCTGAAGGCTTGGAACGAATCGATCAATGATCAGGCTCGATCTTTTTTAATGATTTGGATGATTTCAAGCTTAAGCACTGGGATAACTATTTTCTTCCTACTTTGGAAACGCACAGACTTATTTCATCGATGCTTTTTGGGATCTAAGTCTCAAGGGGAAGGGCTGTTTGCTCCACAGGTTGAAATTGGGCTTGCGAATGTTGCGTACACGATCTTTAGTACATTTTCTTTGCCTTTGATTGCAGCAGCAGCAGATTCGAGAGCGGCTTTGGGAGTCATTATCGTTTTTGGTCTGTCTGTCCTGCTTAACCTCATTCTGTATTCTTGGCATTCCCATCTAGCAGCGAGGATCGTTTTGTGGTGGATTGCATCGATTTCCGCTTCTGCTATTTTCGTCGTTGCTCTGCCATCTACGGTGATTCCTAATGCGGTTGGAGCGGTGAGTGTGATTGCGATCGCATTGACTACGCTCGTTGTTGTCTTTTCAACTATCTATTACTGGGCATTTAGAAATAATGTTCCAGCTCTCACGATTTTACTAGGATTAGTTGCGATTTCAAGTCTGCTGAACCTGAATGACAATCATCGGTTTCGGCAAATTGCAACCTCTGATAATTCTCCATTGCCATCTTTAGAAGCAAGTTTTCAAACCTGGCTAGCAAGCCGTCCCGATCGCGATCAATATTCAGGAAAACCTTATCCAGTGTATATTGCATCAGCCCAAGGGGGCGGGATTTTTGCGGCGTATCATGCAGCGACTACTTTTGCACACTTGACTGAATCGATTCCAAGCTTTCCTCAGCATCTTTTTACGATTAGTAGCGTTTCTGGTGGGAGTTTGGGATCAGCAGCGTATGCGAGCTTACTCAAGACCGGAGAGGAGCAAAATCTTAGTGAAAAAGCTAGCCAGTTTTTTGAGCAAGAGTTACTTTCTCCGTTACTGACACTGGGCTTTTTTCCAGATCTGATTCAGAGATTTATTCCCTTTCCAATCTATGACTGGGACAGAGCGACTGGGTTAGAACTTGCCTTTGAAAATAGCTGGAATCAGCTTGGTAATAATCGTGAAAATCCTTTGAAGCAGTCTTTTTACAAACATTGGCAACCTCAAGGAATTGCTCCTGCGCTGGTATTCAATTCAACCATCGTTGAGAATGGAAAACGCTTGGTAATGAGTCCTTTTGAGATTGTATTACCGACTCAAGAAAAGATTGCTCTAAACAAGAGTCAGTTAGATTTAAGATTGAGTACGGCGGCTGTATTGAGTGCTAGGTTTCCTTTTGTAACGCCGGTGGGTTGGTTTCAACGCAAGAGTGATGGAAGTAAGTTACGGCTTGCAGATGGTGGGTATTTTGATAATTCGGGGATTCCTACTGCTCTTGATATTGGTCGAGCTTTGCAGAAAGTAAAAGGGTATGGGAAAAGCTTTGAATTGATTTATTTAGCGATCGTAGATCAACCACAAGTTGATTCAGGAAAACCGCTCAAGTCGGCAGGAATGAATGAGATCTTGTCGCCGATTCGCGCTCTATTCAGTGCGCGTGAAGCTCGGAGTGCCAGCGCGATCGAGCTATCTACCTATACCTTGAATGATGGAATTACTGACCCGTTTAAGCTAAGGTTCAGAACTCTAATGCTAGAAAAAGTAAACTTAGACCAACAGATCAGGCTTCCACTCGGTTGGCAACTTTCTACTGCTTCAAAAGAGTTTATTTTCAACCAGATTCCTGCACCTAGCCAATGTAATGCAACGCAGTTCAGACAAATCTTGAGCCGCAATACTTCTAATATTGACGTAAAAAATCACAATAGCTGTGTTGCAAAGTCGATCGAGAGTGATTTGAGCTAGCTAAAACACACCTTACTCAACGTCTTTCTGAACTCGATTCAAAGCAGCAACTAAGCGATCGAGATGCGCTTTCTCATGAGTTGCCATTATCGTCATCCGAATCCGGCTCGTCGGCACAGTCGGCGGGCGGATTGCAGGTGCAAAAATGCCTTCAGCTTGTAGAGATTTTGCAGCTTCTAGCGCAGTTTGCACATTCGGCAATTGCCAGCAGAGAATCGGAGACTCTGAAGGGAGAAGTGCGAAATTTGGAAGCTGCGATTTGAGATAAGCAACATTCTGCCAAAGGGTATTTCGGCGATCGCGTTCTTGTTGCACAATTTGAATTGCTGCTAATGCCGCCGCAGTATCAGCCGGAGACAGCCCAGTTGTATAGATCCAACTGGGTGCGCGGTTTCTAAGGAAATCAATCAATTGCGCTGAGCCAGCAATGTAACCGCCTAGACTTCCTAATGCCTTGCTGAGTGTTCCCATCTGAACGATCGCACGTCCTGTACAGCCTAAATGCTCAACACATCCTGCACCTGTTACACCCATCACACCCGTTGCATGAGCTTCGTCTACTAGCACCATGCACTCAAATTCATCTGCTAGGTCAAGAATCTCTGGAAGCGGGCAGAGATCGCCATCCATACTAAACACTGTGTCTGTAATGATCAAACAATGCTGAAAATGTTGGCGTTGTTGTTCTAGCTTAGTTCGTAAGTCTTGAATATCACAATGAGCATAGTCGAGCGTTGTTGCACCGCTAACAACCGCACCATTTCGTAAGCTCGAATGATTGTATTGATCAGACAGAATTAAGTCGCGCTTTCCGACTAAAGCAGCGATCGCGCCTAAATTTGCTAAATAGCCTGAACTAAATACGATCGCATCTTCAGCTTGTTTGAGTTGTGCGATCGCATGTTCTAATTCTCGATGTAAAGCTCGATGTCCAGTGAGTAACCGCGATCCAGTACTTCCGGTTCCATAGTTCTGAATCGCTTGAATCGCGGCATTGATTAAACGATCGTCAGTGGCGAGTCCCAGATAATCATTGCTGGCAAAATTGAGAAATTGACGATCGTCAAGTTGAATCACTGCACCCGGACGATCAATAGTTTGAGTCGATCTCTGCCAACCCGCACGCTCGATCGACTTTAAGGACTGCTCAAGCCAAGCATAAGGATCATTCTTCATCCGGTTTTTCTGTGATTTCAGCACTCTTGCCTCGAACGGGCGGCAATTTATCGACTAAACCCATTTCAAATGCCACATCGGGCAATTCTCCAGCCAGATAACGACCCGGCTGAAAGACTTTGCCTGGAGTAAAACACATTTGACGCAATTGTACTGTTTCCGCTGCGAGAAACATTGTTCGAGATAAGCGGCGTTCGATTCCCATGATTTCATCCTCTAAAGGCTAATGTCATGCTGCTGCATGTAGCTTAACAACCAGTTCGCCATTGTGGCACGACGAGTTTTTCGGGGCACCAGTTCATCGACTTTGTAGCCGCCAAATCCCAGTTGTTCTTTCAGAAGTTGCTTGTTTTCAGAGGGAATCGATCGCGTTAATTTCACGACAGCTGGACGGCTTTCAATAAAATTAGGTGACTCAGGATAAGCTTCTAGCCAATCAGATGGCACAGTTGCATCATCGTAGCCTAGGTAATGACAGACTAACCGATTGGCAGTTTCATCATCGATTTCATCTTTGAGAATTGCCCAAATTGTATCGGAGTTCAATGGGGGTAGGTCAGACATAGTTTCTACTCAACGGTTCTACTCAGCAGGCGGAAGTTCTTCAGGTTTTTTCTCTTCTTGAGCACGTTTTGCTCCTTCAGCGACATAGATTTCGACATCGCGCTGAATAATGCTTTCAATCTCGTCGCTAAAGATTGGTAATGCTTCTTCGTGCGTTTTATAACTCCGATAAGCGCCGCTGAGTTGGAAAAACTGCCAACCGTGTGTCTTCAGCAATTCCGCAGATTTACGATAGCTATACCAACGCTCACCATATTGGTAAAATTCATCGATCGCAGAACTGACACTCACGACTGCACTAATCGCCACGATCGTAATTTTGAGAATTTTATCGACTTCTTTGTCTTGATTGAAGTTTAATGCGACAACAATCGGCACTAAAGCACTACAGATAATCACATTCAGCCTTAGCCGTCGATGTTTATCGCGCATTTCTCCCGCGCGTTTTTCCATCCACATAACTTGATCGAGCCAGCGCATTCGTAAGTATTCTTTGCTGCGCTGCTCTTTGAGATTGAGCGAGTCGATGAGCGCTCCAAACTCCTGCTTGAGCTGACTGTTGTAATCGATCGTTGTTTTGTCTGGCATTTTATCGAACCGCTTCAACGAATTTCCGAATGGTGTCTAAGTGTTCAATTGTAAATTCAGCGTCGTTATGTTTTGCGCCTGGAATAAATAATAATTGTTTCTCTGTCGGAGTGGCATTGTACAAGGCTTGACTCATCGCAGGTGGAACAAGCTCATCGGCATCGCCATGAATGAAAAAGG
>VFQU01000577.1_pt1 | contig 30618 bp, 28 predicted proteins | sample 3512311 | NCBI WGS metagenome assembly VFQU01 (sample SAMN10412377, study PRJNA504923) | tailings metagenome | isolation source: Relicate 3 Philex TSF3 active mining site | place: Philippines: Tuba, Benguet | collected 2017-08-29
AGAGCACCAGATTCCGGTTCTGGGTGTCGCAGGTTCGATTCCTGCCATGCTCGTTGAATTGAATCTCTTGAAGATCAATGATCTTCAAGAGATTTATTTTAAATCAATTATTGCTGGCAGCATTGATCTTCGGCAAAAGATTGTGTACAACCAGTAGATAACTTACGTATAGTCAGGCACCTACCAATGTCAAATGGAGAGTCTTCTCCCCCTGAATCTTCATGGGATAAATTAGCAGAAATTTTCTTTGGACGACTTGCCCCGATTGCTACTGCTTCATGCGGAATATCGATCGTAGCCGCTATCTTTACGTACTATCAGACCAAAGACGTAGAACAAGGTACAAAGTTTTTAGCGTGGGCATTCGTCATAGGATTCTTTCTACTAACTATTTCTCTTCTCTTTTTTGTTGAGCATCGGACAAATCACTTTAGGATACGGAACCAAAAGCAGAAGGCGGCTCTTATTCTGCTTCAACAAGAGCAAGAAACCCTTAATCAACAGCTATTAACAAGGGAGGATAATTTAAAGCAATTGGCAGACGACAGGGTTAAGTTCTTGCGGTCAAATCAAACAAACCTAAATGAGGTCAGTGAGTATTTGAGACAATTGCATTCTGCCCAAGAAATAAGTAGCTCTAAGTTACTACCTATTCAGGAAATAATTTCTAGTGTTTTAGACAAAATTGCGAAGGAGATAGAAGAGATAGAAAAGTCGCGTGGAAAGATTTCACTTGGTATCGAGCTTCTTAACTTAGCAGACAACCCTGATTACTTTGAGAGAGAACCTAAAAGAAAGCCCGACAACTACTAGTTGTAAATGAATAGCGCATTAATGGGTTTTCTCTAAAACTAATTACGATTCTTGTAATCTAAAATTGCTGAATTAGGTAATCGAAGTATGCATCTGCTCCCGGATTTTCACCTTTTATTTCCAGCAACACTGCAATAAAGTCTCGCTTCTCTGATGGCTCATCTACCCAACAAAATTTTTTAGCACGGAGGTACTTTATTCCCCACTCGTCCAGCAAATCTGTGCTATCGATGATTACAGAGTGCCCAATCAGTTTAGTGTACTCCCTTAGATTCTCAGAGCGCTTCTCTGAGAATCTAGGTGGAAATTTTCTAAAATATGCTTGGACTAAAACTTTATATTCTTTTTTTGCATTTGAAAACTCGTCTGAACCTCTTTGTAACTCGTTTCTGCATTCTTCCAAGTGTTTCTCTATGTCCGAGATAGACATTCCTGGAAGTTTCTGAATTAGATCCCGGACTGCCATAGTTAGCTCTCCAAGCAAATTTTGAAACTTTTTCCCCCAATCCGTAAAACTCAACATACTTAGTCCTCAATTTAGCTCTTTACTCTTTCGCATTGCTGCTAAAGGATCAGGGAAAGTTTTCTTGAGGAGCGTATTTTTAACAAACACGCAATGTTTTAGGCTTTGGAAGTACTAAATTAATCACAATTTTATAGTACTTTAGTTCTATCTGCAATATTTATCGCCCTTAGGTACTGAATATTGTAGAAAAAGTTTATGGCAATAGAGATTAGCTACTGAGAAACGGCTGAAGGGTAGAATTGTGAGTACGATCGCTCTTTCAAGTTTGAAGTTACACTGCTTAGATAGCATTGGTAAGGCAAATGCAATGACCGAACTGAGTCTCAACTCAGAACAACTTGAAGCTGTAGTGAAAAGCGAGATCGTTGAACTCTTACAGGAAAATCGGTAGGAAGTGTCTGCCCTTATAGCACAAATCACTGAAGATATTGCAATGGAAAGCGCGATCGAAGAAGCCCATTTTTGGAGCCTGTTAAAATGATAATTATTGAGTGAAGTCTGTAGACAAAAGCTTATGTCGATCGAGATTACTTTAACCCCAGAACTAGAAGAGCAGTTACGCAAAAAGGCAACACAGCGAGGGCAAGATATCAGCCTTGTTGCCACTGAGCTTTTGGCAAGTGTTCTGGAATGGGAAACGCAGGATTCAGAAGAAGCACTTCAAGGCATTCAGCAGGGATTGAATGATTTTGAAGCAGGCAATTTTCGCGCTTTTGACGAATTCGCTGCCGAACAACGCCGCAAATACAATTTGCCCGCATGAGCTACCGGATTGAGATTTCGAGTGTTGCGGAAGCAGAGGCAGACAGCATCTTTCTGCGCTCATCGCAGATTCTTTCTCCTGATCAGGCGAGTCAGTGGTATGCTGGACTGCTCAAAGCGATCGAGTCGTTATCCACCATGCCGAAGCGATGTGCGATCGCAAAAGAGAATGAGTATTTCAGTCAGGAAATTCGACAGCTTCTCTACGGGCAGAAACGAAATATGTATCGAATTCTGTTCACTGTGTTAGAGGAATCATCGTCAGTTCGGATTCTTCACATTCGGCATTCTTCGCAGCCTGTGATTGGTGAAGCACTAGATGAAACTGATTCAGACGAATAAGACGGTGAGTTTAGTCTTCTACTAACTCGCTTGGCTCACCCGGATAAAAGCGATCGCTCAATATCTCTTCCAAGTTGTAAGGACAATCGATCGGAAAAGTAGAATTCGGTAAATCTGTCTCTCTCACCGCAAGTTCAACTCCTCTCAAATATGCTTTGCGAAGCGCTTCTTCAATGTAAGGCTTCAAGCTAGGATTCTCTTCAAGTAGATCATTAATATCTAAACGCTGAATCCGAAGAGTTGATAACCAGCTACGGCTACGGTTTTGAGGCTGGTACTGCCATTTCAGCAAATGCCCAATTAAAACACTGAGGCGATTCCGAAGTTCTTGGCGCTGCTGCTTCCCCAAAGATGCAATTTCCTCAATGATATTTGGCAAGTCGATCTGATTCCATTGCTTGTTATGAAGAAGCATCACTTGTTCTTGTGTCCAAGCATGGAAATCAGCTTCGTAGAGATTGGGTGCAGAAATCGGATATTTTGCTGTCTCAGAATTCGCTTTCGGCGCGTTCATTGGCTTGCTCCCATCGTAATGCTTCATTATAAATACACTGTCTTGCTCCTGTTACTGTTCGACGATCGGTCAGCACATTGATAGATTCAGAGTATAGTTTCTCCAAGCGGATAAGCGCGATAATCTAGCTTAGAGCGGCAGTTATTGAGAGCAAGATTTTGAGGTAAAACATGATTGCTCAAATCGAGAAAAGAAATTACACCGCCGAAGAGTACCTAGAACTAGAGCTTACATCTGAAGCCCGCAGCGAATATCGCAATGGAGAAATCGTCCTGATGACAGGTGGAACACCCGATCATAACGACATTTCCGGCAATCTCTATGTTGTGCTAAAAACTGCCCTGAAGGGAAAGAACTATCGGACTTTCTACGCCGATCAACGCCTCTGGATTCCAACCTTTAGTCTCTATACTTATCCCGATATCATGGTTGTGCCAAAGCCGATCGAGCTTCAAACAGGTCGAACTGATACCGTGATGAACCCCTGTTTCATTGCCGAAGTCTTATCGAAATCAACTCAGAATTATGATCGTGGCGAAAAATTCCTTGCTTATCGATCGATTCCCAGTTTTCAAGAGTATCTCTTAATTGATCAGAACAGAATTCACGTCGAACATCACGTTAAGACTGCTACTAATCAATGGCTGTTCTCAGAATATGATGATCCAACGGTTACTTTGACGTTGAGAGCCGTTGAATCTCAAGTTCAAATTGCAGAACTCTACGAAAATATTGACTTCAACCAAGGTTAAAAGAACAAATTTAGGCAACTTACAGAAAAAAAGGAGCGATCGCCATTTCTGCGATCGCTCCTTTTTCAACTATGCCGAGACAGCTACCTTCTCAACATCTGGGTTTGCTTCCGGCGTATCTTTCTCAGACGGCGGAACCACTTGCCAGAACTTCGGCAAATACTCCGACCAGTTCGCCAGAACAGCCTTCGCTTTCGGGCTACCCGTATGCTCAACATGAGCCTCAAGCAGTTCTTTTAACTGTTGCTCACCCGCAGGTGCTACAACTCGCTGAACCTTGACAATCTCAGGATTGACTTTCTCTTGGAAGCTGCCATCTTCATCTAAGAAGTAAGCTAATCCTCCAGTCATCCCTGCGCCAACGTTCCGACCTGCTCGACCGAGAACGACGACCACGCCGCCTGTCATATATTCACAGCAGTGGTCACCCACACCTTCAACCACAGCTTCAGCCAGAGAGTTACGAACTGCAAATCGCTCACCCGCTTGACCATTCGCAAACAGTCTGCCGCCTGTCGCACCGTAAAGGCAAGTATTACCAATGATCACATTCTGAGATGGATCATACGTTGCTTCAGGAGAGGGTTTGATAGCAATCTCACCGCCATGCATTCCTTTACCGACATAATCGTTTGCCTCTCCAACGAGATTCAACGTCATACAAGGTAAGTTAAACGCACCAAAGCTTTGACCCACCGCTCCGGTAAAGTTTAGAGTGACCTGACCGCTGAAGCCAGAGTTACCATATTGTTTCGCGATCGCTCCTGAAATCCGAGTCCCAACCGTTCGATCCGTGTTAACGACTTCAACGGATTTGGTCACATCGCCTTGATTTTGAATCGCAGCTTGAAGATCTGGATCACTGAGCAATTGATCATCCAGAACAGCACCATTGCTATGCACGGTTTCGTGATTTAGCCAAGTGCGATCGCTGCGAGTATCCGGCAACTGAGTCAAACAATCTAAGTTCAACAGTTGAGTCTTGGTCAGATTCACAGCTTCTCTGGGCTTGAGCAGATCAGCACGTCCAATAATTTCATCCAGGGATTTGTATCCTAAACGAGCCAAGAGCGATCGTACTTCTTCCGCGATAAACAAGAAGAAATTCACAACATGCTCAGGTGTGCCAGGGAAACGTTTGCGAAGTTCTTCCTTCTGACTTGCAACACCAACTGGACAGCTATTGGTATGGCAAATCCGAGCCATGATGCAGCCTTCTGCAATCATCGCGATCGAGCCAAATCCATACTCTTCAGCACCCATCAGCGCGCCCATGACAACATCCCATCCCGTCTTGATACCGCCATCAACACGCAGAATCACACGATCGCGCAATTGATTTTCCATCAAGACTCGATGCACTTCGGTTAAGCCCAATTCCCAAGGACTTCCAGCGTGTTTGATTGAGCTGAGAGGAGATGCACCTGTACCGCCATCATGTCCAGAAATTTGAATGATGTCAGCATTCGCTTTGGCAACCCCAGCGGCGATCGTACCGATTCCTACTTCTGCAACCAATTTCACGGACACTTGAGCCAGCGGATTGATTTGGTGCAAGTCGAAAATCAGTTGGGCAAGATCTTCGATCGAGTAAATGTCGTGATGCGGAGGCGGAGAAATCAGGGTCACTCCAGGCTTCGATCGACGCAGGAGAGCAATGTAAGGACTGACTTTCGGTCCAGGTAATTGTCCACCTTCACCCGGTTTTGCACCTTGAGCCATCTTGATTTCGATTTGCTTCGCGCTCATCAAATACTCAGGCGTAACTCCGAACCGTCCTGATGCGACTTGCTTAATCGCAGAGTTTGCAGTGTCACCTGTTTGCAGCCCTTTGAGGTGCGGCAAGAGCGGAGATGTCCCGTTCTCAACTTCGTTCAAAATCTTGTATCGAACTGGATCTTCGCCGCCTTCACCAGAGTTAGACTTACCGCCGATGCGATTCATCGCGATCGCTAAGACTTCATGCGCTTCGCGAGACAAAGCACCGAGGGACATTCCACCTGTACAGAAGCGTTTCACAATGTCGATCGCAGGTTCGACTTCGTCGATTGAAATTGAATTGCGATCGCTCTTGAAATCGAGTAGATCTCTCAATGCTGTGAGCGGACGACCCGCTAAATGCTTCTGATAGAGGTCGTAATGATCCGGGTTCTTCGTTCTCACAGCTTGGTGCAAGTGCTTCGCCATCTCTGGACTGTTCATGTGATACTCGCCCCCTGGACGGTATTGCACAAAGCCAAAGTTTTCCAGTTTCTTCGTTGTCAGTTCAGGGAATGCCTTGCTGTGGAAGGAGAGAATTTCTTGAGCCAGTTCTGCTAAGGTCAAACCACCCAAGCGTGAAGCTGTTCCGAAGAATCCAGTATTGAGTAAATCGCCCCCAATTCCGATCGCTTCAAAAATCTGCGCGCCTTGATAGCTCGAAAGCAGTGAAATTCCCATTTTCGAGAGAATCTTCAGCAAGCCATCTTCGATCGCTTTTCTGAAATTCGCTTGAACGGCTGCAATGCTGGCAGATTTAATTTTTCCACGTTCCATCAAAGCCTGAGTCTTAGAATCCGACCACCACTGACGAACAGATTCCAATGCCAAGTAAGGACAAACCGCACTTGCACCATAGCCAATTAAGCAAGCGAAATGATGCGTGCTCCAAGCTTGAGCCGTATCTACGACCAGAGAAGCTTTCATCCGTAAGCCTTTCTGAATCAAATGATGGTGAACAGCTCCCACTGCCAGCATCGGCGGAATGTAGCTGTAGTCCGCATTCAGTTGAGTTGGATTGCCAGATTGATCTAAGCGATCGCTCAAGACCAAAATTTTATTCCCCGATCGCACTGCTTCCGTCGCCTGCTCACATAAGCGAGCCACCGCAGCTTTCAAACCTTCTGGGCCTGCTGCGACTTCAAATAAAGTCGAAAGATTTGCAGTCGCCAAACCCGATTCACGAATCTGATCAAGCTCCGGTTCAGTCAACACGGGAGAATCGAGTAAGAAGAGATTTGCACCGTCTGAATTAATTTTCAGCAGATTTCCGCGCTCACCCAACTGCATCGTCAACGACATAACGAGCTTTTCGCGCAGTGGATCGATCGGCGGATTCGTCACCTGAGCAAAGCGCTGTTTGAAGTAGTCATACAACAAATGCGGACGCTCAGACAGCACAGCAAGAGGAATATCATCCCCCATACAGAAAGTTGGTTCTTTACCTTGAGCCGCCATGTCTTGGATGACCATTTCCAAATCTTCCAAGGTGTAGCCAAAGGCAGTTTGATGCGTCAGCAGCGATTTTGCATCCAATGCCGTTGATTCCAAGAAAGCTTGAGATTGCAACGTTTTACGATTTTGCTTCAACCACTCTCCATACGGATGAGCGCTGGCAATGCGTTGCTTAATTTCCCAGTTTTTCAGCACTTCACGAGATTGCAAATCGAATGCAATCATCTGTCCTGGGCCAAGCCGCCCTTTCTCGATGATTTCGGATTCTGGCAAATCGACAACACCCGCTTCTGAACCGACAACAAAGTAGCCATCGCGGGTAATGCTGTAACGCGCTGGACGCAAGCCGTTCCGATCAAGGGTTGCTCCAACGATTTTCCCATCACAAAACGCCAGCAGTGCAGGACCATCCCAAGCCTCTTGAACACCGCTGTTGTACTCGTAAAAATTGGTGATTTCAGGGTGATCTGCTAGTTCCGTCTGGTTCTTGTACGCTTCTGGAACCATCATCATGAGCGCTTCGACTGGGCTACGTCCAGACCGCACTAACAGTTCCATCACGTTGTCTAAATTCGCGGAGTCACTGTTATTGGAATTCACCGTTGGCTTGAGCAAATCAATGCGATCGCCCCAAACCTCATGCGCTAAATCTGCTTCTCGCGCTCTCATCCAGTTGACATTGCCCAACTGGGTGTTAATTTCGCCGTTATGACCGAGCAATCGCATCGGCTGAGCGAGTTGCCACTTCGGCATTGTGTTGGTACTAAACCTGCGGTGATACAGCGCGAAGGTGGTTTTGTATTCTGGATTTTGCAAGTCAAGATAGAACTTGCCTAAAATCTCCGATCGCACCATGCCCTTGTACACGATCGTCCGCGTCGAGAAAGAGCAAACATAAAGCTCATCAAATCCGGCTTCAGGTCTTACTGCAAGTGTGCGATGAATGCGTTTGCGAGCAACATAAAGCTTGCGCTCTAATTCTTCATCGGCAACTTCAGACTGCACAATTAACTGTTCAATCAGCGGCTGATTGTCTCGAGCTTGAACGCCTAAAACTTCGGGTTGGACTGGAACGCTTCGCCAACCTAAAAGGGTCAGCCCTTCTTCAGCAATAATTTTCTCTGCGACCTGTTTTGTTTCAGCCGCGATCGCAGAATCTTGTGGCAAGAAAACCATGCCGACTCCGGTATAACCAATTTTAAGAGTTACACCGCGATCGCTCGCCCATTGATTCAGAATCTCCCAAGGAATTTCTGCCATCACACCCGCGCCGTCTCCGGAGTCTTGATCCGCGCTGCATCCGCCCCGATGCTCCATACAAGACAGGGCAATCAGCGCTTTGGACATCAGATCATGACTAGCTCGACCTTGCTGATCGACAATAAAACCAACTCCACAGGCATCGCGTTCCTCGACTAACCAGCGCTGCCCTGCATATCCATTCGAGATTGACTGAGATTCATTCGGAGACGGAACACTTGCTTGACTCATGGGTGGATTGATTCGATTCATTTCAATGAGAATTTGAGGGTTAGAACGGAGAGCGCTGGGACTTGAGAAACTTTTATGAAGAAAGGAGAAGAACGATCACATAAACTTAACAATCAAGGAAAAGATTCTGCTCGTCAAGCAGTTCTGTAGCCACGCTTACCTGTGACGAAGGCATCGTAAAAGATCTATCACAACAAAACAGCCAAATCTGTTGCCAAACCTCAAGTCTGAGAAACCATTCACTCGTTCATGGTGATGTCAGATTTATCAGAGCTGAACTAGCCAGCCTATACCCAATCGCCGAAGAGATCTTAGCTTGACTGAATTTTTATAAAGACCGGATTAAGAATATTATAGAAAATTTTGACTTCTGACAATCCCTGTAAAATTGCGGTTTCAACTGAAATAGACTGACGTTCTCAGCCCAATCGCTTTGCTGAGCCAGTAGATTCCCATAAAGTCCCCTGAGGAAAGTTATGGTTTGTTGATAGTTTCACCTTTGGACGATCGCAGTAAAATACCGCAGGTATTGCGGAATCTCTTTAACGAAATCTTGTCTAGATGACTTCTCCCAAATTTGGTTTCTACGTCCTAGCACTTCTCTCTTTTTCACTTCCTGCTCGGGCTGATGCCCCTGCAGCTCTTGATTTTAACGTGGCGCAACAATCCGTTCCCCAAAGAGTTCCTGCTTTGAATTTCAATGTTCCAACGGCTCAAGGTACTCAAATTAATTTGAATGGCGTAACCATCAGCGGAAATTGGATGCAATGGCAGGGAAATCGCGTCGGAATCAGTGATGCCATCATTCGTTCTCAATTCGGAGCGGAGCTTCTCAGTACAACCGATGCTACTCGCCAACCTGTGCAATGGTTCTCTGAAGCCGTTTTACCAACTCGACTCACACCACCCCTGCGATATTTGGATGTTACAGATCTCGCCCAAAAGTACGGGTGGCAACTGCAAATTAGCGGCAATATTCTCCAGATTTCGACTCCAAAAGCAAACCTGACAGCGATTCAGCAAGAGCAACTAGCTGGAAACGTCGATCGCATTACAATTTCGCTCGATCGCCCAATTACCTGGCAAGCTGATCCGCAGTCGAATGAACTTGTTTTAACATTCGATGCTCAGGCGGATCAGAACCGGATTCAAGCGTTTAAGCCGATGCCATCTTTTCGACTTCGTTCTCTCAAAGTCGAGCCGATGCCAAACCGAACCACAGTTCGGTTTGGTATCCCCATTGGTTTCAGACCTCGAATTACCACGCTTTCCAATCCCGATCGTATCGTCATCGATATCGGTTCCAACTTTCTCAGTGACAGAGATATCCTCTGGACAAACGGCTTACTCTGGCGGCAAAGATCCTTAACTGTACGATCGAATCAATTCCCGATCGTTTGGTTTGAAGTGAATCCACGTCAACCGGGTCTCAGCATCCGCCCGATTTTGCCCAATGCTACAACATTGACGGGAACCCTACCTTTATTCACCACGGCTCAACAGTCCCTCACTTCAGCAGCCATCAACGGTGGATATTTCAATCGCAATAATCAGCTTCCTCTAGGTGCAATTAAGGTAAATCAGCGATTTGCTTCTGGTCCAATTTTGAATCGGGGGGTTGTCGGCTGGGATGCAGCAGGAAATTGGAAGTTCGATCGCTTAAGACTTCAAGAAACTCTCATTCTCAGTTCGGGTCAACGCTTTCCTTTAACTGCTCTAAATTCTGCTTATGTTCAAGCTGGGATTGCCCGGTACACCGCTGATTGGGGCAGCACTTATACGACTTTAACCGACAATGAAATTCTGCTCACTGTCCAGAATAATCAAGCGGGAACTCAGCAAACCGCAGAAAAAGCGGGAACGGTCATTCCGTTGCCAACGACTGGATATCTGCTCGTTTTTCGATCGAATCGAACTGCTGCCGCATCTTTCCCACCCGCAACACCAGTTCAACTAGAAAGTATCTTTACTCCTTCTGACCTTGCTGCTTTGCCTAACCTGATTGGTGGTGGGCCGCTTCTTATCCGCGATGGTCAAATCGTTCTCGATGCTCGGCTCGAACAATTTAGTGATGCGTTCATTCGAGAAACGGCAGCACGAAGCGCGATCGGACAAACTTCTGACGGCAGAATCCTCATTGTTACTGCTCAGAATAATGTTGCAGGTTTAGGGGCGACACTCAGTGACATGGCAGACATCATGCAGCAATTAGGTGCGGTCAATGCGTTAAATCTCGATGGAGGAAGTTCAACCACGCTTTATCTAGGAGGACAGTTGCTTGATCGACCTCCTCGTACTTCTGCCCGTGTTCATAATGGAGTTGGCGTTTTTATCCAGCCCTAACGCCTCTTTGCCCTTCTTCACCGATTAAGCAATTTAAGTCAAGACTTCGTGAAATCTTCGCAAATCGTCCACTATAGACAAGCGAGTTCTAGATTGGTCTGTTAGGCTTCTTGGTTGGTAATCCAATCGGTGAAGTCAAGCAGTACGACTTCGTTCCTAAGTTTTAGAGGAGGAAAAACGGTGGCTCAGGCTCAAGAAAAGACCCCAACCCTTACTTTATCGCCAACTGCTTTGAAGTCGGTGGGTGCTTCCGAACTCCGTCCTTGGGGTTCGTTTACAGTTCTGGAAGAAGGTCGCGGCTACAAGATTAAGCGGATCGAAGTCAAACCTGGTCATCGTCTTAGCTTACAGATGCATCACCACCGCAGCGAACACTGGATTGTAGTCTCCGGGACAGCAAAGGTTGAGTGTGGCGGTGAAGAAATTACCCTCAGCAGTAATCAATCGACCTATGTGCCGCAATGCACGACCCACCGCTTAGAAAATCCTGGTGTCATTCCTCTAATTCTGATCGAAGTTCAAAACGGCGAATATCTTGGCGAAGACGACATCGTAAGATTCCAAGACGACTACTCCCGCGCTAACTAAATCTTATTTATTTTCTAGAGGGGCAATTCTACCGGGATTGCCCCTCTATGTTTTTGGAAATTCCAATCGCGGTACGATAGGAACACAAAATTTTGCATCCAATATCGTGCCAGTTCTATAAAGTCCCAGTTCAAGGACAATCACCCTAGAAATGTAGTGAACTGGTGCGGGTTGTTAATTCTAGGAAATTCCATGATCAACTTAAGCCCTTCGGCGATCGCCGAAGTCCAACGCCTTCGCACCCGCCACTCTACTCCTGACGCTCTTTTCCGTCTCCAAGTCATTCCAGGCGGATGTGCCGGACTTGCTTATGAAACGAAATTCGATCTTGAAAGTAGATCCGACGATCGCATTTTCAATTGTCACGGCATCCAAGTCGCGATCGATCCACAAACCGCCACTTATTTAACTGAATTAACGATCGACTTTTCAGAAGACTTAATGGGCGGCAGTTTCCGCTTTCATAACCCCAATGCTAAAAAAAGTTGCGACTGTGGGGTCTCCTTCTCGGTAAACGAGAGCTAGAATAGATAGGCTTTACATTCCGAAAATGTCGATCGTTCTGGATTTCCCAAAAAAAGGGTTTGACAGGCGTATCGATCCATTGGTATGTTTAGTGATCGTTGAAAGTCGGAGCAGTCTCGAAACTGCATTCTCCAATACATTTTAGAAGATGCCCACCATCCAGCAACTCATCCGAGATGAGCGCAGTAAAGCTAAGAAGAAAACCAAATCCCCGGCTCTGAAGAGTTGCCCTCAGCGTCGTGGAGTTTGCACACGGGTTTATACCACTACGCCGAAGAAGCCGAACTCGGCTCTGCGTAAGGTGGCGCGGGTTCGTTTAACTTCAGGATTTGAAGTGACAGCGTACATTCCCGGTATCGGTCACAACTTACAAGAACACTCCGTTGTGATGATTCGGGGCGGACGGGTAAAAGACTTGCCTGGTGTCCGTTACCACATCATTCGCGGAACTCTTGACACGGCTGGTGTAAAAGACCGCAAACAAGGTCGTTCTAAGTACGGCGCGAAACGTCCGAAACCAGCGGCTGCTAAATAAGCACGCTAAAATTATCTGCTTAATAAAGAACCTCGTCGCTCACATCTATGAGTCAATGAGGTTCGTTTGTTAGCGATCGAAGGTATTGATAGAAAACATCTCACGGCTTTCTGTTCTGCGATCGCGCTTTTGTCGGTCAACTATGCTGGTTGAACCTCAATCCATCGTTGTTTTTCTTGAAGGCTCATTATGTCTCGTCGCGTCGCAATCAAAAAGCGTCCCATTCCTGCGGACTCGGTACACAATTCCCGTCTCGTCACCATGATGGTGCGGCGGATTATGAAAAGTGGCAAGAAATCTCTCGCCACTCGCATTGTTTATGATGCGTTTGAAACGATCAAAGAGCGCACTGGCGCTGATCCGCTCGAAACCTTTGAACGGGCTGTAAAAAATGCAACGCCACTCGTCGAAGTGAAAGCGCGTCGGGTTGGTGGTGCGACTTATCAAGTTCCGATGGAAGTGCGAACCGATCGAGGAATCGCGTTGGCCTTGAGATGGTTAATTCAATTCGCACGGGCGCGGGCAGGAAAGTCCATGTCAGCGAAACTGGCGAATGAATTGATGGATGCTGCAAATGAAACCGGAAGCGCAATTCGTAAACGCGAAGAAACGCACCGGATGGCAGAAGCAAATAAAGCATTCGCGCACTATCGCTATTAAAAAGTATAGAATCTTAACAGACGCACAGACGCAGTAGTGTGATTTAAACCCAAGACCCTTTTCACAGATGCTAAGGAGGTAGCTGTGGCTCGTACCGTCCCGCTCGAAAGAGTAAGAAACATCGGGATCGCCGCGCATATTGATGCGGGCAAAACAACAACAACAGAACGGATTTTATTTTACTCCGGCATCGTCCATAAAATTGGCGAAGTGCATGAGGGGACAGCCACAACGGACTGGATGGAGCAAGAGCGGGAGCGGGGAATCACAATTACCGCTGCTGCAATTAGTACTCAATGGACTCGTCGCGATGCAGACAAGCCGAACCAGCCCGGTGAAGGCGAACTCGAACACAAGATCAACATCATTGACACGCCTGGACACGTAGACTTCACGATTGAAGTTGAGCGTTCCATGCGAGTTCTAGATGGCGTAATTGCTGTGTTCTGTTCCGTGGGTGGCGTTCAGCCCCAGTCCGAAACTGTGTGGAAACAGGCGAATCGCTATAACGTTCCCCGCATGGTGTTCGTTAACAAGATGGACAGAACTGGCGCAGACTTCTTTAAGGTCTACGGTCAAATTCGCGATCGCTTAAACGTTAAATACGCTGTTCCAATTCAAATTCCGATCGGTGCTGAAGATCAATTCAAAGGCATCATCGATTTGGTTCGGATGAAAGCGTACATCCACAAAGACGATTTAGGTCGTGAAATTGAAGTCACCGATATTCCTGAAGATCTCAAAGAGAAAGCTGAAGAATTCCGCACGATTCTGATCGAATCCGTTGCAGAAACCGATGAAGCTCTACTTGAGAAGTACTTCGCTGGTGAAGAACTGACCGAAGAAGAAATTAAAGCTGCAATTCGCAAAGGCACGATCGAAGGAATCGACGGAGAATTTTTTGTTCCGCTGCTTTGTGGTTCTGCCTTTAAGAACAAAGGCGTTCAGCAGATGCTCGACGCAGTCTTGGATTACCTTCCTTCCCCGATCGATATTCCGCCGATCCAAGGAACGATGCCGGATGGAAGCCTTCAAGCTCGTCCGCCGAAAGACGATGCACCTTTGGCTGCACTCGCTTTCAAAGTCATGACCGACAAGTTCGTGGGTCGCTTAACCTTTGTTCGCGTATACTCTGGTGTGCTTGCGAAAGGAAGCTACATCTACAACTCGACCAAAGGTAAGAAAGAGCGCGTCTCTCGTTTGATCATCTTGAAAGCAGATGAGCGGATTGACGTAGACGAACTCAGGGCCGGTGATTTGGGAGCGATTCCTGGATTGTCCGACACGCTCACGGGTGACACTCTTTGTCCTGAAGGCGACAACATTGTGCTTGAGTCGCTGTTTATTCCTGAGCCTGTGATTTCGGTTGCAGTTGAACCGAAAACCAAAGGCGATATGGAAAAACTTTCCAAAGCGCTCAAGGCACTGTCTGAAGAAGACCCGACGTTCCGCGTCAGCATTGACCAAGAAACGAACCAAACTGTAATTGCCGGAATGGGCGAATTGCACTTGGAAATCTTGGTCGATCGTATGCTTCGCGAGTTCAAAGTTGAAGCAAACGTCGGTGCGCCTCAAGTTGCTTACCGTGAAACGATTCGCAAAGCTGTCAAAGCTGAAGGCAAATTTGTCCGTCAGAGTGGTGGTAAAGGTCAATATGGTCACGTTGTGATCCAGCTTGAACCCGGCGAAGTCGGAAGCGGATTCGAGTTTGTCTCGAAAATCGTAGGTGGTACAGTTCCGAAGGAATATGTCGGTCCTGCTGAGCAAGGGATGAAAGAAGCTTGCGAAAGTGGGATCGTTGCGGGCTATCCATTGATTGATGTGAAAGCAACACTCGTCGATGGTTCGTACCACGATGTAGACTCTTCTGAAATGGCGTTTAAGATTGCTGGATCGATGGCGATCAAGGATGGCGTTATGAAAGCCAGTCCGGTACTCTTAGAGCCGATGATGAAGGTCGAAGTTGAAGTGCCAGAAGACTTTCTTGGCAGTGTAATGGGGAATCTGATCTCGAAGCGTGGGCAAATTGAAGCTCAAGGTGTCGAGCGCGGAATCGCCAAAGTCACCACCAAGGTTCCACTGGCAGAAATGTTTGGATATGCTACGGATATCCGATCGATGACTCAGGGACGCGGTACTTTTACAATGGAATTTAGCCATTACGAGGAAGTACCCAAGAACGTCGCTGAAACCATCATTGCGAAAAACAAAGGGAACGCTTAATCAGGAAAGAGGAATTGTAATTCATGGCACGCGCAAAGTTTGAACGGACTAAACCCCACGTTAACATCGGCACGATTGGTCACGTTGACCACGGTAAAACGACGCTGACGGCTGCAATCACGATGACCCTATCAGCTCTGGGTCAAGCAGCGGCTCGGAAGTATGAAGACATTGATGCAGCTCCGGAAGAAAAAGCACGGGGTATCACCATCAACACCGCTCACGTGGAGTATGAAACTGAATCCCGTCACTACGCTCACGTAGACTGTCCTGGACACGCTGACTATGTGAAGAACATGATCACGGGTGCGGCTCAGATGGACGGCGCGATCCTGGTGGTATCGGCGGCTGATGGTCCCATGCCCCAAACTCGCGAACACATCCTCTTGGCTCGTCAGGTTGGCGTTCCCCGTCTGGTTGTCTTCTTGAACAAGAAAGACATGGTGGATGATGAAGAACTGCTCGAACTCGTAGAACTTGAAGTTCGCGAACTTCTCAGTTCTTATGACTTCCCCGGTGACGAAATTCCTATCACTGCAGGTTCTGCTCTCCAAGCAGTTGAAGCGATGACCGCGAACCCCAAAACCAAGAAGGGTGAAAACGAGTGGGTTGATTGTATCTATGCGTTGATGGATTCCGTTGACGAATACATCCCAACTCCTGAGCGTGATGTTGACAAGCCTTTCTTGATGGCGGTTGAGGACGTATTCTCGATTACAGGTCGGGGTACGGTTGCAACGGGTCGGATTGAACGTGGAAAAGTCAAGGTTCAAGACGAAGTTGAACTCGTTGGTATTCGTGACACTCGCAAGAGTACTGTAACGGGTATCGAAATGTTCAAGAAATCCTTGGATGAAGGGGTTGCTGGTGATAACGCTGGTATTCTTCTCCGTGGTATTCAGAAGGCTGACATTGAGCGTGGGATGGTCTTGGCTAAGCCAGGTTCGATCAAGCCTCACACCAAGTTTGAGTCTGAAGTTTACATTCTGAAGAAGGAAGAAGGCGGTCGTCACACTCCGTTCTTCCCTGGCTATCGTCCTCAGTTCTACGTTCGTACAACCGACGTAACCGGAACGATCAGCGACTTCACGACTGACGAAGGTGGCGCAGCAGAAATGGTGATGCCTGGTGATCGCATCAAAATGACGGTTGAATTGATCAACCCGATCGCAATTGAAGAAGGAATGCGTTTCGCAATCCGTGAAGGCGGTCGTACTGTTGGTGCAGGTGTTGTTGCTAAGATCCTCAAGTAAATCTTAGTTGACTAGCTTGAAGCCCCCAGTGGAGCACTCCACTGGGGGCTTTGCTTTTTGCGGTTCAAAATTGATCGCAATCGCAATTGGTTGCTCGATCGACAAGATGAAGGTCACGGACTGTTGCTCGCTTTCTAGAGCAATGCCTTGATTTGAGCTTGTATCCCAAAAAATATCCTATGTATCACACCCTAAACGCTCCGATCGACCTTCTGCCGATTGCATAAACATAAACCTAATTCGTCCTGCTCAAATCCTTGCATCAGTTTATTTCGCCGTTTATGTTCAGCCTTTAGACAGTCATCAACTGTCGCACATCAATTTGAATATTTGGGAAAGACAATGGGCTGATTACTCCAGAAGTGACACTAACTTCTGATTGATACTCTCCATTCACTGGAATGCGAAAAACAATCAATTTCTTGTCACGCAGATTAATCACCCAATATTCAGCAATGTTTACTTCTGCATAGATTTTGCGTTTAATCTCCAGATCTTTCGTCAAGCTTGACTGGGCATATTCAATGACCCAAAATACATTTTCTGGATAAGGATGATGCGCTAGATAAATTTGATCAAGGGGTTGAACGATCGCAATATCTGGTTCTGGCTCTGATGCATTCGGCAACGTGATCGGTTTTGCCTCTCTGACATAAGCGAGTTCAGGAAGTTCCAATAATCGTCTGAGGTAACGAGCGGCTCTATCACTGTAATAAGCATGAGGTGTCCCTTCAGGCGACATCACAACCAATTCTCCTTTCAACAATTCGATCGCTTGATCCTCAAACACGCCAGCTTCTACTGCTTGATGGTAACGGTCGATTGTCCATTGGTAAGTTGCGATCGTCATCTGCCTCGCTCCACTTGAACCTGGTTCTATTTTACTGAGAATTCACTGACCGTATGTTGCTCACTGCTGATCAAGTCAGTCGATCAAGGTTTCTTGAGAAAAGAGCGAGTCTGAAGCGTTTTTAGCGCTACAATATTTTACTGGCGCGATCGCGCGTCCACATCTGAACCATTGACAACTTGGGAACTTAACTTCAAATGGCAACGATTCAACAGCAAAAAATTCGGATTCGTCTGAAAGCGTTCGATCGACGTTTACTCGATACATCTTGTGAAAAGATCGTCGATACCGCAAACCGCACGAATGCAACTGCAATTGGCCCTATTCCGCTCCCGACTCGCCGTAGAATCTATTGCGTTCTGCGTTCTCCCCACGTTGATAAAGACTCGCGTGAGCATTTTGAAACTCGCACTCACCATCGCTTGATCGATATCTATCAACCTTCTTCTAAGACAATCGATGCTTTGATGAAGCTTGACCTTCCCGCTGGTGTTGATATTGAAGTCAAACTCTAGAACTTTGAAAGGATGTGAGTGATCACATCCTTTATTTTTTTAAAGATGTTTACATTTCTCAATAACAGATCCGTTAGAGTAGAGTAAGCACCCTCAATCACAAGTTTGCAGAGCATGACATCATCGATCGCGGTTCGTGAACTCCCCCTGTTTCCTCTTCCCGACTTGGTACTTTTTCCAGGTCGCCCCCTTCCTCTTCACATCTTCGAGTTTCGCTACCGCATGATGATGAACACGATTCTGGAAAGCGATCGACGATTTGGAGTATTAATGTGGGATCCCGTTAAGGGACAGCCTGCTCCGGTGGGATGCTGTGCTGAGATTGTGCAGTTTCAGCGGTTGCAAGACGATCGCATGAAAATTCTCACACTTGGACAGCAGCGATTTAGAGTGTTGGAATATACTCGCGAAAAGCCATATCGAGTTGGTTTGGTGGAGTGGATTGAAGATCATCCTCCCGCGATCGATCTCAGACCTTTAGCAAAAGAAGTCAATCAACTTCTGCATGATGTGGTTAGGTTGACTGAGAAGCTTTCTGGACAAGAGATTGATCTGCCTGAAGATATTCCAGAGCTACCGACTGAGCTTTCCTACTGGATTGCTAGTAACTTGCACAATGTTCCAGACGAGCAGCAAGCATTGCTTGAGTTGCAAGATACGGAAGCTCGCCTAGAGCGAGAGTCTGAGATTTTAACTTCAACTCGGAACCATTTGGCAGCTAGAACGGTTTTAAAGGACACCTTAAAAGACGTTGCTGAATAGTTGAAGAATCAAGCGAATGAAGAAGCGATCGTTTGATTCTGCAAGCATTTAACCGATTGCGGGTAAAACGTCATAGCTTCCGAAGATTTTCAGAGTCTCGGTGCAATGCTCTAACTCAGCGAGTGCAGATTGAATCGCATCTTGTCGGGTATCGGCTTCTAAATCGACAAAGAACACGTAATCGCCGAGCGATCGCTTTGTCGGGCGTGATTCAATTCGGCTCAGGTTGATTCCTTTCTCTGCAAAAATCTGCAACGGCTTCACCAAGACACCCGGCTGATTCGCACTGACACTAAATGCGATCGAAGTTCGACTTCCGCCGGGTGACGGATCGAGACTGACAACAATAAATCGCGTGCAGTTCTCTGGATGATCATTAATCGGAGACGCAAGAACGGGCAGGCTGTAGAGCTGGGCTGCTCTTTGTGAGGAAATAGCAGCGATCGTTTGATCTTCACCTAAATGCTGTAATGCCTCAGTTGTAGAATTTGCGGCAATGACTTGCGCCGAAGGTAAATTGCGATCGAGCCAATTTTGACATTGAGCCAGCGCTTGCGGATGAGAATAGACCGTTTGAATTTCGCTGAAATCAGATGCGATCGACAACAGTGCATGATGAATCGGTAATACGATCGCATGTTGAATTCGCAAGGTATCAAGCCGCCAGAGAGCATCTAAGGTCATCGTGACACTTCCTTCGATCGAATTCTCGATGGGAGCTACGGCAACCTGAACTTCTTCCTTTGCCACAGCTTCTAAAGATTGCGTAATACTGGGATAAGGACACAGCAACGCAGCTTGATCGTGGCTTTTCGTGAACCAGTTGAGATATTTCAGTGCAGCCGTTTCTGCATAAGTTCCATGCGGTCCTAAATGTGCGATCGAAATAGTCATCGCCTTTTTCCAAAAATGATTCAGTACTCTATATACTCTGCTGAGTTTTGTAAAACAATAATCTTTTGTATAAGTAATTATGTTTATATTTCAGTAAGATGACTTACGTGACTGAGAAGCCCTTAAAATTAGTTCATAATTAGATCAAACCTTCCCTAAATCTTTGCGAATGGATACTCGGTTTTCCGCCTCTCTGGGAGTTGAAATGGTTGTTCCAGAGCAGCCCATTCATATTACGAATTACTTGCGCCAGCCGCAACGGGTTGTCAATGCACTCGCCGCTTCTAGTCAGATTGAGCGGTTGGATTCAGACCTTTATCGGCTGAAAATGCGATCGCTTAATTTTATGACCCTGAGCATTCAACCGATTGTCGATATGCGCGTTTGGGCAAATGAGGAAGCAGCGATTAATATTCAATCGGCTGCCTGCGAATTGCGCGGAATTGAGTATGTTAATGACAAGTTTTTATTCGATTTGAAAGGACAATTATCACCGTGTCAGCAGCATGGTGAAACTTATTTGAAAGGCTTGGCGAATCTTGCGGTCGCAGTTGAACTTCCGCCACCTCTGACCTTTATGCCACGCCCCCTGATTGAGACGACTGGAAACGGTTTGCTGTTGAGTGTTTTAACCACGATTAAGCAAAGATTAATGCAGCAGTTATTGACTGATTATCGGAACTGGGTTGCAGTGCAAGTGGGAACTAATTCTGTGCAAGATTCGGTTGTGCTTAAGCCTCTAAATTAAGCTCGAATTGCTGAATGACTTTCTGTACCGGAGCATAAGTTTTGCGGTGATAAGGAGTAATTCCCAAGGATTGAATCGCGGCAAGATGCTGCTTTGTTCCGTATCCTGCGTTTTTCTCCCAGCCGTACCCTGGATATCGTTGTGCCAAACGGCGCATAAAGCGATCGCGTCTGACTTTAGCAATGATCGAGGCAGACGCGATCGCGTAGCAGGTCGCATCTCCGTCAATGATTGCAGTATGTGAGCCTAAAGCCGTTTGCCGAATTGGACGACCATCAATCAATGCGTGATCATAAGGTGCAACTCGGCTTAAAGCGCGTTGCATTGCGAGATAGGAAGCGCGGAGAACATTGATTTGCTCAATTTCTCGAACTGTGGCAATGCCAACTCCAATCGCGATCGCATTTGATTTAACTATGTCAAATAGTCGCTCTCTCTGAGATGCAGAAAGCAGCTTAGAATCTCTGACTCCGGCAATCATTTCGCAATGCACAGGTAAGAGAACCGTTGCTGCCACAATAGGGCCAGCAAGACATCCTAATCCGGCTTCATCTACACCCGCGATCCGAAGCAGTCCTTGCTTCCACAAAGACTGCTCGATTTCTAGGGTCGGATTCTGCGGCATTTTACTCGTTTGTCGAAGCCGACGATCGACGACGACGACGACGAACGGTCGTGTCTTCTTCGGGTTCCGCCGGAGCTTCCTCAACTGTGGGTGGCTCTGGTTCTGCAATTCCTGCAAATGTTGGAACTTCAAATGCAGGTTCTTCAAACGCAGGTTCTTCAAACTCTGGAGCTTCAAACACTGGTTCTTCAAACGCTTCGAGATCCTCTACTGGAGAAGAGTCTACGTCAACAGATGGTAGAGATTGAACTGCTTCAGGAGGTGGAACTTCACCGGGTAGAAGAATGGACACGATTGCATTTTTGGGATTCTTCACTTCTTGATTCGAGAGAATCAGCGGTGAAATTCCCATCCAGGCGTAAACATCCTGTTCATCGGGAGTCATTTCGACATAAACCGATTCGGGCGGTTCGGATGGCGTTTTATTAAAGCGATCGCGTCTTTGTGACCGTCCACCGCGACGCTCTTCGTATCGATTTTCGCGAGGGGCTTCTTCGGTTGGGGGTTCTGCAACGGGTTCTGCGGGGAAATCGCTATTCGATCGAGACACCAAAGTGGGTGCAGAAACTGGGGGACGGCTGCTGCCGGATTCTTCCCAACGAGAAGGTCTGGGGGCAGATTCGCGCACAGGAGCTTCGGATCGACTCGATTCACGTGGGGCATCTTGGCGACGATGACGCGTTCTTTTCGCGGATCGACCCCGTTCTTGATAACTCGGATGATGCAGAAGTTCGAGGTCAGAATCGCCCGAATCGCCTTCCAAATCGTCGCCTTCCCAGAATGACTCTGAAGCGGCTGGAGCTTCGCGACGTGATTCGATTCGACGAACTGAAGCATCTCGCTCAGTGTAACGAGCCGCCGGACGCTGCTCTAAAGTCTCAAACTCTTCAACAGAATCGGTTTCACCCGGCAAGTGAACGACATGACCTAAACCGCCGCAGGTCGGGCAAGGACGACCAAAGAGTTCGTAAATGTTTTTCCCTTGACGTTTCCGGGTCAGTTCGACGAGTCCGAGTTCGGACAATTGAGAAATTTGCGGTTTTGCTTTGTCCGATCGCAATGCTTTATTGAAATGCTCCAAGACCTGCAATTGGTCGCGGCGCGAGTCCATATCGATAAAGTCTACGATAATCACCCCGGCAATGTTGCGGAGGCGGAGTTGTCGAGCAATTTCGGTTGCCGCTTCGCAGTTTGTCCAGAGAACCGTTTCTCTTGCCGTTGCCGATCGCGTAAATGATCCAGAGTTAACATCAATGACCGTTAAAGCTTCGGTGCGTTCAATAATGATGTAACCGCCAGAAGGTAGGTCTACTCTCGGTTTGAGCGCTTCTCGAATCGCGGCATTGACCCGGAAATAATCGAGAATCGGAATGCGATCGCGGTGATGATCGATCAGAACTCCTTGCGGCGTTTTGCCACTGCCCCAGTTGAGCAGTTGTTGTTTGACGCGCTTCAGCCCGGTATGCGAATCGACCACAATCCGGTTCACATCTGAACTGTAGACATCGCGTAGCACTTTTTGAATGAAGTCGTCATCTCGGTTCAAGAGCGCCGGGGCACGGGTGGAGCTTGCTTCTTGCAGAATCCCTTCCCACTGCCGTTGCAGCGCTTCCAAGTCCTCGATGATTGCCTCTTCGGGCATTCCTTCGGCTTCGGTGCGGATGACAATGCCCATTCCAGCAGGCTTCACTAGAATTGCCAATGCCCGTAATCGGTTTCGTTCATTCTCGTTGCGAATCCGACGAGAGAGATTAACGCCGCGACCGTACGGCATCAAGACTAAATAGCGACCCGGCATAGAAATATTGCCAGTCAGGCGAGGCCCTTTATTTCCGGTCGGCTCCTTCATCACCTGAACTAAAACTTTCTGCTGCGGGGCAAGCAATTCGGTAATCGAACCTGCCGCACGCTTTAAACGTAAGGGGCCGAGATCCGAGACATGAATAAATCCGTTCCGTTCTGAATCACCGATGTTGACAAATGCGGCATCGATTCCGGGCAAGACGTTCTCAACAATTCCTAAATAAATGTCACTAACCTGATGACTTCCGGTTGCAACGATTAATTCTTGAATTTGATCTTCTGAAAATACAGCAGCGATTCTATGCTGCTCAGCAATCACAATTTGCTTAGGCATTCAATTTCCTCAAAACTGAGCGCGATCGAAGCTTTGAAGTTTGACTTCTTTCGCGTTAACAAACAAAAATACAGGCGCACAAAATCACACAAATCTGGGCGGTTTCTGGCTGAAGTGGTTTCTGAAAAACCGACAACCTCAAGCCACTTCTCGCCAAATGACGATAGGCATCCAACGAGTGAACTTCGATCAAGCTAGCAGCGGTGGTAAAGAGTTACGCATGCTGCATCCGGATGAAGAATAGCGAAAATCTGGCAGACAAGATGAGCAAAGACTCTAAGACTATCTCCCGACAGCATCTACGGGGATTCCTAGCTTGCTTCAGCTTGTGATGCAAAGCATTATAACGTGCGAATCTGCATCCGTACCATTTTTAACAATTGGATTCAAAAAGTGGGAGTAAAAGCGTGGCTTATGACTGTGTTCTTATTGCCTAACTCCCCCTTTTGGGGATGACAAATTACGCTAAAACCAGCTGAATTCGATGAATGGTTAACAAGTGGAGTTCTTGCTGGCTCACCTGTTCAAAGATTGAAACCAGTTGTTCAGGTTTCAACAATGTCCCGTCATTCTGACAGCTTCCGACATAACGAACGATCGCTCGATCTGAAGACGATTCGAGTAATTCCAATTCAAATAAGCGATCGCGCATGTTCAACGGATAGGTCTTACCCGATTTCGTCGTATGTTCTAGGAGAATCTCAGATTTCGCCAAAATTTGCTCGATCCAATCTTGCCAATTTCCCTGATCACCCGCAATTTCAAGCCGATATTCAGCTTTCTGTAGCAAAACGGCGGCGGCAGGTTGTTTCGGATCTACGTCTTGCACTTCATAGATGGGCATGTCAGCCGGAAGTTGAGCCGCGAGTTTAGTGCGGAATTCTTCGATCGACATTGGCTCGGTCAATTCAAAATCCACAATTTCACCGGAACTACTGACCCCAAGCGGCAACGCGCTGGCGGGCACAATTCGCGGTTGAGGATGAAATCCGCCTGTAAATGTAAGGGGAATCGAAGCGCGGCGAATGGCACGATCGAATAATCGCATTAAATCCAAATGACTCAATAACGCCATTTCTCCTTCTTTGCCCATCCGTACCCGAATTCGTTGAGCGCGGGTTTGATTGGGAACAAAGTGCCCAGTGAACTCTGGAATTTCTGGTGGCGGAATCACAATATTGTGTCCAAAATCAACGCCACAAACGCCACAGTGAGAACAGCCTTCAAACGAGCAATCCGGCACGATCGCGGCTTCTAATGCCTTCTGCAAATCTTCTTGTAGCCATTTCTTATCGATTCCGGTATCCAAATGATCCCAGGGCAGAGGTGCATCGAGCGAAATGGATTCACTCGCCTCAAAAATATTCCACTCACCGCTATCGACTTGGCGATATTTCCACGTTAAGCCTGATTCTTCAATGGCTTGTGTCCAAGCTCCAAATGCTTTTTCGACACTTTCCCACCAGGAATCCATCCCTGCACCGAGTTCCCAAGCCCGCTTCACAACAGGCGCTAATCGTCGATCGCCTCTGCCGACAAAATCTTCCATTGCCGAAATCCGCGTGTCGGTGAAATTGACCTTTGTGCCTCTAATCGATCGAAAGGCTTCTTTCAATAATTCTTGCTTGCGCTTGAATTCTGAGGTCGAAACAGAGTGCCATTGGAACGGCGTATGCGGTTTCGGTGTGAAATTAGAAATCGTGATGTTGAAATCCAACCGTCTCCGTCCCTGCTTGCTACACTCGCGGCGCAACCAGCGAATTGTATCTGCAATGCCTAAAACATCTTCGTCAGTCTCACCGGGAAGCCCAATCATGAAATAAAGCTTCACCTTGTCCCAACCTTGCTCAACGGCGGTCTTCACGCCTCTGAGCAGTTCTTCATTGGTCAAACCTTTGTTCACAATGTCGCGCATTCGCTGAGTTCCAGCTTCCGGCGCAAAGGTAATCCCGATTTGACGAGTTCCGCCAATGATATTGGCGATATTTTCATCGAAGCGATCGACTCTCTGACTCGGTAAAGACAACGAAATATTCTCACCGTGCAACCGATTCTTAATCTCAACTCCCACGGCTGGAAGGGCTAAATAATCCGAACAACTCAAGGACAGCAGCGAGAATTCGTTATATCCGGTGGCTCTCATGCCGGATTCGATCGCTTCGACCACTTGTTCTGGTTCAACATCCCGTGCCGGACGCGTGAGCATACCCGGCTGGCAGAATCGACAGCCGCGAGTACAGCCGCGCCGGATTTCGATCGTTAAGCGATCGTGAACGGTCTGCACATACGGCACTAAGCCAATCGAATAGGCTGGAATCGGAGTTGCAACTCGTCTCAAAATTCGTTTGGGCACGTCTGGGCGATTCGGATGCACTGATCCATCTGCCGCCATGTCATAAAATCGCGGTACATAAACCCCTGGAATTTGAGCGAGGTCGAATAAAAGGTTTTCGCGGCTCAGTCCTGCAAGTTTCCCTTCTTCAAGGATTAATCCAATCTCTGGGAGTAATTCTTCGCCATCGCCTAGAGCCACGAAATCAAAGAAATCTGCGTAGGGTTCGGGATTGGAAGTTGCTGTTTGTCCCCCTGCAAAAACTAGGGGGTCGGATTCTGTTCTTTCTCTCCAGGTCAAAGGAATGCCAGCGAGATCAAGCATTTCGAGAATGTTGGTTGCGCCTAATTCGTAACTGAGGCTGAAACCGAGAATATCAAAATCAGTGAGGGGACGACGCGATTCAACGGCAAAGAGTGGCGTTTGCGTTTCCCGAAGTTTTGTAGAGAGATCGGGAGCGGGGAGATAAGCGCGATCGCACAATTGACGCGGCTGGGTATTGAGAATGCTATAGAGAATGATGTGACCGAGATTTGATGCCCCGACTTCATAAACTTCTGGGTAAGTCAGCACCCATCGAACGACTGTGGTTTCCCAATCTTTGTGAACTGCGCCCAATTCGTTCCCAAGATATCGAGCGGGGCGCAGAATATCGGTTGTTAAGAGGTTTTCTACTGCAATTGCCACGATTCCACCTTGCGTTCCTAAATCAGATGCGTTCGAGTCTTTTAGTATAGCGACGAACGCAAGGTGAATTCGGGAAATTAGGCTGCGGCAAGTTCAAATCCAGAAATGCTCTCGAAGATTTCAAATACGCGATCGAGTTGAGTCAGTTCAAATACGATCCGGACTGAGGAGGAAACAGAACACAGACTGAGACGCTTTTGATGCACTTTTGCTAAGTTCAAAGTGGAAACCAGTGCCATCAAGCCAGCGCTATCTAAGGCTTCAACCTGGCTCATATCAACCACAAGGGCGTTATTTTGCTCTGAGAGAACGGCTGCATTTAGTTGCTGTTGAAATTCTGCGGCATTCGCAGCATTGAGAGAACCGCAAGGACGGATGATGACAGCCTGTGGACGAACGAGCAAACTCTGCATAACTACTTACCCTTTAAGCTCTCAAACACAACTTTCATGTGAACGCTTTGACGATAACTGTCGGCATCCGCGAAAGCCTAGAGAGAACTACGAGTTTCGCAGAAACTTCACTTGATTACCTCAATTGTTTAAACTTTTCAGTAAGCTTGAAATCCAAAAATGTGTAATTTTACACATTTCGGCAGTAAAAGGCATAAGCTAAATCGTTATATAACCAACTATTTTGGCTGAGATGTTTACGTATTATTCACTACACCATAAAGTTATTGGAATGCTTCAGGATGCGCTTGCCAAATCTCGTGGATGAATTGATGTAAATCTGAGGATTGAGGTTTAGAATCTTGCAGTTGATACAGTCGATCGAGTAAGGGCAATACCTCGGTATCTAATGCTTCATGAAAGAGACGAGCCGGACACATCAAATCGGAGCCATCTCGCAGATCTTGAATCATCCAGTACTGATAATCTGTCCACCTCTGTTCTGGATCGGTGACAAGTGCGATCGGGCGCACCCAGCAGAGCTGCCTTGACTCTACGAATTGCACCACTTCAGCATAGAGGCGTGAATGCTCGTGTTCGAGGAAAACAACTTGGGAGGCATGGAACTTGATCAGCGCGGTCATAGAAAACGGTTGAAGGTTGCTATTTCTAATTCTAGAGGTCTGAAAATTAGATCTGCTACTCTTGAGTCGCGTCTGGGAGCTTCAAGCTAGAATACGATCGCTAGATTAAATTTGTTTAAACCCGGATTGTTCAAATAATCCATCTGATTTCGCCAATTTTGGTCGAAGTCATTAAAATTAGGTGGGTGGATTTGCCCACAACATTGTAGTAAACCCCTAATTGCTTACCGAGAGGAAAGACTTGTGTCTGTTGAAACGATTGAACAGCGCTCAACAACCCGTAAACTTGCCCCTCGCTATCGTGTTTTGCTTCATAACGATGACTACAACACGATGGAATACGTGGTGCAAGCTCTGATGGAAACGGTGCCCAGTCTGACCCAGCCCCAAGCGGTCAATATCATGATGGAAACGCACAATAGCGGCGTTGGACTCGTGATCACCTGTGCTCAGGAACATGCGGAGTTTTATAGCGAAACGCTGAAAATGAAGGGCTTAGATAGTACGATCGAGCCTGACGAATAAACCTCAGAACTCGACTTGAAGCTTAATTTTGCCAACCTTGCTCACCGCCCAACTCCGATCCGGATTGGGCTATTTTTGCTGATGTTGTTGGCAATTTGGTTGCCTGTGAAGCTCCCAATCGAGTGGGTGATTTCTGTTCTTTATGGCGTAAATGATGCGGCTCGAAATCTTGCTTCGATCGTGACGCTGGTGATTTTGTATCTCGAATTCATTGTCTTAGTGAGAGTTTGGAGTCGAGCGGTTTACCACGAGAATCTCTTCAAAACATATGGACTCAGGCAGCCTCGTCAAACTATTCGCGATTTGCTGAAAGGACTCGCGATCGGGCTTGGCAGTTTGATGCTGATGTTTTTACTGCAAGGTCTGTTGGGCTTGGTGCAGTGGCAAACTCCACAAAGTTCGTTTCCCCGAATTCTGCTCGAAGGTGGGGTGATGGCGATCGCAGTTGGCTTTGCAGAGGAATTGCTGTTTCGCGGCTGGTTGTTGAATGAACTCGATCGGGATTATTCGCCTCGGATTTCCTTGTGGGTGAGTAGTTTAATTTTTGCAATCGTTCATGGCACTCGACCGCAGTTTTTTGCGCTGGTGCTGCTTGGAGTAGCTTTAGTTTGGGCGAAACGAGGAACAGAAGGGCGATTAGGTCGATCGATCGGACTTCATGCTGGATTGGTGTGGGGCTATTACTTAGTGAATGTCGGGCAATTGGTGAAGTATACGAATCACGCTCCGGAGTGGGTGACGGGAATTGATCGAAATCCGTTGGCAGGGCTGATTGGGATTTTGGCATTGAGCGCGATCGCGTTCAGTATCAAAAAAGCGAGTGTAAGAGCGTTAAGATAGATCACGCAAATCGCACATCGGGTTAAAAACGTGGTTGTTAAGCCAGAGTGGTTAAGAGTTAAGGCTCCGCAGTGGGAACGAGTCGGCAGCGTTAAAGAAATTCTGCGAGATCTTGAACTAAATACAGTCTGTGAAGAGGCATCTTGTCCCAATATCGGCGAATGCTTCAATGCAGGTACAGCGACGTTTTTAATCATGGGTCCAGCTTGTACGCGGGCTTGTCCGTATTGCGATATTGATTTTGAAAAGAAGCCGAAAGCGCTCGATCCGACAGAGCCAACTCGCTTGGCAGAAGCCGTTCGGCGGATGAATCTGAACCACGTTGTGATTACTTCTGTGAATCGGGATGATTTGCCCGATGGAGGCGCATCGCAATTTGTTCGCTGCATTGAAGGAATTCGAGCCGTTTCACCGAAAACCACGATCGAACTGCTCATTCCTGATCTCTGTGGCAACTGGGACGCTCTGGCAACGATTCTCAGCGCATCACCGGAAGTCTTGAATCATAATACTGAAACGATTCCTCGGCTTTATCGTCGGGTGCGTCCGCAAGGGGATTATGCGCGATCGCTAGAACTCCTGCAAAAAGTTCAAGACATTAATCCTCACGTTTATACGAAGTCGGGAATCATGGTCGGGCTTGGCGAAACCGATGAAGAAGTGCGCCAAACGATGCGAGATTTGCGATCGGTGAACTGCGATATTTTAACGATTGGTCAATATCTCCAGCCGACTCAGAAGCATTTAGACGTAAAAGATTTCGTGACTCCAGAGCAATTCGATGCTTGGCGAGAATATGGCGAGTCGATTGGCTTTTTACAAGTCGTTTCGACTCCGTTGACTCGTAGCTCGTATCACGCAGAGCAGGTTCGCGCATTGATGGAACAGTATCCGCGATGAAGATTGCTGTGATTGGGGCGGGGGCTTGGGGGTCAACGCTGGCAGGATTAGTCCGCGAGAACGGGCATGAGGTGTCAATCTGGTCGCGTCGGAGTGAGCGATCGCTCAACGACACGATCGCGAATGCTGAACTGGTCATCTCTGCTGTGTCGATGAAAGGGGTGCGTTCTGTGATTGAACAAATCTCTACTCCGATTCCCGCCATTGTGACTGCTACAAAGGGGCTAGATTCACAATCCGGTAGCGATCAGGCTTTGCCACTATTGCCGTCTCAGGTTTGGCAATCTGCGTTTGAAAAGAGTGCGATCGCAGTTTTATCAGGCCCGAATCTATCGAAAGAAATTCAGCAAGGCTTACCCGCAGCGAGTGTGGTTGCAAGCCAAGATCAAACGCTTGCAGATCAGGTACAACGAGCATTTTCATCGAGTCGATTTCGGGTGTATACCAACTCTGATCCGTTAGGCGTTGAACTGGGCGGCACATTGAAGAATGTGATTGCGATCGCAGTGGGTGCCTGTGATGGATTGCAGCTTGGAACCAATGCAAAATCAGCATTAGTCACACGGGGACTGGCTGAAATGATTCGCTTGGGGACAACTTGGGGTGCGAAACCAGAAACGTTTTACGGATTGTCAGGATTAGGGGATTTGTTGGCGACTTGCAGCAGTGCTTTGAGCCGTAATTATCAAGTAGGATTTGGGCTAGCTCAAGGGCGATCGCTCGATGACATTCTCACAAATTTGGAAGGAACAGCCGAGGGGATTAATACTTCTCAAGTCTTAGTCAGATTGGCAAAAGAGCAAGGAATTTCGATGCCGATTTCAACCCAAGTAGATCGCTTACTGCGAGGGGAAATTACGCCTCAACTGGCAGTCAATGAACTGATGCAGCGTGACAGCAAACCCGAACAGTAGATTGCAGTGGGGCGAATCGTTCATCCACCCCCTTCGATCGCGCTCAAGACTGTAAACATCGAATCGCTTCTAACAAGCCCCGCGCTTTGTTCAGGGTTTCTTGATATTCGCTTTCCGGGACAGAATCCGCGACGAGTCCGGCTCCAGCTTGCACACTCACGGCATGTTTGCCGTTGCCTTGATCGCGAACAACCATTGTCCGAATCGCGATCGCGCTATTCAATTGCCCTTCAAAGTCATAGTAACCATACGCTCCAGAGTAAACTCCCCGCCGACAAGGTTCTAACTCATGAATAATTTCCATCGCTCGAAT
>VFQU01000578.1_pt1 | contig 30617 bp, 27 predicted proteins | sample 3512311 | NCBI WGS metagenome assembly VFQU01 (sample SAMN10412377, study PRJNA504923) | tailings metagenome | isolation source: Relicate 3 Philex TSF3 active mining site | place: Philippines: Tuba, Benguet | collected 2017-08-29
GAGCGCCTGCAGAAGTCGCAGGATCAGATCGAAAGCCGCGGCCACGCCATCGAGGTCCGCCTGTACGCCGAAGACCCCGAGGCCGGCTTCCTGCCGGGTTCGGGCCGCATCGAGCGCCTGCAGCTGCCGCAGGGGCTGCCGGGCGTGCGCATCGACGGCGGCGTGATCGAGGGCGACACCGTCAGCGTGTTCTACGACCCGATGATCGCCAAGCTCATCGTCCACGCGCCCGACCGTCCGCAGGCGCTGGCGCGTCTGGCCGATGCGCTGGCGCGCTCGCGCATCGAGGGCCCGAAGTCGAACATCGAGTTCCTGGAGCGCCTGATCCGCCATCCGGCGGTGGTCGACGCCACCATCGACACCGGCTACCTCGATCGCCACCTCGACCAGGTCCTGCGGGGCGCGCGCACGGCCTCGCCGGAACTGCTGGCCGCGGGCGCGTCTGCACTGCTTCTGGCCGAGGCCGCACAGGTGCACGCCGCGGCCGCGCACAGCGCCGAGCCGGATTCGCCCTGGGCGCTGGCCGACAGCTGGCGCGGCGGCCATACCGGTGATCGCCTGCTGGTGCTGGAGGCGCCCGGCGGCCGCGTCGAGCTGCATGTTGCCGGTAGCGCAGGCAACTACGAGATTCGCGTGGGCGACACCTGCATCGAGGTCCGCGACGCCCAGCTCGGCACCGACAGCCTCAGCCTGCGCATCAATGGCCAGCTGCGTCGCTTCCTCTGCCACCTCGACGGCGCGCGCGCCCTGCTGCACGACGGCGTCGAGCGCTGGAGCTTTCAGCAGCGTCCGTCCTTCGAGTTCGAGGGCGAAGCCAGCAGCGGCGATGCCGATCGTCTGCGCGCGCCGATGCCCGGCCGGATCGTGCTGGTCAACGTGGCCGCGGGTGATGCGGTTGAAGCCGAACAGGTCCTGCTGGTGATGGAGGCGATGAAGATGGAGCTGAGCCTGCGCGCTCCCCGCGCCGGCGTGGTCGAGGCGGTGCAGGTCAAGGCGGGTGACTTCGTCGAGGCCGACGCGGTGCTGCTGCGGCTGGAGACCGCCGAGTGATGCGCCCTCTGCTGCTCGCGCTGTGCATGCTGATGCTGGCGGGCTGCGTCGAGACCCGCTTCGAGTCGCCGCCGGGCGAGCGCATCCAGCGCTGCGACGAAACCTGGAAAGGCGTGTGGCTGGACCGCTCCGAGAACAGCCAGGTGGCCGGTCTGCTGGTCGACGAGCAGTGCCGCAGTTTCCTGCTCTCGCAGCTGGAGGCCGGCGGCCCGCTGCGGCAGGCGCCGGTGCCGCTCAACTACGTCGAGCACCGCGGCCAGCGCTATGTGGTGGTGGCCGACGCCGCTCTGGAAGATCTGGTCAGCCTGCCGCCCGTGCATGGCGTCGACCCGGTGCCGACGCGCAACTTCTTCATCGCCCGCTACCGCCTGCGCGGTTCGAAGCTCGAGATCCACAAGGTCGATGACCGCGCCGCAGCGCGGATGATCATCGACGGCGCACTCGAAGGCACGGTCTCGTCCACGCTCAACGAGCTGCACGTCTACGTGCGCGGCACCCGCGAGGACATGCTGCGCATCATCGAAACCCCGGGCCTGTTCGAGCGCAAGGCCTCGATCCTCCTGGAGCGCAGCCGCCGCAGCCTGGCCGAGATCGAGGCCGAACTGATGCGCGCGCAGCGCTGACACCAAGGAATGCCCATGGACCACGTACGCATCGTCGAAGTCGGCCCACGCGACGGCCTGCAGAACGAGAAGACCCTGCTGCCGGCCGCGCTCAAGATCGCGCTGATCGAGCGCCTCGCCGCCACCGGCCTGCAAACCGTCGAGGCCACCAGCTTCGTCAGCCCGAAGTGGGTGCCGCAGCTGGCCGATGCCGCCGAGGTGTTCAGCGGCATCACACGCCGCCCTGGCATGCGCTATCCGGTGCTGGTGCCGAACCTGCAGGGCTATGAGCGCGCCAAGGCGGTCGGCGTCGAAGAGATCGCGGTGTTCGGTGCGGCGTCGGAAGCCTTCTCGCAGAAGAACATCAACGCCAGCATTGAGGAGAGCCTGCAGCGTTTCGCGCCGGTGATCGAGGCCGCGCGTGCGGACGGCGTCGCCGTGCGCGGCTATGTCTCGACGGTGCTCGGCTGCCCCTACCAGGGCGAGGTGCCGGTGGCCGAGGTCGTGCGCGTGGCGCAGCGCCTGCATGCGATGGGCTGCTACGAGATCTCGCTGGGCGACACCATCGGCGTCGGCACGCCGCGCAAGGCGCGCGCCATGCTCGAAGCCGTGGCTTCCGCTGTGCCGATGTCGGCTCTGGCCGTGCACTTCCACGACACTTACGGGCAGGCGATTGCCAACATCTCCGTCTGCCTTGAGGCCGGCGTGCGGGTGGTGGACTCGGCCGTGAGTGGCGCCGGCGGCTGCCCGTATGCGAAGGGCGCCTCGGGTAATGTCGCCAGCGAGGATGTGCTGTATCTGCTGGATGGCATGGGCTTCAATCACGGCATCGACGCCGATGCCTTGGCCTTGACCGGCCAGTGGCTGGCCGAGGCGCTGGGCAGGCCCAACGGCAGCAAGGCGGGACGGGCGCGGATCGCCAACCGCGCCGGCTGATCGATTCGACACGCGGGGGACGCAATGACGGCAGGACCTGAAGATCCGACGACGCGCGCACTCGACTCCGAACCCCGCCGCGATGGCGCCGCGACGAGCCTGCCCGAAAGCGTGGGCCCCTTCCGCATCCTGGGCCTGCTCGGCGAAGGCGGCATGGGCCGCGTGTATCGTGCGCTGGAGCGCACGCCGCCGCGCGAAGTCGCGCTGAAAGTCGCGGGCCTGCCGACCCGCGCCGCGCTGGAGCGCTTCGCGCGCGAGATCGAGCTGCTGGCCCAGCTGGAGCATCCCGGCATCGCGCGTCTGTACGCGACCGGCATCGACGAGCGCAGCGGCCTGCCCTGGCTGTCGATGGAGCTGGTGCCCGGCGAAGATCTTGCCCGCTGGGCCGCGCGCGTGCAGCCCGATCGCGAATCGATCCTGCGCGTGCTGCTGTCGATCTGCGGGGCCGTGCAGTACGCGCACGGACGCGGCGTCCTGCATCGCGACCTCAAGCCGTCCAACGTTTTCGTGGCGCCGGACGGCAGCACCCGCGTGCTCGACTTCGGCATCGCCCGACTGCTGCAGCCCACCGGCGGCTTGGACCCGACGCTGACCGTGGCCGGCCAGATCCTCGGCACCCTGCCCTACATGGCGCCGGAGCAGCTGGCCGGCGACCCGGTGGATGCGCGCGGCGACGTGTATGCGCTGGGCGTGATCGCCTATGAGTTGCTGGGCGGCCAGCTCCCCTATCCGCGCCTGCGCACGGCCTCGGCCTTCGAAGCCCTGGACATCGTCCGTGCCGGTGATCCGCCGCCGCTGGCCAGCTTGAGCCGACGCGCGCAGGGCGACCTCGGCGAGGTGGTGATGAAAGCGATCGCACCGGAGCGCGAGCGCCGCTACGCCAGCGTCGATGCGCTGGCCGCCGATCTGCGCGCCGTGATGGAGAGCCGCCCGGTCAGCGCGCGGCCGCCAACGCCGGCCTATCTGATCAGTCGTTTCGTGAAGCGGCATCGGGCACTCAGTGCTGCGGTGGCAAGCATTGCCCTCGTGCTGATCACGGCCACTGGCGTCTCCCTGCGCTTTGCTTGGTCTGAAGCTGGCGCACGCGCAGAAGCCGAGGCGCGCGCCGCGGAGGCGCAGGCGATCAGCAACTTCCTCACCGACATGCTGCAATCGGCGGATCCCGAGCGCAGCCTGGGGCGGGAGCTGCGCGTGAGCGAGCTCCTGGCTCCGGCCGAACGCGGCGTCGAGACCGCAACCGGGCTGTCCGCTTCGGCGCGGGCGCGCATCCTGTCAGTGCTTGCCGGAGTGCACATCAATCTGGGCGACGCCAATGCGGCGCTCGCTGTGGTGGACCGCGCCGAGGCGCTGGTGGGCTTGGAGTACGCTGACCTCGCCGAGGGTCTGCTCAGCCAGCGCGCCACCGCATTGATCGCTTCGGGACGAGACAGCGAAGCAGAGGATCTGCTGGAAGCAGGACTGGCTCGCGGCACGCACAGCCCCGAGAACCGCATCGGCCTGGAGCTGCTGCGCGTGCAGAGCCGGCTCAACCGGGGCGGCGACCCGGCCAGCCACGAATCCGAACTGCGCCGCCTGCTGGCCGAGGCGCGGTCGGAGCTGGGTGGCTCGCACGACCGGACGATTCTGGCCATGCACAACCTGGGCGCGGTGCTGCAGAGCAGCGGAAAATGGCAGGAGGCGCTGGAACTCAGCGAAGAAGTCGTAGCCCTGCGCAGCGAGCGCTTTGGCGTCGATCACCCGCAGACGCTGTACACCCGAAACCTGCTTGCCACTCTGCTGTTCCGCGCTGGCCGCGAAGAGGAAGCCCTGAGCCTGATGCGGGAGGTGCTCGACGCGCGGCGTCGCGCGCTCGGGCCAACCCATCCTTCAGTGTGGGTCAGCACGCAGTCACTTGGCGCGCTGCTGGTCGCGCGTGGCGATGCTGCCGGCGGCGCAGAGCTGCTGCGCCAATCCATCGAGGCCTTTGACCAGCGCTTCGGCGAGCGCTCGAACTTCTCGCTGATCGCCCGCGACGCACTGGCCCAGGCTAAAGAGAAGCTGGGCCAGCGCGAGGAGGCACAGCGCCTGTTCGAGGAGGTGCTGCGCCTCGGCATGGCCGAGGATGGGCTGCTGCGCGCCGAGGCCATGAGCACGCGCAACAACCTGGCGATGCTGCTGGTGGATGCCGGTCGCCATGCCGAAGCCCTGCAGCAGTTCGACCAGCTGCTGCCCGAAGCCGAGGCGCGCTTCGGTCCCCAGCACCCCTATGTAGGCATGTACCGGGGAAACCGCGCGCAGTGTCTGGCCAGTCTCGGCCGCATCGATGCCGCCCGCGCCGAGTTCGAAGCCAGCCTGGCAGTGCTGCGCGCGACGCTCGGCGACGCGCATCCTCGCACCCAGCGCGTCCAGGGCCAGTACGCGGCGCTGGCCCAAGGTGATTGAGATGGGCGGGCTCGGCTGGGTCCTCACGCTGAGCTGCGGCTTCGCGCTGACCGCTCTGCTGCTCGCCGGCTGGCTGTGGCGCGAGCGTCTGCGGCTGCAGCACCATCTGGACGCGCAGCAAGCGCTGTTCACCGAACAAGCCAGGACCGAACGCTCCCGCATCCGCCAGCAGACCGCGCTCGAAGAGCGTGAGCGCATCTATCGCGACCTGCATGACGATCTCGGCTCGCAGCTGCTGCAGATGATCTACACCGCGCCCACGCCGGAGTTCGCCGACCAGGCGCGCGCCGTGCTGCAGAACCTGCGCGATGTGGTCAGCCGCTCGCGAGGAGAGCCGGGCAGGCTGTCGGACGTGTTGGCCGACATCGAGGCCGAAGCGCGGCAACGGTTGTGGGCTGTCGAAGCGGAACTGCTTTGGGAACAGGCCGGTGACCTGCCCGATCCGCAGCTCGATTCCGGCCAGGCGCTTCACCTGCACCGCATCGTCCGCGAAGGCATCAGCAATGCGATCCGCCACGCGCACGCACGTCGCCTGCGCGTGCGCGTGCGGCCCGACGGCGCGCTCCTTCTGCTGGACGTCACCGACGACGGCTTTGGCACCCCGGCCGACATGCAGGAGGGACGTGGCATGGACAGCATGCGCAGCCGAGCCGCCGAGCTGAAGGGCCGCATCGACTGGACGCCCGGCACCCACGGCGGCACCAAGATCGTCCTGCGTTTTCCCCTGCCTGGCATCGAGTCCTGAGCATGCCTGACCCGACCTCTCCGTTGCCGCGCAGCGCGCTTGTCGTCGACGACCTGCCGTCGGCTCGCAGGTGGCTGCGCGCTGCGCTGCTCGATGCGTTTCCTGAGGTGTCGATCGCCGAGGCCGGCAGTCTGGCCGAGGCCCGAGCCGCGCTCGTGGCGCTGGGACAAGCACCCGACCTCGCCCTGATCGATCTCGGCCTCCCCGACGGCAGCGGCCTGCGCTTGATCGAAGCTCTGCAGCGCGACGGCGCCGGCACGCTCTGCATCGTGAGCACCGTGTTCGACGACGATGCCCACGTTTTCCCAGCCTTGCGCGCGGGCGCCGAAGGCTACGTGCTGAAGGATCTTCCCGCCGGCGAACTGGCTCGCATGCTGCGGGGCATCCTGGACGGCCAACCGCCCCTTTCCCCGAGCATCGCAAGAAGGCTGCTGAGGCAATTCCAGCCAGCTTCTCCAGCCCCTGCACTGCAGGCGGAGCCACTGACCGCGCGCGAGACGGAGGTCCTGCAGCTCATCGCGAAGGGCTACACCGTGCAGCAGACGGCGGCGGCCCTGGGCCTGTCACCCCATACGGCCTCGGGCTATGTCAAGGACATCTACCGCAAGCTGAGCATCAACTCGCGCGCGGAGGCGACGCTGGAGGCCGCAAGGCTGGGGCTGGTCACGCGAACCTGAAGCCTGTCGACAGCAGCACGCTCACGCGGCCATGACAGATGGTTTGGGGCGAGTTCGGCAGAGTGCCGCAGCATCCGGCCCTCGGCGCGCGTCGGGAGACTCCGCCGACACCATCTGGGGTATCGTCGCGGCGCCCGGGTTTTCACCTCCCAAACGCCGCCCATGACTCCGCCCCGCCCCCCCCCCCCGCTTCGCTGGATCAATCTGCTGTGGCGGAAGCGCGTGCTGCAGGCCATGGCCGTTTTCTTCGGCGCTGCATGGGGCCTGGTCGAAGTCGTGAGCTTCGCGGTCGCGCGCTATCGGCTCACCGACAACGTGGTGGACATGGTGGGGCTCGGCCTGCTGCTGCTGCTGCCAAGCGCGCTTGCCTGGAGCCTGCGCAGCCGCCCGGATCCGGACGATCTGCTGGATGAGCGGGACTTCCGCTTCACCTCCATCAACGCATTGCTCGCCATCGCCCTCGTTTCGGCGGTGTTCCAGGACCAGTTCGTTGGCCGCGCCACCGAGACGATCACGATTGCGGGCGAGGACGGGCAGCAACAGGTGCATGAGGTGCCGCGCGCCGGCCTGATCCGGTCGATCGGTCTATCGCCCTTCCGACGCGCCGAGGACCGCAGCCCCGAATGGCTCGGCATTGCGGCTGCCCAACTGCTCTACGTCGATCTTTCTCAGCACGCGCTGGTGCGTCCGAACCTGCAGTGGAGGGGCTCTGCGGAGATCGGTGACGACCCGGGTGACATTTCGCTGCCGCGCCGCCAGGAGATGGCACGGCGCGCTCGCCAGGATTTTTTCTTGGACGGTGAATTCGCCGGGACGGCCGAGCGCCCGCGCCTGCAGCTGCGGCTGTATCGCACCGATCCGCTGCGTCCGGTAACGGAGCTTTCCAGCGAAGGCGAATCACTGACTGACGCGATCGACGCGCTGGCGGCGGAGCTGCTTGGTCATCTGGAGCTGCCTGCCGACCGCGCCTTTCAGAGCGCGGACGGCCCCGTCGAGGCGATGGTCAGCGCCTCTCCCGAGGCAATCGAGGCCTTGTTCGAGGGAGAACTCGCACTGGCCACGCGTCGTGACCTGCCCAGCGCGCGCGCGAGCATCGAACGGGCGCTGGCCGCTGACCCGGAATTCGCACTGGCAGGGCTGCGTCTGTATCAGCTGGGCGCCAGTTCCGGCGACCTGCAATCGATCCGTCGCGGACTGGCTATCGCGTTCGAAAATCGCGAACGCTTCACCGAGTCCTGGCGCTGCTACGTACGGATCCTGCAGGCCAGCGTGAACCAGCAGATGGACACTTCCCGGCGCATCGCGCGTGCCTGCGTGGAGCGCTTTCCCGACAATCCCGAATCCCGACTGCAGTACGCAAGCCTGCTGCTCGCGATGGACCAAGACATCGAAGGCGCGATCGCCCAGTTCGAGGCCGTCGTGCAGTTGGGTGGAGCACTGGATGGCGCGATGCTGCAGATCGCAAGCCTGCGTCGACGCCTGGGCGACGAGCCGGGCGCAGTGAGGGCCTACGAGGACTATCTTGAACTCCACCCCTTCGACCCGTCCGCAAGCATCGCGCTGGCCGCCATTGAGGAGCGTCAGGGCCAACCAGAGGCCGCCCACGACCGTCTGCTCGAGGCCCTCGCTCATCACGATCAAGCGCCGGAGCTGCAGTTCGCGCTCGCGCTGTTTCTCGTCAGACAGGGACGGCACGCAGAGGCGCTTGAGGTCATCGCGCCGCTCGAGGGCGGGGACACCCTGCTGGAACGCCAGTACGCTCTGCGCGTCCGCGAGCGCGCTGCCGAATCCAGCGGGCGACTGGATGAGGCGCTGTCGATCCGTGACCAGTACATCGCTGCGTCGCCGAACGGCACGCAGAACCTGGCCCGGCTCTCACGCGCCATGGACTATTCGGAAGTCTTGCTGGCTGAGGCGGGCGGGATGGCGACGCTGGATGCACTGCTGCTGGCCGCTTACCCGGGCGAGGATGAGGTTGCCGCGCTGATGCGCGAAGCCAGTCGGCTGATGGTCACCGTCAAGATGGGCTCGCCCCAGGACCTTGAGCGCGGCAAAGCGGCCATCTCCGCGCTCATCGAGCGCTACAAGCGCCGTGACTACGGGTTTCTGCTGACGCTCATCGAAGCACGCGAGAGAGTTCTTGCCGAGGATCCCGAAGGAGCGCTGCCGTCTTTTGAGCGTGCCTACTCGGAATTCTTGCGAAGCGGCGGCAACCAGTGGATCCATGAGGTTGATTTGCTCAGGTTGTGGCTGGACGCCGCAGGGCGCTCCGCAAAGGCGGACGCTGGAGGTAGGCCGTCGGAACTTCTGGGGAGGCTCGCACCAGCACACCCGCGCGTGCTGCTGGACCGCGCTCGATTCCACGCATCGGTCGGCGACACCGAAGTGGCGCGCGAGATCGCGAAAGCCGCTGTCACTGCCTGCCGCCGCTGTGATCCCAAGTACCCAGCTGCCGGTGCCATCCAAACCTTGGCGGACTCACTCGGGATCGAAACGTCGAATTGATCGGCGCGTTGTACGCGTACCGTGGGCGTCTACGCCGCACGCATGCAAGCAAGCAAGCAACGGCGCGAGCATGAGGCCCGGGAGCGACGGCCTGCCGCCGACGCTGCGCTACATCCGCCCCCCAAAGCAGCAGCCGCCGCGGAAGATCAACGCTCAGCCACGAACGTACGAAAACACAACAAAACAAAAAGCCCTCGCTCTCGCGAGGGCTTTTGCTTGAAGCTGGCGCGCCCGGAAGGATTCGAACCTCCGACCCCCAAGTTCGTAGCCTGGTGCTCTATCCAACTGAGCTACGGGCGCCTAGAAGCGAAATTATGCGGAGTGACTGCCGTCCCGTCAAGCCCTTCGATGCAGATTTTGCATCGCGCTGCGTGGAGGACCTAGTTCGACCCCACATGCTTCAGCGATCGAACAACCCTGATCCACCAGTTGCTCGTCGCTGAAATCGAAGGGGGCCTTTCGGCCCCCTCGATGTGCATCTGGCGGAGAGAGAGGGATTCGAACCCTCGATAGAGCTTTTGACCCTATACTCCCTTAGCAGGGGAGCCCCTTCGGCCTCTCGGGCATCTCTCCGGGTTTGCTGGCGACGGGCTTTCGGCCTGGCACCGCAGAGCGCGCAACTATAGACGAGCCGCGCGAACTGGTAAAGCCTTATCACACGGATTCTCAGCCCTCGGTCGCGCCCTTGGCACCTTCCGCGCCTTCGGAGCGGATGCGCTGATAGATCTCTTCGCGATGCACGGCAACGTCTTTCGGTGCCCCGATCCCGATGCGCACTTGGTTGCCCTTCACGCCCAGCACGGTCACGGTGATCGAATCACCGATCATCAGGGTTTCGCCTACCCGGCGAGTCAGAATCAGCATGCCACCTCTCCTTGCGCCTGTTTCGCAGGGCCTTGGGCGCCTTACCCCCGACGCGACACTCTCGGCGCTTGCAGCAAGCGCGGTGCCTTGCGTCGCCCCACGGCCATGCCGGCCTTCCCTAGTGCACACGCAGCGCGTGTGACATGTCTCGTCGACTATAGCCAAGCGCTCAAGCCTTAGCAATTCCTGAACGAGGCTCACCGAAGCCCGCTACAGGCGGCTGTAGCTCCAGCTCTGCATGCGTCCTTCCCGGTACGGCATGACGCCGTGGAAAGGCCGCGGATCGGCGTCGAAGACCAGCGGCAGGAAATGGCGGTCGCCCTCCCACATCGGCAGCTCCATCAGCCGCGAACGCTCGACCCAGACGAGATCACCCTCGGCGTTGCGCTGGGGCACCTCGCCCGAGAATCGGTCGATCAGGAAGATGAAACCCAGCCAGTCCTCGCCGCGCTTGCCGAAACCTGGCCAGTTGAGGGTGCCGCGCAGCTGCATCGACACGCATTCGATGCCGGCTTCCTCCTGGATCTCGCGGCGCATGCCGGCGGCGATGTCCTCCATCGGCTCTAGCTTGCCGCCGAGACCGTTGTACTTGCCAAGATGCTGATCGTCGGCCCGCGCATTGCGGTGAACCATCAGCACGCGCTGTCCGTCGGGCGATAACACGTAGCCAAGCGTGGCGACGATGGGGGTGTAGGGCATGCGGAGGTCTGCCTGGACAACGGGGGCGGCAAGCATAGCCGCAGCATCGTGGCGCACAAACGCAGACGCCCCGCACGTGGCGGGGCGTCCGGACAAAGGCGTGGCGAAGGCCTTACTTGATCAGGCGCAGGATGAAAGGGTACCGGTAGGCAACCCCCTCGTTGGCCTTGACGCCCGCAAGGATCGAGAGAATCAGCCACGCCACGCAGAGCACCAGACCCAAGGGCGCGGTCAGGAAGATCCCGAGGCCAAAGGTGATCACCGTCAGCACGAGCAGCGCAAGCCCGACCAGCAGCAGTGTCAGGTTGAAATTGACAGCTTCCTTGCCTTGGTCGTCGATGAACGCGGACTCGTTCTTCTTGATCTGCCACAGCACCAGAGGTGCCACCAGATTCGCGAAGGGGATGAAGAAGCCGAGCAGCGCGGAGAGATGCACGAACAGCGCGAACTGCTTCTCGTTGTTGTCCGGGCTGAGGCCAGCCGGCGGCTCCGGGGGCTGGGCAAAGGGAATGTTGGAGGATTCAGGCGTGTCGCTCATCTTCTGCTCCTTGCAAGAGGTGGATTCAACCGGGGCGGTCTCCGTACATCCCGCTCGTTGTCGCGCTGCCGGCTGGGGATGTCAAGGAAAGCTCAAGAGCCCTCGCCGCCACCCGCGACCGTCATGCGCCCGATCAGGATGGAGCCGGTGCGGATGTGTGACCGCGGGTCGATGTCTTCGCCGACAGCTTCGATCGCGCGATACATGTCGCGCAGGTTGCCGGCGATGGTGAATTCGTCGACGGGCCAGGCGATCTCGCCGTTCTCTACCCAGAAGCCTGCCGCACCGCGCGAGTAATCGCCGGTAATCGTGCTGACGCCCTGCCCCATCAGTTCGGTCACCAGCAGGCCGCGGCGGATGCCGCCGAGCAGATCCTCAAAGCGCTCCCCGCGGCCTTCGACGATGAGGTTGTGCACGCCGCCGGCATTGCCAGTGCTCGACAGGCCCAGCTTGCGCGCGCTGTAGCTGCCGAGGATGTAGCGCGCCAGGACGCCATCACGCACCAGATCCGAGTCCACGGTGGCGACGCCTTCCGCATCGAAGTTCGCCGAGCGCAGCCCGCGCGGGATGCGCGGACGCTCGCGCAATTGCATCCAGGCCGGCAGGATCTGCTGGCCACAGGCATCGAGCAGGAAGGAGGCACGACGGTAGAGGGCACCGCCCGAGACCGCCGACAGCAGGTGGCCGATCAGGCTGCGGGCCACCTCGGGCGCGAACAGCACCGGGAATTCGCCGGTCGGCGCCTCGCGCGGATCGAGCCGACGCAGGGCACGCTCGGCCGCGCGGCGGCCGATGCTGGCGGCGTCCTCCAAATCCTCGGCGGCGCAGGCGCTGCTGTACCAGTAGTCGCGCTGCATGTCCTCGCCCTGGCCGGCGATCAGCGAGCAGCTGATCGAATGGCTGGTGCTGCGCTCCGCCCCCAGGAATCCGTGCGAATTGGCGTAGATGCCGAGGCTGGTGCCACTGCTCACCGAAGCGCCATCGGAGTTGGACAGCCGCGGATCCAGCGCCCGCCCTGCGGCCTCGCAGGCCAGCGCAAGCTCGACGGCGGCATCGGCGCTCAGGCCCCAGGGGTGCCAGAGATCGAGATCGGGAAACTCATGCGCCATACGCTTGGCATCCGCCAGGCCCGCACAGGGGTCGGGCTCGGTATGGCGGGCGATGGCGCAGGCCTGCTGCACGCTGGTTTCGATCGAGGCGAGGTCGAGGTCGGCCGTGCTCGCGCTGCCCTTGCGGCCACCGAAGTAGACGGTGATCGACAGCCCGCGGTCGCGGGTATGTTCGACGGTCTCGACTTCGCCCATGCGCACGTTGACGGAGAGCCCCGAGTCCTCGTTGACGCCGACTTCGGCCTGATCCGCGCCGAGGGCCCTGCAGCGCTTGAGCGCATCCTCGGCCAACTCTGCCAGGCGGGCCATGGATGCATCGATGGAAAGAGCTTGTGCGCCCACTCACGTATCCTTGCTGGTTTGGACCCCGCCGGCGCCCGCCATGAACCGTCACGACGACAGCGAAGAATTTGATCTGGAAGACCGCGGCCCCAGCCGAAGCCAGCAGCGCCGCGACGCCCTGGCCGTATTCGAACTGGCCGAGCGGCTGGTGGCATTGTCCGACACCCAGCTGAAGAAGGTGCCGCTGGACGATGCCCTGCGTGCGGCCGTGCAGCATACGCGACGCATCACCCAGCACATCGCCCGCAAGCGCGAGACCCAGTACCTGGCCAAGCTGCTGCGGCGCGATGAGGACGCGGTCGACGCCATCCGCGCGCACCTTGAGATCGACCGCGACGCCCAGCGCCGCGAGAACGCGCGCTTCCATCGCCTCGAATCCCTGCGCGACCGCCTGATCGACGACGAATCCGCCTTGACCGAGGTCATCGAGACCTATCCCGAGGCCGATCGCCAACAGCTGCGCCAGCTGATCCGCAAGGCGCGCGACGAACGCGCCGCCGAGCGCCCGCCGGCCGCCTATCGCGAGCTGTTCAAGCTGCTGCGTGGTCTGGACGACGCGCAGCTCAAGGCCAATCAGCTCGACGCGGACGACGAAGCCGGGGACGATGAGGACAGCCGCGACTGAGCCCAGCCCGAGGCTGGCCCCACCCGGCGCAATCAGCGATCCGCTGTGAATCCCCACTTTCCAATCCCCAATCCCGGCACCGGCACCCAATGCCCGCACTTCGCCGCGGCGCGCTGCCGCTCCTGCGCCTGGATCGAACGCAGCTATGCGGAGCAGCTGGGGGACAAGCAGGCGCTGGCCGAGGCGCGCGTCCGCGGCCCGCACCTGCGCTGGTTGCCGCCGCTGGTTAGCGCCACCCGCGGCTTCCGCAACAAGGCCAAGATGGCGGTGGGCGGCACGGTCGAGGCGCCCGTGCTGGGATTGGTCGATCTGAAGGACCATGCAGTCGACCTGGCCGACTGCCTGCTCTATCCCCCTGCCCTGCAGGCCGCGTTCGCGCCGCTGCGCGCCTTCATCCGCTGCGCCGGGATCAGGCCCTACTCGCTGGCCGAGCGCCGCGGCGAACTGAAGTACCTGCTGCTGACCATCGCACCCTCCGGCGAACTCGGTCTGCGCTTCGTGCTGCGCTCGCGCGAACCGCTGTCGCGCATCGAAAAGCATCTGCCGGCGCTGCGCGAATCGCTGCCTGCCTTGGGCCCGGTCTCGGTAAACCTGCAGCCCGAACACAAGGCGGTGCTGGAGGGCGACACCGAGCTCCTGCTGCCGGGGCCGGACAGCCTGCGCATGGTCCTCAACGGCATTCCACTGCACCTCAAGCCGCGCAGCTTCTTCCAGACCCATACCGAACTGGCAGCGGCGCTGTACGCGCAGGCCGCGCGCTGGGTCGCCGCAGTCAAGCCCGCGCGCCTGCTGGACCTGTACTGCGGCGTCGGTGGCTTCGCGCTGCACTGCGCGCCGCATGCGGGCGAGGTCGTCGGTCGCGAGATCAGCGCCGAGGCCATCGCCAGCGCGCAGCGCTCGGTCGCCGAGCTGGGCCTGTCCAACGCGCGCTTCGAAGTGGCCGACGCCAGCGCCGCGGCAGCGGTGGCCGGCGGGGCGGAAGCCATCGTGGTCAATCCGCCGCGGCGCGGTATCGGCGCGGAGCTCTGTTCGGCCATCGAGGCCAGCCCTGCGCGAACGCTGATCTACTCCAGCTGCAACGTCGACAGCCTGGCCGCGGATCTGGCCCGCCTGCCCGGCTTCGAAGCCCTCGAAGCCCAGGTGCTGGACCTGTTCCCGCACACCGCGCATTTCGAGACCCTGGTGCTGCTGCAGCGGCGGCCCGCTTGAAATCCGCCCCGCCCCGCCCCATTCCGGGGCGGCAGGTGCTCACGCACCCTTGATCCCCACCTGAACCCGGAGGCCCCATGAGCCAGGTCGAGACCCATGCCTTCCAGGCCGAGACCCGCGAGGTCCTGAAGCTCGTCATCCATTCGCTGTACTCGCACAAGGAGATCTTCCTGCGCGAGCTGATCTCCAACGCCTCGGATGCCTGCGACAAGTTGCGCTTCGAGGCGGTCACCGACGCCAGCCTGCTGGGCGGCGACGGCGATCCGGCGATCGAACTGGTGGTGGACGCCGCGGCGCGCACGCTGGAGATTCGCGACACCGGCATTGGCATGAGCCGGCAGGAGCTGATCGAGCACCTCGGCACCATCGCGCGCTCGGGCACCCGCGCCTTCATGGCGCAGCTGTCCGAGGCGCAGAAGGGCGACGCCCAGCTCATCGGCCAGTTCGGCGTTGGCTTCTATTCGGCCTTCATCGTCGCCGACCGCGTCGACGTGGTCAGCCGCAGAGCCGGCAGCAGCGAGGCCTGGCGCTGGAGCTCGGACGGCAGCGGCGAGTTCACCCTGGAACCGGCTGAGCGCGCCCAGCGCGGCAGCTCGGTGATCCTGCACCTGAAGGCCGAGGAGGACGAGTTCCTGCAGGCCTGGACGCTGAAGTCGCTGGTGCGCCGCTACAGCGACCACATTGCGTTTCCGATCCGCATGGCCAAGCCGGTGGAGACCAAGGAGGGCGAAGAGGCGCCTGCGCCCGAGCTGGAAACTCTCAATGAAGCCAAGGCCCTGTGGACCCTGCCCAAGTCCGAAATCAAGGACGAGGACTACCAGGCCTTCTACAAGCACATCAGCCACGACTTCGCCGATGCGCTGGCCTGGACACACAACCGCGTCGAGGGCAACCAGAACTTCACCAGCCTGCTGTTCGTGCCCGAGCGCGCGCCCTTCGACTTCCAGTTCGACCGCGACCAGCGCAAGGGGCTGAAGCTCTACGTCAAGCGCGTCTTCATCATGGATGCGTCCGAGCAGATGCTGCCGAGCTACCTGCGCTTCGTGCGCGGCGTGGTCGACTCCGACGACCTGCCGCTCAACGTCTCGCGCGAGCTGCTGCAGAACAACCGCCAGATCGAGAAGCTGAAGTCGGCGGTCAGCCGCCGCATCCTCGACCTGCTGGACCGCCTCGCCCGCGAAGAGGGCGAGAAGTACCTGACGTTCTGGAACGCCTTCGGCAGCGTGCTCAAGGAAGGCGTCAGCGAGGACACCGCCAACGCCGAGCGCATCGCCAAGCTTCTGCGCTTCGCCAGCACCAAGAGCACCAAGGCCGACGAGCTGCACTCGCTGGAGGACTACGTCGCGCGCATGCCCGCCGGGCAGAAGGCGATCTACTACCTCACTGCCGACGGCTGGGCGGCGGCCTCGAACAGCCCGCAGCTGGAGGCGCTGAAGGCGCGCGGCATCGAGGTGCTGCTGATGCACGAGCGCATCGACGAGTGGATGAGCGGCTACCTGCGCGAGTTCGACGGCAAGCCGATGAAGAACATCGCCAAGGGCGAGCTCGACCTCGGCGACCTGCCCGACGCGGAAGAAGCGAAAAAGCAGCACGAGGAAGCCAGCAAGGCCGCGGCGCCGCTGCTGGAAGGCCTGAAAGCCGCTCTGGGCGAGCGCGTGCGCGAGGTGCGGGTGTCGCAGCGCCTGACCGAGTCGCCGTCCTGCCTGGTGCTGGAGGAATACGATATGGCCCTGCACCTGCAGCGGATGATGCGCGCCGCCGGCCACGACGTGCCGACGCCCAAGCCGATCCTCGAGATCAACCCGCAGCACGCCCTGCTCAAGCGCTTCGAGGCCGAGACCGAAGGAGAGCGCCGCGAGGAGCTGGCCCTGGTGCTGTTCGAACAGGCGCAGCTGGCCGAAGGCGCGCCGCTGGAGGATCCAGCCGGCTTCATCCGTCGCGTCAACCGCCTGCTGCTGGCGGCGTGAGCGGGCCCGGTTCGGCAGGCACGGTCGAGGCGGACAGCGTCCGCCTCGACGTCTGGCTGTGGGCCGCGCGCTGGTTCAAGACCCGCGCGCTGGCCAAGGCGCAGATCCAAGCGCACCGGATCGAGGTCGACGGCCAGCTGGCCAAGCCCTCGCGCGGCGTGCGCATCGGCACAAAACTCAGCATCGAACGCGCCGGCGAGCGTTACGAGGTCGAAGTGCTGGGAGTCTCCGACACCCGCGGGCCGGCCCCGGTGGCGCAGGCCCTCTACCTCGAATCCGAAGCCTCAAAAGCGCGTCGCCTCGAACAAGCCGCCCTGCGCGCCGCCGAGCGCGCCGGCTACCAGCCGCCGGAAACGCGCCCCAACAAGAAAGCCCGCCGCTTGATCCGCGCGCTCGGAGACATCGAGATGCTTTAGGGTGGGTCCTGGCCCACCGTAAGCTGGACGCCGCCTCACCTCTTGGGCGCCGCGCTACGCTGGGAACGCGCGTGGATCCTTTGCGCTGCGCACCCCTCACCCAGAGCCGCCGTCACGCAGCAAACCCCCGACCACGGAACCGCGAATGCAGCATGGTCGAGGTCATGGTGGGCCGGGGCCCACCCTATGAGCGGACGCAGTGTCGACGCCTGCCGGCAGGCCGCTCGGGAAGCCCTCGAAACGCTCGCTCCTGCCCCGATTCCTTCGCATACCCTGCACCGCTGTGCAGCAGAGATCGCAGCGACCCGCTAGAATGCGGCGGTTTTGTGCCGTCGGAGAGCCCCAGTGAACAGCGCCCCCCTGAAGTATCGACGCGTCCTGCTCAAGCTCTCCGGTGAAGCGCTCATGGGCCGCTTCGACTATGGCATCGACCCCGAGGTGATCCGCGGGCTAGCGCAGGAGGTCCTGGACGCGAGCCGAGCCGGTGCCGAGATCGGCCTGGTCATTGGCGGCGGCAACATCTTCCGCGGCGCGGGTCTGGCTGCTGCCGGCATGGACCGCGTCACCGGCGACCATATGGGTATGCTGGCGACGATCATGAACGCGCTGGCCATGCAGGACGCGATCGAGAAGATCGGCGGCTACGCCCGCGTGATGAGCGCCATCAAGATCAATGCCGTGGCCGAGGACTACATCCGCCGCCGCGCCGTGCGCCACATCGAGAAGGGCCGCATCGCGATCTTCGCCGCTGGCACCGGCAACCCCTTCTTCACCACCGACTCCGCCGCCGCCCTGCGCGCGGTCGAGATCGGCGCCAACCTGATGCTGAAAGCCACCAAGGTCGACGGCGTCTACGACTCGGACCCGAAGAAGAACCCCGAGGCCAAGCGCTACGAGCGCCTGAGCTACGAGGACGTCATCACCCGCAACCTGCAGGTGATGGACACCGCCGCCATCGCCCTGTGCCGCGACTACGGCATGCCGATGCGGGTCTACGACATGGGCGTGCCCGGCAACCTGATGCGCATCCTGCGCGGCGAGCCAATCGGCACCCTGGTCGATCGCGGCGCCTGAGGCGCTGGTTGCACTGCGGATTGCCAGTGCGCCGGCCTGCGCCTATAAACCACCACCCCATTTGAACAGGCCGGCGCCCTGCCGCCCGCCGACCGAGGCCACCGCCATGCTGAACGACATCAAGAAAAACGCCCAGGACCGCATGCAGAAGAGCGTCGAGTCGCTGCGCTTCGAACTGACCAAGCTCCGCACCGGCCGCGCTTCCACGGCGCTGGTCGACCACCTCAAGGTCAACTACTACGGCTCGGACATGCCGCTGTCGCAGGTCGCCTCGGTGGCCATCGCCGATGCCCGCTCGATCACGATCACCCCGTGGGAGAAAGCCATGGTCGGCCCGATCGAGAAGGCCATCCACGCCTCCGACCTCGGCCTAACCCCGAACACCGCCGGCACGGTGATCCGCATCAACCTGCCGCCGCTCACCGAGGAGCGCCGCAAGGAGCTTTCCAAGCACGTGGCCGGCGAAGGCGAAAACACCAAGGTGGCGATCCGCAACATCCGCCGCGACGCGATCCAGCAGGTCAAGGAGCTGCTCAAGGCCAAGACCATCAGCGAGGACGAGGAGCGTCGCGCCGAGACCGACATCCAGACCCTGACCGACCGCTTCGTCAAGGACGTCGACGGCGTGGTCAAGGCCAAGGAAGACGAGCTGATGGCGGTCTGAGCGGGCGCCCCAAGGCTCCCGCCGGCATGTTCGCCGCTCCATCGAACGAGGCTACCGCCGCAACGGTGCCCCGCCACCTTGCCGTCATCATGGACGGCAATGGCCGCTGGGCGAAGCTGCGCGGCCGCCCGCGCACGCTGGGCCATCGCGCCGGCGCGCGCGCCGTGAACCTGTGCATCGACTGGTGCATCGAGCGCGGCATCGCCGCGCTCACGCTGTTCGCGTTCTCCAGCGAGAATTGGCAGCGCCCCGCCGAGGAGGTCTCGGCGCTGATGGGCCTGTTCCTGCGCGCCCTCGATCGCGAGGTCGAAGAGTTGCACCGGCGCGGCGTGCGGCTGCGCTTCATCGGCGAGCGCGGCCATTTCAAGCCCGACTTGCAGGCCCGCATGGACCGCGCGGAAGCGCTGACCGCGGGCAACGCTGGGCTGCAGCTCAGCATCGCCGCCAGCTACGGCGGTCGTTGGGACCTGGCCCGCGCCGCGCGGCGCCTGGCCGAACGGGTCGCACGCGGAGAACTTGCCCCCGCGCAGATCGACGAGGCCCTGCTGCACGGCGAAACCTGCCTCGCCGAGCTGCCCCCGCCGGACCTCTTCCTGCGCACCGGCGGCGACCAGCGGATCAGCAACTTCCTGCTCTGGCAGCTGGCCTACACCGAGCTGTACTTCACCGAGACCCTGTGGCCCGACCTCAGCCGCGAAGTGCTGGACGAGGCCGTGGCCGCCTATGCCAGCCGTGAGCGCCGCTTCGGCCGCACCAGCGAACAGCTGAAGGAGACCTCCCCATGAACCAGCGCGTCACCACCGCGCTGCTGATGGCGCCGCTGGCGATCAGCGCCGTGCTGTGGCTGCCCACCCCGTTCCTGATGCCGCTGGTGGCGGTGATCTTCCTGGTCGCCGCCTGGGAGTGGGCCGCCCTGATCGGCATCGAAGGGGCAGCCGGGCGGGCAGCGGTGCTGTTGCCGCCGGCCGCGCTGATGGCCTGGCTCTCCCACCAGAGCAGCCATCTGCACAACCTGTATCCGCTGGTGGCCCTGATCGGCTGCGTCTGGTGGCTGCTGGCCACGCTGTGGCTGGCGCGTCCGCGCCTGCTGGCCGGCAATGCGCCGGCGAAGCGCGGTGCAAAGCTGGTGATCCTGCTGCTGCTGATCGTGCCGGCCTGGACGGGTCTCGCCCTGCTGCATGCGGATGAGCCGGTCGGCCCCAGGTGGGCCTTGTTTGCCGTTGCGCTGGTCTGGGCGGCCGACACGGGCGCTTTCTACGCCGGCACCCGTTTCGGCGGACGCAAGCTCTGCCCGTCGATCAGCCCGGGCAAGACCTGGGCCGGCTTCTGGGGCGGCCTGGCTACCGCCCTGCTGTTGTCGATCCTCTGCTTCGCCCTGCTGGGGCTGGGCATCGCACAGCTGCCGGCGCTGCTGCTGTTGACCCTGGTGACGGCGCTGGCCTCCGTGCTGGGCGACCTGTTCGAGAGCGTGATCAAGCGCCAGGGCGGGGCCAAGGACTCGGGTCACCTGATCCCCGGCCACGGCGGCGTGTTCGACCGCGTCGACAGCGTGGTTGCGGCCCTGCCCGTCTTCGCGGTCGGCAAGGTCTGGCTGGGCCTATGAGGCGGGTCGCGGTGTTCGGCGCCACCGGCTCGATCGGGGGCAGCGCGCTCGATGTGATCGGCCGCCACCCCGAACGCTTCCGCGCGACCGTGCTCAGCGCCCACAGCCGGGTCGATGCGCTGCTCGCGCTGTGCGAGCGGCATCGTCCCGAGCTCGCCATCCTCGCCGACCCGGCGGGGCTGCCCGAACTGGCGAACGGGCTGAAGGCGCGCGGCCTCAGCACCGAAGCCGCCGCGGGCGCCGAGGCGCTGGAGGCCGCCGCCCGCTCCGGGCTCTGCGACACCGTGCTGGCGGCGATCGTCGGCGCCGCCGGCCTGCCCTCGACCCTGGCCGCCGCCGAGGCCGGCAAGCGCCTGCTGCTCGCCAACAAGGAGAGCATCGTCGTCGCCGGCGCCCTGCTGATGGAGGCGGTGCGCCGCAGCGGCGCCGAGCTGATCCCGGTCGACTCCGAGCACAGCGCGCTGTTCCAGTGCCTGCCGCAGCCGGCGGTCGGCCAGGGCTTCGATGCGCGCCTGCGTCGTCTGGTGCTGACCGCTTCGGGCGGGCCCTTCCGCGGCCGCAAGCGGGCGGAGCTAGAGCAGATCACGCCGGAGCAGGCCTGCGCGCACCCGAACTGGAGCATGGGCCGCAAGATCTCGGTCGACTCGGCCAGCTTGATGAACAAGGGCCTCGAGGTCATCGAGGCGCACTGGCTCTTCGGCGCCCCGGCCGAGCGCATCGAAGTGGTGGTGCACCCGCAGAGCATCGTGCACTCGCTGGTGGAGTATCTCGACGGCTCTCTGCTCGCCCAACTCGGCCCGCCGGACATGCGCACCGCCATCGCCTGCGCTCTGGCCTGGCCGGAGCGCGTCGAGGCCGGCGTCTCCGCGCTGGATCTCGTGAAGATGGGCCGGCTGGATTTCGAGGCGCCCGACACCGAGGCCTTCCCCTGCCTGCGACTGGCCTTCGAGTCCCTGCGCGCAGGCCCCGCGGCCACCACCTGCCTGAATGCGGCCAATGAAGAGGCGGTTTCAGGCTTTCTTCAGGGCCGCTTGGGCTTCCTAGGCATCCCCGAGCTGATCGACGCCAGCCTGCAGAGGTTCGGCGGCGAGCGCGCCGACAGCCTGCCCGCCCTGCTCGATTTGGACGCCCGGGTGCGCGCACACGCGCGCAGCCAGCTCCGCTGAAGCCCTCACCCAGGACGCGAAGACCGCATGCAGGACATCGTCGGTTCCATCTGGTGGCTCATCGTCAGCCTCGGCATCCTGGTGACCTTCCATGAATTCGGCCACTACTGGGTGGCCCGGCGCTGCGGCGTGCGTGTGCTGCGTTTCTCCGTGGGCTTCGGCAAGCCACTTTGGACGCGCATCGGCCGTGACGGCACCGAGTACGTGATTGCCGCTCTGCCGCTGGGCGGCTACGTGAAAATGCTGGACGAACGCGAGGCGGACGTGCCCGCCGACCAGCTGCACGAGGCCTTCAACCGCAAGACGGTGGCCCAGCGCATCGCCATCGTCGCCGCAGGCCCCGTTTTCAATCTGCTGCTGTGCCTGCTCCTGCTCTGGGGCATGTTCCTGGTCGGCAAAGGCGATTACCAGCCGCTGGTGGGCCGCGCGGACAAGATCGCCGCCGAGGCCGGCTTCGCGCCGGGAGACCGCATCCTGCGCATCGGCGACGAGGCAGCGCAGACCTGGACCCACGTCGCCATGAGCCTGATGGGCGCGGCCTTGGACCGCCGCACCGTCGCCGTCGAAGTCACCGACGCGGACGGCCAGGCGCAGACGCGCCAGCTTGAGCTGGGCCGCCTGCCGGAAGACCTCAAGGAATCCGAGCTGATGCGCGAGATCGGCCTGGTGCCGCAGCAGATCCTGCTGCCGCCGGTGATCGGCCTGGTCGCCCCGGGCTCGCCCGCCGAAGCGGCCGGGCTCAAGCCCGGCGACCGCATCCGCAGCCTAGACGGTGCCGAACTGAATGGCTTCGACGAAGTGGCGCCGAAGGTGCGGGTCGCGGGTGAGGCCGGACGGGCGGTGATCGCGTCGATCGAACGCGAGGGTAGTTTCTTCGAAGTCAGCTTGCGCCCCGAGGCCAGCGGCGAAGGCGAAGCGCGCAACTGGCGGATCGGCGTGGGTGCGGCGGCGGCCACCGCCCAGCATGACGCCCTGCTGCGCTACGGCCCGATCGAAGCGGTGGGAGCGGCGTTCAGCGAGACCTGGCGCCTGACCACGGCGACTTTCGGCATGCTTTACCGCATGGTGACGGGGGCGGCCTCGCTGCAGAACCTGTCCGGCCCGATCTCGATCGCCCAGTACGCCAACGACTCGGCCGAGCGCGGCCTGGCCTGGTTCCTGTTCTTCCTCGGCGTGCTGTCGCTGAGCCTGTGCATCATGAACCTCCTGCCCATACCGATCTTGGACGGGGGTCATCTGCTGTATTACCTTATCGAAGCGATCAAAGGCGCGCCGGTCAGCGAGAAGTCCCTGATCCTCGGCCAGTATGTCGGCTTGGCAATGCTGGGCGGCCTTATGGCCCTCGCGTTCTACAACGACATCCTGCGCCTGTTCAGTTCTTGAGCCGGAAAGACGCCTCCGCCGAACGGGCCGCCCTACCCGCCCGGCACCCCACCGCCCCCTGCAGGGGAGCCCGTGCAACGGGACTCTCCCTCGGGGTATGTATGCCTGCTGCTGCGCTGCAATCGCGGACGGGCGGCCTTGAACGGAAACGGACCCGATGAGCAACCGATACACCGCGCTCCCCCTGCTGGCTTTCATGATCGCGGCGCCCGTGCAGGCCCAGAGCTTCGAGCCCTTCGTCATCACCGACATCCGCATCGACGGACTGCAGCGGATCTCGGCCGGCACCGTGTTTACCTACCTGCCGCTGGAGCTGGGCGACCGCGTCGGCCGCGGTGAAGCGGCGGATGCCATCCGCGCGCTGTTCCGCACCGGCTTCTTCAGCGACGTCCGCCTCGACCGCCAGGGCAACGGCATCTTGGTGGTGACGGTCACCGAGCGACCGGCGATCAACACGATCACGCTGTCGGGCAACAAGGACATCAAGACCGAGGAGCTGATGAAGGGCCTCTCGGGCATTGGCCTCTCCGAGGGCGAGACCTTCAACCAGCTGCAGCTGGACAAGGTCACCCAGGAATTGACCCGCCAGTACAACAACCGCGGCAAGTACAACGTCTCGATCAGCCCGACGGTCAGCCAGCTCGATCGCAACCGCGTCGACATCAAGATCGACGTGAAGGAAGGCCGCGCCGCCAAGATCAAGCACCTGAACCTGGTCGGCAACAAGACTTTCAGCACCGAGGAGATCCTGGAAGAGTGGGAGTCCGGCACTACCAACTGGTTGTCCTGGTACCGGCAGGACGACCAGTACTCGCGCGAGAAGCTCTCGGGCGACCTGGAGAAGCTGACCTCGTTCTACCTTGACCGCGGCTACGTCGATTTCAACATCGAGTCCAGCCAGGTCTCGATCAGCCCTGATCGCCGCGACATGTACGTCACGGCCAGCGTCACCGAGGGCGAGGTCTACACGGTCGAGGACGTCAAGGTATCGGGCGACACCATCATCCCGGTGGAGGAGATGGAGAAACTCGTGTTCATCGCCGAAGGCCAGACCTTCTCGCGGCGCCTGCTCGAGTTCACCTCGGACGCGATGACCAACACCCTGTCGAACATCGGCTACGCCTTCGCCAGCGTGAACCCGGTGCCGACCATCGACCGCGAGAACCGCAAGGTCTCGATCAACTTCGTGGTCGACCCGGGCAAGCGCGTCAACGTCCGCCGCATCGTGTTCAAGGGCAATACCCGCACCTCCGACGAAGTGCTGCGCCGCGAAATGCGCCAGTTCGAGGGCATGTGGTTCTCGCAGGCGGCCATCGACCGCAGCAAGATCCGCCTGCAGCGCCTCGGTTTCTTCGACGACGTCACCATCGACACCCCGCAGGTGCCCGGCACCGAGGACCAGGTCGACGTCGAGATCAGCGTGACCGAACGCACCTCGGGCAGCTTCCAGTTCGGACTGGGCTACTCGCAGTTCAGCGGCCTGATCACCACCGTCTCCGTGCAGCAGAACAACTTCTTCGGCACGGGCAACCAGATCGGCGTGACGGTGCAGAACAACAGCTTCGTCAAGCGCATGGATTTCTCCTACTTCGACCCGTACTTCACCGAAGACGGCGTCTCGGTGGGCTACAACATGAGCTACCGCGAGCTCGATCAGGGCGACGCCAACCTCGCCAACTTCAGCTCGGATTCCGGCAGCTTCCGTGCGATCTTCGGCCTGCCGATCACCGAGACCGACACCGTCGGCTTGAGCTTCGGCATCGACAGCAACAGCATCACGCCCTTCGAGGGCTTCACGCCGCAGGAAATCGTCGACTACATCAACGCGCTGAATCGCCGGACCTTCAACTCCTGGCGAACCGAGCTGTCGTGGTCGCGAAACACCACCAACGCCTTCTTCAATCCGACCCGCGGCACCTTCCAGCGCGTCGCCGCCGAAGCCACCCTGCCCGGCTCCACGGTCGAGTACTACAAGCTGAGCTACGAGTTCAACCGCTACTGGCCGCTCGGCCGCCACCTCGTGCTGCTGACCCGCGCCGACATCGGCTACGGCGACAGCTACGGCGATCGCGTGGAGCGTGTGATCGACGTGATCGACGCCAACGGCCAGACCACCCAGCGCACCCTGGTCGCCGACGGCCTGCCCTTCTTCGAGAACTTCTACGCCGGCGGCGAACGTTCGATCCGCGGTTTCGAGACCAACACGCTCGGGCCGGTGGGCTTCGGCCTGCTGTCGCCCACCACGCGCCAGCCGCTGGGCGGCTCGCTGAAGACGGTGGGTAGCCTCGAGTTCATTTTCCCGACCCTGCTCGATTCGAACAGCGCGCGCGTTTCGGCCTTCATCGACTACGGCAACGTGTTCGCAGGCACCGAGAACTTCAGCACCAGCGAGCTGCGCGCCAGCGCAGGCATCGCCCTGCAGTGGCAGGCGCCGATCGGCCCGATCACCATCAGCTGGGCGCAGCCGTTGAAGTACGACCGCGAGGTGGATCGCGTCGAGAAGCTGCAGTTCACCTTCGGCACCCTGTTCTGAGGTGACCGGAACGCACTGACGGACCCTGCCCCATGCCCCGCCTCCCGCGCGCCCTCCGGCCGCCCGGCACCACGGGTGCGCGTCGGGCGTGGCTGCGCGTGGCGGCGCTTGGCGCACTGCTGTTCGGCGGAGCGGACATCGCCTCGTCCCAGGACGCGGCGCCCACGCGCATCGCTTACGTCGACATGAAGCGGTTGATCGATGATTCGCCCCAGGTGCGTGAAGCGCGCGCGCGACTGCAGCGGGAGTTCGATGCAAGCGTGGCGCTGCTGCGCGAGGACGAACGCAGGCTGGAAGATCTGGAGCAGCGACTGCAGTCGGCCAACGGCGAGGAGGCTACTCGCCTGCGCGCCGAGGCCGACCCGCTGCGCCGTTCGGTGGATCGCACCCGCGAGCGCCTGCGCAACGAGTTGGAGACGCGCAGCGAGCAGGAGGTCCAGCGCGCGTGGCCGGTGCTGAACGAGGCGATCGCCAACTACGCGCGAGACAACGGTCTGGACCTCGTCGTCTCCAGCGGCGCGCTGTATGTCTCCGGCCGCGTTGACATCACCGATCGCGTGCTCGACCTGCTCGAGCGCGAACGCACAGCCGATGAGCGCCCATGAGCACCCGAGGATTCGCCCTCGCTGAGTTGGCCCAGCGTTTCGGACTGGAGCTGCGCGGTGCCGGCGACCTGCGCATCGAGGGCGTGGGCACCCTGGCCACGGCCGGCCCCGGCCAGCTCAGCTTTCTGGCCAATCCCAGCTACCGGAAGGATCTCGGCCACACCGGCGCCTCGGCCGTCGTACTGCGAGCCGATGCCGCCGATTCAGCGCCCTGTGCGGTGTTGATCGCCCGTGACCCCTATGTGGCCTTCGCCGAAATCGCCGCGCTGTTCGAGCCGCAAGCCGCCTGCGCCGTCGGCGTGCATCCGAGCGCAGCCATCGACCCCAGCGCGGAGATCGCGGCCGACGCCAGCATCGGTCCGCACTGCAGCGTCGGCGCAGGTTCGCGTATTGAAGCCGGCGCCGTGCTGGGTCCCGGCTGCGTGGTCGGCGAGAACTGCGTGGTCGGTGCCGGCAGCGTGCTGGTCGCGCGGGTGACCCTGGTGACGCGCGTGAGCCTCGGCCAGCGCGTGCGCATCCATCCGGGTGCAGTGCTGGGTGCGGACGGCTTTGGCCTTGCCATGAAAGCGGGGCAATGGATCAAGGTGCCGCAGCTGGGCGGCGTGGAGGTCGGCGACGACTGCGAGATCGGCGCCAACACCTGCATCGACCGCGGCGCGCTGGAGGACACCCGCCTCGGCGTCGACGTGCGCATCGACAACCTCGTGCAGATCGGCCACAACGTGGTGATCGGCGACCATACGGCGGTGGCAGGGTGCGCGGCGATTGCCGGATCGGCGAAAATCGGCCGCTACTGCCTGATCGGCGGCGGCGTCGGCATCGTCGGCCACTTGAGCATCTGCGACAAGGTCACCGTGACCGCACGCTCGCTGGTAAGCAGCAGCATCGACCAACCGGGCCAGTACTCGTCCGGCGTGCCGCTGCAGGAAAGCCGGCAGTGGCGACGCAACGCCGCCCGCTTCCGCCAGCTCGACCAGCTCGCGCGCCGCGTGCTGCGCGAGGGCCGCGAGAACAACAACAACGACAAGGATCCATCGAGCTCATGAGCGAGCCCTACCTGCCCGAACTGCCGGTCGACGTGACCCGGATCATGGGCATCCTGCCGCACCGCTATCCCTTCCTGCTGGTCGACCGCGTGGTCGAGCTGGAGCCCCGCGCGCGCATCCGCGCGATCAAGAACGTGACCATCAACGAGCCCTTCTTCCAGGGCCACTTCCCCGGCCATCCCGTGATGCCGGGCGTGCTGGTGGTCGAAGCGCTGGCCCAGGCCTCGGGTCTGTTGACCCAACTGTCCGCGCCGCCCAAGCCCAAAGGCGAAGAGCCGATCTTCTACCTGGTGCGGGTCGACAAGGCGCGCTTCGCGCGGACCGTCGTGCCGGGCGATCAGCTGGTGCTGGAGTCGGTGCAGAAGCGCATGCGCATGGGCATGGGCCAGTACGAGTGCGTCGCCACGGTCGACGGCCGCGAGGTGGCCTGCTGCGAGATCCTGTGCGCGGAGCGCGCGGCATGAGCGTGCATCCGAGCGCCGTCATCCACCCGGGGGCGAAGCTCGGCGAAGGCGTCGAGATCGGCCCCTTCTGCGTGATCGGCGATGAGGTCGAGATCGGCGCCGGCACCCGCATCGACTCGCATGTGGTGATCCATGGCCCGACCCGCATCGGCCGTGACAACCGCATCCACAGCTTCGCCGCGATCGGCGGCGAACCGCAGGACAAGAAGTTCCGCGGCGAGCGCTGCGAGCTGGTGATCGGCGACCGCAACCTGATCCGCGAGTTCGTCACCATCAACCGCGGCACCGCCGATGACGAGGGCATCACCTCGATCGGCGACGACAACTGGATCATGGCCTACGTGCATATCGCGCACGACTGCCGGATCGGCAACAACAACACCTTCGCCAACGCCGCCTCGATGGCCGGGCACGTGCACATCGGCAACCAGGTGATCCTCGGCGGCTTCAGCCTGATCCACCAGTTCTGCAAGGTCGGCGACCACGCCTTCACCGCGATGGGCGCCTCGGTCAACCGCGACGTTCCGCCCTACGTGATGGTGGCCGGCGAGTATGCGCAGCCGCGCGGCATCAATGCCGAGGGCTTGAAGCGCCGCGGCTTCAGCCCCGAGCGCATCGCCGCGATCAAGCGCAGCTACCGCACCCTCTACATGGCCGGCCTGCCGCTGGCGGAAGCGCGCGCGAAGATCGCCGACGAGGCCCAGGCTTCGGACGACCTGAAGCTGCTGCTCGACTTCATCGACGGCAGCACGCGCAGCCTGATCCGCTGATGGACGCAGCGAGGCCCGGCCCGGTCATCGCGCTGGTGGCGGGCGAGGCCTCGGGCGACCTGCTCGGCGCCGACCTGATCCGCGCCCTGCGCAAGCGCTACCCGCAGGCGCGCTTCGTCGGCATCGGCGGTCCGCAGATGCACGCCGAGGGTTTCGAGGCCTGGTGGGACTGCAGCGAGCTCGCGGTGATGGGCCTGGCCGAAGTGCTGCGCCACCTGCCGCGCCTGCTCAAGCTGCGTCGTCAGCTGCACGCGCGCCTGCTGCAGCTGCGGCCCGATGTCTTCGTCGGCATCGACGCGCCCGACTTCAACCTCGGCCTGGAGCGCCGCCTGAAACAAGCCGGCCTGCGCACCGTGCACTACGTCAGCCCTTCGGTCTGGGCGTGGCGCCGCGGGCGCGCGGCGAAGATCGGCCAATCGGCCGACCGCGTGCTCTGCCTGTTTCCGATGGAGCCGCCGATCTACGCCGAGTACGGCGTGGACGCGCGCTTCATTGGCCATCCGCTGGCCGAGCAGTACCCCTTGCCCAACGAACGAGATGCTGCACGCAACGCGCTTGGCATCGCATCCGAGGCCAAGGTGCTGGCCCTGCTGCCCGGCAGCCGTCTGGGCGAGATCGGTCGCATCGGCGCCGACTTCATCGCCACCGCCGCGCGCCTGCAGGCCGCACGCCCGGATCTGCAGATCATCGCCCCGATGGCGAATGCGGCCTGCCGCAGCGCCTTTGAGGCCCAGCTCGCCAAAGCCGTCGACGCACCGCGCCTGCGGCTGCTCGACGGCCAGTCTTCGCTGGCCCTGCGCGCCGCCGATGCGGTGCTGCTGGCTTCGGGCACGGCCGCGCTAGAGGCCCTGTTGGCCGGCACGCCGATGGTGGTGGGCTACCGCATCAGCGCGCTGACGCACTGGATCGTGCGGAGCTTTGGCCTGCTCAAGGTCAGCCATTTCAGCCTGCCCAACGCGCTGGCCGGCCGCACGCTGGTGCCCGAGTGCATGCAGGACGACTGCCGGCCGGAGGTCCTGGAGCGCGCGCTGGCGCCGCTGCTGGATTCGCCCGCCGCGGCCGCAGCGCAGACCGAGGCCTTCACCCGCATCCACGCCGAACTGCGGCAAGGCGCCAGCGCGAGCGCCGCGGTCGCGATCGCGGAGCTGATCGATGCGCGTTGACCCGCCAGGCGACGCGCCCTGCAGCGCGCGTACGCCCGGCATCGCCGGCGTCGACGAGGCCGGACGCGGCCCGCTGGCGGGGCCGCTGGTGGTGGCTGCGGTGATCCTCGATCCCACCCGTCCGATCGATGGGCTGGGCGATTCCAAACAGCTCAGCGAAAAGCGCCGCGAAGCCCTGTTCGATCAGATCATGCAGCGCTCCCTGGCTTGGCAGATCGTGCACATCGAACCGGCCGAGATCGATGCGCTCAACATCTATCGCGCCACCCTCGAAGGCATGCGCCGCGCGGTCTGCGGCCTGCCGATCACGCCCACGCTGGCGCGGATCGACGGCAATGTGGTTCCGCCCGGCCTGCCCTGCGCGGCCGAGGCCTGGGTCAAGGGCGATGCCCGCGACCCCGCCATCGGCGCGGCTTCGATCCTCGCCAAGGTGAGCCGGGACCGCGCGCTGCGCGTGCTGGCAGGGCAGTACCCGCAGTACGGCTTCGCTGCCCACAAGGGTTATCCGGTACCGCAGCACCTTGAGGCGCTGCGCCTCTTCGGCCCGTGTCCCGCCCACCGGCGCAGCTTTGCACCCGTCAGGGAGGCCGTTTCCGGGCCGCAGCAGGCCTCGCTTCTGGACAGCCCCGGCGGGCCTTGAGGCACAGCCGCGGTGCGCTTGCATGAGGCATGACCGCAGCAAGAGCGCTTTCCGCCGCAACCCCGCGAGAGAAGACGATGTCTGCGCTGCGCCGGCCTCGCCGCAACCTGCGCACCACACGCAGCATGGGCCGCGGCATCGCCGCCCGCACTGGCGCCTGCATGGTCAAGCGGCGGGCCACATCGTAGCATCGCGGCTCTCCCGCTGACCGCCCCCGAGATGCGCCCTGCATGAGGCTGCCCCGCCCGCTCCGTCCCGGATTGCACCGCTACGCGCCTCTCATCCTGTTTCCCGCCGTCTGCTGGAGCGCTCCGCCCGTGCTGCAGCCTTCCGCCGCCAGCGCATTCAGCACCGGCTTCTGGAGCGGTTTCGCCACGGCGGCGGCACTGGGAGGCTTGGCCTTGCTGGCGCAGCGGCGCGCCCACCGGCAGCGGCAGATCGAACTGGCCGCGCAGCGGCAGCACGAGCTCGACCAGGTGGTGGCGCGGCGTACCGCGGACCTGCTGAGCGCCAACCGCACGCTGCGCGATCTGGCCGACACCGACGCGCTGACTGGCGTTTCCAATCGCCGCCATTTCGATCGTCTGCTGCGCGAGGGCTTCGAACGAGCCCTGCTCACCGGACGACGCTTGTCCGTGCTCCTGATCGATGTCGATCACTTCAAGCAGGTCAATGACGAGCAGGGTCATCTGGCCGGCGACGAGGTGCTGCGTCAGCTCGGCGCACTGCTGCAGCGGGCCGTGCGCAGCGACACCGTGGTGGCTCGCTATGGCGGCGAGGAGTTCGCCGTGATCACGCCCG
>VFQU01000579.1_pt1 | contig 30533 bp, 24 predicted proteins | sample 3512311 | NCBI WGS metagenome assembly VFQU01 (sample SAMN10412377, study PRJNA504923) | tailings metagenome | isolation source: Relicate 3 Philex TSF3 active mining site | place: Philippines: Tuba, Benguet | collected 2017-08-29
CGTTCTGCTTTTAGCGCCAACTGTTCTGGAGCTTCAAACAAAGTAATGCCGCGATCGCTGCCAAAATCGCTGCGGGTCACTCCCAAACAATCCTGCAATCCGCGTCGCCATTCTCCTAATCGTTCCGGCGAGTTTGCCAAAATCAGCGTTCTCACGCGATCGCGATGGAGCTTATACAAAATCGAAATTGTCGCCGACGCGATCAAAATATTCTGCAAGCGCGATCCCATCGTTCGCACCGCCCCCCGTCCGCCTTGATCAAAAAACCACATGGAGACTCGCTCTGCATGAACTGGCTCAAACGTCCGACGTAACTTCCACACCGGACCGTAATAATCGGGCTGATTGCGAAACTGATCAATCACATTGCGAATCTCACGTGCTTGATCTTGAAACTTCGATTCCGCAAACTTCGGAGCCGCGATCGCACTCGGTTCTTCGACCACAGGTTGAGTCGGTGCAACCACCTGAGGTTCTTGAAATTTCGGTAACTCCAACCGCTCAGCAGCGATCGCCAAATCCTGCAAACTTCCGACCAAATAATCCTTAAAACTCTGCACCCGAATTGCGATTTCCTGAGATGTTCCAGCGAAACTGGTTTTCATCTCATTGCGAATCCGTTCTTGTCGGCGTTCGAGTTGTTCGATCGACAATTGCAAAGCCTGTCTGCGTTGCTCCAACTCCGATAAATTCTGCTGAACCACCTGAGCAAGACTATTTTGCGTCGCAACTACCTGAGCTTGAAGCTGATCACGAGTTGTCGTGAGATCCGCGATCTCCTGCTGGATCGCTTGTTCGCGCTGTATCAGATCAGCAATCCGCTCCCGCTCAGGCAGCTTCAACTCAGGCAACACCGCTCCCGTCTCATCCGAGGAGGCATTCTCATCTGCAATTGGCAACTCATCAGAATTCATAAATTACACTCAACAAAAATCAGGCTTTGGGAAAATGCTGCTCTAGACAGATCCGTAACATTTTAGGGTCAAAAATGATCGGTAGAAAATGAATACTTTTAACTTCTCTAAAGTAGAAGAGAATCGGTACAGGCGACCAGAAGATTTCCCAGTTTTGCCATTCCCGATACGGAAAGCGCCGAATCAACGTTTCCCCTCGATAGACATCTAAATCTGTCGGCGTAAACTTCAGCCGCAGCAGAACCGTCTGAATCAGCAAAAATACTCCAAATAGCGCAATCCCTGCACTGACCCAGATTTGGATCAAGACTAACGGGATGGCAGCCCCAATTAAAACGATCGGAATCACATAGCTCGGAGCAAGTTCTACAGTTTGATCAGCAGTGTAGATCGCGGCAGGGTTCGTCATGGCAATTCTTCAGGTCAAATTTCTCTACCATCTTACGATCGCAGCGACCCACCGACCCAAATCCTGACGGTCTAAGGTACGATCGGGCTTAAAGTCTAACTACAAAGGGTTTGCTACATGTTTCTGACCGAACTTTCACCGCTCGTCCAAGAGTTTACCCAACAGCCGCTCGCCTTCATGGGGGGACTGTTTACCGGATTCCTCAAATTGAGCCTGACCGAAGAACCCGTCCGAAGCTGGCTCAATCAACAAACAGGTTCAACCACCTACACGACAAACGGACATAGCCCCAACGGGAACGCCCCGAAATCAATCACGATCGAATAGTTCACCTCAGCTTAGGCAATTCTCAATTGAGAATTGCCAGCTCAATTGCTTGTACTTCTAAGTAATAGAAGAAAACAGACGTTCTATCAATCGAAAGTAAACAAATTTCTAAATCTAATTAATAGAATTTCAGGATTCTATAATATCTATAAAAAGAACCAAGTAAAGTCTACAAAAGGGTAGAGCTGAGAGTCTAGATGTCCTATATTTTTCATGGTAGAATTCAATTTATAAGGGTGCATGATCTGTAGCATCAAAACAGATTTAGTTCTGAGTCTTAATAGATTTCTAGCTCATGGTTTTCATCCAGCGATGGTTGGAGTTCTTGTATGAAACTAACAAAATTATCTCGCCCCCAAGTGTTTTTCTGTGCAGGGTTACTAAGCCTTGCAGTGCCCGCAGTTGCTCAAGCATCTCCCTTCACGAGCAATTCAGATCAAACCATCTATACGATCGCTCAAGCCTCCGCTGGCACATTTCAAACGCATAAAAGTCCATTAGGATTTCGATTTGATTTTCCAACTACTTACAACTTGGATACTTCTCAAGAATCGAAAGGAACAATCGTACTTCGGAGTACGGTAGAAGCTCCCACAGCAGTCGGAAGTGATGAACCTGCACCTGTCGATAGTAATGTGCAATCTCAATCTTCCCCAGGAGACAAAATTATCGTCGCCGAATTTTCTAATCCTAAACGTTTATCTGCACAGCAGTGGGCAGAACAAAACCGAGATAAATCCTTTTTTGATGGGCGACAAAGTGACTATCGAGCTTACAGTTTCGCGGGTCAGCCTGCAATTTCCTACTCCTGGTGTGGCACCAATAACTGCGGAGATAGCGTAATTGTGCCAAGCCGCGATCGCACAAAAGTATTTGTTCTCAGTGCGCTCTATGAATATCCCGGCAATGCTGTACGCTGGGACTTCAAAAATATGATCGGACGATTCCGCCTGACTCAATAGCTTGCGTGTTCCTTCAAACTCATAGAGACGAGTCGGCGACCCGTCTCTATCAGCGTGTTGAATTTACCGAATCCCTAGCTCGCTAGACAGTAGAAATCTCACAACCGAATTGTTTCTCCGACCTTCATTACCTGCAATCGACTGCCCACTCTTTGCTGCTTCAATTCTGCGGCAAAAGCAGCAGGTGTCCCAGTCAAAGCTGGAAATGTACCGAAATGCATTGGGATCACTCGATCGGGTTTGACATAGCCGACGGCTGTTGCAGCTCGTTGCGGTCCCATTGTGAACCGATCTCCAATACACGCCAACATCAGCGTCACTTTGCGAAACCGCGGAATCAACGCCATATCCGCAAAGACATCCGTATCACCCGTGTGATAAATCGTAGGACCATTTTGTACAGTCACCAAAAAGCCCCCTGGATTTCCTGCATACTTTGCGGGACTGCCATCAGAAGCGATCACCGAACTGTGAATCGCGGGAATAAAGGCAACCTTGACCTCATTATTCAGCAATGAGATTTCGCCGCCAAAATTTCCTTGAGTGTCCAAGGTCACGAGATTTTTTGGATAGCCTGATTCGACTAATGCCTGTCCTAAATCGGCAGTACTGACGAGAGGAGCATTCGTCTTTTTCGCGATCGTCATTGCATCGCCGACGTGATCGAAATGTCCATGCGTCACTAAAATCAAATCGGCACGATTCAGAGTCGCTAAGTCAGTCTTGCCGTTGGGATTCACGGGATTCGTAATCCAAGGATCAATCAAAATGACTTTTCCAGTCGGCGTTGTCAGCTTAAACGCGGATTGTCCATACCAGTGCAATTGGGTTTGTGCGGCTGTAGGGGCACTCCATCCCTGAACAATTGTGCAGAGAATCAGAATTGCAGTCAAACTCACCGGAGCAAGCCATTTTAGAAATCGTTTGAAGTTCATAACTGAAAAGATTGCGTCAAAATACGGAGCGCGCCTATCGATGAATCATGAGGAGTTGCGCGCTGAATCTCCGACGCTATTATGCTGGCTGAATTTGCGCGATCGCATATTGACCCCATAATTTCTTAATCAATTCTCTGGCGATTTTTCCGATAAATTTGCCAAACTTTACGGTTGACAAAAGAACAAGATCTTTGATCATTTCATCGAACAAGATATAATTAGACTCATCACCCCCTGAAACGTCATGTCTGCGATCTGAAGTTGGTAACTGTGCAGTTTGCGGAGTTGAGGAATGAATCGAATGATCGAAAAGTGGTTAACGATCGCTGCACTTGCAGGATGGGTCGCATCGATCGCAGGCTTAGTCGGATTGGCAATTCGAGCAACAGATCCACCAGCAGTGTCCCGTGCTGCTCAGTCAGCGAATGTAAGAGTTCAGAAGGCAGATAGACTTCTATTCGCTTCACCGCGATCTCAGTCTAATTCTGTTGCAGCAACCGTCCCCGTCGATACCTCAAAAGGATATTGGCAGCACTCATTGAAACCGCGATCGCAACCTCAATCGTTGGTCAATAAATAACTTCTCGCCCTTCAGATCCTTCCTAACGCACATCTTTTTCCGGTGCGCAAGCAATCTAAGTTGAGTTAGTGCCGATTGATCGTTCCCCATAAAAACTGCTCAACATCAGGAACAATCTAATCAATGCTTCGCCCGCGAACCGTCTGCGATCGTCGGGGAGCCGCAACGGGTGCAAGCTCAATCTTACGTTCCTGAAGCCGATGCCCTTCAAAATGCTTCTGCCAGAGTTCTGGTGCATTCAACGTCTCACCGCCATGCTTCGTCAAACGCTGCCGCACCTTACATAGCACTGGCGTATTCACGCAAGCCCCAGAAATAATGATCTGTCCCTTGGTCAAAGCAGGCAGTTCTTTCAGCAAATCCCGTCCTGCTGCTTCAACTCCATACTTTAGACTCTCTTGATCCACCGGATTCACAATGCGCATCAAAAACTGACTCATACATTGAGACAGGACATCCGCATCTAACTTACCTGGACGTTGCGTAATTAATCCCATTCCTAAGCCAAACTTCCGCCCTTCGCTCAAAATTGTCCGAATCACTGACTTACAGCGAGAGGGTTCATGAGCAGGGGCAAAACGATGCGCCTCTTCAACCAGAATAAACACGGGGTAGGGCAAGTAATTCTCATCTTGCGGTGAAATGAGTTCTTTCTGAGTACTCATCCGTGCATGATTGACTTGCCGCAGCACTGCCGCACAAATCACTTGCTGTTCTTCTTGACTGATTTCGTTCATTTGCAGGACGGTCACTTGTCCCGGTTCAAATAGTTCTTTTGGGCTAACCGTGTGTTCCACATTATGAAAATAGTCCGATCGCTCAATCTTCTCCAATTTCCATTCCAAAGCTGGAGCAGATGATCCCGTCTTTTCATTGCCATCGTCATCGACCTGCACATCGGCTTCTCGAACGGCTGCGATTAGATCTTGAATACCCCAACGATAATCTCCTTTGCGATGTCGCTGCAAAATCCGAAAGGCTTTGCTCAACATAGCTTGTTGACGATCGCTCATTTCCGGCAGTAATGCCAAAATATCGTAGTAATCTAGCGAAGACACTCGAATCCTCACTTCTTCCGGTGTCATCACTTTCACTTTGGGAGCATAGCCATCTGCTGATTTAAATGCTGGATGCCCCCGCATATCTGTCAGCGTTCCATACTCTCCATGCGGATCAAAAATTAAAACCGCCGCTCGATTGTGGGGAAGGAGCAACTCTTCTACCAGAACTCCAGCCGTATAGGATTTCCCTGAGCCAGTTCCCGCCAGAATCGCCATATGGGTACTAACTAATTCTTTGACATCTAATGCGATCGGCACAGAGCCGACTTCTCTCAACAAAAGTGAGCCAATATGAGCTGATCCCACCGACTGAGGCTGACGACGATTTAAGATCTCCCTTAGCATCTCGTCACTTGCCAACACTACTTTTGCGCCTGGATCTGGACTTTTTCGCGGATTCATAAATCCCAGCGACGGATCGAAATAACCGATCACATCCACTGCAACTTCATAGATCTCCGGATGCTCGTACGTAAATCCGACAAGAGCCGCGATCGCTTCTGGACTAATCTCAGTGTCCGCAAAAATGCGATCAGGTAAGTGATCAATGAGTCTTCGATCCGAGATCTTACCGAGGATTTTACGGAGAAGCCCAGCTTCATAAACTTCATAATAGACATACTCGCCAATTCGCACATGGCGGTTATCAGACGTAATGAAAACATACTGATTGCCGTTTTCACCCGGTCCCTTTACCGTACCGACAACGCTGATTGGATTGGCAGTTCCAGGCTCTAAATTCATAAGATCCAAGGCGAATTATCGTGGAATAGAGAGGCAGTGCAAGCTTCGTTCAAGTGTACTATGTCTAAGAAAAAAAGGTGTGAAATCCTTTGAATTGCTTTATAGAGCGCAACTTCACATCGTCTTCATGTGGAAATGCATAAATTTTTGAGAATTTAGTCAATCAAGAACAGCAATCGAGGGAAATTACGGATACTTTCAAAGCGTTAAGACGCTAATCTGAAAGCGATGGTCTAACGAAATGCAAGATAGGTAAAATCTTACCTAGTTTATTTTTCGTATACAGAGCCATGCGCTTCCCGTAACGGATTCCGAAAGAGATTTGTGATGGGAGATTCCTGAAAAAGTAATGCAACGATAGGCATGTAGCAGGATGCAAGCAAAAGTTTCGCGATCGAGACCGACAGAATCTCAGGAAGTTGTGGGGCGAGTCATGGATGTTGTCAACACTACAAGAGAAGAAGCCCTTCGGATCGAAACTGATCGACTAACTTCTTTGTCTACCCATCCGGTTGAAACTGTGCCGCATTCCAGCCCTCTCGTTTCTAGTTTGGCAAGTGTCGGACGCAAGATTACTACAGCTCTCGCTCACGCCACTCAGAGCGAAACAGTTCTTGTGGAAATTGCAGCGTTGCTAGGAGAAGCTTATGGGGTTCAAGCTTGTATCATTTCAAATCAGGGTGAACCTTATTCCAAGTCATTGACTGCTTGGTTTGCCAAGACGCACCTTAGTGCCAACCAACAGGGCGAAATTCTGGCAAACTATGGCATGATTCAGGCTGCGACGCTGGAACGTTCCAGCTTATTTGTCTCCGATTTGAACCTCAGCGAAATTAACAGCATATCGAAAGCGCTGCCAATTCGAGGCGTACTCAGCTTACCAACTCAATTTCAGGGACACATCAACGGTGTGATCAGCTTGCTGACAGCACAGGCGCATCGCTGGTCAGACTTGGAAATCGAAACGTTGACTCAAGTTGTTGATCACATTGCGATTGCACTCACCCAACTCACCCTTCAGCGCAAAGTCGCAAAACAGTCGCAATCGCAAGCGCTATTGCGAGAAGTCTCGATCGCGATTCAGAACTCAGTCGATGTGCCTCAAATCCAAGTCATGGTACTAGAGGGACTAGCTCGTACCCTTGAAATCGATCGAGCCTTTGTCCTGCGCACCAAGTTTTGGGATCCACGGCATAGCTTGCGGGCAAAGAGCGATCGAGTTCCGAAAGCGCGCGTGATGATTGACAGCGAGTGGAACCGTGACCCAATTGAGGTCGATGAGTCAGAAACGCCGCTCAGCCAGTCTTTCTGGATTACAGACTGCGCGGTTTGCCAGAGTGCGTTTCTGAGTCCAGCTAAATTCTTTGCCTTCAGCAATTCAGGTAAGTTTCCCAGTAACCTAGAAACTGCGCCAATTTTTGATGCTGAGAAAATGCCTGCACTGTTACTAGTTCCTTTAGAAAGCAAGAATCGCCTGTTAGGATTTATCGCTCTTCAACAAAAAGAACCCCGCGCCTGGCAACCCGAAGAAGTCGAACTCGTCGAACTTGTCAGCGCTCAAATCAGCACTGCAATTATTCAAACCGAAACGCTGCGACAAGTTGAATCTCTTGTTGAGGAAAGAACAGCGCAACTTCAGCAAAGTCTAGAACTGCAAGCCAAACTCTACGAGATCACCCGCAAACAAATCGAGAAACTGCGGGAAATGAATCAGCGAATGGATGAGTTTCTCAGCACACTTAGCCATGAACTGCGCACGCCGCTCACAAGCATGATGTTAGCCATTCGGATGTTGCAGCAAGCAAATCTTTCTCCTGATCGCCGTCAGCAATATCTCAACATCTTGGAGCAGCAATGTGCTCAAGAAACGAATCTGATTAACGATCTACTTGCCCTTCAAGAGTTAGAAACGAAACAAGTTGCGTTCCAGCTTCAACAAGTGGATGTGAAGGAATTGATGGCTGACTTATCGAATTCCTTTAACCAGCGGTGGTCATCGAAGGGCTTAACACTCGAACTTGAACTTCCAAAACGCTTGCCCCTTCTCAATACTGATTTAACTAGCTTCAATCGAATCTTGCTAGAACTGCTAACTAATGCGGGTAAATATGCTGATCCGAATAGCATGGTTTACTTACAGGTGATGCCTCAGCCTGGACAGCAAATGAAATTCTCAATCTCAAACATTGGATCAGCGATTTCCGAGGAAGAATTACCCCATATCTTTGATAAGTTCCGGCGTTGCCAAGGAATGACGCAAAATGCAGTTCCTGGAACTGGACTCGGTTTGGCACTGGTTAAAAGTTTAGTTCAGCATCTCAATGGCACGATCGAGGCAACGAGTACGGAGATGGAAGGAACTCAGTCTTACGAGACTTGCTTTACGATAACCTTACCGCAGAACTTGGAAATCGTAGAGGTTTGAGTCAGGAGAACTCCATCAGAAACTCAATTAGATCTGTGATGTCATTTAGGTTTTGACTTTGCCTAACTGATAGAAAAACTGAAATTGTGTGTTGATCTGAGCCAATATGTAGAGGCGATTCAATCCTAATGATCTCGCTCTTGGTTCAAAATTTGAGCGGTTGTAGGAAGAAGCCAGCAATTTTCGATCGCTCCGTACGGCTACGTTTCTCGACGGGTATGCTAAGTTTGGCACTCCGCAAGAAATGCAATGAATGACGAACCAAGAGGGATTTTGTCAAGATTTCTAGCAGTGTCGAATTTTCCCAATGATATTCGTGCAGGAATCTTCTGCTTCTGGAGCAGTTCTTCAACCCTCCAGCGCTATAATAATTTGAAGTTATGTTACAAACTACAGCCCCTAAACCTCTACGCTGGCAACGGCAACTCTCTTCTCCACTGGCTCGGCAGGTGGATATTTCTGTGTCGGCGGCCAAATTGACGTTTTATTTGTGGTGGGATCGTCAGATCGCAAGGCAGTCTGCTCATCACCGCAATCGCCGTGCTCAGTGGTTAGTCGGGACGCTGTTAGATTTAGGACCAACGTTTATCAAAATTGGGCAATCGCTCTCGACTCGAGCTGATTTGCTGCCTTTGGAGTATGTCAAAGCATTGGGACAACTTCAAGATCGAGTCCCAGAATTTGATTCGAGCCAAGCGATCGCCATTATTGAATCTGAACTAGGCTATCCGCTGCATGTCTTGTATCGAGAATTTGATTCGACTCCGATCGCAGCTGCCAGTTTAGGACAGGTGCATCGTGCTCGGCTGCATACGGGCGAGGAAGTTGTTGTGAAAGTACAACGTCCGGGGTTAGAGCAACTCTTTGCGATGGATTTTCAGATTGTAGGTCGGCTCGTGCGTTGGATTGATCGCATTGTTCCAACCGCAAGACACTACGATATTTTGGCGATTCATGAGGAATTTTCTGAGATTTTGAATCGTGAGATTGATTATGTGCAAGAAGCGATGAATGCCGATCGCTTTCGACATAATTTTGCTGATCACGATCTCATTGTCGTTCCGAAAATTTATCCTAAGTACACGACGAAGCGTGTGCTGACGATGGAATATGTGCCAGGAATTAAGGTCAACGATCGGCAAGGGTTACTTGCGATCGGGATTGATCCTCGTGAGATCAATCATTTAGGAATTTGTTCGTATCTCAAGCAACTGCTCCAAGATGGCTTTTTTCAAGCTGATCCCCATCCTGGAAATATGGCAGTGAGCCACGATGGAAAGCTAATCTTTTACGATTTTGGCATGATGGCAGAAGTGCAGCCGATCAACCGCAATCAGATGGTTCAGACTTTCTTTGCAGTATTGAAGAAAGATACCGATCAAGTCGTGCAAACGCTGGTGGATATGGGTTTGGTTGAGCCGATGGCAGACATGACCCCCGTGAAGCGAATTGTGGGCGTGTTGGTTGAACGATTTGCGGATAAGCCTGTTGAGATTCAAGCCTTTAAGAGCGTTAGAAATGAACTCTATGCTGTGTTTGAGCAGCAACCGTTCCGATTGCCTGCGCGGATGACTTTTATTATTAAAGCCTTGACGACGTTGGACGGAGTTGCGCGCGATCTTGACCCGAACTATAACTTGTTAGCGGCAGCGAAACCATTTGTGAAGAGTTTGGCGACAATTCCTGCGAAGCAAGGTGGGCTGGGAGAATTGGCGCGGCAGGCGAAGGGATATTTGGCGTATCGCATGACGAAGCCGAATCCCACTCAGACTGCGATCGAGCGATTAGAAGCCCGCTTAGAGCAAGGAGAATTACAAATTCAGGTGCGCTCGATTGAGCAAGAACGCGCCTTGAAAAAGCTCAATCTTTCGCTGAGAGCGTTGCTTTACGCCTGTATTTCAGGATTCGCAGCACTAACTGGAGCGATTTTGCTCGTCGGGAAAGTGGGTGGTTCAGTGTTTGCATTTGCGATCGCAGCAATTGCAGGCTTATTTTTAGTCAAAGCATTGATTGGGTTGAAAATGCGCGACCGTATCGATCGCATGATTGATAATTAAATCGAGCAGAAACCGCGCAAAAGGTGTAGAAAGGATAGAATCACTTTCTAAATGATGCGCGATCGGCTATGAAATTTTCCGCTCTTACAGGTTTTTGGCGGTTTTGGGCAGTGGCAATGGCAGCATTTTGCCTGATATTGGGCATTACGGCTTGCAATCCGCAGGGCTACAAAACACAAGCAGCAAAAGTTCCTCAGCTTGTCGATACGACCCTGAGCGATCCCAAATCATTTAACTATGCGTTGATTAACGAAGATCCAAATGTCGCGGGATTCTTGTATGTGGGATTAATCACAGAAAACGCATTGACCAATGAGCTTGAGCCAGAACTTGCAGAGAAATGGGAACTTTCGCCAGATAAGAAGAAAGTAACATTTACCCTGCGCGAAAACTTGAAATGGTCAGATGGTGTGCCGCTGACAGTCGATGACGTTGTGTTCACGTTCCGGGATATTTTTCTGAATCCTAAAGTGCCAACGGATATTCAAGATGTCCTGCGAATTGGTAAAGGACGGGCATTTCCAACCGTGCGAAAAATCGACGATCGCCGAGTTGAGTTCACCACACCTGAACCGTTTGCTCCCTTTTTGAGAGTGACAGGCGGATTGGCAATTTTACCCAAACATGCGCTTGAAGAAACAATTCGCAAGACTGGCTCAGACGGCAATCCGCTCTTTTTCTCAACTTGGGGAACGGATACCGATCCGAGGAAAGTGATTTGCAACGGACCTTATACGCTCGACCAATATTTTGCGACACAGCGGATCATTTTCAAACGTAACCCGAACTATTGGAGAAAAGATGAGCAAGGCAATCAGAAGCCTTACATCGAGCGGATTGTTTGGAGTGTGATTGAAAACCAGAATACTGAGCTTCTTCAATTTCGATCAGGTGGAGTCGATATCTCTGAACCGATTCGGGCTGAAGATTATCCCATTCTCAAAAAAGAAGAAAAACGAGGTGATTTCACAGCGTATATTGGCGGCACTCGTCCGATTACGACTTTTATGGCGTTTAACTTAAATCAAGGACGGCGAAACGGAAAACCTGTCGTTGATCCCGTGAAATCAAAGTGGTTTAACAATCCAAAATTCCGCCAGGCAGTCGCATATGCTATCGATCGAGAACGGATGAACACGAATATCTTCCGAGGATTGGGAGTCTTGATCAATTCGCAAATCTTGGAGACTAGCCCTTACTATCTCAAGCCCGAAGAAGGCTTAAAAGTCTACCAATACGACCAAAACAAATCAAAGCAACTGCTGAAAGAAGCTGGGTTTAAACTCAACGATCGCGGACAACTTGCTGACCCAGACGGGAATGTCGTGCGTTTTACGCTGATGACGAATGCGGGGAATGTGGTGCGTGAGTCGATGGTGGCACAGATTAAGCAGGATTTGAGCCAATTAGGGATTCAAGTCGATATTAATCCGATTAACTTTGGAGTGTTGTTGGATAAGTTAGATAACACTCAAGAATGGGAATCGTATCTACTGGCAATGGGCGGAAGTAAAGAGCCAAATAGTGGAGCAAACGTTTGGTTGCCGGAAAGTCGATCGCATAGTTTTAATCAATCGAGTGCACCTGGAAAACCTCCGCTTGAAGGTCGAGTTGTTGCAGATTGGGAAGCGGAAATTGGGCGATTATATGTCGAAGGTGCTCAAGAATTAGATGAAGCAAAACGGAAGGAAATTTACGGAAAGATTCAGAAAATTTCACAAGAATATTTGCCTTGGATTCCACTTGTGAATGCGCGTGTGATGGCTGTGGTTCGCAATCGGATTAAAGGAGTGAATTATCCTGAAAGTGGCGGTGCACTTTGGAATTTGACTGACCTGAGAATTGAGGATTAGTGATGAAAAAGGTCAGAATCCAGATTGGAGTGTGTTTGACGATCGCACTTCTCTTTTTGTCGAGTTGTAATCCTCATCGATATAAAACGGTTGCTGCACAAGTTCCTCAGTTAGTCTTAGCGAGTCCAACTGATCCCAAAACGTTTAACTACGCCAATAATCAAACTTTCCCATCTGTTTTTCCTTTCATTTATGAAGGGTTAACAAGAGAGAATGGTTTAACAGGAGAGTATGAACCTGCATTAGCTGAATCTTGGAAATTCTCGCCTGATAATAAACGAGTCGTTTTTACTTTAAGACCCAACTTGAAGTGGTCAGATGGAAAACCTCTGACGGCAGATGATGTTGTTTTTACCTATCGAGATATTGTTTTTAATCCGTTGATTCCAACGGATCAGAAAGAGAGTATTCAGATTGGAGCGAAAAAGATTTTTCCAGAGATTCGGAAAATCAACGATCGCCAAGTTGAATTCATCTTGCCTGAACCCTTCGCGCCTCTTATTGCTGCGACTGCTGCACCTGAGGGCATTATGATTTTGCCGAAACATGCCTTAGCAGAAGCAATAAATTCAAAACTACCGGATGGAAATCCCAAATTTATTTCGACTTGGGGAACGGACACTGATCCGAAAAAGATTATTACGAATGGGGCGTATGTCATTGATAGCTATAGCCCAAGTCAGCGATTAGTTTTAAAGCGAAATTCGTATTACTGGCGGAAAGACAAAGACGGCAAGCAATTGCCTTATATCGATCGCATTGTTTGGCAGTTTATCGAAAATTTAGATACGCAATTGCTGAGATTTCGCTCTGGCGATTTGGATGTGATGGGTGATACTCGACCTTTACGATCGGAGTATTTTTCATTATTAAAGCGAGAAGAAAAACGCGGAAATTTCCAGGTCTTAAATGGCGGCCCTTGGTCAGGTGTTTTGTATCTTACTTTTAATCTTAGTAAGGCAAAAGATAAAAATGGCAAGCCCTTTGTTGATCCGGTTAAATCGCGTTGGTTTAATACCCTTGAATTTCGGAAAGCTGTCGCTTATGCAATTAATCGCGATCGCATTAACACTAATCTATTCCGAGGTTTAGGAGTCGTCCAAAATTCGCCGATTTCGGTGCAAAGCCCATTCACTCTCAAGGAAGGTTTAAAAGCCTACAATTACGATCCGAATCAATCAAAAAACTTACTAAAGAAAGCTGGATTCAAATATGACGATCGCGGTCAGCTCTTTGACTCAGATGGCAATCGAGTTCGCTTTACTTTACTCACCAACTCGAATAATTTAACTCGTGTTGCAATCGGCGCTCAAATTCGGCAAGATTTAGCTGCAATTGGAATTCAAGTTGACTATAATCCGCTGAATTTTAACGTTTTGATCGATAAAATCAATGGAGCAAGAGATTGGGATGCTCACATTATCGGATTTACGGGCGGAACCGAGCCACATGGACTAGCAAATCTGTGGATGACAAGTGGGGGATCGCATTCATTTAATTTGAGCCAGCAAGTTGGACAGCCGAAAATCCAAGGATATGTAGCAAATGAGTGGGAGAAAGAAATCGATCGCTTATTTGTCCAAGGTGCTCAAGAACTGAATCCAGAGAAACGCAAAAAAATCTATGGTGAGTTTCAGAAGCTTGTTCAAGAACAGCTTCCTGTGATCCACTTAGTCAATGACTCTGCAATCATGGCAGTCAGAAATCGAGTTCAAGGATTGAAGTATTCTGGCTTACCCAGTTGGGGACTTTGGAACATTCAAGAACTTAAAATCAAAGAGTAGTAGTACCCTTCACATGACCCATCCCGAAGCACTAAAAGCACTGTTAGATGATGTATCTCAAGGCAAACTGAGTTCAGAAGATGCATTGAGCAAGCTGAGATATCTCACTTATGAGCCAGTTGGAGGTTTTGCCAATATTGATCATCATCGATCGCTGAGAACTGGTTTCCCGGAAGTCATTTGGAGTCCGGGTAAAACGCCCGAGCAGATTGCTCAAATCATGGAAACAATGCGGGATAAAGCGACAGTCGTCATGGCAACTCGTATGGAGCCTGAAGTGTATGCTTGGGTGAAAGAAATGGTTCCGGATGCCCTTTACTATGCGACTGCTAAGATTTGCGCGTTAGGTAGTCCAAAAGCTCCGATTTATCCAGGTACAATTGGGATTCTTTCAGCAGGCACAGCAGATCTGCCTGTTGCCGAAGAAGCAGCCATTACTGCTGAACTCTGTGGCTTTCGGGTTAATCGACTTTGGGATGTTGGCGTTGCGGGAATTCATCGCTTGCTCAGCAATGTGCATGTCTTGACTCAGGCAGATGTGCTGATTGTAGTCGCAGGAATGGAAGGAGCATTGCCGAGTGTAGTAGCTGGTCTGTCAGATTGTGCGATCGTCGCTGTTCCAACCAGTATTGGATATGGAGCCAGTTTTAATGGACTATCCGCATTGCTCACGATGTTGAATTCTTGTGCGACTGGAATTGGGGTCGTCAATATTGACAACGGATTTGGAGCCGCCATGTTAGCAGGTCAGATTTTGAGAACAGCTAGTAAATTGAAGTAAAACTAGCAATGCGGAGCGAGAAGTCAGAATTTTACAAAACTCCGACTTCTGAACAATCATCACCTAGCTATTGAACGATGGAAAGAAGTTTGATCCCACCGATTTTTTCAATCGCCGCATCGCCCGCCCTGCCATATCCGTAAATAGTAAATCGCCACACAAAAGCTGAGTAGCATAGCGTGTACTTTTCTCATACTTCACGCCGTACTTATAGCAAACTCCCGTCCACTGGTAAAACACCCGCGCTAAATTCAAAGCTGCATCAAAATTTGCTGCAAACTCGACGTGAATGCGATCGGTATATTCATCTGCTGCTTGATCAATAATGCTTTGAGCTGCGATCGCACCACTCTTCACCGCATGGAGAATTCCATCACCAAACAATGGATTGATCAATCCCGCTGCATCCCCGACTAGTAAAATCCGTCCTTCATGTAATGGCTCTTTCCCACTCCAAGTCGGCAACGGATGAGCGTGAAATTTCAACGCTGAACGATCGTATTTCAATCCCAACGCATCCATATATTCCAGAATCGTCTTCTGCAACTGTGCGGGTAAATCGCGATCACGTCTCGCATCTTGATTATCTGGACGAAACACGCCTGCTCCAATATTCAAATGATCAGCTTTCGGAAAAATCCAGGCATATCCGCGTTTCACCGCACCGTATTCTAAATGAGCAATATCGGGGCGTAAATCTGCATGACCATCGCCCCATTGATGCGGATGCTCAATCTCCATTGCTAACGCGATCGCTTTGCGCTTTCTCAACTGAGTCGCCTTTGCAACCACTCCATTCGCGCCATCAGCTCCAATCACATATCGCGCCTTTGCTGTAAATTCTGCTCCTGTCTTAATTCCTTGCGCTCGGACAATCACGCCATCAGGTTCAGGTTCAAGCGATCGGAGCGCAATTCCATCTCGCAACTCGGCTCCAAACTGGCTCGCTCTTTGAGCCAGAGCATTGTCGAAAAGAGGTCGTTGAACCATCCAGAGCGATAAGCGCTCATCGGTCGATCGCGGATTCATCGAAACAAGATAGGGATCTTCAAACTTCCAGGTATGCCGCATCTGGGTAACATCCGACTCGACAAACGCCTCTGGAGCTAAATCTTGTAACTGAGACTGCATCACCATCGGCATCCCGCCACCGCACGTCTTATGGCGAGGCAAAAACTGTTTTTCCAGTAGAGCTACAGTGAATCCAGCTTGGGCAAGTTGAGCAGCAGCGATCGAGCCAGAGGGGCCTGCACCGATAACAACGACATCGTAGGTTTGCATGAGCGATCTAGAAAATTGCACCTACTAGACTATCACCGTAAAAGCTGGCTCAGCACTGAATCCATGCCCTGCACTTCTAGTAAAACCTGTTGCTTTTCACGCTCACCATAGGCATCCCAGTTATTTCGCAAATTAATGCCTAATGAGTACCGTTGTCTAGAACAACAAATAATCACCGAAATTCCGCGATCGAGCAATCTTGAGCCTAAGTCATACGCTTGATCTCGACGCTGCGCACTAAAGCTATGAAACTGGCAAAACAACTCACCTTGATAGCTAATTCCATCACAGAGTTGATCGTGAAACCAAAACTTAAAAAATCGACAATCGGATTCATTTGCGAGTAGCAGGTTCATGCAAAATAATAGATCAGCCCAATCATTAAATACTTCAAAGGAAAATTCAGAGTTTCCGGTTCATTGTGCCAGTTTTAGAACATATAAATGTATCTTTTCAATCCAATTGGCGCAGTCAGTGCACCCCCATTTCTTAGGGTATTGAATGTCAAACTCAGGTTGATTCAGTTCTTATTCTTAATACTATTTAATAAAGTCGGGCAGCCTATCTATCCTAAGACAGACGAAATATGCAGTTTGTCGCGCAGACATCAAAAAACAGCCTCAGCGATAAAGTTTAAGTAATTTCCACAGTTTCTCTGAAGGAAGGGATCAGACTGTCATAAGGGATCTGGCATTTTTGGCATAAAATTCGCTAAAATCAGCTTTAATTGCCGTGTTTTTACGAGGGTGCTCGGAATTTTGAATCCATGCTTATACGGGGAGCATCGTCACAATTACGGAGCAGGATCGTAATTTCAGATGTCAGTGAGCATCAAAGCGAGTACACCCCCAAAAACGTTCCCATTCGACTGCAATGCAAAACTGCAATGATTCCATCATCAGATCTCAATCGACTCAGCTGCCAGATCGGGGAACCTTCATGAAAATTTTGGTGATTGAAGACGAAAAAGATGTTCGGCTGAACATTCTAGAAATTCTTGCCTCTGGGGGCTTTGACTCCCTGAATGCCGATAATGGTATGACCGGAATTCAATTGGCAAAGGAGCGATCGCCCGATTTGATTCTCTGCGATATCAAAATGCCTGATTTTGACGGCTACAACGTTTTAGAAGCATTGCGTCAAGATCCAAGCACAGCAATGATTCCGTTTATTTTTCTGACTGCCAAAGCCGATAAAGCCGATATGCGACAGGGGATGAATTTGGGCGCGGATGACTACTTAACCAAACCCTTTCGCCGGGTGGAATTATTAGAGACGATCGCTGCTCGTCTGAAACGGCATAGCGCCCAACTTGAGATTCAGAGAAAGGTCGATGAACTGCAATCCATCAATAGTCAGAAAAACGATCTGCTCAACACGATTACGCACGATCTGCGCGCACCACTCACGACAATTAAAGTGGCGCTGCAATTAATGGATGCGATGCCGGACAATCGGCGGCAATATATCGATATTGCGCTGAATGCGTGCGATCAAGGCGATGAATTGATCCAAAACTTATTAGATTTGTATCAACTGGAATCTGGAGAAGCGTTAGCTCCACCCGAACCGCTCAATTTAAGAGAGCTTTTGCGGAAAACAACAGATGCGTTTCAAGTCAGAACTCGGGACTGTCAACAACTTCTCAAGGTGAATCTTCCCGAAACCTTGCCTGTGATTGTGGCAGATGGAGTCAGTTTGCGCCGAATTCTCGTTGAGCTTTTAAATAATGCCTGCAAATATACACAAAGTGGAGGTGAAATCTGCCTCAAAGTTCGCGAAGGATTGAGTGAAAATCAGACTCCACTTTTGCAATTTACGATCGCCAATCAATCCGAAATTCCGACAAAAAACTTGCCGCATATTTTTGACAAATTTTATCGAGTTCCTGGCAGCGATCGCTGGCAAAAAGGCGGCACAGGCCTAGGACTTGCCCTCGTCAAAAAGCTCGTTGAACAGCTTCAAGGCAGTATTATTGTAAAAAGCCAGACTGGGTGGACTACTTTTGTCATCGAACTGCCTTATGAAACTCTTTAAATGAACTTCAGCAAGTCTCCATGAAGTTCGATCAAAATTTAAGTAAAGATTTTAGAGGCAAAGATTTATTCACCCCTGAATTCGAGCGTGAGTCATGCGAGAAACTGACCAGATCCAGTTACAACAGCGCAATGCGGAACTCGAAGTACTCGTCGCCGAACTGCGATCGCAACTTCAAGCCCAATCTGTGCAAGAACTGACAAAAACCCCCAAAGCAATCGCTCCTTCAGTGTCGAGCGTAGAGGCGGAATTTGATCTGGATACCGTGCGATCGCTGCGCTATCAAATCACCAAACTCGAACATAAGATCGAACAACTTCAAGCTGAAGTCAGTCGTCGCCGTCGTGAGCAAGAAAGCCTTAGAACGAGCGAACAACGCTATCGATCCGTTGTAGAAGCGATGCATGAAGCTGTGATGATGCTCAATGCAGAAGGACTCATCGAAACTTGTAATGCCAGTACTGAGAAAATTTTGGAATGTGCGATCGATGAATTGATTGATCGCAATATTTTGGAGTTGGGCTGGGAAGCGATTCATGAAGATGGTTCTGCATTTGATCTCGCAACTTTTCCGGGTCTGATCACGGCAAAAACGGGGATTCCCTGCTCAGAAGTCATTCTGGGTCTCTGCAAACCTGAGAAACAGGTGACTTGGATTTCGATCAATTCTCAGCCGCTGTTTCAGCCTGGACAAGTTTTACCCTACGCGGTCGTTGTTTCTTTTTCAGATATTAGTCTGCGCCGCTGGATCGAAGAGGAGCGGCATCAACTGTTAGCCCGTGAGCAAACTGCCCGTGCTGAAGCAGAATTAGCCCGTGAACAGATTAACCGGGTTTTGCAGAGCATTACCGATGGATTTGTCGCGCTCGATCGCTCTGCTCGTTTTACCTATGTCAATCACGCTGCCGCACAGATCTTAGGGAAGCCTGCCCGAGATTTGCTCGGCAAAGTGCTTTGGCAGGAGTTTCCCGACTTTGCAGAAACGAGTTTTGGGCAACTCTATCGACGTGCGATGGCAGAAGGTGTCCCCCTCGAAATTGTCGATTACTATATCCCCTGCCAGGGCTGGTATTCAATGCGCGCCTATCCTGCTAAGTCTGGCGTGTCTTTATTTTTCCGCAATATGACCGATTCGGTCGAAACCGCAAGAGAGCGCGACCAAGCTCAGCAAGCGCTCAGATGTGCCTTACAGCGGTTATCCTTCCATGTGGATAATTCACCGTTTGCTGTCATTGAATGGGATCAAAATTTACGGATCACTCGCTGGTCACGCGAAGCCGAAGCCTTACTCGGATGGGATGCGTCTGAAGTGATTGGCAAACAGTTTGGAAGTTGGGAATTAGTTGTACCGGAAGATTTAGGCACGGTCGATCGCGCGATCGCGCAACTTCTCAACGGGCAGACGACTCGCAATGTTTGTACCAGCCGCAATGTCTCGAAAGATGGCTCGATCGTGCCCTGTGAATGGTATAACTCCGTCCTGTTTGATAGCTCAGGTGAGCTAATTTCAGTCTTGTCGCTGATTTTGAATGTGCGAGAGCGACAGCAAGTCGAAGATGAACGCAAAGCTGCGGCTGCGGAACTGCGAGAAAGTGAAGAACGATTCCGGCAGTTAGCTGAGAACATTGAACAGATCTTCTGGATGTACGATGTCGAGCAACGCAAGCTGATTTACATCAGTCCAGGATGTCAGCAAGTTTTGGGGTATGACAGTCAAAGCTGTTATGAGAAACCGTTAAGTTTTTGGCTCAATCGGGGGCTACCAGAAGATATCCCCCATCTGATGAAAGTCAGTCGGCAAGCACTCAGAGGCAAATCCGCAGAGGCAACATTTCAGTTCCAGCGCCCCGATCAAGAAAAGCGCTGGTTACTCGCACGTGCCTTTCCCGTGCGCAATCAGCAAGGCAAAGTCTATCGCATAGCGGGAATTGCAGAAGATATTACCGAAGCTAAGCATCGAGAAGCAGAGCGCCAAGCTCAAGAGCAGCGATTGTTGCTTCTAGAGTCTGTCGTCTTAAATGCAAATGATGCGATCGTGATTACTGAAGCAGAACCCGTGGAGCCACCAGGTCCGAGAATTGTCTTTGTGAATGATGCCTTCACGCGCATGATGGGCTACGAGAAGCATGAGGTGATTGGCAAGACCCCTCGGATTTTGCAAGGTCCGAAAACGAATTGGACAGTCTTGAAGAATCTGCGATCGGCTTTAAAGAACTGGCAGCCTGTGATTACCGAACTGATCAACTATCACAAAGACGGGTCTGAAGTGTGGATCGAACTGAGTATTTTCCCAGTCACCGACCAAACCGGACATTACACTTATTGGGTCGGCTTGCAGCGTGAAATTACCCACCGCAAACAAGCTGAGATTGAAATGCGAAAAGCATTAGAAAAAGAACGCGAGCTAAGCGAACTGAAATCAAACTTTGTCACCACTGTTTCGCATGAGTTTCGTACGCCTTTGAGTACGATTCTTTCTTCGGCAGACATGCTGGAGTTTTATGCGGGAAATTGTTCGATCGATAAACAACTTGAACATATCCAGCGCATTCAAGCGGCATCTTTGAACATGAAAGACCTTCTCAGTGACATTCTGATGCTGGAGCGGGCTGATGCCAAGAAAGTCAAGTTTGAACCGGCTCCACTCAATATTTTGTCTTTTTGCGAGAACCTGATCGATGAAATGCGATTGAATGATCAAGCTCAGCACCAGATTAGGTTTGAACCGGAAGCGGATGTGTCAGAAATTCGCGGCTACATGGATGCGAAATTGATGCGGCAAATTTTTACCAATCTGCTTTCTAATGCGTTGAAATACTCTCCGGCTGAGTCCACCATCACATTCCGAATCCGACAAGATCAGACCCACGTTTACTTTGAAGTGCAAGATCAAGGCATTGGAATCCCGGAAAGTGATCAAGTGCGGCTCTTTGAAGCATTTCATCGAGCTACGAATGTCGGAATGATTTCTGGAAATGGATTAGGACTGGCGATCGTCAAACAATCAGTTGAAATTCATCAAGGGCAGATTCAATTAACGAGTCATGAAAATCAAGGAACAATGGTTCAAGTGATGTTGCCTCTGCGCCCTCAAGATACGGAAATTTTAGACTGATGGTGAAATGGTTGATATTTGCGATCGCAGGATTAGGCATCGCTGGGCTAGGCAAGATCGGTGAGATGACGATTGAGACAATGGGCAGCCTCGTTCACTTTAACTGTCGCCCAACCGCAAACCGTGTGATCTGTGAATTAACGCATGAACCTTTAATCGGTTCATTGAAAACAATTGAGTTTGAGAAGCAAGAGTTAAAGATGACCACCATCCAGCAAGGACGGCGCTCTACAGATCAACGGTTAGCAATCGTTTTACAATCCGGTGCAGTGATTCCTCTCACTCACAATTGGTCAACCAGCAACAATCAGCAATTGTTGCAGCAACGGGATTTGCTCGATCGCTTTATTGCCGACACAACTGCAAAGACGCTGAATATTCGGACACACCGACCTGGACAGCTTTGGGTCATTTTAGCGAGTTTGCTAGCAGGCATGGGAGGATGCGTTGCGATCGCGCTTAAACTCTCCAAAGGGTGATTCTTCTAGTGAGATCGTTTGCCCCACAAGCCAGATTCCGGGAAAACGCGATGGCTAGAAATTAGGGCGGCGGGAGGATTCCATCCCGTCGGGAATTGTGTCAATTTAGAAAGGATTGGTTCAAGAAATTCACTCTGTCATCAATACTTGTAGAGATCTTGTTTAGCGCCTTCACCTTGAGGGCTATGGGGATCTCAACTTAGCGAATTGACAAATTCATCGGCATTTACGCTCAATCCCCATGCTGTCACAGTCGCCTACCCTCGAAGATATTGAAGTTCAACTGCTGTTTGATGGCATTTATCGCTACTACGGCTATGATTTTCGCAACTATGCCTCTTCATCTCGGAGACGAAGAGTGCAAAATTTTATGCAGTCTGAAAGAATCGAGACAATCTCAGCATTACAGGAAAAAGTCTTGCACGATCGCGCCACGCTCGATCGCTTCTTGCTCAACTTGACCGTCAATGTCACCTCTATGTTTCGCGATCCGAGCTTCTTTCTGACCTTCAGAAACGTCGTCTTGCCTATGTTGCGCACTTATCCCTTTATTCGGATTTGGCACGCAGGCTGCTCAACCGGAGAAGAAGTGTATTCCATGGCAATTTTATTGCAAGAAGCAGGCATCTACCATCGCTGTCGGATCTACGCAACCGACACTAATGAGAAAGCATTGCAAGCTGCCAAGACTGGAATATTTTCACTGTCTGCAATGCAAGAATATACGCAGCAATATCTCAAAGCAGGAGGTAGCAAATCATTCTCTGAGTACTATACAGCCGCGTACGAAAATGCGATTTTTCGCGCTTCGCTGCGCGACAACATTGTCTTCTCGCAGCATAATCTTGTGACTGATGGATCATTCAATGAATTCAATGTAATTTTGTGCCGCAATGTCTTGATTTACTTCGATCGTGTCTTACAAAATCGCGTGCATGAGCTGTTTTATCAAAGCCTCTGCCCTTTTGGCATTTTGGCATTAGGACGGCAAGAATCCCTCCGATTTACGGCGTATCACGATCGCTACGAACCCCTTTCAACCTCTGAGAAGCTTTATCGGAGGTTAGACTAATGGCACCTGCTTTGGTGGCGATAGGTACTTCTCTAGGGGGATTATCCGCGCTGCGGACTATGTTAAAAGGGGTACCAGGATGTTTCACAGTGCCGATCGCCATCGTACAGCATCGGGATCAAGGATCGACAGACATGCTCAGCCGGATTTTACAGCAGGAAAGCGCGTTGACCATTTTGGAAGTGGAGGACAAAGAGCCGATTCGCCCTGGATTCGTTTACTTAGCTCCGCCGAATTACCATCTTCTTGCTGAACCTGAGTATTTTTCGCTTTCAATTGATCCCCCCGTTGCTTTTGCAAGACCTTCGATCGATGTCTTGTTCGAGTCCGCAGCAAAGGTTTACGCTCAGTCGGTCATCGGGATCATCTTGACGGGTGCAAATCAAGATGGTTCAGAAGGTCTGGCTCAGATTAAAGCGCAAGGCGGCACGACCATCGTGCAAGATCCTCGTACTGCTGAATGCCCGATTATGCCGGAAGCCGCAATTGCTAAAAGCGCTGTTGATTATGTTCTCCCGTTGCATCAGATTCCATCTATGCTGGTTACTCTCTGCTCCTAACCTCACCCTACTCCCGCTGTTTTAGGATCGTGCCCATGTCGTTGAACAAACCCGTTAACATTCTTCTTGTCGATGACCAACCTGAAAACTTGCTGGCATTGGAAGCGGTCTTAGGCAAGCTCGGGGAGAATCTGATACAGGCATCCTCTGGAGAAGAAGCGCTGCGATGTCTGCTGAATCAAGATTTTGCGGTGATTCTGCTCGATGTCCAGATGCCCGGGATCGATGGGTTTGAAACGGCAAGTTTGATTCGATCAAGAGCGCGATCGCAGCATACGCCAATTATCTTTCTGACGGCTTTTGATTCGAGTGATCACGGGATTTTTCGAGGCTATTCACTCGGTGCAGTGGACTATTTGATCAAGCCGATTAATTCCGACATTTTGGTTTCTAAAGTTGCAGTATTCGTCGATTTATTTAAGAAAACGGCAGCGGTTAAGCTACAAGCAGCGCAGCTTAAGGCAGTCAATGCTGAATTGCGGCGGAGTGAAGAACAGTTTCGCTCTCTATCAGCATCCTCGCCATCTGGAATTTTTGTGATTGATCCGACGGGACAATGTACCTATACCAATCCCCGCTACGACGCGATTTGTGGCAGGTTGGCTGAGAATTGGTGTGAGTGTGTTCACTTAGAGGATCGCGATCGCGCGATTTCTCAGTGGCAGGTCTATCTCGAACAGGGCGGAGAATTTTCCGAAGAATTTCGCCTACACACTCAAGATACGCGCGCGTTGTGGGTACAAGTGCGATCGTGTCCGATGTTTTCCCAAACTGGTGAACCTCAAGGGTATGTTGGCACAATCGAGGACATTACAGAGCGCAAAGAAGCGGAAGCCACCCGTGCTCAAGTCATGCGCGAACAGCTCGCGCGCCAAGAAGCAGAAGTCGCCAATCGCATGAAAGATGAGTTTTTGGCGGTGCTTTCTCATGAGTTGAGAACGCCGCTCAATTCGATGTTGGGCTGGGTACGGTTACTGCGATCGAAACAGTACGACCAGAAAATGATCGATCGCGCCTTAGAAACGATCGAACGCAATGCGGAAACTCAGGCGCAGTTAGTTGAAGATATTTTAGATGTATCGAAGATTATTCGCGGCAAGCTGCGGCTGAATTATCGGGCGGTGCATCCGATCGCTGTGATTCAAGCCGCGATCGATGCCGTCCGTCCTCAAATCGAGGCAAAATCGATTTTACTCGAAACAGAGTTTGAACCCGATTTACCGAGCCTTTGGGGAGATTCGACTCGGTTGCAGCAAATTATTTGGAATTTGCTCACAAATGCGGTGAAATTTACGCCATCCGAGGGACAAATTACCATTCGTCTCACGTTGGATGATGCGAACATGGCGAAAATTGCTGTGATGGATACGGGCATGGGGATTGAGTCAGAATTTTTGCCGCATGTGTTCGATCGCTTTCGCCAAGCAGACAGTACTACGACTCGATCGCATAATGGGCTAGGCTTAGGACTCGCGATCGTGCGACATTTGGTCGAAATGCATGGAGGAACGATCGCAGCGGATAGTCCAGGAGCAGGATTAGGAGCGACGTTCACGGTGCGATTGCCGCTCTTGAATTCGAGCGAGTTGCAGGATAAATTGCCAGGGGACTCTCTGATGTCAGTAGACACTGCTCAGAAAGTGATCTGGTAAGCTGAGCCGTTAATTTCACTTTGCTAGTCAACGGCATTTATTTTGCGAAGTGGGGAAATGGGGAGCCGCAACTAAGTCGGGAAAATGAATTGGAAGATTGTCGCTCTCGTTTGCGTCCCGCCCTAAACTGGAAGTCCGGGCTAACTGTGCGAAGTGGGTTGAAACCCACTGAAGAAAGTGTTTTCATGGGCTGTCAGTCCCAGAGCGGACTTCGCACAGCTAGTCCTGAATTCATGCCGGAGGGGTGAGCAACGAAGCGAAAGAATGTGCCGAACTGATGTTGAATGACGCCCATCTCCCTATCAGGATGAATTGCGGTGAACGACTACCTTAATCTAAACGTAGCCATGCTCCGCCAAAAAATCCATCGAAACGCGATCGGGCACTTCTGCTCCCGGTTTTTCACCCCGCAAAAACCGCTCTACATATTTTCCTAAAATATCGCCTTCTAAATTCACCCAATCCCCAGGCTTCAGTTCACACAAATTCGTTGCAGCATAAGTGTGAGGAATGACTGCAACGGTAAACCAGGAACCATCCGGCGCACAATTTGCCACAGTCAAACTGATGCCATTGACGGAAATACTCCCTTTCGGCAAAATGTAGCGGGCAACTTGGTCACTCTCCGTATTGAAGCGCATCTCCCAAGACGTCGCAGACTCAGCCGCAGAATGAAACGTTCCTACCCCATCCACATGCCCTGTGACAAAATGCCCGCCTAATTTACTGCCGACCCGCAGCGAAGTTTCCAAATTCACCGATTTTGCACTATCTGCCGCGCGTCCGAGAGTTGTACGATTCACCGTTTCCGGAGAAACATCTGCGACAAACCCATCATCGAGAATCTCCGTAACGGTCAAACAAACTCCATCCACTGCGACACTATCGCCGAGTTCTAAACCCTGCAAAATCACCGACATTGCAGACCCCGAAATTTTTACTTGTTCGGGATTGAGAACTGCTAAATGACCAACCGTTTGTACAAGTCCTGTAAACACAAAATTAAGTCCTTATTGACAATAAGATGCCGATTGTCCCCAATCTGATTTGCTGATGTAACGGGAGATTCAGAATTTTTTTGAATCCTATCTAGACATTCAAAGTCAGACGAATTACAGTCTAAAATCACAATAGAGAGTTTAGGGTGGTTTAGCGCTACTTTAATCTTTTCCTCAAGAAAATGATGAAATTTGGAAGTCCTCTTTTATTTTGTCAAATTCTGAAAGGGATGAATTAGGATCTGATCTAAGAACGCACCCGAATGCGATTTCTCGAACGCAATCCTGCTCCCGGAGCGCGATCGATTACGTCTCTTGAACGAAGTTCGTTTTAGACACTTCTCTATCCATTTCGTGATCTCTGGAGATCTAGAGGCTACACCATGATTGAAATGAAGGTTGCAGGCATTGCACTAGAAGCATCCACTCGAAGTCCGATCATTTTGTTAAAAGATGCAACCGATCGACGAGCGCTGCCAATCTATATTGGTCAAGACCAAGCAAAAGCAATTATTAGCGTTCTTGAAGGTCAGACCCATCCTCGTCCTCTGACTCACGACTTAATGGTCAATTTCTTAGAAGCCTGGGAAATAGAGGTCGAGAAAGTCATTATTCACTCATTGCAAGATAATACATTCTACGCGATTTTAGTGACGAAGCAGGGCGAAACCCGGCGCGAGATTGATTCTCGCCCCAGTGATGCGATCGCAATCGCTCTGAGAACGAATAGCCCAATTTGGGTGATGGAAGAAGTCGTGGCAGATGCCTCGATTCCAGTCGATCGAGACGCAGACGAAGCAGAACGTCGCGCCTTTAGAGAATTTATCTCGAATCTCAGCCCGGATGAATTGATCCAACGAGGACGGTTTAGTAGTGGAGAAGCGCAGTAGCTCGTGGACGATCGGCGATTCGGTAAAACTGAGCTTGCGTATTCGGTATTTTCGTTAGGGACAATGCGCTGTCTCTCTTCTGCGTCGGTGATGGAAGCAACCGTGCAAAGAGCGATCGAGCTTGGCATTAACCATATTGAAACTGCACGAGGCTATGGGAAAAGTGAAGAGTTTTTGGGAGCCGCATTGCAAGGTGCGCGCTCCCGCGTTTTTTTGACCACAAAGTTACCACCGAGTTTGGATGCTGATCAAACCGATCGCTGGATTGATGAGTCTTTAGAACGGCTGCAAGTTGATTTTGTCGATAGTTTAGCCATTCATGGGCTGAATACTTGGGAGCATTTGGAATGGGTGAAGGCAGACAATGGCTGCATGAAAGCCGTTCGAGATGCGATCGCTGACGGCAGAGTACGGCATGTCGGATTCTCGACGCATGGCAGTTTAGATGTGATTTTGGCAGCGATCGCGACGGATTTCTTTGAGTTTGTGAATTTGCATTACTCGTTCTTTTTTCAACGAAATGCACCCGCGATCGAGCTTGCTGCTCAAAAAGATTTAGGGATTTTTATCATTTCGCCTGCTGACAAAGCGGGCATGTTACACACACCGCCTCAGAAATTAACTCAGTTGTGTGCGCCGATGTCACCGCTAGAGATGAACTATCGGTTCTTGTTGAGCGATCGACGAATTACGACGTTAAGTGTGGGTGCTGCAAATCCGAATGAATTGAATTTAGACTATCGAACTGGAGCATTGAGTGCAGAAGAACAGCAAGTCTTCGAACGATTGCGAGCAATTCGCGCGCCGGAACAGTGCAGCCAGTGTTATGAATGTTTGCCTTGTCCAGAGGGCATCAATATTCCGGAAGTGCTGCGACTGAGAAATTTAGCAACGGCTTATGACATGCAGCAGTTTGGAGAGTACCGCTATCGGATGTTTGAGAATGCGGGGCATTGGTTTCCAGGGAATAAAGGCAATCGCTGTACAGATTGCGGAGACTGTCTGCCCAAATGCCCAGAGAAGTTAGAGATTCCGAGATTGTTGAGAGAGACACACGATCGCTTAAATGGAAAAGCTGGACGGCGATTGTGGCAGGAATAAGTAAATCTGTATAAACTCCATAGGAATTTTCTGTATCAGAAACTACTTTTACAATCTTTCTGATGAAATTATTACGGTAATCTGACAGTAGTTCAGACACCTCGTTCAGAAAACTTTCCTATGAAATCCTTACTTGTAAAGAATATTGGTCAGGCAAGACGACGAGTGCGATCGCAAAATTTCAGGACGATGGGAAGCTCAATCTATCAGCCTGAATTTTCTTACTCTCAAATCTTCTTATCTTGGATGGGGAGCTTCTTAGGAATTGCAACACTCGCTTATTTATCTGTACATACTCAATATCCTTTAATTGCGGCTCCGTTTGGTGCAACCGCTGTGCTTGCATTTGCTGTTCCGGATAGCCCGCTTGCCCAGCCCCGCAACCTGATTGGTGGTAATCTCATCGGCGCGATCGTCTGCATTACTTTGGTGTATGCCTTTGGCACAGCGCCTTGGGTGATGGCACTTGCCGTTGCAACTGCAATTAAACTGATGCAGTTAACAAAAACGCTGCATCCTCCGGGAGGTGCTGTGGCGCTAGTTGGTGTGATGAGCGAGGCTTCATGGGATTTTTTATTGACTCCCGTACTGACAGGATCGATTGTCACTTTGCTCTGTACGATCGCATTCAATAATCTAGTTCCCGGAAGACCCTATCCCAAACACTGGCTTTAACCTTAGCTTTGTTGGGGCTTGAGAACTTTGGCTTTTCAAGTACAGTCGGAGTTCTCACCCCAAGCAATCCTCAACGCTGAAAACCTTTCGCCTTCTTCGCTGCTTTCTCCTTCGATTTCGTTTTACTAACCTCTGCTAATGCTTCCTGAAATAGATTGTGCAGGTGAATCGGAACACTCGCTATATCAGGCAAAGTGGGTTCTAAAGGTTTACGATGCATCTGAAGTAAGGGATCTAAATCTCGCTCCAAATTAAATGGTAGTCCCGTATATTCCTGCAACACCTTCTCTAACTGAGTCGGATACTGTTCAGCAAATCGATGCCACACAAACGCATTGATTTCAGCATCATTGAGATATTTCTGAACCAAGGCTTCCGCCCCTTTTATACTTTTCCAATCTTCTGCTTTTAATAGCGCCTCAAATTGTGTGTAAGTGGTGAGCAATATCTGCCCCCATCGTGGATGAGCTAGAACTGTTACTTCTTCAGCTTTTTTCAAATCGGGTGGCAGTTCGACGTGCGGGGCTGCCATCTTAGCAGCCGTTTTGTTTTGTAGCATTTTGGCAGCCGATTCTGCATCTAATCCCATTGCTTCTGCCATTTCAGCAAGTTCTTCATCACTCACGCCTGCTTCTTGCGCAAGTTCTGTGATGGACTTGTTTTTATCGAGTCCAACTTCATCGAGTCGTCGCTGTGTGAGAAACTCTTGAAACTCAGAAATTTTCTTGCTCAGATGGTAGCCCGACAAGGTTATCTGTTCACTTCCAAAAAAGTCGAGAAAGTCCTGGTGATAGCGTTCTACTGACTTCCAAGCTTCTTCTAGTAACTCAGGTGCATCGCCGTAAAGATCAGATTTATAGTTTTGGCGAAAATTTCCGATCGCGACTGCTAGCTTTGGCTTTCCGAGCTTTCCTAGCTGAGTAAACGGACTAAAAAACGTCCAGTACTCTTCCACAGGTGCAATGCGTGTTGTGAGCATTTCTCCGAGTTTGAGCCGCGACATTGCATTTTGCGTGTCTTCATCATTCGGCTTCACGATATACAGCTTAGTCGTGAGCCAATTCATTAATTTGAAACCATCCGGTAAGATTTCTTGAATTGCAAACAATCCTGAAAAGTTATGTTTCCAGTTCAAAACGAGTTGTCGATCGCTCGCTGACAATTCTGGCTCGCTTTCAACAAACAATTCCAAGGGTGATTTCGTGCCAATCTGCCCATGACTCAGAAAGATATCGACAACCGTCTCTCGGTGTTTGCTATCTCGTGCTTGAGATTGCTCTAAGCGATCGGCGACGAACTTTTCAAATGCAGTCGCTAACTCTCCTTCTGCGTCGTAAACAAAATCGGTCAGCGCTTGTTTGAGTTCTTTCGATCGCGCCAAAATTGCATCCACCATAAATTACCTCGATCGTCTTTGAACAGATTATCGTCTCGCTTGTGAATCCCGAAGCATCTTGCGATAGATCTTAAGCAAACAAATCGAGCGGCAAATGTCCGAATGTTTCGTTCACTCCGTCATCATAAGCAGACTGGCAAGAAATTAAAACGCCACGATGTTTGCCTACATAGGGTTCAATGTGCGATCGCCGTAAATTTGGATTGAACTTGATATAAACCTCACCTGCAATTTCTTGGATCTCTGGCATGTCGTAGCCGATTGCATTCACATACTGTGAAAGGGCTTGGAGTCCCTCTTTCGCGGTTCCTGCACAGACTCCAAAAATCTGATAGTCCGAAAGTTCTACAACTTGTGAAACCGCTTTTCGTAAGACCGCGTAATCGGTTGTTACGGTCTTCGGATCATTACAAATAAATTGCCGCAAAATAGTCTCAGCTTC